>Ga0315906_10006243_pt1 | contig 14784 bp, 17 predicted proteins | sample LakEriMetagenome_4_FD_203526 | JGI IMG/M metagenome (GOLD analysis project Ga0315906, IMG submission 203526) | Freshwater fungal communities from buoy surface, Lake Erie, Ohio, United States - Buoy 2 MA122 | ecosystem: Environmental > Aquatic > Freshwater > Lake > Lake biofilm | place: USA...
TGCAGCGTTGGCCACTCGGAAGATGACATGCAAATATAGCAGGCGCCCTTGGTGACCGAGAGAAGGTTTGTCAGCGCCGGGCGCAGGAAATCCAGAAAGCCCTTGCCAAGCGCGTCATTCGCGATAGTCATCTTGGCCGCCGTGCCGCCCTCGTAGGCAATATTGTAGGGCGGGTCCAGAAAGGCCATGTCCGCGAGATGCCCCGCACCAAGGGCGCGCTGCACATCGGCGAGCTTGGTCGCGTCACCGCAGAGCAGCCGATGGTCACCGCAGCGCCAGAGGTCACCTTCGCGCGTGACGGGGTTGACCGGCAGCGGCGGGGCTTCGTCAGCGTCTTCGCCATCAAGTCCCGCATCGGCGGCCGCCAGCAGCCGGTCCAACTCCATGCCGGAGAAGCCGAGTACATCGAGATCCACCGAGGCATCGTCACGGATGCGCGCAATTTCCGCCGCCAGCAGCGCCTCGTCCCAGCCGGAATTCAGCGCGATCTGATTATCCGCGAGCCGCAGCGCGCGCGCCTGGGGTTCTGTAAGATGCGCAAGCCGAATGGCCGGGACACTCGCCATGCCGAGCCGCTTGGCGGCCATGACGCGGCCGTGGCCTGCGACCAGAACACCGGCGCCATCCACCAGGACTGGATTCACAAAACCGAATTCGGCGATCGAGGCAGCAATCTGCGCCACCTGCGCTGGGGAATGCGTGCGCGCATTTTCGGCATAAGGCACCAGCGCCGCGACTGGCAGCGAGATTACGGCAAGCTCAGGCTGCATCGGAAATTGCCCCTTCGCGTGCTTCGGCGATGGCATCGTAATCCCGCCCATCGCCCGCTAGCGTCACCGACTGATCCGGATAGAGCATCCGCCAACGCGCAATCGCCAGATCCACATAGGCCGGCGCCAATTCAATGCCACGCACAATGCGGCCCGTGCGTTCCCCGGCAATCAGCGTCGTGCCGCTACCCGCAAAGGGCTCAAACACCACCTCGCGAGCATCCGTGTAGGCGCGCATCAGGAAGTCTGGCAGCGCGACCGGAAACACCGCCGGATGCTCGGTCTCAATCCCGCGCCCCTTGTGGCGCGTGATGCGCAGCACCGCGTCAGGGATACGCATGTCCTGCACGGGTTGCCCAATATGTGTGTACGCCTTCACCTCGCCGTCGGCCGCGCGCAGCCCACTGCCCTTGTTTGGCGTGCCGGCCCATTTGCAGGGGATGATCTTGTTCGCCTGGCGCGCCGTGCGGTTGAAGTGAAACACCAGCTCAAACGCCGGCGCCAAACGACCATTCCAATCTCCCGGCAAACCCGGCCCCTGATCCCAGGTATAGAGCCCAAAGCGACGCCAACCGCGTGCGCGCATCCATTCCAGCCAGCCTTCCCAATAGGGCTGCCATTCATTCTCGCGATGGATCAGGCCGAGATTGACCAGCGCCTGCCCATCCGGCCGCAGCACCAAATCCAGATGCTGAAACACGCCCTGCATCAGCGCATCCCAATCCGTCACACCGCCGGTCGTGTAAGCCCTCTGGTTGCCATAGGGCGGGCTCGTGAAGAGCATCGCCGCACGATCGCTTTCCATGACGCGCGCGACGGCCGCCGCGTCGGTGCTGTCCCCGCAAAGCAGCCGATGCGCGCCGAGCAGCCACAAATCGCCGGGGCGAGAGACTGCCTGGCGCGGTGCCTCAGGCTCTGCATCTGCGGGATCATCAATATCCTCGCCAATCGCGGGCGCGGCAGGGTTCTCGGCGGTGTCCGCGGGCAGGGTTTCGGGCGCATCGCCGTCGGACACGGCATCTCCAGCCGCCGCGAGGATGCCCGCAAGTTCATCCGCCGAGAAACCAAGCGCTGCCAGGTCAATTTCCGCCGCCTGGACGCTGGCCAGCGCATCACGCAGCAGCGCCTGGTCCCAGGTGGCGTTCTCTGCGATGCGATTATCAGCAAGCCGCAGCGCTTCCTTTTGCGCGGGCGCCAAGTGCTTCAGCACAATCACCGGAACCTTGGCGATGCCGAGCGCTTCCGCCGCCGCCAATCGGCCATGGCCCGCGATCAGCACGCCATCTTCGTCCACCAGCAGCGGGTTGGTGAAGCCGAAGGCCTGCATGCTGGCCATGATCTGCGCGAGCTGCGCTTCGTCATGGACGCGCGCATTGCCGGCATGCGGGCGCAGCGAGGCAATCGCGCGGAGTTGGATCCGCTCGGCCATCCAGGGAAGCGTCATGGGGGATATCCGGGAAGGGTTGGGCGAGGATGCGCGGCGCTATGCGCTGAGGTTTGCACCTAAGCCGCTGAAATCACGCCGAAAGGGTGCAAACCACGCGGGGGCTGGGTGCAAACCTGGTGCAAACCTGAGGGGCCTAGGTTTGCACCTAAGTCATTGAATTCTCGTCGCTATGGTGCAAACTGCAACCCATATTTTTATTCTGACGCTAGAGGGGTCGGGCGCTTCCGCCCCCCGCATACAAAATCGCCAGGAAGGAACCATGTAATCAGAAACATTGTTATTGGAGGTTAGATCTTGACTTTGCGTTCTCTCGTGACCTGCTCTCCAATGTTCGTTCCGTTCTTCGATCCACTGCCCGTCGGCGTCACCGCCGCTCAACACAATTTCTCGACCTTCACGAGGTATATCACTTTCGTTTTACGCGCCGGAAGGGGGAGAATTGTAACAGAGAATGCGCGCCGCAATTCCCCCCATTCACAGCACATCAAGCCGCGTTCGAACGCGGCAGCAGACCGAAATGATTTGCCAAAGTTCCAAGCGCAGCAACAAGAATTCCGCAGGCGATGGGTGCCGAGACAAGCCGCCCATTCCAGCCTTGCTGCGCCGACCATGCACGCAGTGACACCTCAAGCCCGACCACGTGCCACGCAATCGAACCGCTAGGACTGTCAATGCCGCCCAGCACATCGAGTGCATTCAACACACGACGCCGCGCATCAAGTTGACTGACCGAGAGCCAATCACCCGATGATGCTGCAATACGAACGAATTGCGATGTCGCAATACTATCCAGTGCAGCACTACGAAAGAGCGTACGAAAGATGCAGCCCGCTTCATGCATCTCTCGCGAGATATTGCCATGCGCGAGCATTTGCGAGAGCGTGTCGACAACCTTTCGCTGCATGATCGGCGTGCCTGTCTCCGGATCTGCCGCGCGAATCGCTGCCCCGACATCACCATGCTGCAAGCGCCATTTCGATGGCGCTGACAAATCCTCACGCGCCTTGGCGGGATGTTTGGTCTTGCGCTTAGCGACCATGGTTGTTTCCTCCATTGCGTCGCCCCCAGCGACGATTGGCTTCGTTGGTTATGGCTTGGCGCAGCCATGGATCGGTGATTTGATCCACCACGATGCTGGCCACGCCATGCCGGTGCCATGCGGCCGCGCGCATGGCGTTCAATTCGGCGTCGTTGGTTGTGCTGCGCAGGCGCGTAAGCGGGCTCTGCGCAAGCATCGGTGCACCGTGCAGGCTCATGCTCGGCCTCCCTCTGCGTCGGTCGCCCAGAGCAGCAGTGCCAGTGCATCGGCCTCGTTGTCGTCTGTCGGCGCAAAGCCGCGTGCCCGCATGGCAGCGATCATGGCCGCCTTGTCCGCATTGCCCTTGCCGGTCGCGTAGCGCTTGATCGTGCCGACCGGGACGCCCTGGTAGGGTACTTCGTGCTGCTCGCACCAGCCGGTGAGCGTGCCCAGGAAGCCGCCATAGACATGGCTTGCATCCGTTCCTGCGTGTCGGCGCACTTCCTCGAAAACCACTCGCCGAAGGCCATGCGCATGCATGGCGATTTCAACCAACCAATCCGTAAAGCGCAAAAACCGCATGCCGCCGCCCTCAAAGCGACCGGGCTTGAAGGTCATGGTGCCGGAGATTGTGCCGCCGTCGCCAAAGCGGAGTGCCCAGCCGGTTGTGGTGCCGAGGTCCAACGCCAGGACGCCTGGGCGGCGTGCGGTGCCGATATCGCTACCGCTGATGCGGGGCGGCCTGCTTGCCAGCGCCGCGGACATGGGGAGAGTCGAGAGATCCATGATTGTCTCCTGATGGGGATGGTTGTGGTGAGGGCGGCGGCGGTGGGGTTCTTGGCGGAGCACACCGTCGCTGCCCGGCTTTGGGGATTGGGTGTTGGGGAGGGTCGTGAACGCGCTCCCTGACCCCACGGGGGTGTGGTGTGCGCGCGCCTTTTTTGGCGCGCATGCACACCCCCCGTAGGGGGGTGGAAAAAACCGAATCTGCCAAACTGCTCCAAGGCATTGAATTTATTGAGTAAAAAGCAGTTTCGGGAGCAGTTTGGGAGAATTTGTTAACCGAAACTGCTTTTGGCTGGAACCGACTGATATTGTTGAGGAAAAACAGTTTGGCAGTTTCGGCACGTGAGCAGTTTCGGCCCGAAACTGTGCAGTTTCGGGAGCAGTTTCGGTCGATCCGAGGCCGATTTGCGAGGGTCATTCGACACCCTCTTCGGGGTCGTGAAGAACCCACACTTCCGGGTTTTCTACCTCCAGAACGGCCTCGCTTTGGGGGCAGAGAAAATGGCTGGGTAGGACGGGAAGGGTCGCCCGTGTGATCTCTCCCGTCTCGGCGTCGACCACTTCATCGGCGGTGGCGACCACCATGTCTTTCACCACGAGGTAGCCCTTCTTGGACCTGGTGTAGGGCTGGCCCAGATCTCGTGCATCGCGGCGAAACTTGATGTAGCCCTTAGTCGCAAGCACCGTGATGCGGTCGCGGATCGTGTCCTTTCCGCCCAGCCCGCGGCTGTTCTCGAACTTCGATGAGAAGGCGTTGGTGGTGCAAAGGCGGCCAGCCTCAGCCTCCTCCGCGATAAGGTTCAGGATGACGTCGTGGCGCCGGCTGCGCTCAGCATCCAGCTTGCGGCCGATCTCCTGCCTGACCAGCCGCTCGCCGTGGCGATCAAGTTCGATCCAGGCGCCGTTGCGCTTATCGACCAGCATGGGTTCCAGCCCCGGCCCGTTGCGCAGCTCGACATGCAATTCCCGCCCGGTCTTTTCCTCATCCGGCCGGAACAGGATCATGCCGGAGGTGTAGAACCCGCGCAGCGCGCTCGCGCCGGAGAGCGACAGGAAAGGATCATCCTTCACCTGCTGCTTGCTGAGCTTTTTGGTGTGATGCGCCAGGATAACGCCCGCTTCCGATGCCACCATATCGCGCAGTGCCTCCACGCGGCTTTGCAGAAAGAACAGCATGGCCCCGTTGTCGTTCTCGCCTTCGCCCTCGGGGCCGCCATCAAACAGGTTGCGGATCGGGTCGATGCAGATGATGTCGGGCGGCGCATCGGGGAAAGCGCTGCGGATGCCGGCGGCCACCAGCCCCACGCCTTGTTCATCCAGAAGCAGCCGGAGCTTTGGCGTGACCACCAGCGTATCGCGCGCCTTGGCCAGGATCGCCGGATCCAGCCGAAGCTGCTGCAGGCGTTCGCGCAGGTAGTGGTATTGGATCTCGGCCTGGAGGTAGAAAACGCGTAGCGGCCTTGGGGCGGTAAAGCGCAGGAATGGCGCGCCGGCAGCGGCATGGATCAGCAGGCTGATCAGGAAATCGGATTTGCCGACCTTGGGCGCGCCACCCAGCACCAGCATGCCCCCTGGCGTCAGCAGGCGCGGCCCGATCAAATCATCAGGCATGGGCGAGGTATCATCCAGCAGGGCGCCAAGCGGGTAGGATGCGATTTCGGCTGGCAGTGCTTCGGCACGCAGCGTCGCGGGCCCATTGCGCGTGACATGCCGTGCCCAGATAGCGTCAGCCTCAGCCTTCAGGCGCTCAAGCGGCCATGTCGGGCGCAGACAGGCGGCGTTGTAGCCACAGATGGCTTCCCAGCCTTCGTCGGGCGTCATGCGGCCTTCATGCACCTGGCGGATGAAATGCCCGATGGCGGCACTGGCACCCTGAAACCGCGTCCAGGCGTCCTGGGCGCCTTCGCGCACGGGTGTGGAAAGGATGGCGCCGAGCCCTGGCCTATCGGCCTGGGTGCCCGCCTGTGGCCGATCCTGGCCTGGCAGAAAGGGCATGGCGGCAATGGCCTCGGCAAAGTCGCCAAGGTCCAATTCACGCTCGGGGTTGTGGGTGCGGATCGTGACGATGCGTTCCGCGCCCGCTTTGCGATAGACCGTGCCGGGAACGCGGATGGGCTGATGGGCGGAGCGGAAATGCGGATCGCCACCGACCTTATCGGCGATCTCGCCGCGCAAGGCGCAAAGCCGCGCAAGCTCTGCCCCCGCAGCCGGTTCGGTCAATTTCCACCAGACATGCAGCTTGGCCGCGCCTTCGGTAGTGCGCCCACCGCTTTCGACAATCAGCGTTGGTTCCCCAAGGTGCTGCAACAGGTGGGAAAGCTTGGCCGCGATATCCCCGGTATCGAGATCAACCACCATGGCCTGCATTTGCAGCACGTGCTCGGCGCGGGCCTGGCCATGTTCTGCTACCGTGCCGGGGATGACATAAACGGCGCTACCTTCGCGCGCAGCCCAGGTGGCATAGGTGGCGAGCAATTCTGGCGCGGTTGCATCGGCGGGGATCCAGATATTATGCGGCTTGATCGTCAGCCCTTGGCCCTGATCGACAAAGCCGCGCACCGGGATCAGCCCTTCGCAATAGCTGAAGGCCACCGACAGAAAGCTTTTGATCTGTTCCAGATCCGGCGCGGCAGGTGTGGCGATCGATTGCCCTTCGGCGGGCAGTCGGTCCTCCAGCGCCGATGGGGCGTCGTTGAAATCGCTCCACACCGTCATGCAGTCTGGTCCCAGCAGCGCTTTGCCCAGGGGCAAAAGCGGCATTCGAAGTGATCAGCAGCCAGCGCGATGCGCGGCAGCAATTCGCCGGCGTCACTGGCGCGCAGGATGCGCACTGCACGGTCTGACATGCGCTGCGCCAATTCCGCGTTGAAGGGCACCAGCTCGTGATGCAGTTCCGCGGTATCCTTGTTGATGGCGGTGAATAGCGCCGGGTTATCCGCAACACCTGGAATGGCTGCGTCCATGTACGCCTGGTAGATCGCGATCTGCGCGGCATAGATGGGCTTGGCGGCAGCGACACCCTTGCTGGCGGTCTCGCGCCATGCCTTGGCGTTCATGGTCTTGCATTCCCAGAGCGCGGGGAACGCCATGCCGGGAATGGTGGGCCCGCCGGCGATCACGCCATCCACATGGCCGCGAATGCGCCCGCCCACGATGGAAAAGCCGAACTGTGGTGCCTCTGGCTGATCGCCCTTGCGCGTGAGCAGTTGAAAGCCCGCGCCGCGCAGCCAGGCCACCGCCAAATCCTCCAGCACATGGCCGATGGCAAAGATGCGGAGCAGCCTGCCGTCAAAGCCGGCACCTTCATCCTTGGACGCCTGGAGGTATTCGAATTGCAGCGCGCGCTCACAGGAATGCCCAAGGCGCGATCCACCCAGATAGTTGCGCGGTGCCTGGGCAGCGTTGTCCTGCTCCAGCGCGGTATCAATCGCAGCGTTGATCACAAGGCCTGCCTGGCTGCGGCTGTTGAAGTCTAGCATCAGAAAGGTATCTCCCCGATTTCATGCCGGGCGCTCGCCCGCATGGCGTCCTGAAAGGCGCCGACCGCGACCTCGATCAGCGTCAGCACCTGGGCCTCGTTCAAATCGCAAAGGCGCGTGTTCCAGCCGATTTCGTGCATGGCTTCGCCCAGGTTGCGCATGGCAGCGCGCATGGCGGCTTGTTCCTGCTCGGACAGATCAACCATGGTGGGCGATCTCCGTGCCAAGCGCGACCAAAAGCCCTGGCAGGCCATGCCGCAAAACATGACCGACGGGCGGCGCTGTTTCTGCTTGACTGGGTCGAACCAGCCAAAGCCAAGCGCCGGGCACGCGCAGACGGCGCAGGGGTATTGGGCAGCGCGCGTCATGGCTCATGCTGCCCTCGCCAGATTGGCGCCCTGCGCATTTTGGATCAGGTAGCGGATGGTGTTGCGATTGAATTTGAAGGTCAGCAGCGCCGAGGCGTGATAGCGCGTCAGGCTGTAATCGCTGCGCCGCTCGGGCTGGAGATGCGCCAATTGCCGCTCGGTCGGTGGCTCACGCAACCAGCGGCGGCTTTTATGGGCGCTTTCATCGGTCTCGTGCTCGTTCAGCCAATCATCCGCGGCGGCAAGTGCGACCAGGCGTTCGCCGATGGAAAGCAGCCTTGTCGGTTCGCCCCGGGCGCCGCCCACCGAGTGCCAGGCACCGTTTAGAAAAAAGATACCGGCCCAGCCATGAAAGCCATTGGCCAGCAGCGATGCGTCATCGCCGAAAAGGTCACACCATTCAAAGCTGGAGCGCGAGAGCAGATCGATTTCCGTCATGATGAAATCGGTGAGCGGCCCGGCAACATGCTTGGCTGGTTCAAAGACATGACCGCAGATCGGGCATTCCATCACGGCGATGGGCATTTCCGCCTCGCAGGACGGGCAGGTCTTGGTGGGTGCCTCACCGGTACCGGGCTGGCTGTCCAGATCCACGTCCTGTTCCAGGCAGCCATGGATTTGTGAGGAAGTGCCGAAATCCAGCACGATGCAGTCGCGCTTGATAATGCCGGGATGCTCGACCGGATCAATGGTGCGCAGCCCGCGCCCCACCATCTGGATCATGGTGGCCTTGTAGGAACTCGGCCGCAGCAGCACGACGCAGGAGGTGGGCGGATGGTCCCAGCCTTCGGTGAGCACTGCGACATTGACGATGACGCGTGCCTCGCCCGAGGCATAGGCCGCGAGTACTGCGCGGCGCTCTGCCTCCCCCATATCGCCGGTGACCATGACGGTTGGTATATCCGCCGCGTTGAAAGCTGCGGCGACATTCTCGGCGTGCGCGATAGTGGAACAGAAAGCGACGGTCTGCCGGTCCCCGGCTTTTTCCTTCCAGTGCTTGACCACGGCATCGGTCACCGGGACGTTGTCCATCACCCGGGCCACTTCATTCATGTCGAAATCATCGCCGCTGCGCCGGACATTGCGCAGTTCATCCTGCACGCCGACATCAATGACGAAGGTTCGCGGTGGGACGAGATGGCCGGAGGCGATCAATTCACCCAGCCGGATCTGATCCGCTACGTTGGAAAACACCTCCCGCAGCCCGACCTTATCGCCACGATTGGGCGTGGCCGTCACGCCGTAGATACGGCAATCGGGGTTTTGCTCCCGCGCGCGGTCAATGATGCGCCGATAGCTCTGCGCGATGGCGTGATGGGCTTCATCAATCACCAGCAGGTCGAGCCTTGGCATGGCGTCCAGGTTTGCTGGGCGCGTCAGTGTGGGGACCATGGCGAAGGTGACTTGGCCCGCCCAGGATTTCTGGCTGGCATCGACAACCGAGGTGGTCATGCCGGGATTCACGCGCCGGAATTTCGCGTCGTTCTGCAGGGTCAGTTCATCCCGATGCGCGAGGACCGCCGCCTTGCTGCCGCGACCCGCGAGATGCTCGCCCACCGCAGCGGAGAGCATGACCGTCTTTCCTCCACCGGTCGGAGCGATACCAAGCGTGTTTCCGTGCTTATCGAGCGCAGCCAGGCTGCGCTCGACGAAAAGCTTCTGGCGGGGGCGAAGCATCATGGTTGGGGTGCTCCTGCCTCAGCGCGCCCAGCTGGGACGGGGATCGCCACCGGCCGCCTGCGGCGATGGTGCGGCAGGATAGGCGCCAGGATGTGCTGCGGGCGGAGCCATGGCCGCAGGGGCTGGCGCTTGAGGCGGAAGGCTAGGGAGTGCAACGCGGCCCATGATTTGCGCGTAATCCCGATGATCGGGCGTCAGCGCCATGCGGACTTCGTTCTTGTCCTCACCATTGGCATCAGGGCCCACGTCAATCTTGCCGACGAATTCAATGCCATCCAGATCGGCAAAGCTGGTGATGCGCCGCGCGGCCTGCGCATTGGGCGAGATATCCTTGTCGGAAATGCCACGCGCGGAATTCAGCATGCTGCGAATAAGGCTGCGACCCATATTCGCCCAATCGGGACCCTTCGGGCTGTAGAGGCCAATCCTCGTGAAAATCTTGCGCTTGGCGTATTGGCCTTCAAGGACGGTGAACTCGCAATTGAGATACACCGAGCCGGTCGTGCCGCGCGTGGCATAGCCGCCATGCCAGCCTTGGCTCGCATCATCAAAGCCACCCGGGCGGATGGTGAGGCGAAGCTTCGCCAGAGCCCCCTTGGGGATTAGGTTGGGGTTCTGCCGCGCGTCATTATAGTCATTCCATGTTGCCATGGTCCTTCTCCTTTACTGATTCGTGGTGGGGGTTGGGGTGTTTTCCGGTGCTTCAGGGGCGGGCAGCGCAAGCTGAAGCCGTTCCGCGATGGGGCGCGCCGGGCCGCGGATTTTCGCAAACAGCCTGCCGAGATGAGGTTCCTCGATCAGGTCAAGCCGCCCACTACGATCCTTGGCGGGATAGCCCCATTGGTTGAGCGTGTGGCAAACCAAGGCGCGCCGCAGCTGACCGTTCTCATCTTTGATCGCGGTGAGCGTCAGAACCTCATCCACGATCCCGGGCAGTTCGAGCCCGGTCTTGCTGCCATCAATCTGCGGCACGTAGACCTTGCGATTGAAGTCATCGAGTTTTTCGTCGAGAATCCCAACAAAGATGATGTTCTTGCCGCGCGTGTGCTGCAGATGCGTGAGCCAGGCGATCATCTCCCGCCCATGCAGGCCATAAGCGCCACGAATATCGGGCTTGCCGCTTTTTTCTGAGAAGGCCTCGCCCTGGCCACGGCACCATTGAAAGCAAAGCCGCCCGGCGACGCTGATGCTATCGACAAACAGTGTCTCGTAGCGATCAAGCTTGGCCGGGTCGCCGAATTGCTCGCAGGCTGCGGCGTAGTGCGCCGGCGAATAGGGCTGCTCATCACGCAGTGCCGGGTTGGGGCCACCGATGAAGGCGGCGAAATCCCGGCATTCCTGCCAGGTGCGTGGGCGGATGGTATCGCCGGTCCAACCTTCGACCGCGAGATCGCCCGCCTCCAAATCCATGAAAATCGTGCGATCGGCAGGGAGCGTCCAAAGCAGGCTGGTCTTGCCCTGGCCACTGCCACCAAAGATCGCTGCCTTGATGCCGCGCGATTCCGCGAGGCGTTCCTCGGCGCTGATGATCTTGAGGGCCATTATTCGGTCACCCCCAGAACGTCACCGAGCGTCATGCTCGGGATCGTCTCCCACTCTGGAAATTCAGCGAGAACCCTGCGCGCGCGCTGTGCGAAATCCCGCATCTGCGCGGCCTTTCGTTCACGCAGATCGATCACTCCGATGAATTCGCAGAAGTTCATGTGCAGCAAGCACTTGCGCACAGCGTAGGGGCCCTCCTCATGAGCCGCGATCTCGGTGATCCAGTGATGCTGCGCATTCCGGCCGTCTCCTGCGGCTCGCATGCCGCCGGAGGTAAGATCAAACGCGGCCACACCTTCCCGAGCGCCACGCCGTGCCAAGCGAACCAATAGTGGCGGGAGATCGTTCCGACCCTCGCAGGCAAGCTGAAGCAGCTGCTGCGCCGCATCTTTTGTTCGAAAGCCATCGCCCTGTGGGTCGAGGCTCAAGATAATGTCCCGAAGGAGATCATTCATTTTCATTTGTTCCTTCTCCATTTCATGTAATCTGCGCGTCATCACTGGCCTCCCTGCGTGCCGGGGATGGGTGCGCAATGCTGTCCATCACGCTGCGCGGTTTCGTTGAGTAAGGTCAGGCGATAGGTGGCGCGCCCGGCATGAACGATGCGTGCTGGTTCAAAGGCTTTGCGAGTGCGCTCGGGCCAGGCGGTGTATGCGCGCTCAGGAACCTTGAAGGTGATCTCAAGGTAATCGCGCGGGTTTTCGCCACCGGCATGGATTTCGTCGGCCAGCCGTGTAAGCTTTTCCTGATTCCAGTCGAATTTTTTCGTCAATTCGGCGGTGATTTCGACCGAGCCATCTTGAAAGCGCACCGTGCCGGTATCCTTGCCGGCCATGCCGCGTGCCGCGATGGCGCGCTGCTGGTAGCGAAGGGCAATCGCACTTTCGATCCATGCTTGCATGCGCTTGGCAGCATCAGCCGCCTCACGCGCATCGGATTGCAGCAAAGCCAAGTGCTCCGCCGGCAGGGCGACGATATCGCCGAGTGGCATGAGGCGGATTGCCTCAAGCGTGGGACGATTGGGGAGCGTGTGCATCAGGCGATCCCCCGCTGCAGCTTTTGCAGCAGCGCGGCGGAGGCCATGCCGCGGCTATTCGTGCTGCGTGGCCGCACCACCAGGATATAGGCGAAGCATTCCGTATCCATGCGCCGTTGCAGCAAGTGGCAAAGCCCGGCCTCGGCCATGGCAAGGGCGCGACGCGCGACCAATTCCAGTTCGTCACGGCGTTCGGGCAGAAGCTTTGTCGCGATCTTGTCCCGATCACGCGCCAGCATGCCGATATGATAGGTGATGGCATCACCGGCGGCCGCATCGGCAAAACGGTCGCAGAGGGTGTTTTCGTCCAGAACAAGATCAAGCAGCGCTGCCAGATCAGCCGCGTCAGCGCGCGGCGCTTGATCTGGATTTTGCGGGAGCATCATGTGGTCCTCCGTGATGATGTGGGTCTCACTGAGTAATTACGTATTTGCGCACCAAAAATTCTCACGACCTCAAAGACACAGTCGCGGCGCGGTGTGTGGTGCGCGTTGCGCATGGCGATGCACCCATGATGCGCAGCCAGCAGCGCAGTTCCTGCAGCTCGCGATAGAAGGTGGCGGTGGAGACAGTGCTCGCCGCGCGCGTTGCCGCGATGTCGCGATGCGCAAAAATGCTGCGCAGTAATGCGCGCTGCGCTTCGGGCATTTCATCCGCCGCGCGCATCATGGCGAGGTGCGCTTCCGGGTCATGCGCCGGTGCGGCAAGGCTGCGGAGAATCCCGGCGGCCTCCTTGCTGTCCAGTGAGATGGAGGGCGGGGCACTTGGGCGGCGCGCCTGATCGGCGATGGCGCGGCGGGCGATGATGGTGACAAAGCCGCCCCAGGAACCGCGTGCCGGGTCGAAATGGCTGCTGGCCTGCAGAAGGGCGAGCAGGATGTCCTGGATCAGGTCATCCCGGTCAGCAGCGGCGATTCGGCTATTCCGCGCTGCCTTGGCCGCACAAATGCGGGCCAGTTTCAGGGCGTCTTGAAGCTGACTTTTCTCCCATTTCTGAGGCAGCTCGGGGGCGATGTTCTGTTGCCTGTTCATGTTGCGACCTCTCGCGCTTGGCTGATTTCGATGGGCCAAGGCGAGCCGAGCGGTCGGGGGTGCGACTAGTGCAAAGGGGTGCAAGGGGGTGCAAAAGGGGTGCGTCGAAGCGCGTTTTTGCGCGATGCACCCCCATATGGATCAATGGCTTAGATAGGAAAAACAGGGGGTGCAGGGGGTCAGGCCCGCGCAGGCATTGCACCCCCTCTTGCACCCCCCCACTGCACCCCTGGGGCCGGTCAGATTGGGGCTGGACTCTTGGGGTCGAGGGAACATAAAGTGAACGCACAGTTTCCTATCCAGGGATAGACCAGAGACCTTGTTCCTATGCCGCTTGTGATTGCCTATGCCAGAGAAACAGCCTTCAGCCCGAGGCTGGAAAGGGCTGCGCCCGCAATCCGCACCGTGGCCGCCCAGGTGCGCCGGCAAATTCCCCGCGCGCCGGATGAGCTTGCCCTGGCCCTGCCAGCCCTGGTTGAAGCCTGCCGCATCGTCGAGGTGAATGGGCGTTGCCTGGCGGTTTCCTGGGAATTGGATCGCGCGCTCAGTGATGAGGCTGGCCAGGATGTTCTTGGCCTATGCGACATCGATGCTGATGAACCCGGCTGGGCGTATCTCGCGATCAATGGCGTCATGACAGCGCATCGCCCTGATTTGGCGTTGAGCACGGCCGCGCATGAATTGGGCCATTTGCTGTTTGATGTGCCGGCGGCGCTGGAGCGAGGTGAACATGGTTATCGCGCCGTGGCACAATCGGCGCGTGCGCTTGATCGTGCCGGGCGCGGGGCTGAGGCGCGTGCCAATGAATTCATGGGTGCTTTGCTGGTGCCGCCTGTGCCTTTGCACACGCGGCTGCTGGCACATGCGCGAAGCGAGGGTCTGCGCCTTTGTCGCGGCCCGCATCTGGGGCGGCCTGCAAGCCCGATCGTCGCAGCTGCGAATGGTGCCGAGGCTTTGGCGGGCGTGCTCGCAGTACTCGCCGGTGATTTCGGTGTTTCGGAGAAATTCATTGCCGTGCGGCTTTCGCGCTACGGCCTGGTGGAAGGGGGAATGTAATGGCTTTTGGGGATGTTGTGCGCGCGCGCCGAACGGCGCTGATGATCAGCTTGAATGATATGGCCGAAAGGCTTGGCATATCGCCCGGCTATTGGTCGCGGGTTGAGCGTGGCATTGACGGGCCACCGAGTGACGAGTTGGTCGAGCGTGTTGCTGCCATTCTTGGCATTCCCATGGATGAGCTGTTCATCGAGTCACAGCGCCTGCCACCGGACATGCGCAAGGACATGGGGCGTGTCGTGCTGGCCTATCGGCGTTTGCGGGCCATGCGCTTGAGGTGAAGGGAGGGCGGCATGCCTGCCACGCCGAAAAACAAGCTTTTCTATCAAATCCACGAGGCGAAGGAACGGCTGGGGCTTTCCATGTTGGACATGGCTGTCCTGGTTGCTGAGAGAAAGCTGCTGCTTTCTGCGGCGCTTGGCGGGATTTTAGTGGAAGATGGAATTCTTGAGGAAGGGCTCGATTTTGGCTGCACGCACGTGCCGTTATGCCAAAATTTCGTCCATGGCCTTGTGGACCTGCGCCCTGAGGATGGTTGGGAAGTCCTGCGCGCTGGTTCGCACACAATCA
>Ga0315906_10006244_pt1 | contig 14778 bp, 8 predicted proteins | sample LakEriMetagenome_4_FD_203526 | JGI IMG/M metagenome (GOLD analysis project Ga0315906, IMG submission 203526) | Freshwater fungal communities from buoy surface, Lake Erie, Ohio, United States - Buoy 2 MA122 | ecosystem: Environmental > Aquatic > Freshwater > Lake > Lake biofilm | place: USA: Lake...
CCTGCAGGTCCTTTTCAATCGCCGCATCACTGTCGAAGGGCTTGGCAATTTCGATGAGCAGTTTGGGGGTCGAACCGCGATTGGCAACCGGTTGTCGGTTGTCGCGGGCCTCGATCCAGAACTGCAGACGATCTCCCGGGCGGAGATTGAGCGGCGCGAGGTCGAGCAGATGTTCGGCCCGCAGTTGCCGGGTCGGCAGTTTACCCGGGAAGAGGACCTCGTCGGGGAGCGGTTCCCCGTTCTTTTCGAGCTTGAGCGAAAGTGTTCGCAACAGAAAGTCGGGGTCGCTGGCCAGCAGCGCGAGGGGAACCCGCGCGTCGAGTGGCTTGACCAGGTCTTTCGTCGGATCGAGCAACGTGACTTCGGGGCGTTGGTCGATCAGGATCGAGATGGGATGGACGGCGGGAGCGGGGTCGGTCTCGCCCGCCGGGGTGCGAATCTCGAGGCGATAGAAGCGGGGAGCGGTGCCATCGGGACGGAATCGCAGTGTCCAATCCCCCTCGATTCGGTGACCCGCCGAAACGGTCATCGGAAACTCTTCACCCGGGGAACCGGGGATGTCGGAATCGCAGACCACCAGTCGGGCCGACTCGACCGGTTCGGAGGCGACCGCGTGCAGAATGGCGCGGGTCCCTTCCAGCCCCTCGAGCACCCCGCCCTCGCGAGTCTCGCGGGGAAGTCCGGTGTACTCGGGAGGCAGGTAGTCGATTGTTTCAACCCGCGCCGAAGGGGGCTGGGTCACGTGCAGTTGGTAGCGGGCCGAGACAGCGTCGCCGGCCTCGAGCTGGTATTCCAGGTCGCCCAGCACCCCCCGGCCAGGCTCTCCCTCGATGACTCCGCGGAAGCGCGGCTGCCCCGCTTCGATCCGTGTCATTTCTACGGGAAAGTCGACCAGCTTGCGGTCGGCGGTGGTCAGCTTGAGCAACACCCGCTCAACTGCCGCGCCGCGGATGTCGGCCTCGACCCGCACCTGCTTGCGGGCCGACACTGTGGCATTGCCGGGGGTCACGTCGCTGATGAGCGTGCGGGTCGCCACCGGGGCCTGGCTCAACGGGAGCATGGCTCGCTGCAGCGACGGGAACGGGTCTTTGGGGCTGGCGAAGAGATACACCGCGAACAGGGCGACCAGTCCGAGCATCAGGTAAGCGGCCCGCAGCAGAACCCGCCGGTCGATTGCCTCGTCGACATCGGTCTGATGAAGCGACAGGGCCGAGCGACGTTCGAGCGATCGCAGCACGGCATGGCTGGCGGTTTCTGAGCCGGGGGTGTCAACCAGGTTGATCAGGTTCCCCTGCAGGCCCGGTTGGGCGCGTTCCAGTTCGCGGGCTGCAAACAGGGGGTTGACGCGGGAGAGGGAGGGAATGAGCACGTGCCGCCAGCCCAGCCAACCCAAAGAGCACAGCAAAGCGGCTTGAGCGACCCAGCGGGCGGTGAGCGGAACGCCCCCCGGCCAGACCCATTGGTCGAGCACGAGGAAGAGCAGCAGGTACCCGGCCAGCAGCGCGCCCATGCGGGTGAGCGCGGTGGTGATTTCGGTCGAGCGAACCAGCGAGCGGACTCGCTCCAGCTGATAATCGACAAACTCGCGGTAATCGACATATTTCCCGCGGTCGCCCCCGGCGCCGCTGGTGGCACCGGTTGCCGGTCGGTTTGCGGTCCCTTCGGCCATATGACTGCCCTCTCCTGTGCGACCGGCCCCACGCGAATTGTGGGGGCCAAACCTCGGACACTGGCCGTTTGTGCGGTGGCGATTGGAAGGAATGGACCCTTCCTACGTCTATTACGTCATCTTGGGGCCGAAAGTTCAATGGGGAACGGTTGGGAGAGGCCCCGCCGCAGGAACTGGATTTTCTCAGGTTTCCGCAGTGGCGCTGCCGGGTTGGATCGCGACTGGCCTGAAAAACAGGCAGCCGGGAAGTTGGCCACTGGGGCCAATTGGCCATTCAGGTCGCCTGGCAGATCGCCCGGCCAGTCTCCGCACAATTCCCAGCGGACAGCGAATTGGCCCCGCGTTCCTCGTTCACGCCACTGGTTCCGGTCGACCGCGATTGGCTCAGACCAGCCCAATTCGTTTTCTCAGCCACCATTCGGCTCCCAGCAGGAGCGTCGCCAGCAGCAGCCACCAGCCTCGATCCCAGACTGCGGCAGTGATCACCTTCTCGCGCTCCATGGTCCAACTCGCCTGTTTCAACTGGGCCACATGCGCCGCGAAATCTTCGGGCCGCACGACTGTGCCTGCCGTGGCTCGGGCAATTTCGGCGAGCAATCCCGGGTCGGCGACGGCGTTGGTCAGTTCCAGGTCGCGGTCGATCACCGAAAACCGGGCGGTGCTTCCCAGCCCCAGCACCTGCCCGTTGACCTTGGCATTCACCCTCACGGTGTATTCGCCCGCCGTGTTCCCGCGGTCGAAGACTCCGCTGGCGTCACCCGACCCGGCGACGGGACTGACTGCCAAAGACTGTCCGTCGGGTGTGCTGACCGCCACCTCGAACACCGCGTTGTCGGCGAGGCTCCCATCGGGATTGCGGGCCCCGAAGGTCATTCGCACCGGTTGTCCCGGACGAAACCGCCGACCCTCCAGCTTGAGCCAGACCGGCTCGTCCCCCTGTGTATCCTTGTGAGCCAGCCACAGCACCGCCTGCTCCCAGAATCGCTGGTGCTGCTCGGGATAGCCCGACAGCGCCCACGTGTAGGTCGTGTACCCCGCGAACGCCAGGCTGCGGCCCCGCCCCACCTCCTGCGCCACCAGCAGCGGCATCTCGCCCGGCGACTCCGCCAGCACCATCGCCCCCGGCTTGAGGGCCGCGAATCGATTCACCCCCCGCAACGGTGGCAGGCTGTGCCACGCTTCGAGGTTTTTCGCAGGTTGCTCGAGTCGCATCACAAAATGCTGCAGGCCCCGCGCGCTGGGCACCATCTCCTGCGGTTCGTTCGCGTACAGGGCCGGGTCGACCCGCGAGCCCTGCACCGTTTCACTGCGGGGCATTTCGACCGGCAGCACCGCCGCCAGCGGTGACGCTCCATAGCCCCCCGGGCCAAACGCCAGGGTTCCCCCGGTCATCAGCAGTCCCGCCCCCTGCTCGACCGCCAGGGCCAGCCGCTGCAGGCTCCCCGTATCGAACGCCCGCGCTGCCACGCCCCCCACGATGTACACGTCGTACTTCCCCGGCTCGAACCACGTGGGCTCCACCGCGCTGTATCGCCCGTCGGGCAACTGCCGCAACGGCTTGAAATCGAGGCGGATGTGGGGCGAATCGTCAATCCGGCGCAACAGCTTCTGCTCGGCCCGTTCAATGTCGAAATAGGCGACCGAAATACCCCCCTTGAGCACGTTCAGGTAGGTCGTCAGCGAGTTGTTGCGGTTTGTCGCCTCGTCGGGGAGTGGCTCGACTTCCAGCTTCAGTCGGAATTCACCTGGCTGTTCGGCGACAAAGCTGACCTCGATGGGCAGCAACTCGTCGCCGCGGGTCGGCTTGAGCTTGAGCGGGGCACCAAGGGGCTTCTGCGCCCCCCCGGCTGGCAATTCAATACCGGTTGGTTCACCCGACAGGCGCACTGTCAGTTCGCGCCCCGCCGCCCCCAGCACCCGCACCTTGCCCGACGCGATCACCGTGTTCTTGACGAACACCGTGGGGCTCACTTCAAACTCTTCCAGCACCAGGTCGCACCCGGTTCCCTCCAGGCTGGTCGAACCCAGGCACACCGTGTCAACCACAATGTTCCTGTCGGCCAGCCGCTCGGTCACCGTGCGGGGATCGATGTCGTGGGGGGGAATCGCTCGTTGTGCCCCGTCCGACAGCAGCAGCACGCGGGTCAGGCCCCGGTCGGTGGGGCGACGTGCAACCTGCTCCAGCGCGTCGCCCACCGCCGTCTGCGGGCCCACTGGAGGTCCCCCCTGCGGCCAGGCAACCTCCGTGATTGCCTCGTCAAACTCCCACGCGGTGAAATCGACCTGTTCCCGCAGTTGATCCAGTTCCTTGCGACTCTCTTCCAGGACCCGCAGCAGCCAGTCCCGGCGGGTCAGGCCCTGAGGGCCATCGGCGACTTCCATGCTGCGGCTGCGGTCGGTCAGCAGCAACAGCCGGCCTCGCTCGCTCGACTCCTGTTTCCACTCGATGGCGGGGCGACACGCGAGGCCCCACAGCAGCAGCCAGCTGGCCAGCCGCAAACCCAGCAGCCAACTCCTCGGGCCCGGCGCCAGGTGGGCCGTTGCGGCCCGGGTTGTCCGCCACAGCAGCCAGCCAAGTCCCAGGCCAATCAGCAGCGTGGGCCACGTCCCCCAGATGGGCTCCCACCGCCAGCTCATGAGCCAGCCCCGGAGGGAACGGCCCAGCCCAGTGAGCGCAGCACTTCGGCCTCGGCCCGCCGCATCGTTCGCCGCTGCGGTGCCGTGTGGTCGTCGTATCCACACAAGTGCAGCATGCCGTGCACCAGGTACAGCGCCAGTTCCCGGTCGGGCGACCAGCCAAACTCGCCTGCCCGCCCGACCGCCATTTCTCCACTGGCCACGATCTCCCCCGTCAGTGTCGCAGTCTCGACCGGCTGTGCGGGCGAACTGACCTGGGCGGAGCCGTCCGGGTTCTTAGCGGCTTTTCCGCGGGACTTGGGCGGCTTGCCGGGTGGATCCGCAGCGGGTTCAGGGTCTTCGTCCAGCCGGAAGCTGATCACATCGGTGGGGTAATCGTGCCCCAGGAAGCGGCGGTTGATTTCCCAGATCGCCGCATCGTCGACCAATGCCACACTGATCTCGGCGTGCTGCACCTGGCAGTGCTGCAACACGGCACCCACCACCTTGCGAACGAGGGAGGCGGGAAACCGCACATGCCGCTGGTTGTTCGCGACCGCAACGGTCACCCGGGGACGGGCAGTGCTTCGTCGAGGCGCGGGTGGGGTTGAGCCCGGGGCTTTTCGAGCGGCTTTTGACCGGGCCGAGGCCGAGCGGGGGCGGCGTGGCGAGCCGGGCATTACCGCCCCACCCCCAGCACAACCAGTTGTCGCTCGTCGCGGACGAACAGTCTTCCCGCAGCGAGGGCGGGCAAAGCCCGAGTGGTCGACTTGAGGACCCGATGCGAGCCCAGTTCGCGATAGCGGGCCGGGTCGGCCTGGGCGAGCACAAGGGTGCCGTTGTCTTTCAGCAGCAGCAATTTGCCATCGGCGGCGATCAGGTTCGCCACTCCAAAATCGGCGACAGTCCACAGCACGCGGCCCGTGGCCGGGTCGACGCATCGCAAGCGGGCACCACCGGTGTCGGCTCGTCCGTCGATGCCGTACAGTTTGCCCTCGACGACCACACCCGTCGTGTACTGGCTGGAGAGCGTTTCGTTGTTCGACCAGACCTCGACCGGCCCCTCGCCTGTCAGGCGGGCACAGTGCGCGCCCACGCCATAGCTGGCTGAGACAAACAGCAGGTCGCCCAGCAGCAGGGGAGTGGCGGCATTGACCGTTGGGCCGCGGGCGCCGAAAGGGAATTGCCAGAGCACCTTGCCTGTCGGAGGGTCGAGGGCGAGGCATTGCAGGCGGGTGACGAAAATCGCCTGCGATCGACCGGCGACATCGGCGACAATCGGCGAGGAATAGCTGGCCTGCTCGTTGGTCGCCTGCCAGGCGGTCTCACCGGTTTTTCGCGAGAGGGCCACCACGCCCCGGCCGCCCGGAGCGCCGGCGTTCCAGAGCAGCAGATCGCCAGCAATGACTGGCGTGCTCCCGATTCCAAAGTACCCCTCGGGGGCCTTCCATTCGCGCCCCAAACCTCGAGACCACTTCACCGAGCCGTCGTCGAGCGCGAGGCAATGCAGGTCGCCCGCCGCCCCGCAGAGGTACACCGAACCCTCGTGCAGCAGGGGGACGCAGCGGGGGCCCTGGTCGCTGGCCAGGCTGCCCGAGTAGCTGGCGGGAAACTTGCGGGTCCAGGCGACCTCACCGGTGGCGGGGTCGAAGCCTTCGGCGACCTCCTCGCCCGCAACACGGTGGAACAGCACTCCGCGCGGGCCCTGCACGGCGACCCCGGCGAAGCCATCGCCCACGCTCCTTTGCCAGAGCACGCGGGGCCCCCCTTCGGGTAGTTTATCGAGCAGCTGTTCTTTGGTGGCGACGCCATTGCGGGCCGGGCCGAGCAGTTGGGGCCAGTCACCCGCCTGCACTGCGCGGGCGGGCAGGTGGCACAGCAGCAGCAGGGCCAGCCACGGGAGCAGTGAGCCCTCGGTCAGAGCCTGGCGGCGACGCGGTTGCGATGGGGTCGCGATTCGAAGCGAACAGGCTGGGGGGACGGACGGGAATTCCGGTCCCTCGGAAGGCGGAACGCATTCGAACCGGTGGATCACACAGCACCTCGCAGCGGGTGGACAGCGGACATTTCGAGTGAGTCCGACGGGGGATTATGCGACACTTCCTCGCCAACCGGCAAGCCCGGGGCATTGCCAGAATGCGAGCGATCAATACACTATCGCAGGTCATCTGCTGGCGGACGGTCCGGGCGGACCCTGATCTCGCAGAGGCTACTGTTCCTCGATCTCGAAGCTCATGTTGCCACGGAATCCCACCCGTTCAGTCCAGATTGGCACGGTGACGGTCGGAGCTGGCCATCCGATTGCCGTCCAGAGCATGTGCGCAACGCACACCACCGACATCGACGCCACGGTCGCCCAGGCCGAAGACTTAAGGCGGGCGGGGGCCGACGTGGTTCGCATCGCCGTCGACAGTCGCAAGGACGCCGAGGCGCTGGCCGAGATTCGCCGGCAGACAAAGGCGAACCTGGTGGTTGACCTCCAGGAGAATTATCGGATGGCGGAGGTGGTGGCTCCGCATGTGGACAAGCTGCGTTACAACCCGGGGCACCTCTATCACCACGAGCGGGAGAAGCCGTGGTCAGACAAGGTGCGGTACCTGGTCAAGGTCGCACAGGACCATGGGCTGGCATTGCGGGTGGGGGTGAATTGCGGGTCGGTGGATCCGGCGAAAGCGGCGGCCGGGGAAGCGGGGGATCCCCTGGCCCCGATGTTGGCCAGTGCGAGCGAGCACTGCGAGCTGCTCGATTCGCTGGGCTTCCTCCGGTACGTGGTGTCACTGAAAGATTCGGACCCGTCGAAGGTGGTGGAGGTGAACTCGCGGTTTGCGCGGCTGCGGCCCGACGTTCCGCTGCACCTCGGGGTGACAGAAGCCGGGCTCCCCCCGGACGGGATCATCAAGACGCGGATCGCGTTCGAGCAGTTGATCAGCCAGGGTGTGGGGGACACGATCCGGGTGTCGCTGACGGTTCCGAATTCGCGAAAATCGGAAGAGATTGTCGCGGGAAAGCAGATTTTGAAGGATCTGTCGGAGGGGCGGACGAGGAGCGTGGTGCGGTTCAATCCCGACGCCCTGAACATCATCAGTTGCCCCAGCTGCTCGCGGGTGGAGAACGAAGCCTTCATCGAATTGGCGCAGCAAGTCAAAGAGATGAGTGCGTTTGCGAAGGATTACGCGATCACCATTGCGGTGATGGGATGTCGGGTGAATGGGCCGGGGGAGACGGACGATGCCGACCTGGGGCTGTGGTGTGCTCCGAACTATGTGAATCTGAAGCGGAAGACGGAGGAGTTGGGGGCCTTCCCTTACGATCAGATCCTCCCCAGGCTGCAGGGGGAACTGGAGCAGTTGGTGGCCGAGAAAAAAGCGTTGGGTGTGGTCAAAAAAGCGTGAATCATGCGGGAATCCCCGCTGGAATTTCCGCCCCGAGACTGATAAGATTCGGGCGAGGGGCGCAGAGTGGAGTGTCGATAGAAGCGGGGTAACCGCGGCGAATCGAGACTTGAGATAAGGAGAGGGCCGAAGTCGGAGGAGCGATCAGGCAAGAGGCCGAGCGGCACCGGAAAGCCCTAATTTATGGGTCGTGAGAAAACTGGTGCCCTTGGGGAGATTCCCCAGGCGGTCGATGGGAAGTGATGACTGGACGCCGGGAGTGGTCCGTTGTGAGACGGAGCTCGGGTTGTCTCGATGGGTCATGACCAGCCGGTGGATCGACGCGTCGATCGAGCGGGCTGAGTTGTGTGTGTGATGCGATCCGAGCGTACGGATTGCACCCCTTACCGCGATTTTGGGATGCAGCAGTGTTTGCCAGCGATTATGCGATTTTTCTCGAGGCCTTGACCCGGATTCTGGCCCGCAGTCAGGAGGATCCCGACCTCCGGACTGTGATGCGGCATCTGGCGCAGATGGTCATTGAGAGCACCGATGGCCCGAAGGCGATTCCTTCGGGGGGAGGCGGGCCCCTGAGGCGGATGCGGGCCGCCGCGACCGCCGGGCGGAGTTCGACCTCATCGTCGGGCGAGGTGACGACGGACGACACCACGGCGGTGCGGGCTGGAGATTCAGACACCAGCCGTTACATTGCCGCCGAACCCCCGTCGCGGGGTCGGAGTGTCGAGGGGCGGCAACCCGAGAAGTTTGTCCCGGTTGATTTTTCGCTGATTGAGAATCGCTGCCGACTGAAGGCCGAGGGAGCCCGCTGGGCTATCGCCCGCCGCCGACTGCTGGCCAACAAGGCCGATTTCGCCACCGAAGTCGAGCCCCTCGACAGGGATCTCATCGCTCGGGCCAAGCTGTTGCCGAACTGCTTCCTGTGGCTGAACCATCCGAACGGTCCGTCGAGCACTGACCCCGAACGGTACGACGAAGTGACCCTGTGCTTCGAGACGCTGGCCGATGCGGTCGCCCTCGTCAAGATGGTCGAGGAAGAAAAGGAAAACGACCCGTTCGAATTCGAGGCGGCTCTTAACCTCCTCGCCGAAGCCCAGTCGATGCTCCGTATTTCGGTCGTCAAGTTCGACAACTACGCCGACACCGACCAGCGCGATGTCTTCCAGTGGCTGAAGCACACCGCCAGTGAGCAGCATATTTTCATCCGCCGGTTCATGCGGCTGGATGACCCGGGTGACCCGACCCTCGCGGAAGAGTTGCGGGTCCGGATCAAGGCAGCGGTCAGCAACATCAACGAGGCCCGCAAGAAGGTCAAGCAGCACAAGAAGCTGTTCAGCAAACTGACGCACAAGTGCCAGTTGCTGGCCGAAGACACAGCGGCTGCCGAGGATTACTGGAAGGTCATCTTCCCGATGATCGACGAATTGCTCGAGGGGGGTATTCCTCCCGGCAATCGAGAGATTCGCGACGCCTTGGCGCCCGTGGTCGACACACTGCCTGAGTCGCTCGAGCTGACTCCTGGTGTGCAGAGTGTACTCAAGGAACTTGACCGGTTCATGGCGGCCCAGAACGGGGGCTACTACGACCCCGACGCCGAGAATCCCGATGCTCCGCCCAATCCCAGTGTCGCCGACGTGGCGCGGGTGCTGAAGGGGAAGGCGATTGTGCTGATTGGTGGCGAGCGTCGGCCCGCTTCCGAGAAGGCGCTGATCGAAGCCTTCGGGTTGACCGACCTGCACTGGATCTCGACCCGCGAGCATGAATCGCTCGACTGGTTCGAGCCCTACATTTCGAAGCCGGAAGTCGCCGTGGTGCTGCTCGCCATTCGCTGGTCGAGCCACTCGTATGGCGACGTGAAGCTCTTCTGCGACCGGTACAACAAGCCGCTGGTTCGCCTGCCGGCGGGTTACAACCCCAACCAGGTTGCCGTCCAGTTCGTTGCCCAGTGCGCGATGCCGACAGCCGAGGGCGAGGCCGTCGCTCCTGCCGAAGCAGTGGAAGAGTAAATCCAGCTCTCTCTCAGCCCGCAGTTCTGCGGCTTGAGGAGCGTTAGACAACCGGGCCCGCTCGTCTTCCCAGGCGAGTGGGCCCGTTCGCTTTCGTAACACCGCTCAGGGTGGCATCCCCACCGCGGCGAGGGCACCACCACTGGCGCCACCACAGAGATTGCCACGCTTGTGGCCACACCGTTGCGCCGTCGGTTCGGTGGCCAGCGTGCGTCCCTGGCCGGCTCCCGAGACTGTGCACTTCGGGACGGATTGCACGGGACTTGCCAGCGCGGGACGGTCCCCGGCCAGCACTCACAACAAATCGCTGAGCGGTCGCTGAGGTGCTGCCTCAGGCAGGCATGGTCACCCAACACTTGGCCTGTCCAGGTGGCGTTTCGGATGCCGCGCCAAACCCGCGCCTTACTCCTCCCCCAGCGAGATGGGCCCGCTGGCTGGTAACACCCCACTCAACGGACATTTGTCGCAGTCGGGCTGACGACCGCACCAGCGCTCAGCCACCTCGCTCAGGCCGCTCCAGAGTTCACGGCGGTCGACTCCCCCCTCGGCCGCGATGGTGGCCAGCAGATGCTGGGTCGCGTCCCTGTCGGTCGATTCGTCGAACCAGCCATGTCGCCAGCCCACCCGCTGCACACCACGCTGGAACGGGAACGTCTCTGCTCCCAGCATCAGCCGCAACTCTTCCGCCAGTCCACGGGAGAGCCCGGGCAACTCCGCGAACTTTCGCCACTCGGCCTGCGACAGTTCAATCCGCCAGGTGTTCGGGGTCTGTGCCAGCCGCCCGGAGATGTGCCCGCTCGCTGGGGCGAGACCGCTGTCGGTGGTCTCGTGCAACGACGGCGGCACCACAGCTTTCCACCAATGGGCCACTGCCTGGAGTGCCGCCGCGTGAGTCTTCCGGCGACTGTGACGGTGGAGTTCCGCCGCCAGTTCCGCGATCGGCTGGGCGGTGCACCAGTGAGGATCGAGCAGCGGGCTGTCGGGGGTCGCGAGGGCAGTCGACGAGACAGGAGTTTTGGACCGAGCACTGCGAAGGTTTGGGGCAAGGACTTCCAACACCCCCTGCCACGCCTCGGAGGCAGAACGAATCGGCCAGCCAGGGGCTGGAGGGAGTTCGTTTGTGAGCAGTTCGGCCACTTGCCGCCAATTCGACCGCATGGGAGCAACCTTCCGACAGGAATCTCGTCGAGCCGAGTGCCCGCTTAGGGAGACTTGCGGGCCGCCGTGGGGAGCTTCCCGAACGATGCGAGCGGTGCCGAGCGACGCCCGGGAGACTCTGAGATGAACAAGGATTTTCGAGTGTATCGGGAGGCGGCACGACTGACAGGCGTGCTGGTGGTCCCGACGGGGCCAAGATGAGAGCCAAGTGAGGTGAGCCGCTTTCAGTGAGCCTGGCTGAGTCAGCCCGGTTGATCAGGGCCGGAGATGTCGTGAGGAGCGGTGGGGCTCGCGGTCATTTTTTGGCGGCGGGGGGCCGGTGGGTGACTGGTGGGCACGGCAGGTCTGCTTTTCCCGTTGGGAGGGGGTTGGTATGGTTTGGAGGACGTGGGGGGGCAAGCGTCGCCCCCACACCATCCCCGAACAGTCGGATCGTGACGGAGGGCTTGGGTATGCGCCGGTTGGGAATCTGTGGAGCGGTTGTCGCCTTGCTGGCGGCTGTGATGTGGACCGCCCCCAAGAGCGCGGCTCCGGGGGGATCCCGCCGGGTGCTGGCTGCCGAAAGCGGTTTGAAGTTCTTCCGGGGCAATCTGCATACCCACACCCTCTGGAGTGACGGAGACGACTATCCCGAGATGGTGGCGCAGTGGTATCGCGATCAGGGGTACGATTTTCTGTCGTACACCGACCACAACACCCTGCAGGTGGGTGACAAGTGGATCGACGTGCAGAAAAGCGCCGGCGGGGAAGAGGCGTATCAGAAGTTGAAGACCGCATTTCCCAGTGACTGGATCAAAGAACGCAAAAGCCCGGAGGGCCGGCTGGAAGTCCGGTTGAAGACGTTCGCGCAGGTCAGCACCGAGATCGCGCGGCCTGGAAAATTCCTGCTGATCCCGGGGGAAGAGATCTCGGACCGGTACGGCGGGTTGCCGCTGCACATGAACGCGACCAACCTCAAAGAGGTGCTGCCCCCGTTGGGAGGCGACAGCGTCTACGAAGTGCTGCAGCGGAACACCGACGCCCTGGTGGCCCAGCGGGAGCGGACGGGGCAGCCAATGCTGATTCACCTCAACCACCCGAACTTCGGCTACGCGGTGCGGGCCGAAGACCTGATGCGGGTGCGGGGGGAGAACTTTTTCGAGGTCTACAATGGGCATCCCGGCGTGCACAATCGCGGGAATCGCGAGCATTCGGGAACAGAGCGGCTGTGGGATGTGATCCTGGCGAAGCGTCTGTCCGAACTGCGACTGCCGGTGATGTATGGGCTGGCGACCGACGACGGGCACAACTACCACAACCGCGAGGGGAAGACTTCGAAACCCGGGCGCGGGTGGGTGATGGTCCTGGCCCGCGAGCTGACTCCCGCCGCGCTGATCGCCAGCCTTGAACAGGGGCAGTTCTACAGTTCTTCCGGTGTCTCGCTGAAGTCGGTGGTCTCGTCGGCCGAGGGGCTGGAGGTCGAGGTCGCACCGCAGGCGGGGTGTACTTACAGCATCCAATTCATTGGGACCAGGCGGGGCTTTCCCCCCGAGGGGAAGCCGGTGCTTGATGAGGCAGGAAAGGAAGTCTGGGCGACCGCGGAGTACAGCGAGAAGATTGGCGAAGTCTTCCAGGTGGTGGAGGGAGTCCGTGCGAATTACAAATTTGGCCCCGACGATCTGTACGTGCGGGCGGTGGTGACTTCTTCCAAACTGCATCCCGATCCGTCGGCCCGAGGGGAATTCGAGCGGGCCTGGTGTCAGCCGGTGAGGGGCCCGGCAGCCGTAACTCCCGAGTAGGTGGGGCAAGTCGCTCCGAGGCGACGGCGCCCCGAGGCCACGGCGTCGGCGGCGGAACTGGGCCAGAGTTGCGAGGGGATCTCCCTCGGGCCGTGGCTGTCGCCGTGGTTGTTCAAGTGGGCTGGGTAGACCGAGGACACCCGGATCTGCGACTGGGGCAGTTTTCGGGTCGATGGACCGCGACTGCGGCGCCGCTGGCCCTGCCCTGCCCTGCCCTGCCGGCAGCGTCCCGGTGGGGGAAAGCTCAAAGGCTGGGCAGTCAGGGCCGGAGGGGTGGTTTGGGAAAGTCGGTCTTGCCCCGCGGGCCGAAATCGCGATGATCTGGCCCATCGCAACGTCTGGGCCTCCAATTCCTCAGGGAAACCAACCTCTCCATGAGCACGACCACCGTTCCCCCGGTCCCTTGGCACCGTCAGATTGACTGGCTCGGGTTGATGCCGTTTTTCGCCATGCACCTGGGAGTCCTGGCGGTCTTCTGGGTGGGGGTGACCTGGCCAGTGTTCATCGTGGCGTTCTTCAGTTATGTGATCCGGGGGATGGCGCTGACCGGGTTTTACCACCGCTATTTCTCGCACAAGGCGTTTGCGACCAGTCGGTGGTTCCAGTTTGTGTGGGCGTTCATCGGCTGTGCGGCGGCGCAGCGGGGCCCCATCTGGTGGGCGGCCCATCATCGCGATCACCACAGCTATTCCGACGAACCGCCCGACGTGCATTCGCCGCACCAGCATCACTTTCTCTGGAGCCACATGGGGTGGTTCATGACCACCGAGAACGCCGCGGTCAGGGAAAAGCGGGTTCCCGACCTGCTGAAGTTTCCCGAGCTGGTGTTCATCGACCGGCATTTCTGGATCGCCGTGGTGACCTGGGGCGCGGGCTGCTGGGGCCTGGGGGCCCTGCTGCAGCGGTGGTTTCCGACGTCGGGAATTACCGGTGCGCAGATGTTTGTCTGGGCGTTCGTGGTGGCGACCGTGTTCCTGTACCACGTGACCTACTGCATCAACTCGCTGGCGCACGTGATTGGCTCCCGCCGGTTTATCACGACTGACCAGAGCCGGAACAACTTTGTGTTGGCGCTGTTCGCCTTTGGCGAGGGCTGGCACAACAATCATCACTATTACCCCGCCTCGGCCCGGAACGGCTTCTACTGGTGGGAGGTCGATGTGACCTACTACATGATCTGGGCGTTTTCGAAGCTGGGCCTGGTGTGGGATGTGAAGCCCGTCCCCGAGCGGGTGCTGGAGATGGGCCGAACGGGGAACCCAGCCCTGGCTGGCTCCGTCGCGGGAGAATGACGCGTCTGTGCTCCAGGGACAGTCACTCAGCGAGGCTGGCATGAGTTCTGGTGGGGCTCGGCGGGAGCAGATGCCTTCCGGTCGCATGCCCCCGGAAGGCCCGCCGGCCATCCCGCCGCGCTTTGCCTTGCCCGGAACTCCGCAGGTTCCAGCGGGGTCGCTAGTGACCGGCCCCTTTGGAGCCGAACCCGGTGTGACCGAACCAGCTTGTGCTGCTTCAACCGCGCGCCAAGCTGGTCCTGTGGCGAACGGGTCGCTCCGAACCCCTGGGGGAGCCCACGGGTTGGCTGGTGCATCGCTCCGGCTCGTTCCGACAGCTGGCGCGAGTCCGCAGGTCGAGAGCCAGCCACTTCCCCCTGCGACCATGGCCGAATCTGCTCCGCAAAGAGGTGGCCCTCCTGTTCCCCAGCCGAGTGACCCCCAGCCGAGTGACCCCCAGTCAGCGGACTTGGTGACTGGCTCCTCCCAAGCGCTGGTCCCTGAACGCAATATTCGCCTGCGGGTGGCCTACGATGGAACTCGGTACTTCGGCTGGCAGGTCCAGGCCGAATCTCCGACCTTGCAGGAGGTCTTCGAACGCGGCGTCCGGGTCCTGACGGGACAATCGGTCGGGGTGCTCTCGGCTGGCCGCACCGATTCCGGTGTGCATGCGCTGGGGCAGGTGGTGAGCGTTCTCGTGCGGACGCCGATTCCTCCCTCCCAGTTCGGGCGAGCCTTGCAGCCGCACCTTCCGCCCGATGTCGTCGTGCTCGACAGCTGCGAGGTTCCCCCGGCGTTTCACGCGACTTTCTCGGCTCGCTGGAAGACTTATCGATACGTGATCGACAACAGTCCGGTGGCTTTGCCGTTCACGCAGAATCGGGCCTGGGC
>Ga0315906_10006245_pt1 | contig 14778 bp, 12 predicted proteins | sample LakEriMetagenome_4_FD_203526 | JGI IMG/M metagenome (GOLD analysis project Ga0315906, IMG submission 203526) | Freshwater fungal communities from buoy surface, Lake Erie, Ohio, United States - Buoy 2 MA122 | ecosystem: Environmental > Aquatic > Freshwater > Lake > Lake biofilm | place: USA...
CTTCAGCACTACCACTCACCATATCGGGAACACAAACTAAGCCAACCTGTACCGGCAACTGCGATCCGATGATCAGTCTGGTTATAAGCGGAGGAACTGCTCCTTATACGTTTGCATGAGACGCAAAGTAATGCAGCAGTTCATTTCGAACGGCGGAGAAATCGCTATCGCGGAACAACTGAAGCCAGGAACTTATCTGTTGAACATCGGATACAATGATGGTCAGCGCGAAGTTGTGAAAATTCTGAAAACCCACTAATAGTAATAACGTCATGTGAAAAAAGGGCTGCCTGCAAAGGCGGCCCTTTTTATTTAACTACCAGACACTCTCTTTTAAGAACCCCTTCACTATCTGCCAGCCCTCGCAAATTCAATCAGCTTGCACAATTTGAGCTTCTTGAACTCGCTATCTTTGACGCATGCAGAACATCGCAATTTTTGCTTCCGGCAGCGGCAGTAATACCGGCGCCATTTGTCAGTACTTCAGTCAGCATCCTCGATACCGCGTGGTGCTTATTCTTTGCGATAAACCCGAAGCAGGGGTATATGAAGTTGCCGAGCATTACGGTATTCCCACCCGTTTCCTTTCAGCAGATGTCCGTGAACCGGCAAAACTTCTTTCTATTCTTAAAACGTATAACATCCGGTTCATTTTGCTGGCCGGATATCTTCGTCTGATGCCTTTAGAACTTATTGCCGCATTCCCACAACGCATTCTGAATATTCATCCTGCACTACTACCCGACTTCGGCGGGAAAGGGATGTACGGAAGGCATGTACACAATGCCGTGATCAAATCCGGTGTCAACAAATCGGGGATCACCATTCATATTGCCGATCAGCATTACGATGAAGGCGATATACTTTTTCAGTCGGCAGTGGACATACCTTCTGGTATGAATGCGAATGAATTGCAGAAAGAAGTAAATGAACTTGAATTAAAATACTACCCTCCGGTTGCCGAATCGTACTTTGATTTTTTAAATCAGAAATCGTAATACCGATTAAAGAGGCGGGTGCGAATTCCTCCCTGCACAATTAAAGTACTTACATCACTTTTCGAATTACTGGTATAGCGTAAGGAAACATCCGCGAAAAGACTCATGCGCGTTTTACGGTTCAGGAGATAATTGGCAGTTGCCTGCACCCACGTGATTTTTGTATTAAGACCCTGTCCTGTTTCATTGTTGTATTCAGAAACACGTGTGTCATAACTTTTATAAATATTCTGACCATAATTGAGTCCGCTCGTGTCGTAACCCACTTCCGCATAACTGGCTTTTAACCTGAATTCAAAATTATCAATCTTGTAGCGGGCAATCGCGATAATCTCTGTAAAGTTGGCTCCCAATGGATGCGCTAACGCTGCACGATAATGCCCGTAATTCCCTTGTGTGGTACGATGCTGATAGGTGTAAGGACGAACATAGTTGATCTCTCCCTGCAACTGTAGATTTTTAACACCTAAAACATCGAAGGATTTCGCCCCAAGCTGTACCCCTTGCTTATTGCCCCACCAGCCATTACCGGCCCGAACTTCATCCAGTAAAAATTCATCAAGCATCAGCTGACCGTACAACTGATTTTTACTGTTGAGCTTAACTTTTGCATTGATACCCAGCAATACATTATCCGGTGAGCCTATTGAAAATTCTACCGGACGAAAGAATATAAACGGATTCATATAGCTGACATCAAATCCGCGGGCGCCCAATGAATCGGCATACCAGACTACTCCTTCAAATATTCCAATGGAAGCATGCTTTCCAATATTAAAATCCAGAAAATGCATGGAGGCATATTTCTTCAAAAAGGGCTCATCATCCGAAGGATTATCATTGCTAAGATCCTGCATTACCGTAAACAAATTTGTGTACTGAATCTTCCATACATCCGTTACGATCTTAAAAAAGGGATAATTAAATGCGTTGTCGGAAAGCAATAATGAGCGGTACCCGTCACCGACAAAATTTTTATCGTTGCCGAACTGAAAAGTAAAATGTTTATTCAGTTCAAACTGTATGGTTCCGGTCGCAAACGCGTAATCGTAAACTTCTCCATCCTGCTTCACACGGCCCTGACCCGGAACAACTCTGGTAATATTAATATTTGAATCGAGGTAATTCGCAAACTGTGCCTGATTCTCGTAAAAGCTGGCATTGAATGAAAAGCGCTCTCCGATAAATCCACCCACCTGCACACCGCGTGTATTTGCATAAATCGTTCGGTCGTATTCCTGATCCTTTCCTCCTGAAAATTCGAATACCGGATCCAGATAAAGAAAATAATCTTCCTGTGCTACCTGCAATAAATGTTCCTTATACAGCTTTCTGCCCACCAGACTCCTGGCAAACTTTGAATCTTTTACAGGACGATCCAGCAGGCTATCAACAGAACCACATTTCGCTACACTCTTCCACAAATAAGGTTGCATGCCGGTATGTGCTTCACTGCCCACTTTATTCATTGCGGGTTGCAGGAGATAGTTTACATCTTCACTCAATGGTGCGAAGCCCAGCTTATAGGTTTGCGCCTTAAGAGAAACCCCGGGGAAAAACACTACTGCCAGAAAAATCCGGAAGACTTTTCCCCTGATACATTTAATAAACTTTTCCACGGTAGTAAATTTTGTAAGATTCGTCCGGCAACTTAAAGCTTAATACATCTCCGTTTAGCATGTAGGTTACTATAAGTTCGGAAGTCACCTCTTTCACCTTTCCATCACTGAATAAAAACAAACGTCCCTGCTGATCCTTCCAGGCAACACAGTTCTGGTTCATCTGATAGGAGGAAGGAAGGAAATTGGCCAGAATAAATCGCTCGCCATTCTGAATTACCTGCAGCTGATTATTAAAGAAAAACAATACCGTACCATCCAGTACTTTATAGAAGTCGGGTGCAAAACTTTCTACTTTAATCAGCCTTCCTTTCTCATACACCTTGAAATGCTCCTCATCCGATACGTAGGCAACAAGCTCGTCACCGCACTGAAAATTCTGTGGAGGAATATTTTCGAGTACAATTAATTTCCCGTTGTAGAAGACTTCAAATAGTTGGGTAGCTCCGGCTATATAGGCAACAATACTTTTGCCTGATTCAAAATCGACAGGTGGAATATTATCCAGTTCAAATAATTGTCCGTCGAGATACACCTTGAAATAATTATTGCTATTGGTATAGGCAACAAGATTTTTACCCGGCTTATAATCGCCGAGTCCGCCGGTAAGCGTGAACTCCACTTCGTGCAATTTTCCATCATGATAAACCCGAAGCATATCAATGTTCTGGTCACGAAAGGCAATCAGTTGATCATTGACCTTGAAGTCGCGCAAAAAATAAGTTAAGTAGGTTAAAGAACCATCTTCCCAGGCTGCCAGCACCATATCTCTCTTATAATAGAGGAAGGTATTGGTGATCCCGTAGCGGGTCATGCTTATGTCGCCCAGGTTGGTCTTTTCATTGTTCTGCCAAACAATCAGGTTGCTGGCATTATTCACATAGGCAACTATATCACCGCCAAATGTAAATTCACGTACCCTCTGCGATTCCAGCTGACGTGGAATGCCGTCAATAAAGGCATAAAAATAATAGCGGAAATCCTGATATGCGGCTACTCTGGGCGTTAGTGTTTCCTCCTGTGCTGCGACAGTGCCTGAAAGGAGGAAGCTAAAAAGTAAAAGTTTAATTCGTTTCAAGCACTTTCAGTATTTCATCCAGTTTAGGAGTAAGGATCACTTCAATTCGACGGTTCTTTTTGCGTAACTCAGCCGTTTCATTGCTTTCTATCGGAACAAATTCTCCTCGTCCTGCCGCCGTAATTCGGGCAGGTGTAATTTTACTGTTCAGGAGAATTTTCACAACACTGGTGGCTCGCATAACACTGAGATCCCAGTTATCTTTGATTTCTCCGGCTCCTTTCATGGGCACATTATCGGTATGACCTTCGATGAGTACGTTAATATCCGGATTTTTTTCGAGAACCTTCCCAAGCTCCCGTAATGCTTCCACTCCTTTGGGATCCACTACCGTACTGCCGGTTGCAAAAAGTAGACGCTCTTCCAGCATCACATACACCTTTCCGTTCTTCATCTCAACCGTCATTCCCTTGTCTTTATAACCGATCAGGGCATTTACCAGATTGTTCTTCAGTGCCTGCATGGTTGAATCTTTGGCATTGAGCATCCGCTCCAACTCCACCACCCTGGCACTTTTCTGGTTCAAAGCTGCCTCTTTTCTGCGCAGCTCGTCTTCTTTCTGAATCAGATTTTCACGGGTTTTCTGCAGGTCACGAATCAGTTGACGGGCCGCTTCGGAATTAATGGTGCCATCCGTATTAGTTTTCATCATGTCATCGTAACGGCTCACCATCTTCATGTAATCAGCCCGTAGATTCCGGATATCCGTGCCCAGTCGGGCTGTATCTGCCGCCAGATCAATAGCTGAACCCCGAAGTTCGTTCAGCATATTCTCCAGCTCCGCATTGCGGGTAGTGAGGGCCAGATTGCCGGCAGCCAACTCTTCGCTGCGCGTATCACATTCTTTTTTCTTCGCTTCCAGCTCATTGTACATCTTTGACGATACACAGGAACTAAATAAAAACAGGGCCGAGAGGGTAATCAACAGATTTTTCATTGAATGGGGGCTATACCGGCGTTAAAATTAAGAGGAAGCCTAAGGCATACCGCCACTCCGCTGTGTACTATTCAACATGCGAGTGTTGAAACAAAGGCGTTAGAAAAGCGTAATACAAAATGGTACTGTCTTTGTAAATAGTAAATTTCAAAAGGTTAACGGATCTACCATGGAACGCCTGAACGAGAACTGGATCACCGAAAATCACATCGATTTCGAGTATAAAAGGTATCTGCTGCTTGCATATCTGCAGCACGTTAGTGAGAAATTTGAGGAAACACGCCTTTATCCCGCATTAAGCGAACTGGTTGCGCATTACCGAAATCTCATCGCCTTGCGTGAATCGAAAAAAAACTTACTCGAAAGCTTTCCCGGAACACTCACACAAGCTGATTTTACGAATTTCAAACTGGTGTATGAAAAACTTGCTGAAGATGATAAGCTGATGCAGGAAATTGAAAACATCATCGATTTTAGTATTCCGCAATTTGAGTTTCATCTGGCAGAAGGAAAAAAAATCTATGACTTTATAGAGTCACAAATTAAAATTTTTCCGGTGGGCATAATGCCCATTCACACCGACAGCGGATACCTCTTCCTGCAGTGCGGATCAAAGAGCGAAACCAGAGTGTACGAATACCTGGTAACCATTTTTGATCAGCCGGATGAACGCTACCGGGCCATTAGCCTACAGTACATCACGAGCTACGAAAAAACACTGCGCAACTCCTACGAAAACATTAAACACGATCTTTTAATGTACAACCGGATGTTGCCCAACCCCGCAACCTACGTAATTGAAAGTGAACTGGTAGTTCCCATTGAAGATACCTTCCTGCCCCTGGCAAAACGCACGCTGGTAAAGTACCTCAGCCACAGTGCTGTTTAATGACTTACTTCCAGCAGCACCGGACAATGATCCGAGTGATTGGCCTCCGGTAAGAGCACTGCCCTTTTAAGATTCTCCCTCAGGTTTTCAGTAGCTAAAAGGTAATCAATGCGCCAGCCCAGATTCTTGCCGCGGGCGCCCGAGCGGTAACTCCACCAGGTATAATGATGCGGATCGGCATTGAAATGCCGGAACGTGTCAATAAACCCATCACTCAGAAAAGATTCCATCCATTCGCGTTCCTCAGGTAAGAAACCGGAGGATTTTGCATTGCTCACCGGATTATGAATGTCGATGGCCCTGTGACATATATTCACATCACCGCCAATGATCAGCTTTTGCTTTTCCCCCTTCACTTCAGCAATATAGTTCCGAAACCACTCCAGCCATTCCATCTTATACGACTGCCGCAAATCCCCGCTGGATCCACTGGGCACATAAACGCTCATCACCGAAAAATGGTCGAAGTCGGCCCGGATAATCCGCCCCTCCCGATCAATTTCCGGATTGCCGCTGCCAATAACTACCTGTTTTGGCTCCCTTTTACTGAATAAAGCCACGCCCGAATAACCCTTCTTCTCTGCCGAATGCCAGTAATGGCGATAACCCAGTTCTTCGAATGCCCCGGTATCCACCTGCGAACTTTCCGCTTTGGTTTCCTGCAGTAATACTATATCCGGATCAACACTGCGGAGCCAGTCGATCCACCCCTTGGTACAGGCAGCACGGAGTCCATTCACATTATAGGTAACAATACGGGTAGCAGACATAATACGGCGAAATTAGTAATAGTGATGGTCCTTTGTAATAAGATAATGTCAGCAACGTTCTTAAATAGCAGGTTAGGTCGCCTTAGCAATTGGTATTTTTAACGGCCCACAATTACTTCCTTGAGCCGAATCCTTTTAAGCTGTCTGATCCTTTTAATTTCCGCATGGGAAGTGAGCGGTCAGGCTGCAACTAATTTCCGAACCCGTTATATCTCCCTGCAGAATGCTACGGTACAACTCGATACCATGAGCATTGTGCCGGGGTCACTCATTGTGGAATACGGGGGCATCGTGAAGGATTCCGGCTTTTATAATTTTGATTTTTCACTGTCATTGATCACCTGGCGCGATAGCCGCAGAAACCTATCAGATAGTGTCCGGGTAAGCTACCGCGTTTATCCACTTAATTTTTCAAAGACGGAGAAATTCCGTGACCGTGCTTTGCTGGGCCGACAATCTGATCCGGATACTAAAATCAGATATATCGAATCATCAAACTTTAGGGAAGATCCTCTCTTTGCGCTGGAAGGATTGAGCCGCTCCGGTAGTATTTCGCGTGGCATTACAGTTGGAACAAATCAGGATGCCGTAGTTTCGTCGAGCCTGAACTTACAGCTGGAAGGTAAAATCGGGAACGACATTTCCATTTTAGCAGCTATAACCGATGATAACATTCCGATTCAGGCAGAAGGCAATACCCAACAACTTCAGGAATTCGACCGTGTTTTCATTCAGCTAAGCAATGAGCAGCATAAGTTGATTGCCGGAGACTTTGTAACACAAAACCCAAACGGATATTTCATGCGCTACCTGAAAAAGAGTCAGGGAGGCATGTATAATTTGAAAACCCCAATTCTCAAAAATGGGAAAACTGCCGGTGTTCTTTCTGCATCGTTGGCAGCAGCCGTTTCCAAAGGTAAGTTTGCGCGGCAGGTATTTGCAGGAATAGAATCGAATCAGGGCCCTTACCGCTTAACCGGAGCAGAAAATGAAAACTTCATCGTTGTTTTAAGTGGCTCGGAACGTATTTACATCGACGGACAATTATTGCAAAGGGGGCAGGATCGGGATTATACGATTGATTACAATACTGCTGAACTTGTTTTCACAACACGCAGACTGATCACTAAAGATCTGCGCATCATTGCCGAATATCAGTACAGCGATAGAAACTATGCGCGTACGATGCTGACGAGCAGTATAGAGTGGGAACAGAAATATTTGCGCTCCTATGTTTTTTATTATTCCGAGCAAGACAGCAAAAATCAGCCTTTGCAACAGGATTTAAGCAGTGAAGATAAAATCGTGCTTGCCGATGCAGGTGATGACTTTTCAAAAGCAGTAGTGCCGCGTGTCGACAGTGTTGCGTTTAATATCAACGAAATATTATATGAACAACGTGATAGCGTTGTGAATAGCGTTACCTATTCCATTTATGTTTATAGCATTAACAGTGATAGCGCCTATTACCGTTTAAGCTTCAGCAATGTCGGTGCAAATCTCGGCAACTACATATTGCTGGATGGGGTAACTAACGGTAAGGCCTATGCATGGGTAGCTCCTGTAAACGGTGTTCCGCAAGGACTTTACGAGCCCGTGGTGCAGTTGGTTACTCCTAAAAAAAGAAGGATGGTGGTGGCCGGAACGGATTACAATTTTTCAAAAGAATTTAGCGCAGGCGTTGAACTGGCAGCAAGTAAAAATGATCTTAATCTTTTTTCTACCATCGACGATAACGATAATAACGGTGGTGCAGCAAGAATCAGAGCCAACTGGAAAACGGATTCGCTGCAGGGAGGTTGGCGACTACTTGCAGATTTACAAACTGAAATAGCTACAAAGAATTTTGTGCCGATTGAAAATTACCGCGCTCCGGAGTTTGTCCGCGATTGGAATCTGACCGGAGTGCAGGAACAGTCGGATGAAGTACTGAACTACTTCAGTGCAGTGATGCGTAAAAGAAATAAAGGAGAGATTAGGGCGGGTCTTCGCAATTACCTTCGAGGTTCGGCTTATAATGGCTGGATGCAGATGCTTGGGACGGAGTGGAGGCTCAAGCATGTTTCCATAAAAGGAGATGCGAGTTATCTGTTAACTAATGGTTCTGCAGTGGAGAGTAATTTTCTGCGGCACAAGGAAGAAGTGAAGTACATCAAAAGCACCTGGAATCCCGGAATAAGATATGAACAAGAGCGCAATGCATTAAAAGATTCGGTAAGTGATAACCTCGCTGCCGGGGCTTTTAACTTTCGCATTGCGGAAGCGTTTTTGGTACGACCCGATACTGTAAAAATTCCGGTGACCATTTCCGTTATTCGTCGGCATGATGCCGGAATCAACCAGTCGGATTTTACAGACGCTACTGAAGCCGACATGATCAATGCCGGAGCAGGTTACCGTACTGCCAAGTCGCGTGTCAACCTGATTATGAATTACAGGAACCTGCGGATTATTGACACCCTGCAAACGAATATTCAACCGGAAGAAAGTATGACGGCCCGATTAGAAGGAAATACTTCAGCGGCGAAAGGCGGAGTTTCTCTTTCAGGATATTATGAAGCCGGAACCGGCCGGGAAGCACAGCGTACCTACTCCTACATTGAAGTGGCACAGGGTACCGGTACCTATGCCTGGATCGATTATAACGGAGATGGCATACCGCAATTAAATGAATTTGAAGTAGCCGCCTACAGTGATCAGGCAAACTACATACGAATCTTTACGCCCACCGATCAGTATGTGAAGGTTTATTTCAATCAATTTAACGCCGTTATCAATGTTACTCCAGCGGCATGGATGAAGAACGGAAAACTTCTGCCTGCCAAATTTGCCCTGCAAACTGCAGTTCGTTATGACAATCGACTTACAGGGACCTCCTTAAGTGAAGGGTGGAATCCACTGCCGGGAACGGTTCGTGATTCCCAGTTAATCAGCACACAATCGGGAACCAGACATACATTATTTTTTAACCGTTCCTCCACCGCATTCAGTTCTGATATTACCTGGCAATTGCAGCAATCGCGTCAGTTGCTCGCCAATGGAATTGAAGATCGACGCTTAAAAGTGCTAACGTGGAATGGCAGAAGCAATCTGAACAAATTTCTGAATCTGCAACTTCAGCTGGAAGGAGGAACCAAAAGAAATGAGGCCGAAGCCTTTGAAGGACGCAATTACAACATCGAAAAGTTTAAAGCCGAACCACGGTTGAATATTCAGCCCGGAGCAACCTACCGGCTCAGCTTTACTTACCGGCACGAACAAAAAGTAAACATCGCCGCCGAAGGTATTCAGGAAAAATCACTGATCAGAGATGCAGGAATGGAATACCGCTATAGCAGCATCAAACAAGGATTGCTGACCGCAAAATTTAATTATGTTTTCATCGATTATAATGCGGACGTGAATACCGCCATTGCCTATGAAATGCTGGAAGCACTGAGGGTAGGATCAAACGTTACCTGGGGGGTGTCTTTGCAAAGAAACCTTGGCTCGAGTCTGCAATTAAGCGTGAATTACGAAGGAAGAAAGCCGGCAGGAATTAATGTGATTCATACCGGAAGTGCAGAAGTTCGTGCGTTTTTCTAAGAATGATAAAACCAGGATTGCGGCATTTTATCGAAAAGCAACCGACCTTTATTTATACGAATCTGTACTATTGGGGAGAATTTAAACTCACATGCTGAGCGGCAGGAGCTGCCTCATCCCGTGAACCAGACAAACTAAGCTGACCGTTCACCAGTCGCATGACTTCTGCAATATTCTGATCTGCAAGCGAATAATGCTTATTCTGACCTTTTTTTATACAGTGAATGAGCCCGCTCTCCTGTAAAATGGAAAGCTGTTGAGAGAGATTGCTCTTGAGGAGTCCCGTTATCTCCATCAGGTTGGAAAAACTCTCCTCATTGCGGTGTAAGGTGTCAAGAATCAGCAATCTTGACGGATGAGCAAGTACTTTAAAGATTTCTGCTTGGAGGTTGTGTGGAGAGGCAGGCACGACGGGGTCTGTCTTAAAACGTTTAAAACTAATTCTATGCTAATATACACCATGGCTGGGTTCCTGCAACGCTTTTAAAATATTCTGTTAAAAAGTTGAAAATTTCTGTTTCCTAAAAATTGATTCCCACCCTACTAATTACTGGTATAGGTTTAGCAGTGACTAAACCTATGATTTTCAGTTTATTTTGTGTTCAGCTTGTTGTCCTGTTGTCTTTTCTACAAATCGCTTCAAGGCCCCAAAACAATGTCCTCCTTACCTGAAAGACAATGCCGGAAACAAGAAATGCTGTTAAGATGTACTACCGAAAAACCGGTTTTTCTATTCTGTAATACTGGTCTTAATTGCAATTGGCGGGAACAAACCAATCAAAGTCGACGGACTCAGCGAATACTCCGGATTTGAAAACTCCACCACCGGTTTAAGTGTTAAGTCGGAACCCTCCTATTCCATTATTACCATTGTAAGCTACATTCGATCGTGTAATTCGTGTAAGCACTAACTCTGTCACAGATCTGAAATATTGGTACTTCTGTGCGACTCATTTTAAATGAACTGTCTTTTTCATCCTGCACAATTTTATTCGTCATTGTTCCTTAACTTATCAAGCAAAGTATTGAGTTGCTGCGCTTCCGCTTTGGTAAGCAATCGCAAGGGCTCAATCCAGTTAGAGGATAACTTATCAATCTCCGCTAGTAAATCGAGACCCTTCTGTGTAATAGAAATATTGACCTGGCGACGATTGCTGGGACAAACCTCACGTTCCAGCAAACCTTTTTGACGAAGTTTCTCCACCAGGCGGGTTGCATTGGAATTTTTATCCAGCATCCTTTCGGTTATATCTGCAAGTCGCAACACCGAAGGATTGGCCCCGCGTAATATGCGGAGTACATTGAACTGCTGCGGAGAAATTCCAAAAGGCTTGAGAGATTGAATAGTGAGTGCATCCAGCCAGCTGGCCGTATACAGAATGTTCACCACTGCCTTCTCGTAGTCGTTGCCGAACTTCTTCTGGTGAATTGCTTTTTCAATGCTCATACTACAAAGATACGAGTACAATTATTGTTTATACAATTATTGACAGAAATATTTACGGTCCGAATCACGCTTCCGGATGGAATAACCCCCTGAAAAGAATTTAAAGGTTTATAGCCTTGATTTTTAATGCTTTAATCGCATTTTTAAAGGGGATGCACCTTCACTTCGACGCCCATGACCCGATCTCTGATTTTCGAAGAATTAAGACCCAGGCATTTGTTAAGCTGGAAGGCGATCAATGATCAGCCCTTTATATTTGTTGAACGCTTATGCCAGAATTCAAAGGATTAATCCGCAGTAAACTTCCCACAGCCGGGACTACCATTTTCTCCATCATGTCGGGTCTCGCTCAACAAACCGGCGCCATTAATCTCAGCCAGGGTTTTCCCGATTTCCCGGTTTCAGAAGAGTTGATGCGCCTTGTCTATGAGAATATGCGCAAAGGGCACAATCAATACGCGCCGATGCCCGGACTGCTTTCCTTACGGGAGCGGATAGCCGAAAAAATGGAAAGACGTTTTGGAGCAAAGTACAATCCCGAAACTGAAATAACCATCACTGCCGGCGGAACCCAGGCGCTTTATGCTGCAATTACCGCGCTGATTCACGAAGAAGACGAAGTAATTGTTATAGAACCCGCTTACGATAGTTACAACCCCGCGATTGAATTAGCAGGTGGAAAAGCGGTACATGTAAATCTCGAACCGCCGGATTATAAAGTAGCCTGGGCAAAAGTGAAAAAACTGATCACTCCTAAAACAAAGATGATCCTGATAAATTCACCGCATAATCCAACCGGTGCTGTGCTGACAGAGGAAGACATGCAGCAGCTGGATGAATTAACCAGGGCGAATGATATCATTGTATTGAGTGATGAAGTATATGAGCACATCATTTTCGATGGCCTGCAACATAACAGTGTTGCTAAATATCCATCTCTTGCCCAGCGGAGCATGATTGTATATTCATTCGGGAAAACGTTTCATGCTACCGGATGGAAATGCGGCTATTGTGTTGGTCCGGCCAATCTAATGAAAGAGTTTCGCAAAGTGCATCAGTTCATGGTTTTCTCTGTTAACACGCCCTTGCAATTTGCACTAGAGGAATACATGCGTGAGCCCGCACATTACAACGGACTTGAAAAATTCTACCAGGAAAAAAGGGATTACTTCCGTTCACTCCTTGAAGGTTCTGCGTTCAAAATTCTTCCTTGTTCCGGATCCTATTTTCAATTGCTGGATTATTCAGCGCTGAGCAACGAAAAAGATACCGACTATGCTATTCGCCTCACCAAAGAATATGGTATAGCCTCTATTCCTGTTTCGGTATTTTACAATGTTCCACGTGATTATCATTTGCTACGATTTTGTTTTGCCAAAAGCAATGAAACGCTGGAAAAGGCGGCAGCCTGTCTGCATAAAGTCAAAGCATGAAAAACAACCTTAAGCTTACTTTAATTCAGACACCCCTTGTATGGGAAGATGTAACCGCAAACATTCGCAACCTTCAGAAGAAGATTCAAAAAATGAAACGCGGGTCAACCGACCTGATCGTGCTTCCTGAAATGTTCAGTACAGGCTTCAGTATGCGCCCTGAAATTTTTGCAGAAAAAGAAGGCGGAAGTGCAATGCAATGGATGTCCGAAACGGCCAAAGATCTCCATTGTATTGTTACAGGCAGCCTGATGCTCAGAGAAGGCAAAAAATATTATAACCGTATGATCTGGATGCGCCCCGACGGAAGCTATGGAACTTATAACAAACGGCATCTCTTTAGAATGGGAAACGAAGGGGAAACCTATACACAAGGCAAAAAGCAGGAGCTATTTGAAGTAAACGGCTTCAGTATTTGTCCGCAGATTTGCTATGATTTGCGATTCCCCGTCTGGAGCAGAAATAGCCTGAAGGTCTCCGGCAAATCCAACACCTATAAGTACGACGTTTTACTATACGTTGCTAACTGGCCAGCTGTAAGGCAGTATCCCTGGCAACAACTCCTGCTTGCACGCGCTATCGAGAATCAATGCTTTGTAGTTGGTGTAAACCGGATCGGAAAAGATGCTAATGACACTGAACACAGTGGCGGGAGTTGCGTAATTGATGCCTATGGTAAAGTACTTTTTTCAGCCGGCAAAAAAGCAGTTTCAGAAACCGTAGTAATCGACTTAAAATCCCTGCAGGAATTCCGGAAAAAATTTCCAGTCCTGCTCGATGCAGATAATTTTACAATAAATTAATTTCCCGAGAAGTATTAAAATTGTTGAAACGATTGAATCAACACTCTTATTCCCCCTCCATAAAAGCTAAGAGAAGAACTTTCAATAATCTCTGGTTTGAATCTGAATGGTGATTTGTACCAAAAATTTCAATAGGAAACTTTTTCAACTTCCCGATAGAGAACCAATTTTCCTAATTAAAATTCCTTCAGGATTTTTACCAATAATCCGGGATAGAGTCTGAATCGCATTTAGTACCAAGAAATCCTGAAGGGATTTTTACCAATAACCCGGGATAGAATCCCGGGTTATTGACTAAAAAAATTACAACCCTGAAGGGGTTGTTGTTGCATAGGACGCAGTCCGGCAACTGAATGATCCACTTAATTTTTAATCCATTTATCAGAAGCTACCCATTTACCGTCATCATACAATTCAACCATATAGGCTCCGGATTTAAGCTCAGAAAGATCCAGAAACGTATTGCTGGAAACAGATAGAAATTCACGAACAATCCTGCCTTGCACATCGGTTACTCTGACTAACGGTATGGCATTTCCGCTGAATCGTATAGTAAACCCTTTTGAGCCGGGATTGGGAAATAATTCCAGTTCATTTTGACTCAGTACCGGCAGCCCTGTTCCGGTGGTAACTATAAAAGTCATAGAATCCTGTGCCCCCGGAACAATGTCTGGAGTACAGGGGTAGGGTTGTGCGCCCATATCGAGTTGAAAATACACTGTGTAGGTGCCTGCTGCTAATTGACCCAGCTGAAAGGTGTCAGTTGAGCCACAAATAAAAGTAAGCATCCCAACACAATGCAGGGCAGAAAGATTGACTTGCATACCGGAGACTGATGCATTCAGTGTCTTCTCCTGACAATCACCACTGGGGAATTCAACCGTGGCTATAATACTGACGTTATCCTGAATAGTAGGGTTGGCCGGAACTACTGACATCCCAGTGATCCATTGGGCAGATGCTGAAAAGCCAAAAGCAAACAGCATAATCAAAGTAGAAAATATTCGATTCATTGTTAATAGGGTTTTACTTAAAGGTAGTATTGCTTGGAAGAATAATCATAGAGGAAAACAAAAAAATTTACAAACGGCGGCTGATGATCTTTCTCAGATGCTCACGGAACTCCTTAGGACCGAGTACTTCGATTTCATCCAGCAATCCCAATGTAAACCGGGATACTGCCTTATAGCTGTTTACACTGGTCCTGAAGCGGTGCTTG
>Ga0315906_10006251_pt1 | contig 14774 bp, 10 predicted proteins | sample LakEriMetagenome_4_FD_203526 | JGI IMG/M metagenome (GOLD analysis project Ga0315906, IMG submission 203526) | Freshwater fungal communities from buoy surface, Lake Erie, Ohio, United States - Buoy 2 MA122 | ecosystem: Environmental > Aquatic > Freshwater > Lake > Lake biofilm | place: USA...
GGGCTATTGAATGCAAGATTGCGGATAAATGCCCACCCTTCACTCAGATTATGGCATTTAATCGCAGGGTCATCCAGATTCGCAATGCTACCTTTGAGGTAGTAGAGTGCCGTGCCGGCTGTAATTCTATGCCATTGTTCTCTCACAAGGGCTATTTGTGTGTTGGCTTCTGTTTGATTTCCTGCACTAATGGCATTTCGGGCTCCAATAAATGCGTTAAAAAGCTCATCGAGACATTCTAATGCTTCGTCCCGAGCGACACAATAGCGAGCGATGAACCTCGCCGCAGATGTATTTATAGGGTAGTCAATGGGCGCGCCGAAATATCCAAAAGCCTCGTCGAACTTATGCTCGGCTTCCGTGTAATACAATCCATTAGCGGGATCAATCGCATCGGTGTAATTAAAAATTCCTGATTCTACCCCTGTAATATATGTTTCCATGGCCTGATAGTAGAATATATCGCCCATCAGTCCCTTTTCAATAAACTGGGTAATCTCACGGCCATTGGCATCCAGCAAGTATTTCTTTGTGGGATCAGCAATTCCAACTACCACTCCGGCTGATCCGTTTGAACCCGGAGACTGACTTTGGGAAGCAGTTTCAATAGCATCGAATAGGTCGTAGTAATATCCAAGATTCGGCAGGAAACATTTGTCTTCCAGCTGCTTACCTAAAGTAGCAGCTGAAGCACTGAAATGTATGCTTCCCGCTCCACTATTGTTGCTGAACATATCGCGAATAATTTCCGCTGAAAGACTTACGCCCAATGTGTTAGCCGTTTTTAAATAGGCAGTCAATTCAGTTAATTGATTCAAGCGGACTGTTTGCCCGCTATAATCCACAGTATTATTGCCTTCATCATCGGTAAAGCAATAGGTATTGCTCAGGCATGTTTCAGCAGTTGGAGAGCTTGGAGTATTTTCTGGAGTCTCTTTTTCCTTTTTACAGGAAGTAGTGACCAATGAAAGACCTGCTATTGCAATAATCCGGATAGAAAGCATTAGCTGTTTTTATTTAGACTCATTCTTAATATGGTGCAAATTACCTGCATGAATGGATAAGCAGCAATACCATAAATGAGGTATTTTACCAAAGCAATTTCCAAATTGAATTGTTCATAGAATTCAATTAGCTGCCTGCGTAATTGTTATGTATTTGATCCTTAATTCATTGTAGTGATGCGCCAATTTTTGGGAAGTCGCTCGCCAGAATTACACTTTTATTTGAGTTAAGGGAGAACAGAAGCGAAATCTGGGTCGATTACAATAGATCCACATAGCCGGAGACATTATTATCCATCTTTTAGGGCTAGGTGGTATAGTTTCTTCGAAGGGATCTTACCTTACCTAAGGTCATATTTCAGGCCTAAGGAAGCCAAACTAGTTAAGGATAGACTAGGTCCCCGAAGGAGGAGTCGACGGATAGGGGGCCACCACTCCTCCTCCCCAGCCGGAAAATACAACTTCCCGGAAATATATTCGTTCATTAGACGTTTATGTTCGTTTATGTGCTTTTGCACGAATCCCTTCGCTACAATGGTCATTGCCAATGCGCTTTAGCATCTTATGAAGTTGCCGAAAATTGAGTTGTAGAAATCAGTTTAACTCGTTCAGCGTACGATTATGTCCGCGGGATTTTCTAGTTTTAGGGATGGGCAGGGTAAATAAATAAGGCATTCACTTTTTCTCGCTTCTCAACAACGGGCAGGCATCCATGATTTAATTTTATCTGATATTTTCCTTAATGAATTCGCACATGTCTTTCAAAAATACCTCCCTATGCACGTCGTTGTGTAATTCATGCCGTCCCTCATTGTAAATTTTCCACTCCGGATGCCTCCAGTAATGTCGTAATCGGTTGAGGCTTCGCATAATGCCTTCATCGAAACCTGCAATAGGATCTTTCTCTCCAATGGCGATGAATATGGGAATCTCTTTGGGAATCTTCTTAAGATTATTTTTATTGTACACATTGCAGAGCCCCGTAAGAATCTCTCGGCTTAAGCCCCACGTGATTGTAATTCGGCAAAGTGGGTCTTCGGTGTAGTTTTTTACCTCGTCGGGTTGTGAACTGAGCCAGTTAAATAGGCCTTTCTCTGACCTGAAAAACCTGCCGCAAAAGGCATATATTAACCCGGCTTGACAGAAATTTTTTCCTTCCTTCCCAAAAAGGAATAAAGCAGTCCGTAGTAGCACACGGCCCAAAAAAAGTAGCTGAGGACGGTAGGCAGGAAACCCTTCTAAAATAAGAGCCATCGGATGAATCAATCCCCGTTGAACAGCATTCATACTTACTAGCGTGCCCATGCTGTGCGCAAAGATTACGCAGGGTAGGCCTTTCCATTTTGTCTGTGCAAACTGAATCACTTCGGCTAAATCTTGTTGCATCCGCTGCCATTCGCCCAGTTGCAGATGTCCTCTCAGATTGTCTGAAACACTTTTTCCATGTCCTCGCTGATCAAATGCGAGAAAATGAAATCCACGGGAAGTAATTAGCTCAGCCAAAGCGATGTACCTCCCGCTGTGTTCCGTAATTCCATGCACACAAATAATAATTGCTTCGGCACAATGGGCCTCCCATAGGCGGGAGAAAAGACGATTGCCGTCCGAAACGGGAATGTTAAGTATTTCCGGGTTCATCCGAGGTCTTAAAATTAAAGATTGGAAAACTTTTTATCATCTTTAGCGAAATATTTAGTTATGCGGAAGGTAGTATGTGGTCTTTTAGGCAGTTTAATTATGCCCGGTATTATGGCTGCGCAGGGGGGAGTTGAACTGGGGCTCAACTTTGTCTCACCGGCCGACGAATTTCGCGAAGCTACGAATATGGTAGGCGCCGGCTTGAATCTTAATGTGAGCGTGCCCATTTCGAAAGAAATGCCTTTTACCATGGGCTTTGAATTTGGTTACTTATTATTCGGGTCGCATATCCAGCGTGACACCCTGCAAGCGCAAGTTATTGACGACGGTCAGGTTGTCGATGTTATTGAAATGCCTCTGAGGCTTACAACTAATAATAATCTTTATCACGGGCACATTAGTTTGCGAGCCGAGGCGCCCTTAAAGATAGTGCGACCATATATTGAAGTATTGGCAGGATTGCGCTATTACAACACGAGAACCAAGGTGTTAGATGATACCCCTGACGGAAGGTGGAGCGAAAGAGATGGAAATAAGGTTTTAGTAAAGCAGCAGCAGTTGGGCGATTTGGTAGGAAGCTATGGATTCGGAGGGGGAGTGCTGATAGACCTTAAGGAACAAATAAAACTGAATTTACGTTTCGATTATCTCAAAGGCGGAAAAGCCAAATTTTATGATCCGGAGGATACAGAAAAGTGGCAAGTCAGCTTTATTTCTGATGAAAGCTGGGACCCTTCGACAGCGACTGGAGAAGACCTTGTAGTCAGCGCTCAACCGAGGGAAGCTAACACCAATTCCTATTTCGTTACCGTGGGATTATCTTTTCCACTTAAATTTGACGAGGTAAGCGCTGAAAAGTGAATTCCCATTTCGTATGAGCCAGGTCATTTCGGTAACTGCTTTCCATGTGTACCTTTGTCGCCTCAAGCATTGAAGAAAAATGAACGATAATAGCAAAGAGCTTCATAACGTACGAAAGGATTATATCCGCCATGAACTTGCAGACTCAGATTTACTGCCGAGTCCCTTTTTAATGTTGCAGCGCTGGCTTGATGATGCTAAAGGACTAGATCCGGAGGAGTATAATGCCATGACCCTATCAACCATGAGTGAAGTAGGTTATCCGCATAGTCGGGTAGTTCTGCTTCGGTATTTCGATACTCATGGATTAGTCTTTTATACAAATTATCTTAGCAATAAAGGCAGGGAGTTGGACTTGAACGCGAAAGTGTGCGTGAACTTCTATTGGAGAGACTTGGAAAGACAGGTACGTGTTTATGGTGAGGCTCGAAAAGTTAGTGCAGCGGAGTCGGATGCCTATTTCAAAACCCGTCCGAGAGAGAGTCAAATAGGATCTTGGGCATCCCCTCAGAGTTCAGTTATTCAAAATCGCTCTGAGTTGGATGTTCGCGTTTCCGAAGCCATGTCCAGGTTTGAAGGAAAGGAGGTTCCCCGGCCGGAGTATTGGGGAGGTTATCGTATTGTGCCACATTACTTTGAATTTTGGCAGGGCAGGCCAAGCCGCTTGCACGATAGGATTGTCTTTAGAGTGGATGCTGATTTTCAGTGGTTTAGAGAGAGGTTGGCCCCATGATTGAACTGTAGCGTTTTGTAACATATGCAAAACAGGCTGCTAGCAACCCACTACTCCCTATGCTAGCGTTCAATATACTTTAAGTACAACACCTTTCAAATATTCTCCTTCCGGATGAAACAAACTCACCGGATGATCTGCCCCCTGACGTAAGCAATGCAGTAATTGAACATCTCGGCCGGCCTCTATGGCAGCTGCCCTTACGGTGTGGCGAAATAAATCGTTATCTACCACCTGAGAGCAACTGAAACTGAATAAATAACCTCCTGGTTTTACAGCCAGTATACCCCGATAGTTTAGCCGTTTGTAAGCCTGTACCGCAGCGTGACGCGCGTCGAGTCGCTTGGCAAATGCGGGAGGGTCCAAAACGACAATATCATATTGTAAATCCGGCGATTTGAGATATTCTATGGCATCAGCGCGAATAATACCATGACGTTCGTTAGCGAAGCCGTTTATGTTTACGTTTTCTTCTGTGAGCTCTAGCGCTGGGGCAGAAGAGTCTAGGCTATGAACTAATGTGGCCCCCCCTTGCAATGCGAACACGGAGAATCCACCAGTATAACAAAAAGTGTTTAATACGCTCTTTCCCTTGCAGTACTTCGATAGCAGTAGCCGGTTGTCGCGTTGGTCTAGAAAAAATCCAGTCTTTTGACCACCAATCCAGTCTATCTTGAAATTCAAACCATTTTCGAAGCACGGGCCGGGTTCAACCGAAAGATTAGACAACCAGCCATTCTCTGTGGTAACTTTAATTTTAGAAAGGCTTTCACTGCTTTTGTTATAAATACCCTTCAATTGCACGCCTAAAACTGAACGCAGTGCAGCGCTAATATCATCAAGAGCCTTGTACATTCCTAAACTATGCGCCTGAATTACAACAACGCCATCGTAGTAATCGACAATAAGTCCGGGCAGGCCATCACCCTCGGCATGAATGAGCCTGAACATGTTGTTGTATCCTTCTTTGAGCAAGCCTTCGGAAAGCCTCAATTCCCAGGCCTTTGTAAGTTTTGCTATCCACCAGTCTTCATCTATCGCAGCATTCAGAAAACTAAGGATTCTTACCGCAATACTTCCGGCTGCATAATGCCCTATACCAAGAAATCTGCGGTTTTCATCCTGAACGCAAACGAGGTCTCCCTCTTGGATTTTACCCTCTACCTGGCGGATAGCGCCCGAAAATACCCATGGATGAAAACGCTTAAGGCTTTCGTCTTTTCCTTTTCGCAGGAGTATGGTAGGGAGTTTTTGCATGCCGCAAAAGTACGCATTGGTTTAGATGGTTAGGTGCCAAAAGTCATCGGGTCTGCTTTCAACCAAGCGTTCGTCTTGCATTCTTCGTAATACTTCATACAAGGAATTTTCAGAACAGTTGAGTTGTTGCGCTAATTCGGCACATGTTTTATCTCCTTCTTTAAGTGCCTGTACTACAGCAGCAGCTTCAGGTAAAGTGCGTCGGGCATTCATACATATATCGCACATTCCGCATGGTTTTGCAGCGGTTTCACCAAAATAATCCAACAATATATTTGTTCTGCAAGCATGGGCTTCCACATATTGTCGCATTACCTGTGCACGCTTAAGCATCGTTTCTTTTCTTCCATCGTAGACTTCATGCGGGATAAGCAGATTTTCGGATTTTAGGCGATCGGTAAGTAATTTTATACTGGGCGCATCGGATGACGGCGTGTAGGTTGCAAGGCCATTTTCCTCGAGTTTGTGTAGCCATACCTTTACTTTTTCTACCGGAAGGGAGAGGCGGCCGGCTAGTTGCCTTTCATCAATTTTAACCGGCAGTTCGAAAAGGCCGCTGTAGCTGCGAATGAGCATTTGACAAAAAGAATCGAGGGCGACATTACGCAATTGGAAGTCGTACAATTGGTTGCGTGTGCAGGTAAATAAGAGTCGGGAAGGCTGGCGAATACCTTCGTTCAGTTGTATGTAACCAGAAAGCTCAAGTATTAGAAGGGCATAGAATGTTTTTACAGGGTTGAACCCGTGCTTAGCTCCGAACGCAGCGGGGTTGAAGGGGTGAATGCTCTCTGCACCGGCACCTTCAGCAATACGCAAATCGGCGTATAAAAGATTATATATATGAATTATGAATTCCTTTTCAGGAAAACGCTCCTCCAGACGGACAATAAGTTCCTGTGTTTCGTTTGGTGCACTGAGCAGCACACACCAACTTTCGCCAAGGTCGCGCCCTGCTCTGCCTGCCTCCTGAAAATAAGCTTCCGGCTCTGTCGGAAGGTCGAAATGTACCACGAAACGTACATCCGGCTTATCTATTCCCATGCCGAAAGCATTGGTTGCTGCTATGATTCGGATTTTTCCACGTAGCCATTCGTTTTGGATGCGCTGCTTTTCGCCGGCCGATATGCCGGCGTGATACGCCTCGGTATGGATCTGATGCTGTCGAAGGAATGTGGCAATTTCTACAGTTCGGCGTCGGGTAGCGCCATATATAATTCCTGTGCCGGATACAGCCCGGCAAATGTCAAGTAGTTTTCCGTACTTATCTTCAGTTATTCGAACGACGTAATGTAAATTTTTGCGACCAAAAGATGATTTGTAGAAATTGTAGTTGCGAAATGCAAGTTGTTCCGCAATATCCTTAGCAACTTCCGGCGTAGCTGTGGCAGTAAGTGCGATTACAGGAACTCGCGGAAGTATCTGTCGCAAATCTGATATTCGCCGGTAGGCAGGACGGAAGTCATGCCCCCATTGCGAAATACAGTGAGCCTCGTCTATGGCAATCAGGCTGACTTTGGTGCGTTTGATTCGCTCGATGAAAATAGGCGTGTTCAAGCGTTCTGGCGATAGATAAAGAAAGTCGAGTTCCGCTCGCGCTGCTTTTTCGGTAACGCTGTCGATTTCGGAAAAACGAAGAAGTGAGTGTAAGGCGGCAGCGCGAAGACCTCTGGCATTGAGATTATCAACCTGATCATTCATGAGCGCAATTAGTGGTGAAACCACGATGCACAAACCATCGCGAATGATACCGGGTATCTGAAAACAAATAGACTTACCTCCTCCCGTGGGAAGCAGGGCCAACGTATCATCTCCGCGCAAGGCTGACTGCACAATTTCTTCCTGTTGAGGTCGGAATGAATCGTAGTTCCAGTACTTACGAAGGATTTCAGTCGGTTTAGTGTCGTGAATATCGGTCATATGAGGATGATCAAAATTCGGAAGACTAAAGGAGAAAGGCAATTTATTTCGAGGTAATAATTCCTGGACCTTTCTTTTTACAGGAGTACGAACCTTTTATGGCCTATGGAAAAGCGTTTTTACGATATTTAGCGTTCATGTAAAGGCGATACCTATGACGACTTCTATTTTTTGCCGCAGTTATTTTTTGATAGTTCTAGCTGCTTCTTTAGTAATTAGTTACGGACAGCAATTACCAAATGATTTCGCAGCGTCGGAGTCGGGCGGTGCTGGATTTGAAAAGAGCGGTCAAAGCAGCGCTGGAGATAAAGCCGATACGGCTCCCATCGAAAGGAAGCTTATTAAGTCTGGTGAATTGCGGTTTCGCACGCGAAATATTCCAGAAACATATGCCTTTATACTTGGTTTGGCCGATAGCCTGGATGGTTATGTGAGTGATGAGCAAATGAATAGCCATACGGGTTCAACCGAACAGAGCTTAACCCTGCGTGTGCCGGCCAAAAATCTCGATGTTCTGATAAATGCCATTACTGGATTCGCAGGAGAACTGGACTACCGAAACATTGGCGTACAGGATGTTACCTTAGAGTACGTTGATGTGGAGAGCAGAATTAAGACGAAGAAAGAGCTGGAAACGCGCTATCTCGAATTGCTCGAACAGGCGCAGAAAGTAGAGGAGATTCTCTCCATAGAAAGGGAATTGGGTACCTTGAGAGCTGACATCGAGTCGATGGAAGGTAGGCTTAACTATCTTAAGAATCAGGTCGATCTGAGTACCTTGCGTGTATCTTTTTATACCCTTGCCGGCGAAGGCCCTGGTTATGGCTCAAAAGTAGTTCGATCCTTGCATGGAGGTTGGGAATTAATGCAGGAGTTAAGTTTGACACTGGTGTATGCCTGGCCCTTGTGGATAGCCGCGGGTTTGGTAATTCTACTTCTGCGATGGAGAAAGGCTCGCCGCCCCAATCAATGATTGTGAGAAACTTAGCGGAATAAATTCTGTAGTTTTCATTTCAAAGCATAACTTGCGGAATAAAATTTCAAATGCCTCAGAGAATTGTTGCCGGTAACTGGAAAATGAATAAGACCTGGCCTGAAGCGCTGGCTCTAGTTGCTGGTATTCATGAGTCCCTGGAAGAAGTTCCAGCTGATATTCAATTGATTATTTCGGCACCCTTTCCATATCTTCATTCATTAAGTGGGATTTTGGAACCACGCATTTCTCTTGCCGCCCAGGATTGCAGTGCTCACTCCTACGGTGCATATACAGGGGAAGTAAGTGCCTCAATGCTGCTGTCTTGCGGCGTGCAGTATGGTATAGTTGGCCATAGTGAGCGTCGGAAATACCATGGTGAAAGTGAAGAGATTGTTTTCGAAAAGGCTAAACGCTTGCTGGAGGCTGGGATTCGTCCTATTTATTGCTGTGGGGAAAGTCTTGATGACAGACAGCAGGGACGTGCTATAGAGGTGGTGTTGAAGCAGTTGGAGCTTTTAATGGGCTTGGAAAATACTCTTCTTCGTCAGATAGTTATTGCTTATGAACCCGTTTGGGCGGTAGGGACAGGCATAACAGCCACATCGCAGGAAGCAGGAAATATGCATGCTGAAATTCGCCGTTTTCTAAGCGCTAAAGGGGCTTTGGTTGCTGAGAACCTAAGTATTCTATATGGGGGAAGTTGTAATGCAGATAATGCGAAAGAGTTGTTTGCCACTCCGAATATAGATGGCGGATTGATTGGCGGGGCATCCCTTAAGGCTGCTGATTTTATTTCAATTGCCTGCAGTTATGAAAACTGATATTTACCTCGAGTTTGATTGGGAAATAGAGCCTCTTATAGAAGGCAGGGAAGTGCTTTTGGCATGGCTATCGGAATTGCCCTTCGAGAGTTTCGAAGACACTGATAAAGGAATGCGCTCATTTATTTCGAAATCGAGGTTCGAGCCCTCCGCTCTGTATGATATTTTATTCCGAAAGCCAGAGGGATTTCGTTGGACATATCGAGAAAGAGAGATAGAAAATGAGAATTGGAACGCGGTTTGGGAGAGTAGCTTTCAACCAGTCGATATCGGAAATGAACTTAGAATAAGGGCGCCGTTTCACCCAGCCTCAAATGCATTTGGAATGGAGATTGTCGTGCATCCGAAAATGGCTTTTGGTACCGGTCATCATCAAACGACGCGACTAATTGCCGAAGCTATGCTGGAGAGCAGTTTCGCTGGACTTTCGGTATTAGATATGGGATGTGGTACAGGCGTATTGGCTATTCTCGCTGCCAAACTTGGAGCCGAATCGGTTTGGGCTATTGACATCGAGTTTAATTCAGTAGAAAATACTCTTGAAAATGCGCTGCTGAATAGCGTTCCAGAAATACAGGTGCTGGAGGGTGGAGTAGAAGTTATACCTGAAATTACCTTTGATATGGTATTCGCTAACATTAACCGTAATGTTTTAACGGCAGACATGCCTGCTTATATTCGCCATCTGCAACCTGAAGGAAGTATTTATCTCAGCGGGTTTTTCAGTGCGGATGTGCCGATAATAGGTGAGAGTCTGAAGGAGAATGGAAGAAAGATACGCGATGTCCGGGTGTCTGGCGATTGGGCTATGGTAATTGCATAGCGGTTGCTGCGGTTCGACAATTATTTTTCGATTTCAATATGTATCTTTCAGGAGTGAAATGAGGTAATGTTCCTTCTGTAAAGGGGCTAAAATGTTGAGCTATAGGCCAATTTTAGGTATAGAGTTTGATATTTTTCAAATTACGGATGTATCAACGGTAAATTAAATTTTCATGAAGGTGGTTGTTAGAAGACTATTGCTGCTACTGGCATGTATAGTCTCCGTCAAGGTTATGGCTCAGGTTAAGGTTTTTACATCGGACAATCCTGAGAAGTTCATAAAAGAACTTAGCGAGTTTATGGGGGCTTCCAAAAAGAAGGAAGGCAAGGATTTGGTCGAAGGTAGCTTGTCGCCCGTATTTTTAGGGGAACAATTTTCGCCGCAAATGCGTATGAAAGCTATTCAGGTTGCGAATATGATGTTACAGGAAAAGTCCCGCGCTTATCCTGATTTTGAAAACTTAGTCACGGCAATAATTAATTATCCAAAGTCCTCCAGGGATGAAGCCTTTTTTAACGAGTGGTGTCTTTTTGTCTTAAAAGTAATTGACGAAAAGAAATCTCGTAAATACCTGGCAGAAATTCTTCAGGTTAGTTCCTCTCTTTTTGAGAATAATACCTTTTATAAGAGCGGTGCTGTTGAGTGGCAAAGTTCGAGTAGGGACTGGAAATTCCAGTTCGACAGCATTCCTTCGGTAGTTTTTCCGAGTCTTGATTTGTATTGCCTGGCAAAGGGAGACAGCAGTATTTTGTTGGGGACCAGCGGCATATTTTTCCCTACGCTCGATCGCTGGACAGGAAAGGGAGGAAGAGTTACCTGGGAGCGGGCAGGATTTTCGACAGCTACCACCTACGCGGAATTTGATAAATATCAGATTCGCACTAAAGGAAGTTCCTTCCAGATAGATAGTGTGATTTTTTACAATGAATTCTTTTCTCAACCTCTTATTGGGGTATTAACAGAGAAGGTTCAGGCCGGTAAAGATGAGGAAACCGCCAGCTATCCGCGTTTTGAATCCTACAACAAGCGACTTCAGATTAAAAATATCTTCAAGGGGGTAGATTATGATGGCGGCTTTACGATGTCGGGAAATCGTCTTGCTGGATCAGGAACGGAGGAGGAGCCGGCAGTCTTAACCTTCTATTATGACAGCAAACCATTTCTAAAGGCTAAAGGGCTCGATTTTACTATTCGACCCGAACGAATTACGACCAATCACAGCAGTATTGTATTTTATCTCGAGAAAGACTCTGTCTTTCACGCAGATATACAGCTTAAGTACGATGAGGCTTCGCGGACCCTCTCCATGCTTCGCTCTGAAGAAGGCCTTTCGAAAGGTCCCTTTTACAACAGCTACCATGATGTAGACATGTTTTTTGGAGCGCTTTACTGGAGGATTGATGATCCATTAATGGAGCTGGGTTCATTGAAGGGAAGTTCTGAGCAGGTGGCAACTTTTGAGAGCAAGGACTACTATAAAAAGCAACGGTATGATGCTATGATAGGCTTCGGCTTCACCCATCCATTGGTGCAAATCCGGGACTTTACTCGCCAACAGGGTTACGAATCCTTTTATGCTAAAGAATTAGCGATGTTTCTTCGTTTGTCTGAGGAGCAAACTAATCTATTGCTTATAGACCTTAATAACAAAGGGTTTCTTTCCTACGATCTTGAAACGCATTACTGTGAGGTTAACCAGAAACTTCATAATTACATAGCTGCCAGCGCAGGAAAAGTAGACTATGATGTGCTCCAGTTCGCGTCGGATGAACCCGGAGGAAGAAACGGCCAGCTAAATCTCCTTAACTACAATTTGTTGTTGCGGGGAGTAGACAGAATTAATCTCAGCGACTCCCAAAAAGTAACCATTGTTCCTGCTAATTCAGAGATAATCCTGAAGAAAAATAGAGACTTTAAGTGCGGTGGACGAATCTATGCTGGGAACTTCGAATTCCTGGGAAAAGAATATTATTTTAATTACGATGAATTTAAAATCGATCTTCTTCGCGTCGACTCATGTCGTATTTATGTTGAAGACAAGGAGGGTTCCCGCGACATACGAGGTAATAAGGAAACAGTTAGAGTTAAAAATGTACTGGAAGGTATTGTTGGCACCTTGAAGATAGATGCGCCAACGAATAAGTCAGGGGTATATTCAGAGGACTACTCCCAATACCCCATTTTCAGCAGCGATAAGCCCTCATATGTTTATTATGATAACTCGAGAATTCAAAAGGGCGTTTACAACAGGGATGACTTTTACTACACGGTAGATCCTTTCACCATTGATAGTTTGGATAATTTTTCTGAGCGCGATCTGAAATTCCAAGGAACGCTAACCTCCGCGGGTATTTTTCCGGATATAAACGAACCACTGGTCTTAATGGAAGATTACAGCCTCGGTTTTTTGAGAAAAGAACCCACCGGTTTAAGCATGTATGGAGGAAAGAGCAGATTTAAAAACGATATTACTTTAGATTACAACGGACTACAAGGCAATGGAGATCTCGACTATTTAACGTCCACATCAACATCTGAACTCTTTATTTTCTTCCCGGATTCTACCAAAGGCAAGACCACGGCCTTTGTTAATCGCGAACAAATGGGTAAGCCTGAAGTGCCGATGGTGTCATGCGATATAGTCGATGTTAGCTTTTATCCAAAAAAGGATGTTTTGGTTGCCAAATCATTGGAAAAACCCATAGATTTCTTTAACCAGGAAGCCAACTTGAAAGGAAGTCTCGCTTTGCGTCCCGATGGAATGTCTGGAAGCGGAACGATGAGTTTTATCGGGTCAGAACTGGAATCCTTAAATTTTAACTACAAACGACGGAAAATCCTTGCAGACTCCTCTAATTTCAAGCTTGCCAGATTGGAAGGGCAAGGCTTGGCATTTAGAACAGACAATGTGAATTCTGATGTAGATTTTGACAAACGCGAAGGCCTGTTTAAGTCGAATGATAAAGAGACAAAACTTGAATTCCCGGAAAATCAGTATATATGTTTTATGGATCAGTTTCGCTGGTTCATGGACAAGAGCGAGGTGGAAATGAGCTCAGAGCGGCAGGCAACTGATGATTTTGTTATTGATACCAATGAAAATCAGGCACGATCGAATTTCTTTTCTACCAATGAATTTCAAGACTCGCTCAATTTTCTTGCCCCAAAAGCTATTTTTGATCTGAAGAAAAGCGTAATAACCGCAAATAAAATAAAGTATATAGCGGTTGCTGATTCTAAAATTACTCCGAAAGATGGTACAGCGGTAATCCAGAAGTATGCAAAGATGGACCCACTGGCGGGAGCGTCGGTACTCGCCAATTACGTTACTCAGTATCACAAGATATTTAATGCAGAGGTTAATATAAAAGGGCGCCTGAATTATGAAGCGTCAGGAGATTACACCTATATCGATGAAAATAAAAGGGAACAAATAATTCATCTGACTAAAATTGGGGTGGATACTTCCCTTCAGACAATTGGCAGTGGAAGTATTAAAGAAGATGATCAGTTTTTCCTGAGTCCCTTTTTCGAGTATTATGGTGAATTTTCTTTACAGGCAAATGAAAAGAATCTCTATTTCAAAGGAGGCACTAGGCTTTTACACGCCTGTGATGCTCTCGAACGAAATTGGCTCAAATTTGAGGAACGCATTGATCCTACGGAAATCTTTATCCCAGTGGATACTTCAATGTCTGATACCCGGGCAGCACGACTTGGCGCTGGAATTGTGTTGAGCGACGATTCGCCTTATAAAGTTTATGCTTCATTCCTTTCCCGAAAAGCTGATCGAAATGACCAGCCGCTGCTACTTTCGAAGGGCTACCTTTTCTACGATAAAGGAACCAAATCATACTTGATAGGAGAGAAGGATAAAATCAGAAATGCCTCACTCCCAGGTCAGCTCCTCCGACTCCAAACGGAATCCTGTGCGATTTCCGGAAATGGACGATTGGATCTTAACGCAAATCTCGGTTTGGTAAAGATATTGCCGATGGGCGATGTGGATAATAAGGGCGATGCCAAAGCGATGGAAATGAAGGGTGTTATCACTGTAGACTTTATGTTGGACGACAATGCATGGAAGAGAATGACGGATCAGTTGCTAGCTTGGCCAGATCTTAACGGAGTGGATATATCTAAAACGAAATATGAGCAGAGCTTAGTTGAACTCATGGGTCTCGAGAAGTCTGATAAACTCATTTCTGAATTAAACCTGGGCGGCCAGCTCAAGAAAATACCTGACGAAATCCAACATACCTTTTATTTTGCCGACGTAACCCTGGTTTGGAATGAGGTTGACCAATCATTCCAGAGTACTGGTCCAATTGGAATAGCACATCTAGATAAAAAGCAGGTATTTAGATATGTAAATGGCAAAATTGAAATAGAACGCCGACGAAGTTTTGATGTTTTTACAATGTATCTTGAATTGGATCGAGGTAATTGGTATTTCTTCGAATATAAAAACGAAGTTATGTCGGTTTCGAGTTCAGATCAGGAATTTATGACTGTTCTAATGGAAGTGAAAGAAGATAATCGGCGAATAAAGGAAAACGAAATTAATTATAGTTTTATCGTTGTAGGCTCGCCTAAAAAACGCAATGATTTCATTGATCGGTTCCCTGAATTTCGCTAGTCGTAAGAAGGCCAATTACTGAGCCTTCCAGCCGTGGCTTAATGCAATTACAGTTTAGTATTGCGCTTTTCTGGCACTTTAAAGGTTGATGGCAGGAGCATGAAT
>Ga0315906_10006254_pt1 | contig 14769 bp, 15 predicted proteins | sample LakEriMetagenome_4_FD_203526 | JGI IMG/M metagenome (GOLD analysis project Ga0315906, IMG submission 203526) | Freshwater fungal communities from buoy surface, Lake Erie, Ohio, United States - Buoy 2 MA122 | ecosystem: Environmental > Aquatic > Freshwater > Lake > Lake biofilm | place: USA...
GGAATTCCTTCATATTTTGGTGTGTTAACTGGGTGTGATGGATCGCACTTCAAAAGCGTGCGACGAGGCCCGATGGCAGAGGTCCTCTTTCCATCCAGCCGACCTCCCGAAAGCACCACGAGTGCCAACCCGAGTCCACACGGCCCCACTTCACCGAAAACCGCTGTTTTCCTTAGGTTTCCAGATGGAATTTTTATGATTCCACCCGGAGTCCACCCCGGGGCGTGGCGTTTTTTAGGCAGTGCCACCGAAACGCTGCACTGATTTGTCCACAGGGCGGCATCCGCCCTCCACCTCCAACCCGCCTCAGAAGCGGTACGCGATCTCCGCCATCAGCAGGACCGCATTGTTGTTGCCGTTGAAGGCGTTGTCGCGACGGAGATCCCGATCCCAGAGGATCTCGAGCCGCGACACCACATTCGCCCACAGCGCATACTCGAGGGTCCCCGTGACGGCAAAGAGCCGTTCAGGAGAACCGACGACATAGCCATCGGCTTCCCCCGGCAGGGGCAGGATCCACACCCCTGCGGAGGTCCGGCTGGAGTCCGCATACTCGACGCGCACGTTGAGCTTCAGATCCTTCAGGATCTGCCACGACGCATACCCGGCCAGAGCCTGCGCCCAGGTGTCGTTGAAGGTCGCGTCATCCCAGGCATGGGCGTTGTAGTCGTAGGCAAAACCGACTGTGACCTCCGGGATCGGGGTCGGGACCGTGATGCCCGCGTAGTAGTTCATGGAACCCTGCTTGCCCGTCGCTCCCCCCTCCACGATGCCACCCGTCAGGGTGCCGCCCGACAGCCAGCCCCAGGACTCCGGCGCCTTGAGTGTGACGAGCCCCATGTAGGTCAGGATGCCATCGCCCTTCGGATAGGGTCCCGTCGGCAGCTGTCCCACGCCATAGGTCGGCAGGTACGACCACGGCTGCTTGGTGTTCATGACGCCGTAGGCGGAATTCGCCGCACCCCCGGTCAGGGTGATCCAGGACGCCGCCTCGTACGTCGCCAGGGCCCCGGTGTGGGAGAATGGCTCGATCCAATTGCCCAGGCTCCGGGAGAAGTTCGGATTCACATACGGCGCGAGATACTCGTAGCCGATGATCGCGTCGAACTGCCCCACCTTGAAGTCCAGCCCGTTCCCCACCGGAGCCCGGAGCGACACATAGGCCTGCTTCACCGCGAGGTTCGGGGCCAACGCGCCCGGAAGCCAGTCGGCATCCTGCCCGTACCACATCTCCACCTTGTAACCGGAACTCCAGCCGGCGTCGTCCAGGGGCTTCTCCAGACGCAGCTCGAGGAACTCGAGGTTGAACCCATTGTAGTGGCTGGAGGGGGTATTCAGACCCCGGGTCGCCATCGTGCTTCCCGGACCCGGCTTCCACTGCGCCGAGGTGTCCACCGCCCCCGCAATCGTCGTGCCCGACACCAGGGAGGACACCAGGGACTCCTCCCCAACCACAGTCCCACAGAGGGACAGGGCGACGACACAGGGATTCAGAAGGCGGCGGACCGGGGAATTCATGCCCCGATGTGGTAGTCGACACCGGACCTCACTGGGAAGCCCTATCCCAACAGCAACCGATGTCCGCTCCGCCCGCTCCCAGCGATCTCAGCGCCACCACCCCGCCGCCTGGTCGAACGTCTCCGCAGAACGGACACACCGGGGCCCCCCGCCCTCCTCCCACCAGACCTCCGCCAGGCCGTGCGAGAACCGCGTCTCCCAAGACAAATGGTAAGCCCCCGCATCGAACCACAGGAGGTGATCCCCAGGTCGGATCGAGACCGGCAGTTCCCGCCGTCCGAGGCAGTCGAACGCCATGCAGGTTGGCCCCTGGATCGCAGTCTGAACCGTCCGACCCCGTCGGGATTCCAACAACGCCAGGTCGTGTTCCTCCCAGATCGACACCATTGCATGGAGGGTTCTCCCTCCGTCGCAGATCAGAAGCCGACGACCCAGCCGCTCCTTCACGTCGAGGACCTGGACCACGAGGACGCCGGAGCCGGCCGCCGGATGGCGTCCATGCTCGAGCCAGACCTCCTCCACCCACGGCATCCGGGAAACCATGCGCCTCACCTCGGCGGCATGCCGTTCAATACCCAGTCCGCCATCGAGTCGGGCCCCCTCCAACCCCCTGGGCCCCGCCGGAGCCAGACCACCGCCCACGTCGACATACCGGGGCCGCCATCCCGTGTCGCGGCAGACCTGGATGACAGCATCGAGCCCACGGCGGAACGTGGCCACATCGGGGAGGTTGGTCTTCAGGTGGACGTGGAGGGATCCGGCGTCCAGTCCCTGCCCCGTCAGCCGCGCCAGCGCGACGGGGATCTCTCCCGGCTCGAATCCAAACGGGAACGCCCAGCCCGGGTCCTGGGCATCGACCTCGACCGGGGTCCTCAAGCGCAGCCCCACCCGCCACTGGTGCTTCCTTGCGATCGGCAGCAGCGCCTCGAGTTCAAGGAGGGAATCAAAGTGGACCCGCAGGCCCCGCCGCGACACCTCGGGGAGCCACCTGTGTTTGGCCGGGCCGTTGACGAGGATCTCGTCCGGTCCATAACCCGCCCGGAGCGCCCCTCGGAACTCGAACTCGCTCACCACCTCGATGCCCCCGCGCGGACGCCACCAACGCCACAGGGCCGGCAGCGGCTGGGTCTTCGCAGAAAGCCAGAATCGGGCGGGCCTCCCATGGTCCAGCCTTGCAAGGCGTTCGATGGCCACCTCGTAGGGCGCCGCAGCAAACAGGTAGAAGGGGGATTGGGCTCCCGCCTCCACGGCCCGCTGGACGAGGCGACGCCATGCCAGAACCCCGGATGCAGAGCGGCCCCCTGGCCGATCCGGTGTCCCACGCGCGGTCCCTGGACGCCTTCGACGCGGCTCAGGCATAGACCGAGACTGAAAGACCCGTCCGTGACCGGATCGTGGCCGCCACCGCTTCCAGTTCCCCCGGACTCAACCGGGTCGCGGCCGCCTCCGGGGTCGGGCGGGCGATCGTGTAGGCGTGGACCTCACGGATCACCCCCCCGGCGGCCACGATGTCCCGGAGACGCCCACAGTAGGCCTCCAATTCCGATGGCGACATGGGCTCACCCTGCCATTTCAGGAACAGGCTCTGGATGATGATCGGCCACTCCTTCGCAGTCCGCGTGATGTTGGCCAGGATCCGATCCAGCCGGACCAGCGACCGGTTGATCGTTCGATAATACTCCTCAGTCCCGGCATCCAGCTTGCACCAGAACTCGAAACGGTGGGCTGCCATCAGGGCCAGGCCCTTCCGGACGTCCGGCTTGTCGAGGCCTGCCGAGTCGGTGATCAGGACCAGCTTGGACTGGTCGAGACCGAACTCGTGGCGGACGTCGATCGCCGCCTGGACGCACTCGGAGAAGTTCGGGATGAGGGTGGGTTCCCCATCGCCACTGAAGGCGATGTCGCGCACGACCCGGGTGAGCTCGGGCACCTCGCAGAACTTGGGCTGCTGGGCCAGGCCCCCTTCCTGGGCGAACCGGATCAACCATCGCAGCTCGTCCTTCAGCTGGGCCACGTCCACCCGATCCGCCCGCCCCGGGGTCCTGCGGTCCACCTCGCAGTAGACGCAGTCGAAGTTGCAGCGCTTGTCCGGGTTGAGATTGATCCCGATCGACAGCCCCTGGGATCTCCGCGAGATCACCGGATAGACGAAGATCAGGTCACGGAACACCCGGGAGTGGTCCTGGACGACCGCCCACGAGCTCTGGATGGAAGGCGAAGACATGGGAGCAGCGAGCTGGGAATCGCAGACCGGGAGGGAGGTTTTTTCCCGACCGCCGATCGCCTTGAACTCTCAGCTCTCAGCTCTCGGCTCTCAACTCTCTTCCCATCAGATCGCGAAGTCCGTGTACTCGACCCGGACCGGCTCCTGGGGAGCCTCGAGCATGCAGGCACCGACCGTGGCGTTGGTGCCGGGCTCGATCAGGATGCACGCACCCGTGAGGCGGTTCGTGGTGTAGCCGTCGAAGACCAGCGGCTTTGCCGTGCGGAGGCGGATCCGGCCGATGTCGTTCATCGCCAGCTCGGTCGGTTCCGGTTCCGACTCGAACGTGTGGATGTTGATCCGGCTGTCGATCGAGGAGACCACCGCCTGGACCATCTGGGTGGTGTGCTTGAGGAAATACTTCCGACCGGCCTGCAGGGCCTTGGGATGCATCCAGCAGACCCGGGCCTGGAGCTCGGTGCCCGCGCCCGGAAGGGCATCGAGACCGACGACCATGTCGCCCCGGCTCACGTCGACATCATGCTCCAGCACCAGGGTGACCGACTGCGGACAGAAGGCCTCCTGAAGCGGGCCGTCATAGGTCCAGATCTCCTTCACCCGGCTGCGCTGTCCGGAGGGGAGGATCAGGACCTGTTGTCCCACCCGGACAATGCCACCGGCGATCTGGCCGCTGAGGCCACGGAAGTCGTGGAGCTTTGGATCCCGGGGATTGTTTGGACGGTTGACCCACTGCACCGGGAAGCGGAATCCGTGGAGGTTCCAGTCGCTGGCGATGTGCACGGTCTCCAGGTGCCCCAGCAGGGAGGGGCCGACGTACCAGGGGGTCTGGGTTGAGGCGTCGACCACGTTGTCGCCATTGAGGGCGGAGAGCGGGATGAACTTCACGTCCCGGATGTCGAGACGCGGCAGGAAGCTCTCGAAGGCGGAACGGATCTCGAGGAACCGGGCCTCGGACCAGCCGACGAGGTCCATCTTGTTGATGGCGATCACCAGGTGCGGGATGCGCAGCAGCGAGGCGATGTAGGTGTGGCGCCGGGACTGCTCGATGACGCCCTGCCGGGCATCGACCAGGACCACGGACAGGTTCGCGGTCGAGGCGCCTGTGACCATGTTCCGGGTGTACTGAACATGGCCCGGGGTGTCGGCGACGATGAACTTGCGCCGGGGCGTCGCGAAGTAGCGGTAGGCGACATCGATCGTGATCCCCTGCTCCCGCTCGGCGCGCAGGCCGTCGGTCAGGTTGGCGAGGTTGATCTGTCCACCACCGGTGATGTCGGCGGAGCGTTCCAGCGCCTCCATCTGATCCTCCATGATGGATTTGGAGTCATAGAGAAGCCGGCCGATGAGCGTGGACTTGCCGTCATCCACACTGCCACAGGTGTTGAAGCGGAGAAGTTCGATGGGGGGATTGGCGGACATGGGAAAGTGTCGTGCTCGAGGGATCAGTTGCTGTGGCCAAGACTCGCCCGGACGCGGTCCAGCTTGGATTGGCTGCCGTGAATAGCCGTCCAGCGATGGATATACGGCCAATTGAGCGCCTCATCGCCCTGCATGGCAATGACGTCCCGCACGTCGTCCAGGTCCTTGGAACGAGCCCATCGCAGTTTGGTGACCACGACATCCTCGGCCGTGAGGATGGATGTCGGCACGCCGTCGTATTTGATGCTGCGGCGACGTTGGAACCGCTCCTGGTCGTAGGGGTCCTCGCTCAAGTAGAACAGCTCCACAGTGAAACCGCTTTCCGGGTGCATCAGAACGTCCCGCATGGTCCCTGTGTTCGTCTCGAAGCTCGGCTGGCTGTCCAATCGGAAATCGGGGCCGAGCGCCGCCACGAAAGCGGCCAAGGAAGTCTTCGTCACCGCCACCACGACATCCGCATCCTTCGTTGAACGGGGATCTGCGTAGTAGTTCCGGGCGAAGGATCCGACGAGCATGTGCGGGATGGCGACCTGGTTGAGGGCCACGAGGACCTGTCTGACGATGTCCGGAGCCGGCATCACGCGGCGACCTCCTCCAACCTGCGTTTCACTGCCAGTCGACGACGCAGGGCCTCCAACAACTGCATCTCGCTGGCACCTGGCAACTGCTCGCGGAGCGCGGCCAGGGTGATGGTGCAGGCGTAGTCGAACAGTTCCGGCCCGGCCAGGAGGCGCTGCTCCGGGGTCAGCTGGCGGGCGCGTTCGACGCGTTCCCAGTAGAGCGAATCCGCCAGGGGTTGGGATTCGTGGTTCATGCAGCCCTCTCAGAAATAACCAGCCTTCTTCCGATCCTCCATCGCCGCCTCGCTGGCCTTGTCGTCGGCGCGGGTGCCGCGTTCGGTCACGCGGGCGGCGGCGACCTCGGCGATGATGTCGTCCACCGTCGTCGCCGGGCTGTCGATCATGCCGGTGCTGATCATGTCGGCGATGGTGCGGACACGGCAGACCATGGACTGTATCGGCTCATTGGGACGCGGGCGGCCACCGGCGAAGGGATCGGGCCTGGAGGTGTCGGTGTGCGCCGGAGGCACGGGCAGCCATTGGCCGGCACGGCGGAAGACCTCGCGGGTGTGGCTGAAGTAGATGTTGGGCACCTCCAGCTTCTCCTGTCGGATGTATTCCCAGACGTCCATCTCGGTCCAGTTGGAGAGCGGGAACACCCGCATGTTCTCGCCCTGGTTGAGGCGGGCGTTGTAGAGGCTCCAGATCTCGGGACGCTGGTTCTTCGGATCCCATTGGCCGAAGGCGTCGCGGAAGCTGAAGAAGCGTTCCTTGGCCCGGGCCTTCTCCTCGTCGCGTCGTGCACCGCCGATGCAGCAGTCGAAGCGGAACTCCTCGATGGCGTTCAGCAGGACGGGGGTCTGGAGCTGGTTGCGGCTGATCTGCCCGGGCGTCGGCGTGACAAAGCCCTTCGCAATCCCTTCGTCCACGGTGCGGACAAAGAGCTTCGCGCCGAGCTGCTTGGCGCGACGGTCGCGGAACTCGATGAGCTCGGGGAACTCGTGGCCGGTCTCGACGTTGAGGAACGGCATCGGGATGTCCGACGGACGGAACGCCTTCTCGGCGAGGCGGAGCAGGCAGATGGAATCCTTGCCGCCGGAGAAGAGCAGCGCCGGCCGTTCGAACTCGGCCGCCACCTCGCGCATGACGTGGATGGCCTCGGTCTCGAGATACTGGAGGTGGTCAAGGTGATAGGAGCTCATGCGGCAGTCTTTAAGACACGAATTTCACGGATGGACACAAATTCAGAAAAGCACATCAACAAACCAAACCCTTCTTTCAATCTTCATTCGTGTTAATTCGTGCAATTCGTGTCAAACCTCAGTTTCGGATCTGGTGTGTGTGATACCTCGCGCATGACGTTGGATGGCCTCGGTCTCGAGATACTGGAGGTGGTCAAGGTGATAGGAGCTCATGCAGCAGTCTTTAAGACACGAATTTCACGAATGGACACGAATTCAGAAAAGCACATCAACAAACCAAACCCTTCTTTCAATCTTCATTCGTGTTAATTCGTGCAATTCGTGTCAAACCTCAGTTTCGGATCTGGTGTGTGTCGTCAAAACTCAGAGAACCACGCGTTTCCATTCCAAGGAATCCCCACCGAAGTTGACCAGCAGGCCAAGCCGGAGCTTTGCGGCAGCGAGGTAGTTCAGCACCTGTTTGAGATGGGAATCGATCAGCTTCTCGACGGCCTTGGCCTCGAAGATGATTTTGTCCCAGATCACGAAGTCGGCGTAGTAGGGATGGGCGAGCAAGACCCCCTTGTAGGTGATCTCATATTTCTTTTCTCGGGCGAACGGAATCCCTGCACGGCTCAATTCCACGACGAGCGCATCCTTATAGACGACCTCATCATGACCTCGCCCCAACCCGCGATGAACCTCCATGCAAAGTCCAACGAGCTGGTAAGACTCTTCCTTGAAAAGGAGCTCTGACATCTGAGTTATCGTTTATGGGGTGACACTAATTTCACGAATGCGCACGAATTAAGAAGAGGCTTAGGAGCATAACCCCTTCCCCAGTCTTCATTAGTGTTAATTCGTGCAATTCGTGTCCCCCCTCAGGCTTGGGCAACCGCCTTGCCTCCCCAGGCGGCGTGCAACCCGCACTCCCGCTTCTCGTCCGCCTTGGCCGGATCGAAGTAGTCCCACTCGTTCGGCAGGTCGTGCTGCTTCAGGTAGGCCTCCATCTCGGCGTCGCTCCAGTGGAAGACCGGGCTGAGCTTGAGGGAACCGAAGTTGCCGTCGGGCGACACGATGTCGAGGCCCGCCCGGTTCGGGTTCTGCACCTTGCGGAGCGCCGTGATCCAGACCGTGGGCGCCAGTTCCTTCATGCCGCGCTGGAACGGCTCCAGCTTCATCGCGGTGCTGAAGGCCTTGATCCGCTCCTCGTTCTCCGGCGTCGGCTCCGGCATCCCCCCGAAGACGGCATCGTAGTGCGCGGCCGTGAGCCTCGGCAGGTAGGCCTTGACGTTCAGCTTCAGCCGGGCCTTCAGGTTCTCGGCATGCTGGTAGGTGGCCGGACGATTGTAGCCGTGGTCCACCCACAGGACCGGAATGTCCGGCTGCACCTGTGTGACCAGGTGGAGGATGACCGCCTCGTAGGGACGGAAGTTCGTGGAGACGATGGCGCGGCCGGCGGCCTGCGCGAGACCCCACTTCACGACGTCGAGGGCGGACTTGGTTCGGAGTTCGACGTTGGCCTGGGCGATGTCTTGGGCGGTCATGTCGGGAGAGGAGGTCAGCGAATGCAGGGATTCCGGGACGCCCGGCAGGCGCCGGCGCCCGGAGTCGCAACACGGATCAGGCAGCCAGCTCGGAGGTCCAGAACGCGCGGTCGATCCAGTCGCCGAACGATTCGTCGGCCTTCCGCTCCGCTGCATATCGGCTGAGCACTGGACGGAGGGTGTCGAGGATCTCGGAGTCCTTGACCATCTCCTTCCACGCCTTGGCGATGCGGGTCCCGGTGGGGTTGCCGCCCAGCCAGAGCTGATAGCGTCCAGGAGCCTTCCCGACGAAGCCGATCTCGGCCATGTAGGGACGGGCACAGCCGTTGGGACAGCCGGTCATGCGGATCACGATCTCCTTGCCCGGGACACCCACCTCGTTGCACAGGCCCTCGATCTGGGTGAGCAGGTTGGGCAGGTAGCGCTCGGACTCGGCCAGCGACAGACCGCAGGTCGGGAGCGCCGGACAGGCGATGGCCCCCAGGTGGAGCACCCCGGCCTGGTTCTCGGTCGGGATCCCATGTTCACGAAGGACCGCATTGATCTGGGCCTGCTCCGCGGCGGTGATCCGGGCGAGGATGAGGTTCTGGTTCGCGCTGAGACGGAACTCCACGTTCGGGAACCGTTCGGCAATGTGGCGCAATGCCGTCTTGAGCCGATGTCCCTCGCTGTCCTTCACGCGACCCATGGAGACGTGCAGGCAGATGTGATGGGTGCCATCGACCGACTGCGCCCACCCGTAGGTGTCGCGGGTGGTCGTGAGCGAGTAGGAACGGACGGGGCCGAACGTGATGCCGGCCCGCTTCTCGATCTCGGCCCGGACGGTGTCGACACCCAGTTCCTGCACCACGTACTTGAGACGGGCATGTTTCCGGTCGGTTCGGTCGCCGAAGTCCCGATGCACCAGCAGGACGGCCTTGGCGACCTCGATGAGATGGGTGCGCGGGAAGTAGCCGATGACGTTGGCCAGCCGCGGATAGGTGGCGGCGTTGCCATGGCTGCGGCCCATGCCACCGCCGACAGCGAGGTTGTAGCCGACGATGTTGCCGTTCTCGACGACGGCGATGAACCCCAGGCAGTTGGTGAGGACATCCATGTCGTTCACCGGAGGGAGGACGAAGGCCGCCTTGAACTTCCGTGGGAGGTACTGGCGTCCGTAGAGCGGGTCGACGAAGTCCTTGTTCTCCGCGGACTCGAGGTTGAGCTGGACGCCGTCGAGCCAGATCGCGTGGTACGCGGGGGTCTTGGGCAGGAGCGCCTCGGAGACGCGCTTGGAATCCTCGTAGAGCTGCTCCCGGGCCTGGGTCGTGGCAGGCGTTGGCGAGGCCATGACATTGCGGTTCACGTCGCCGCAGGCCGCGAGGGTGTCGACCAGCGCCTGGTTCAACCCCTTCATCAGCGCACCGAGGCCGGATTTCGCCACGCCATGGAACTGCACGCTCTGTCGGGTGGTGATGCGCAGCGTGTCGTTCCCGTAGCGGGTGGAGAGGTCATCGAAGGTGATCCACTGGGCCGCGCTGAGCACCCCGCCCGGGATGCGGCCGCGGATCATCATGATGTGGACCTTGCCCTGCTTGCGCTTGTCCCGGTCATCCTGCTGATAGATGCCGTGGAACTTCAGGAACTGCTCGTCGTCCGCCGAGAAGGCGTCGAGTTCCGGATTGGACAGCGTTGCCGCGATGTTCCCCGCCAGGGTGGGGATCGCGATCTTGAGCTGCTCGTTCTTGGTCAGCGGCTTTGCCGCCGAGGGACTGGATGCGGTCTCGGACATGTTCGGATGTAAAACTCTACTTGTGGCATCGGGTTTTCGGCCCGTTCCGGACCGCAACTGTCCACCAACTGACGGGTCCCGGGCAACGCGATTTCCTGAATCCAGGGGATTCCCTGGGTGGCTGTGACACCCGCGCGCCAACCCGACCTGAAGTCAGGATTCTCATCCGTGCGAGGCACGGGAGATGCTGACCGGTCCTGATGTCGTTTCCTTGTCAGATTCGAGCAAACCCCGAGCCGGGGCTGTTTCGCAGATCCAAGACCTCAACCTCCCTCCATTGCATCCCCTCATGAACCTCACCCCCCATTACCGTCCCATCTTCCTGTTCCTGTGGGCGCTGACGCCCTGGCTCGCCTCCTCAGCGGTTCCCAGCGTTGTTCTGGAAAGCGATCAAGGTGCCTTGAGAACAGGCGGCTCTGGCATTGCCAACGGCAATCCAAAGACCCTGTCGTTCACCTCTGGGACCAGTTACCTGCAACTCACCTCGGTGGATTTGGCGCTGGTTGCCAGCGTCGCGGGAAGCTTCCAGGTCGACTTCCGACTCTATTCGACAGCTGGATCCGGGGAACCGCAGGCGCTGCTGTACACGACATCCTTCACCCCGAGTCTCACCACGAACGCCGCCTGGTATAGCCTACCGATTTCCTACGCCTTGAATCCGTTGACCTCCTATGCCTTCGGATTCGACTCTCCCGAGTCCCCCCCCTCCTCAGTCACTCTTCTCGATCCAGCCACTTACATCAAGTGGGTGAACACGCAGGTCCATCAGCCCACGAACGGCTCGATCACAGGCTACCAAGGCTTCTCGAATTTCGACACGCACGGGTATGCTTACTCCTCCTCGACAAACGTGTGGATTGTGACTCAAGCGAACAATAACGCCTTCCGGTTGTACGCCGTCCCCGAGACTCCCGCCGGAGCTCTGTCGGGCCTGGGGCTTGCCGGCTTTGGAGTCTACCAGCTCCGACGGCGTTGGAATCGCCGCCCCGAGGGAATCCCTGAGCGTGCGGAACACCAAGACGGTTCCCAGAATTGAGATCAACGGAAGGTTCTCGGGCCATCCGAGGGGCCTCGCGTCTCAATATTGAGAGTCTGAGGACCTGACCCTGAACTTCCAGGGGTGTCCGCATCCGGTGGATCCAAGCGATTGGGAGGGGACCCGGTGCGACTCAACCGCCGCCACCGCGGGAGAGAAGCTGGCGGAGCACCTCGAGCTGTCGCCCCGGATCGCTGATCCTGGCGGCCTGGGACGGTCCTTGGGAGCCCAGTTTTCGACGCCGGGCCGGATCGGTGATCAAGAGTCGAAGGGCTGACGCCACCGCATCCACATCCCCCGGCGGGGTCAGGATGCCGCAGGAGGCGTCGATGATCTCCGCACCCCCGCCGAAGCCGGACGTAACGACCGGCAACCCCGCGTAGAGAGCCTCGACAAACGCGATGCCAAAGGGTTCGGGCCCGGTGTTGGGCTGGCAGTGGATGTCGGCCGCAGCAAACAGCCGATGCACATCCTTCCGCTGGCCCAGGAACCGGATGCGGTCCGCGATGCCGAGCGCTACAGCCCGATCCTGGACTTCCTGGAAGAACTGACGCTCCCGCTCCAACTGGGCCCCCCCGGCGATCCAGGACACCCAGCCGGGGAGGTCCCGGAGGCGACCCAGCGCCTCCACATGGACCCGCAACCCCTTCCATTCCTCCATCCGACTGGCCTGGAGGATCACCACCTCGTCCTTGGAGGTGCGATGCTCGGCTCGGGTCTCGATCCGCTCGTTCTCCGAGCCCGAGGCCGACACCGGTTCTACGGGACAGTGACAGATCCCGACGGGGATTTCGGGATAGCCGAGCCCAGCGCTCGCAGCGACAAACCGGCTGTTGGCGACCAGCATATCGATCGGCGTCCTCCTCGCCCAATGCGCCAGCCACGACCTGGGCTCCAGGGGATTGTGGAGGAAGTGGACCAGCTTGGGGATCCGTCGTCGGACCACCGGGCCGAACACGGCCTGCTGCCAATTCCCATGCGCCAATGCCACGTCGAATCGCTCGACCTCCAGGATGCGCTTCAACTCCCAGCGTGCCCTGAAGAGGGACCACGGATGACGGATCTGCACCTCCGAAACCCGATGCACCCGGCCTCCGGCCGCCCGGAGCTCGTCTTCAAATCGGCCCGGAAAACATAGGAGAAACTCGGATGCCATGCCGGGGCATCGTTCCTGATTCCGAACCAGGGTCATGAGCATCGTCTCGATGCCGCCGTAGAGGTTGCCCGCGCAGAGGTGGAACACCCGAAGCGGTCGATTCCCTGGGAAGAGGCCTTCAGACGGGTGTCGGGGCGAACGATGCACGGTGTGGGCTGGGTCCAACCGGTGGAGACTGTTTGGGGGGGAAATCCCAAAGCAAGCCTCCACTCACCCCCGCGATGGCCTCGCCGGGGCCCCTCAGCAGGAGCCGTCCAACTCCAGAAACAAGAGCGCGGGGACAACCGGCACCGGATGTCCCGTCAACCTCGAAGCGCCAACAGGGTCGTACCCACCGTCAGTGCCCCGAACATACCCCACGCGAGCCTCCGGAACTGCGGCTCGAAACGGCTGGGGAGGCAAACCGCCAGGGCACCGACCAACACGCCCCCGAGGAATCCCCCCAGATGCGCCAATCGATCCGAATCCGGATCAGTCCCCAGCAGGATGAACAGGAGCGCGCCGGTTCCGAGGGTTGAGACGACCCGACGATTCCCCCGTCGCCCCCGACGCCACAGCGGGATGGCCTGGGCCGCCAACATCCCGAGAGCCGCCAGGACGAATCCCGAGGCACCCAGCCCCCGGTAGGGATCCGACCGGATCGTCATCGCAAACACATTCGCCGCGGCGCCAGCGAGGAAGCAGCCAGAGAGGGCCACCCCCAGACCAAACCGGGCCGTCGCCAGCCCGAGGAAGACCATTCCCATCACCAGGTTCGAGACCAGATGGGCGACATCCCGGTGGAGCCATTCCGCGGTGAAGGCCCGCCACCACTCGCCCGCCCGGAACCGTTCCGTATCGAACGCGGCCGACTCCACAGGCCCGCCGGTCCAGGCGAAGACGAAGGCCACCGACAACGCCCAGAACACGACGCGGCCGTCGAACCAGTAGTCGGAGCCCGGCACCTCATGACGCCACTCGAACCCCCGGTTCTCCCTCAGGTATTCCCGGAGGACATCCCGCGCGCGGCCCGCATCTGAATCCGCCAGACGCAATTGCCACCGCTCCGTGGCGGGATCGCGATCCAGGAACACCTCGATGCCCTGACTCGCCAGGACCAACGACCAATCCATGGCCTGACGCTCGGTACGGGCAGGGATCGAGGCCGGCAGCATGTCGGTCGGGGTCACTGCTCGACTGTCCATGAGGGAGTGGCCGAGGGCAAATTTCCGTTGGGGGAAGACGAGATCACGTCCCCACATGATCCAAAGGGCTGAGGTCCCTCCTTCAGATCAGTTGAGAGCTGAGAGTGGAGTGTTGAGGGTTCAAACCACGTGGCGCAGTCAAAACATAGGTAACACACTTGGGTCAGAACATAGGTAACACTTCAGGGGTTAGGGGTTACACCTCTCGGGATGGGGTCCCCCCGAGCGTGAGTGAATCCAGTCGTGTGTTTGAACCCTTACCACTCAACACTCTCCCCCGACTCCCATGCGCCTTGCCTTCGCCGTCGTCATCGTGCTGTTGAGCCTCACGCTGCTTTCCCGAGTCGACGCCGCCGACACGGCTCCGCGTTTCGAGTCCGAGATCCGGGCCTTCATGGAGGCGGATCGGAAGACACCCCGGCAGCCCGGAGGCATCCTCTTCGTCGGCAGCAGCATCTTCCGGGAATGGACCGACGTCGCCATCGCCATGGCCCCGCTCCCGGTCCTCAACCGGGCCTTCGGTGGATCGAGGACCCAGGACCAGCTCGACCGGTTTGATCAGGTCGTGACACCCCACGGACCACGCGTCGTGGTCTACTACTGCGGCAGCAATGACCTGAAGGCAGGCGACGATCCCCAGGCCATCTTCGGACGGTTCAAGGCGTTCTCGGAACGCCTGCAGCGGGAGTTCCCAGACTGCCGGCTGATCGTCGTCTCCAGCACCCGATCGCCCGACCGGGTCCCGATCTGGGAACGTGTCGACCAGTACAACGGACTCGTCCGCGCCCACTGCGCCGCCACGCCACGACACACCTTCATCGATCTCAACCCGGTCCTGGTGGATGCCGACGGAAGGCCGAGGCTCGAGCTCTACCGGGACGACCGGCTCCACTTCCATCCGAGGGCCTACGAGGAATTCGCGCTTCGGATCCGGCCGGTCCTCGAGAATGTCTGGCGCGAGACCCGGGAGAACCCCGCCGCTACCAAACCATGAAAACGCTCCACCGTCTTGTCCTGGGACTCGTCCTGGGGCTCTCCAGCGCACTCGCCGACGAGCCGAAGAACCATGACTTCGATGTCATCACGGACGAGTCGAAGGTCCCGCCCTACGTGCTGCCCCCGCTGCTGGTCTCCGAGAACGGCAGGGCAATCACGACCCCCGAGGAGTGGTTC
>Ga0315906_10006255_pt1 | contig 14766 bp, 9 predicted proteins | sample LakEriMetagenome_4_FD_203526 | JGI IMG/M metagenome (GOLD analysis project Ga0315906, IMG submission 203526) | Freshwater fungal communities from buoy surface, Lake Erie, Ohio, United States - Buoy 2 MA122 | ecosystem: Environmental > Aquatic > Freshwater > Lake > Lake biofilm | place: USA: Lake...
ATCCAACGCGGCCTGCGCCTCGACATCCAGCCGCCGATCGAAGTGTTCTCGAACGACCCGCGCCTGAAAGACCTGCGCAAGTTCTTCCCCGACGCCTGAAAATGATCGGGTACCATTTCCCCAAATAAACGATAGGAGATTTGGTGAAAAAGCACTCACGCTCCGGCCTTCTTGCCGCTGCACTTCTTTTGACATCGTCAGTGGCGCTCGCAACCGGAATCACGGCAAATGCGGCCCCAAAGGCGACCATCGTCTCAGTGACAACGACGAAACCAGACGGCACCTACAAAGTTGGCGACGAGATTCCCGTCATCGTGACGTTTTCCGAGCCAGTGACAACCGAAGGTTGGGCGGCAATCCTTCTTGAAACCGGCCCGTCGGATCGCGTCGCCCGTGTTAAGGACGGACTAAGAAAGACAACGCAGACACTCGAACTGTTCTACACGGTCAAGCCCGGCGATGTGTCGAGCGACCTGGACATTTACTCGAAGGACGCGTTCCTCCCGGGGGATGCAACGTTCACCGCCAACGGTGAAGAGGTCGATCTGACGCTGCCGAAGCCGGGCACGTCGAAATCACTGGGTGGGTCGAGCAACCTTGTGATTGCGGGAGCCGATGTCGATGAACAATGGTCGAGCCCCATGGATTCGGTCATGGGCTTGCATGGGATCGTTATGAACGAGGACCTACGAGAGAACGTCTCGTTTCTTGATGTTGATAATCAGAAGTTCGGTCCGTATTGCACGTCGATGACGGACACCTCTTGCGCGGGACAGGCTGTGCACTTTCGAGCCGTTCTGCCCTTGTGCGCGACCGATGCACAGCTCGACTGTATTGACAGCGTGACGGCGGTCGGAAGCGATGCTTCAGCGGCGACGGCCGAATTCGTCGAGGTATTTCCAAAGAAGGGCACCCTCGATTTCATGGGATCGCAGGCCCTGAAGATTCCGTCGGGTGGCACCACGAGCATTTTTCGCGTCAAGGCATTCCCGCACACGACCGTTGGAGGAAAGACCTACGACACGTACGCCGTAACGCTCGCAATGGGTGGCGGAAATCAGGCGGACGGTTCGATTGGGTCACGCACAATCTTTGCAAGCATCACGCCTGTCATGTTCAGGGACGTGGTCTGTGATGAGCGATACAACGGTCGTTGCATGGACGGTGGCAAAGACCAAGACAACGCGGGTGTTGCAGTCGACATGGACAACGGGTTCAGGTGCATTCTGTGGGACCAAGTCGATGGCAACGGGGACGGAAAGATCTACGCCGATACGCCGGGTGATCGCACAATTTGTGCTCTCAAACGCGCCTTCCCAGAAGGAATTCGTTTCACTCTGAAGGCACGCTTGGCATCCGAGCCGGGTGGCTGGTTGCACGGTCGGATGGATGCCCCCGAGATTCTGTTCGACACGAACAAGGACCGGTCGTTGGTAACCATCAGCGCAGGGCCAGTGCGAGTACCCACCTTCGCGGGTGCTGCTCCGTACGCCTCGCTCTCGACCTCAATTCAGAAGCACTATGACGCGCTTTGTGACGCGAATTGTCAGTCCTTCCGATTTGGTCCACAGTCGAAAGACATCTCAACCGTCAAGCGACACCTCTTCGTTGGCCCGGACCCCTATTCACCTCAGGCATTCACTGACTTGGCGCTGTGGCGCGACTTCTTGAACGACACCGCCAATGCGCTGCCGAGTCAGTGGACTGTTCGAACTCTCGACAAGAGTGAAATGGCGAGTGCAAGCACGTGTATTTCAACAGGTGCTGGAGTCAAAGGCATCGTGACCACTAATGCGACGGCGTATGTGAAGGGGCCACCGGCCTTCGACTCCGATTCAAAGACACTGAAGTACGAAGTTGCCGCGCCGCACTACGAGAAAGATGGCAAGACCGAGTTCAAGGGTGTCTACAACCTGATCGTCCGGGAAGACGTCGCCGAATGCATGTATGGCTTCTCCAACGCGTTCGCAGCACCAGCGCCACCGGAGGAGTTCGCGGACGAATCTGACCCCGATCTGTACGTAGAGGAAGAGCCGTATACCGACGAAGAGGTTTACGCCGAGGAGTACCCCGAATTTGAGGAAGAGTTCGTGGATACCGACGACGGCAGTTACGAAATGTTCGAAGACGTCGAGTACGAGGAAGTCTCCCTTGAGGACTACGTGGAAGAAGAAGAGGACTTCACGCTGACTGAAGACGTCTCCGACTCCGGCGAAGTCATCGAAGAAGAAGAAGTTTTCGAGGAGACGGTTGTGGCCTCCATCGACGCGGAGATTCTGACCGAACTGCAGAAGGCGGCAGCGGCGAATACCGCGATCGAGTTGGCAGACGGTTGGTTCAAGTTCTCCGCGACGAACTTCACCTTCTCAAAGCCCACTGTGAAGGTCAACTTTGCTGCGACGCCATCGAAAGTTTTGGCGTGCGTTGCGGGGTCAACGGTCAAGTATGTGAAGTCGATCCGTTCCCAGTGTCCGGCAGGTTCGTCAGTGGCAAAGACGGCGTATTGCGTGAAGGGCAAGGCCATTGATGCAGTTGTTGGTGCCAGCCCGAAGTGCCCAAAGGGCACCAAGGTGGCGAAATCGCTGAAGTGCGCGAAGGGTGATGATGCCCGTCTGGTCGTGGCGGTTGCACCCAAGTGCGCAAAGGGCTGGTCGAAAGTGAGCACCTACATCTGTGTGAAGGGAAACATTGCGCGACGCGTGAGTGCGGTTCAAGTGAAGTGCGCCAACGGATTTGCTCTGGCCAAGCAGTTGAACTGTGTCAAGGGCAAGGCTGTGACCACGGTGACCGCGGTGAAGCCGAAGTGCCCGAAGGGCTACCGAGCGAGGAAGTAGGTTCGGGCGTGTGAAGCGCCCCCTTCGAGAAACGTGCGTCCTTGCCGCGGCTCTCGTGGCGTTGGCTGGGTGTGCCGAGGATGGCACGGGTCAAACATCGTCACCGGTGTCGTCCGACTCCGTTGTTGAAACGTCGACGACAACCGAGCCGCCGACGTTCTGTGGCGTCGCCAAGACGTATGCGACCGAGGTTCTCGATGCACTCGAGAACGAGTCGAACAAGGACGCGGAGAACTCGCCCATGAACACACGTGCGTTCTGGGAGCGGTACAAGGAACTGCAGACCCAGATGCGCGAACTGGCCCCGGCCGAAATCGCAGCCGAAGCGCAGATTGCCTATGAGTCGGCGATGGCTGCCTTCGAGTACATGGAGCAATTCACATTCTCAATGAAACTCGCTTCGGAAGACCCGAGTTTTGCCAACGATGAAAGGTTCACGGGCGAGAAGTACCTCAAGGCCGGCGTGGCATTCCAGGGTTACATCGACGAGAACTGTGACATCGAACTGACTAAGTAACGATGACGCCGTTCGTCATCCAGGCCGGTTGTACGACGGTGGTTTTTGGGCCTCGCCATTCCATCGTCGGTGGAGTCGACGCGAAATTCATGGGGTTTCCTGCCGGGTGCCTGCGTCAACGAGTGAAGACCACCCACCTGTAAAACTGTCGGTGATGGAAGCCCCCGCCTACCTCTCGCCCTCGTCGATTGCGACGTACCGAGACTGTCCGCAGAAGTTCAAGCTTTCGCGGATCGACAAGATTCCGCAGCCACCGACTTGGGCAACGCATGTGGGCACATTTGTCCATGAAGTCCTTGAGCACCTCTATCAGGTTGATCCGGATGATCGCACCCAGGACAATTTGAAATCGCTTGCTGCCGATCGGTGGTCTGTCAGCAGTTGGGAGCAGAAGGTCTCGTCGCTGGCCGAGCCGCAGGGGTCGATCAAGGACTTCAAACTTCAGGCCTTCAAGTGCATGACGAACCTGTGGCACCTTGAGGATCCGCAGGAAACGGAGCTCGACGGAATGGAGCACGAGGTAACTGCCGATGTCGAGGGAGTCGCGATGAAGGGCTTCATCGACCGCTTCATTTTTTCGGACGACGGAATCGTGATTTCCGACTACAAGACAGGAAAGATTCCAAATCCGAAGTTCACCTCGGAAAACGACAAGTTCTTTCAGCTGTTGGCGTATGCCGCCATGTTGGAAGCAGCTGATCAAGAAGCGACGGCGAAGGTCGAGTTGTTGTATCTCGGTGTTCCCGTCAAGCATGAACTGGCCATCACTCCGGTGAATATTTCGGTGGCCAAGGGAACAATCGTTGAAACTCGCGAGGGAATCGATGCCGCCGTCGCCCGAGGCGAGTTCCCGTGCAACGTCACAAAGTTGTGCGACTGGTGTCATTACAAGTCCACCGGCGACTGTCCCGCCTTTACCTAAAGGTGGCCCCGGACGCCTCCGTCGTACGGACACCCAATCGGTAACTTGGAAGCATGGTGCTGAGGGCTCGTTACGTTCGAACCCTTTCAGAAGTGGTTGGTCCCGTCGCTGCGTGGCTGAACGCAGATCCGCGGGATCGAGGCATTTTCGCCGCAGAGCACCTTTTGCTTCCAACCAACGGTGCCAAGGCATGGCTCCTGCCTGAGCTGGCGAAGCGTGTTGGCGCACGGGAAGGTAGGAACGACGGGGTTATCGCGAATGTCGAGGTCGGCTACCTCGGGTCACTGAACAAGTTCATCGTCCCACAGCGTTACCGCGATTTTGATCCGTGGTCGATCGAGTCAATGACCATCGCAATTCTCGGGATCGTCGCCGATGATCCTGCGTATGTATCGCTCGTGCGGCGTGCCGGTGGCGCGTTGCCCGCATCTGCTCGTTTGGCTGATCGTTTCGACCGCTATCACGCGCGTCGTCCGATGATGATCCGTGCGTGGGAGAAAGGTTCGCCAGTCATGGCGCCAACCACGGCCGATTCCTTCAACGACGGCGAATGGCGTGCGGCCGACCTGGGTGACCAGCGGTGGCAGTTCGACCTGTGGCGCTCACTCCGCGAGGTCATCGGTGTCGCCCCGTGGCCAGTGCAGATCGAGGTCGCAGTTCAGCAGCTCAGGCGTGGAGAGAACATCGTGGGTGTACCCGCACGACTGATGGTGGCGGGAATGCAGGCGCTCTCACTCGGTGCGATCGAACTGCTCGAGGCGTTTGGTCACGTCAGCGAAGTCGAGGTGTTGCTTGTCCATCCGTCACCTGCGATGGCGCAGCGGTGGGCGGCCGAGGCCGCGGGTTCTGAAGTGCCGCGTGGTGCGCTGCAGTTGCGTCCTGCCGACGAGGACTTGCCCGGCGACATCCACCCGATTGTGCAGTCATGGTTGCGCGGTGCCCGCGAACTCCAGCAGATGCTCGCCTCGCAGGGTCTCGAGGTCGAACCTCATTCTGGCGTACCCCCGTCATCGCCGGTCTCCCTGCTCGGGCGCATCCAAACTGCGGTCTTTGGCGACGGTCTGCAGGCCCGCGTTCCGCGCGCTGCCGACGACCTCTCGCTGCAGATTCACCGTTGCTACAACCTCACACGTCAGGTCGAGGTGCTGCACGACGCGCTACTCCATGCCTTCCGCGATCTCGACAATCTCGCCCCGCACGAGGTCGTCATCGTCTCGCCGCGACTCGTCGAGGCCGCACCCATTCTCGAGGCGGTGTTTGACCGTGCAGTGACCGTCGAAGTCGATGGCGTTGCGACGGAGGTCAGAATTCCGCTCGCAGTTGCCGAGCGGCAGTTGCGCTTCGTCAACGAGGGGGCAGAGTTTCTCGCCAACCTGCTCGAGCTCATGACCGGACGGTTCGACGTCTCGACTTTCCTCGCGGTTGCCACATCGCCACTCGTAGCGGCTCACCTGGGCATCGACGGGGAATCTGTGTCGACCTGGCAGCGCCAGATCGAACGCACCCGCGTGCGCTGGGGCTTGTCGGTCGACCAACGGACGGCCGCAGGATTGGCAACCAAGGCTGACAGCGTCCACACGTGGAGTGCGGCAATCGAACGCTCGATGCTGGGTGCGGCATTGCCCGACGCGGCGGCAGCCACGGAATTGGGTGGTGTCGTACCTCTCGACGATGTGGGGGTCGATGACATCGATGCGCTCGCGCGCCTGGTCCAGGTGTTCGATGCAATCGAAACCCTCGAAGTGGCCACCCGGGGGGATGTAGCCCGTCATGTGGGCGACTGGTGTGACTACATCGAATGCGCAGTCATCTCCCTCTGTGGCGACGGAGATCGCGTCGCCGGTGCATTCGAACTGCTCGACGATCTCGCCTCGAGCACCATCGTCCTCGCCCCCGATGGTTCGTCGCGCCAATTGGGTGCTGCAGTTCCCTTTGCCGACGTCGCGACACATCTGCTCGGACAGATTTCGGGTATCCCGGGTCACCAGCCACTTCGCACCGGTGCAGTCACCGCTACCTCGCTCATGCCGCTACGCGGTGTGCGATACAGGGTGGTGTGCCTGCTCGGCATCGACGATGGCACCTTTGGTGGGGGAGAACTGGAAAGCGACGACCTCATTGGTCGGCAGGTCTTCATCGGTGACGACGACCCCCGCACCGACGCGCGCCGCCAACTTCTTGACGCCGTACTCGCGGCGGGTGAGCAGGTCATCATCACTTGCGACGGACGCAGCATTCAGAACAACGCAATCATTCCCCTCGCCACGGCTCTCGCCGAATTCGTTGACTTTGCCCGCCGACACGGTGCGGGCGAGCGTGATGACAATGCCGGCAGCAACATCGAGTTCCTGCACCCCCGCCACGCCACCAGTACCCGCAACTTCGTCGAGGGCGGGATCATTCCCGGTCGTGTCTGGGCGCACGGGATTGGCGTGCGTGACGTGGCTGACAAGGTCGGCTCCGATGTCGCGCCCGTCCCGGCCATCACTTCGGTGGCCCCCGCCACCACCCCGGGTGTGGTCGATCTCGGATCACTTGCTTCTTTCGTGAAGTCGCCGCTCGACATGTTCGTCAAAGAGATCCTCGGCATCAGCACCTGGAAGGAAGATCATGCTCCCGACGAGGCAGTGATCCCATTCGCAGCCGACTCGCGCACGCAACGTACATTCGTCGACGGCTACGTCGCAGGCAAAGCCGGCGCCATACCGGGGTGGACACCGCAGTCGCACGCGCAGGTGGCCCGCCTGAACGGCAATGTTTCAATCGGCGCCTACGGGGATGCCGAAATCGAGGCGATGCAGACGCTCGCCGAATCCATCATCGCAACATGCCAAACGCACGGGGTGCGACCCATTCCACCCGATGCGACACCGGTCGTCGTGCCGGTCGTTGACGGTCTCGTCATCAAGGGGAGCATCCCGCATCTGCAGGCGACCGAGCAGTTGGTCGGTGTGGTGCGTAGTTCGAAGTACTACGACCGCGACCACGCCGAACTGGGTGTCCGACTGCTCGCCGCCGCTGCGGCGGGTCTTGGTGTTCGCCAGGGCATCACCGTTCATCAACACAACGGCAGCGGCAAGGGCGATCAAGCACAGTCACGCCTTATCTATCTGGGCGACACGATCGATTCGGCCGAGGCGACGCGTCGCCTCGCCGAACTCATTGAACTCCGCGGACTCGCCTCGGTGATACCAATGCCGGCGTTCAATGACACGGTCGATGCGATCTTTGCCGATCCGGCGGATCCCGATTTCGAAATTGGTCGCGCGCGTTTCGACAGATTTGTCGGATCCGATGACTTCGCCGACTCCCTCGAACGCAGGATCTACGGCAACGAACCCGACTTCGCAGCAATCTTCGATCCGAAGGGACCAGTCTTCGACTTCTGGTCACGTTTCCACAGCGTCTTCCACTTCACGCGCGGCAAGGCGATCGGCCTCCCCGGAAAACTTCCGCACGGCAACTCGCATTGGGGGATCCTCTGATGGCGCAGGCTCTTGACCTCGCGACCCACCAACTCACCAACGGTCACACGATCGAGGCGAGCGCGGGCACGGGCAAGACCTACTCGGTTGCCGCCCTCGTCACCCGCGCCATTGCCGTCGACGACGACCTGCGTATCGACAAGATTCTCATAACCACTTTTACGCGGTTTGCCGCGGCTGAATTGCGCGACCGCGTCCGGCGTCGCCTGGCCAGCACCGCCGATCGGCTCGACAACAACCAGCCCGATCCGACCGACCCCATCCTCATCGCGTTGCTTGCCGACGAGGCTCAGCGTCCCCGCTACGTACGCAATCTCCGCCGCGCCGCAGTCAACTTCGACAACGCGACGATCGGAACCATTCACTCCGTCTGTTCCAAGGTCTTGGCCCTTGCTGGTCTGGTTGCACATGACGATTCAGCCGAAGAGATTGTCCGACGGGCAATAGCCGAGGTCGTCAACGACCGCCTTGTCTCCGAGGCCGTCGAGCATGGCCGTACGTGGGACGAGGCGCGGGTCAGGAAAGCCGTCGAGGCCCGACTCGGCAGCCCACTTGCCGAACAGTGGTACGACAATTCGCTCGATCCCGCCCTCGCCGCCGAACTGGCCGACCTCGGTATAGCCATCGACGAAATGGTCAACGACGTTCACCGTCGTACCGAACTGCATCCATCGTTCGATGATCTCATTCGCCGCGCCGAAGAGGCGTTGAGTGGCGACATGGGTGATGACATCCGCGCCCGCTTCGCCGAGCGCTACACGCATGCCTTCATCGACGAGGCGCAAGACACCGATCAAATGCAGTGGAAACTCTTCCACCACATCTTCCCCAGGCAAGACCTCGCGTCGGTCAACAAGCTCACGGCTGTCGGCGACCCGAAGCAGGCAATCTACGCATTCCGCGGCGCCGACATCCACGCCTATCTCGATGTGCGTGACACCTCGAACATGTCGACCCTCGACACCAACTTCCGCTCCGACCCGCCGGTGATCGACGCGCTGAACGCACTTTTTGCGGGCAAGTCCCTCGGCGAAGGCATCGAATACAGTCCGGTGTCAGCTGACCCCGGAAAGACAGGATCGAAGCTTCGGGGCGTGGCCGCGGCCGAAGCGATCGACATCGCCGACGCGAACAACCAGTTCCACGCCAGTCTCGCCGCCGTCGGTCACGTCGTGCGACTGGTCGAAAAGGGTGAGATTCTCGCCGACGACGAATGGCGCCCCATCGAACCCAAAGACATCTGCGTTCTTGCAGGTTCGAACACTCTGGTGCGTGCCGTTCACCGCGAACTGCAGAAGCTCGGCATCCCTGCCGTTGCCAGCGGAGCAGAGTCGGTCTTCGCGGACACCACGGCAACTGAATTGCGTCGGCTATTCGAGGCCCTCGATCGCGTCAATAATCTTGGCCGCGTTCGCAACGCGGCCACCACCGCTTTCTTTGGCATGAGTCTCGGCGACCCGCGTCTCTTGCCCGACGATGTCGCCCCGCGCACGCCGGGCGAGCCCGACGTGGTCCTCGACATCCAGGAAAAGTTGGTTGAGTGGCGCGAGGTCCTTCAGCGCCGTGGGGTCGCCGCACTCGCGACCGAAATCAGCGGTGACACGCAGGTGATGGAGGCCTTCGTCGCCGGCCCCGATGGTGAACGGCATCTGGCTGACTTCAGCCACATCATCGACCTTCTCCACGCCGAAACGCGGGGGAGTGGCGTGACGCCCGCGCAGGTGCTTGAAGTCTTCGACGCCTTTGCGTTGATCAGCGGAAATTCCGACGTTGTCAGCCGTCGCGTGGAAAGCGACATCGACGCCGTTCAGGTCATGACGGTCCACAAGGCAAAGGGACTCGAATTTCCGTGCGTGATCGTTGCCGAGCTCTGGAGGCCGAAGGCCTACGACGAGAGCCGCGACATCCCCAAGTACCGCCACGTGGGTGCAGACAGCAGCTACCAGAACCGCATCGACATTGGGTGGGTGCTCGGTTGTACCGCCGCTGAATCGAAGTCGCTCGTCACCCAGGCGCAGTGCGACGAGCAGAAGCGGCTCATCTACGTCGCCTTCACGCGCCCGAAGAACCATCTTGCATTTTTGTGGCAATCACAACCGACCGACGAGTCGATGCTCGCCCAGACGGTCGATCTCGACGCGATCAACCGCGAGGGGGCGAACGGCGACATTCTCGTCAGTGCGGTTTCACGTAAGTACCCACCGCACGGCTGGCGCTACACGGTTGCGAAGCAGTCCGCTCACATGCAGCTCTCGGTCGCCGAAGGCCCCGCTGCGATCGAGCAGACCTACCGCCGCACGTCGTTCTCGGGCATCACGAAAGTGCAGAGCTCGATGACGCGAAAGATCGGTGCTCCCGAATTCGCACCAACGGTCGGTGGCAACGACGAACAAGCCAACTTGTTCATCACGACCAGCCACTTCGCCGACCCCGAAATACCGACCGGCGCTCATGTGCCCCTCGCCCGCATTGCCAGTGGTGTGTACGTGGGCAAGGTGCTCCACGAGGTGTACGAGTGTGTCGACACATCTGCACCCGATCTGCGGGCCGAGGTCGATGCGCAGTGCCGCCGCCTCATCCGGGGAACGCTCCTCGGCCGCGATCTCGACGCCATCATCGACGGTGTCCATCTGTCGCTCACCACACCACTCGGTCCTCCGCTCGGCGACGTCGCTCTGGCCAGCATCACGCCCGACCGACGTCTTGCCGAACTCAATTTCGAAATGGCGATCGCCGATCTTGCCGCTGGAGTCCGCGTCTCCGACTTCGGGCGCATCCTCGGCGACCTCGTCCCCGTTGGCAACGTCTTGCGCCCCTACGTCGACATGCTCACTCACGAGTCGTTCGACATTCCTCTCGCCGGTCTCATCAACGGATCGATCGACGCTGTGTTGCAGTTGGGAAGCGATGAGGACCCACAGATCTGGATCACCGACTACAAGAGCAATCGCCTCGACCAAGATGGCGACACCACCATCATTTCCGCCTACCGACAAGAGCGTCTCTTTGACGCGATGGTGCACCACCACTATCCACTGCAGGCCCTCATCTACGGAACCGCGATGTACCGCTATCTGCGCTGGCGTGCCCCGCATCTGTCCAACCCGTCCGACCACGTGAAGGGCTTCTCCTACTTCTTCATCCGGGGGATGGTCGGCCCCGACACACCACCCGACACCGGAGTCTTCACATGGACGGCCCCCGCGGGGCTGTGGCAGCGGCTGTCCGATCGCTTGGCAGGAGACAATCGATGAGCGCGTATCCCGATCGTCTGCAAGGTCACATCGACGAAGGTCTCGTCGAAGACCGCGATTTGCGCGCCGCCGCCGTCTACGTCGATCTCGCCCTGCGCACCGTCGAAGGCACCTCGAGGGACGCTGCCGACAAGACCGTCACCGACAACGTCTGGCTGGCAATCGCGAAAACGCTTGCCGCCTTCCGCGATCAGCACACCTGTGTCGACCTCGCCGAACATCCCGGCTGGGAGGCCGACCTGCGCAACTGTTCGGTCCTCGTCGCAGAACCGCACTCAATCAACGCAGCGCGACGTCAGCCCTTCATTCTCGACATCGGCCGCCTCTACGTGCACCGCTCGTGGGAAGAAGAGTGTTTCGTCGCCGAGAAGATCCGCACCCGCCCCGCCGACAAACTGCAGGTCATCACCGGTGGCCCGGGTACCGGCAAGACCACCACGATTGCCAAGCAGCTTGTCAAACGTCTCTCGCAATTGGATGCACAACCAGTGCTGGTCGCCCTCGCCGCACCCACCGGCAAGGCTGCCAAGCGCATGACCGAAGCCATGGACGCGGCGCTCACCAAAGCAAACGCCCCTCAACACGTCCGCGACACCGTGCTCGCGTCGCCCGCCACCACCATTCACTCGTTGCTCGGCGCCAACCCCAGCCGTGTCGACAACCGCTTCACGTACCACGCGGGCAACAAGCTCAAGCACAACATCGTCATCGTCGACGAGACGTCGATGCTGTCGCTCTCAATGATGTACCACCTGCTTGTCGCACTCGAAGATGATGCAGAACTCATCCTCGTCGGCGACCCCGATCAGCTCGCCAGTGTCGAAGCCGGCACCGTCCTCGCTGACATCGTCGCTGGCTCGCCCGAAAACCGGATCACCCGGCTCACTACCCAGCACCGCTTCAAGGATTCTCCGAACATCGTTGCCGCCGCCGCAGCAATCCGCGACGGCAACGTCGACGCCACCTTCGAGGCGATCTCTGGTGGTGGGTCTGACGTGCGCTGGATCGATCCCGTCGATGCGCCCGATCTCGCAGCCGAGGTGCTCGATGCGGTCATCGAGCATGCTGAGCACGTCATGAAGCTGGCCAAGGATGGCCAGATCTCCGACGCACTCGCCGTCAAGGGCGAGCTGCAGGTTCTCTGTGCCCACCGCAACGGGAAAATGGGGGTCGCGGGCTGGAATCGTGTCGTCGAAGAGCGCCTCGGCCTTGCCGCCTCGAATCAGTGGTATGTCGGCCGACCCATCATCGTCACCGAAAACGACCGAACCAGCGGCCTTTTCAACGGCGACGTTGCAGTCGTTGGCGCTGACGACTCACGCCGTGTCGCATGCTTCAGCACCGACCCTGCAAAGCCCGCCATTCCGGTGACGCGGCTGCCCAACGTCGAAACCGTCCACGCCCTCACCATCCACAAATCCCAGGGGAGTGAGTACGACCACGTCATCGTCGTTCTGCCCGACCGCGAATCACGGATCCTCACTCGCGAACTTCTGTACACGGGCGTGACGAGGGCAAAGCAACGTCTCACCATCATCGGGTCGCGCGAGGCGATCGAAAGCGCAGTCACCCAACCAATTCGCCGCGCGACGGGACTCGTTCCACGAGTCATCGACCGAACGTCTTAGTTTCGGAAGAAGATCTATTCATTCCCAACGTGGCGTGTGGGCTGGTTAGTGTCAGTCGGGTGTGGGACTCACCCCAACGGCTGATCAGCGACATGCGCGGAGTTCGATACGGCGAAGTTCTTGCCGTGTTCGCCCGCGGGGAAAAACTGGAAGCCGAGGTGTACGGCACGCAGATGCTGAACGATTGCCCTCAAGAGTTGTGGTCGACCCTCGATCCCGGGGTGATTGCGGCCGATCTAGGAGCGATCTTCGTCAAGTTGAACGGACCGCGGCACTGGATGCTCGATGGTCTCGGCACGAAGGTGGCACCTGTCGCGCCAGTACTGCGTGAGTTCAATGGTCTGCTGATGCGTCGCATTGCCGTCATCGACCTGGGGAACAACCCGCAATCGGCGCCCTACACCGAACGATACGTGGACCGAGGAGCCGTGTTTTTCTGGGATGCGGGCAAGCAGGTGTACGAGTTGGTGAACCCCGAGGGTGCGGCCTACGTCATGCAGGCCCGGTGCATCGGCGTCGACCCGTCCATGACTGAGGAGTCGTTGGCGAACCTCGGGGGACGACTGGCCCTTCCCGAAGGATGGACTTACAGGGTGCGGGTCCTCGAGGCCGAGCTCGTTGTCGACACGACGGGGCGTGTGGCAACTGTGTTGCAGGACGAGTTCGAGAACACCTACACCCTTCCGTGACCGAGGGCGTACACGCATGGTCGACCGACAGGCGTAATGTCAGGGCCATGGGATTCGGACACAAATTCACCAATCGCCGGCGTGTGATTGCGGCAATTGCCCTTGTCGTCAGCATTCCGATGGCCGGGCCGGTGGCAGCCTCCAAGCCTGCGCCGAAGAAGTTCGCCAACTGCACCGCGTTGTTGAAGACCTACAAGAACGGCGTGGCGTCCACGAAGAAGGCAAAGGGCAAGACGAAAGCCGTGGTCAATGCGGCCATCTACAAGTTGAACAAGAAGCTCGATGTCGACGCGAACGGCATCCTGTGCGACGCAGGTGACCTGCCCACGAATTCCGGCTCGTCCAATGCGGCCAGCAAGAAGTTCACACCGAAGACCTTCTCGGGATCGGGTAGTGAGGTCGTCACTCTCGGCCTGCCCGCGGGCATGGTTGCCGTAGCGACCATCGAGTTCGATGGGGCCGACGGTGTGACCATCTCGACCGTCGATGCCGAAGAGTCGATGATCGACATGATCGTCTCGTCGTACGGGCCGTACACAGGCACCGTGCTGTTGGCCCGTGGTGGAGATGCCGAGGATCCGTACGACGTTGCCGCACTCGACATCAGCGGTGAAGGCAACTGGAAGGTGAAGGTGTCGGCAGCGACGACCGTGCCGGTCTTCGACGGTGAAGTCGAAGGCGACAGCGATGCGGTCTATCGCTACACGGGCAAAGACACCGAGTTGGCAGTGGTCCACGAGGGGGAGGACGCCTTCACGGTGCGTGTCTACGACAAGGATGGTTTCCTCGTCGAGAAGACCCTCGACGAATACGGCGAGATCGACGACGTGTACCCGATGACCGCGGGCGCCTACATCGTGGTGTCGGCCACTGCCTCGTGGTCGATTTCGAAGGCCTGACGTACGCACACCAATGATCACGGGTATCAATCACGTCGCAATCTCCACGCGTGACGTCGATGCCATCGTCGCGTGGTATGCCGAGGCGTTCGGCTTTGAACTCGTCTCGCGCGGTGGTTGGCAAGCCGGCAACCCGATGATCGACGGCATCGTCGGTCTGCGCGATTCGGCTGCGAAGACCGCGATCATGCGGTGCGGAACGTTCAATGTCGAGATCTTCGAATACACGTCGCCCGTCGGTGCGCCGAACCCTTCGGACCGCCCGGCGAGCGACCACGGATACACGCACTTCTGTGTCGAGACGAACGACATCGACGCGGATTACGCCCGCCTGCAGGGTCTCGGCATGACGTTCCACGCGCCGCCCACGCCGAAAGGTTCCGTTGGCTCGCTACGTGCCTGTTACGGCCGCGACCCCGAGGGCAACATCATTGAATTGATCGAGTTCGTAGGCGACAGTCACCCCTTGTCCACAGGTCGATGAGGAGCGTGCTTAGGATTCTCCGGTGAGCAAACTTCGTCGGGGGCTGTCGCGGGC
>Ga0315906_10006258_pt1 | contig 14761 bp, 7 predicted proteins | sample LakEriMetagenome_4_FD_203526 | JGI IMG/M metagenome (GOLD analysis project Ga0315906, IMG submission 203526) | Freshwater fungal communities from buoy surface, Lake Erie, Ohio, United States - Buoy 2 MA122 | ecosystem: Environmental > Aquatic > Freshwater > Lake > Lake biofilm | place: USA: Lake...
TGGTCCGCGGAACCACTCCGCTGCCCCATGGCGCTGGCAAGACTGTCCGCGTCTTGGTCTTCACGAAGCCGGGTGCGCCGGCCGACGCCGCTCGCGCCGCGGGTGCCGAGTTTGTCGGTTTCGAAGATATGATCAAGAAGTGCGTTGATGGTTGGACGGACTTCGACGTCGCTATCGCCACCCCCGAAGCCATGACCGAAGTGCGTAAGCTCGGTAAAGTTCTCGGACCTCGCGGTTTGATGCCGAACCCCAAGACTGGCACCGTGACCGACGACACTGGCAAGGCTGTCCGTGAGGTCAAGGCTGGTCGTGTTGAGTTCAAGGTGGACAAAGCCGGCAACATCCACGTTCCCGTGGGTAAGGCCAGCTTCACTCCGCTCCAAATCGCTGAGAATGCCCGCACGGTGGTCGAGGCTGTGTATCGCGCCCGTCCCTCCAGCGTCAAAGGTCTCTACGTCCGCAGCGTCACGCTGTCGATGACCATGAGCCCTCCGGTCTCCGTGGAACTCAAGGAATTCGTCTCCGCCTAAACTCAACTTCCCTTACTGCAACATACCATGCGCGCAGAAAAGAAGCTCATCTCGGCGGAATATGTGGCCCGCCTCAACGCCTCGCCGTTTTTTCTGGTTGTCGACTACAAAGGTTTGACTGTCCAGAAATTCACGGAGCTCCGCAAGCGCCTGACCAAGGCCGGTGGCGAGGTTCACGTGGTGAAAAACACCATTTTCAGCATCGCTGCCAAGGAAGCCGGTTTGGCGGACTTGTCGGGTATGCTGTCCGGGCAGGTGGCTGCGGTCACCGGCAACAAGGATATCGCCGCCGTTGCGAAAGTCATCAAGACCTTCCAGGCCGAGTTCGAAAAGCCCAAGCTCCAGTTCGGTGTGCTCGGCAACAAGTCGCTTTCGGCTGACGAAGTGCGCGCCATTGCTGATTTGCCCCCGCTCCCCGAGATTCAGGGCAAGATCCTGGGCCTGCTCCAAGCGCCTGCTCAGAAGTTGGCCGCTTTGATCAACACCCCGGGAACTCAGGTTGCCCGCGTCATCGGAGCCTACGCCGAGAAATCGGCCTAGTCGTCCGGCTTCACTTTCCAAACTCTTTTCGTCTCGGGCACGTTGCCTGGGCGGAATTCAACGAAACAACAGTAAATCGTCGGTCCACAGGCAGTGGACTAATTCGGAGCGGCCGCTCTGGCGACGAGACGAAACAAAAGAAAATACCATGGCAGACATCAACAATATCGTCGAAGAACTGAGCAAGCTCACCGTTCTCGAGGCCGCCGAACTGGTGAAGGCTCTCGAGACCAAGTGGGGTGTGACCGCCGCCGCCCCGGTGGCCGTTGCCGCCGCCGCTCCTGCGGCGGGTGCCGCCGCTCCAGCCGCTGAAGCCAAGACCACCTTCGATGTGTGGCTCGCTTCGGTTCCTGCCGACAAGAAGATCGGTGTCATCAAGGCTGTTCGTGAGGTCAAGGCCGGTCTCGGCTTGGCTGAGGCGAAGACCCTGGTTGAAGGCGCTCCCAAGCTGCTGCTCGAAGGTGCCAACAAGGCTGATTCCGATGCCGCCGCCAAGAAGATCGAAGAGGCTGGTGGTAAGGTTGAGCTGAAGTAATTTTGCAAACCGTGCGTCAGGTGTTACTGTGAAGTCACCTGGCGCACGGTTCTGTTTTCTTCACCACCGTGCTCGAGCTCTGAAATTCATCAAGAACTCAGCAAAGTGGCTTCGATAGTGTCCGTTTTCGGTCAACCAAAGGCATAGGTCACCAGTTTTGTACGGCTTGAAATAGTGTTTCAGTAGGACGAGTTCCGGAGAAGTCGAAAGAGCCTTCACCGGATCTCGTCGTATTGTATTTTACGGCGAAAACAGTCTCAAGGCAGGTGCCGCAGAAATCCCCGAGTCACGAGGTCGCAATGGCAACGAAACAATCCGAGCGAATTAATTTCGGCAAGATCAAGGAAGTCATCGCCCCCCCTAACCTGATCGAGATCCAGCTCGACTCGTATCGCGAATTCCTTCAGTCCAACCTGTCCGCGTCCAAACGCCGGAATCTCGGGTTGCAGGCGGTCTTCACCGAAGTTTTCCCCATCGAAAGCTACGACGGCAAAACCGTCTTAGACTTCCACTCTTACGACATCCAGGAGCCGAAGATCGACTGGCTGGAGTGTCTCCGTGAAGGCTTGACCTTCGGGGCACCGCTCTACGTCACCTTCCTCCTGAAAGAAGAGAAGGGCACCAAGGAGGAGAAGGTATTCATGGGCGAAATTCCGCTCATGACACCCCAAGGCACCTTTGTCATCAATGGTGCCGAGCGTGTCATCGTCAGCCAATTGCACCGCTCGCCCGGTCTGGCTTTCGAGACCACCCAACATCCGAACGGCAAGACCCTCCATAGTTTCCGGATCATCCCGGATCGCGGGTCTTGGTATGAGGCCCAGTTCGACACCAGCGATCTGCTCTATGTTTACTTGGACCGCAAGAAGCGCCGTCGCAAGTTCCTCACCACCACCTTCTTCCGAGCCCTGTTCACCTTGGCAGAAGCCAAGTTCGACGCTGATCCCAAGACCTCTCCGGATAAGCTCGGCAGTGATGGCGACATCCTGAAGTTGTTCTATTCGATCAAGGACGTGACGGTGAAGGATGCCGAGAAGATCGAAGACATCCAGAACATGGTTCTGGTTGAGGACGCTCTCGACGTTGATCGCGGCATTGTGGTTGCCCGTGCCTTCGAGCCGCTGTCCAAAGCGGTCGTGCGGCAGATTGCCGACCTCGGAGTCTCGAAGATTCGCGTCGTGGACACGTCGGTGGACGACGGAATCATCATCAAGTGCCTCAAGAAAGACCCGACCAAGAACGCTGAAGAAGCGCTCAAGGATATTTACCGTCGTCTCCGGCCTGGGGATCCCCCCACTGCGGCGAACGCCAAGGCCCTCATCAAGCGCTTGTTCTTCGATGCCAAGCGTTATGATCTCGGCCGGGTGGGTCGCTACAAGATCAACCAGAAGCTCAACTTCAAGGACAACGGCGAGGACCGCATCTTGCGTGGTCGCGACCTCCTGGAAGCCACCAAGTACCTGTTGCGCCTGAAGAAGGGGCAGGGGAGCGTCGACGATATCGATCACTTGGGAAGCCGCCGCATCCGGACCGTGGGCGAATTGCTCGCCAACCAGTGCCGTGTGGGCTTGGCCCGTACCGAGCGCTTGGTCAAGGAGCGCATGACCTTGTTTGATCAGAGCCTCGATACGATGACGCCTCAGAAGCTCATCAACCCGAAGGCCCTGTCGGCGGTGGTTCGCGACTTCTTCGGTCGCAGCCAGCTCAGCCAGTTCATGGACCAGATCAACCCGCTGGCCGAGTTGACGCACAAGCGTCGCTTGTCTGCTCTCGGGCCTGGGGGGCTCTCCCGTGATCGTGCTGGATTCGAGGTTCGTGACGTTCATCCGTCTCACTACGGTCGTATTTGTCCGATTGAGACGCCCGAAGGTCCGAACATCGGCTTGATCGCCTCTCTGGCGACCTATGCCCGGGTTAATGATTTCGGCTTCATCGAGACTCCTTACCGCAAAGCCGAAAAGGGTCGCGTAACGGGTCAGCTGGATTACCTCACCGGTGATCGGGAAGAAGGCTTCATCATCGCTCAGGCCAATTCTCTGCTCGATGATAAGGGCAACTTCGTGGGCGACCGCGTGACTTGCCGTTGCAAGGGCGACTTCATCGACGTCGAGCCCGAGCGCGTCGACTACATGGACGTTTCTCCGAAGCAGCTCGTTTCGGTGGCTGCCGGTTTGATTCCGTTCTTGGAGCACGACGACGCCAACCGCGCGCTGATGGGCTCCAACATGCAGCGCCAGGGCGTTCCGCTGCTGGTAACTGAGGCCCCGTTGGTGGCCACGGGGCTCGAGGGCCGGGTGGCTCAAGATTCCCGCGCGGTGATCGTCGCTGAAGAGGCCGGCAAGGTTGCCAGTGTCACCGGAAGTCAGATCATCATCACCAAGGATGGCAAAATCCCGGAGGGCAAGAAGAAGCTCAAGCACGCTCCGGAAGACGGCGTCTGGATTTATCCGGTCCGCAAGTTCATGCGTTCCAACGCGGCCACCTGCATCAACCAGAAGATCCTGGTCGGCAAGGGTGACAGCGTGAAGAAGGGTCAGGTCCTGGCGGACGGACCTTGCACCCAGGGTGGCGAAATCGCCCTCGGTCGCAACGTGCTCGTCGCGTTCATGCCTTGGAACGGCTACAACTTCGAGGACGCCATCCTGATCTCTGAGAAGATCGTCAAGGATGACATCTTCACTTCCATCCATATCGATGAGTTCGAGGTGGTGGCTCGTGATACCAAGCTGGGGCCCGAGGAAATTACCCGGGATATCCCCAATTTGGGCGAGGAAGCGCTCAAGAACCTGGGTCTCGATGGCGTTATCCGCGTCGGCGCCGAGGTAAAGCCGGGCGATATCCTGGTGGGCAAGATCACTCCCAAGTCCGAGACCGAACTGGCTCCCGAAGAGCGCCTCCTGCGGGCCATCTTCGGTGAGAAGGCGGCCGACGTGAAAGACACCTCCCTCAAGGTTCCTTCCGGAACCTACGGCATCGTCATGGATGTCAAGGTGTCCTCCAAGAAGGACAGCGACAAGGTGGTCGGAAAGAAGGACGGCAAGGATACCCCTCGTAAAGCAGCCAAGGAGATCGAAGACGGCTTCAAGCAGAAGCGTTCCGAACTGCTAGACCAGCTGACGGAGGCCCTGTCCAACATCCTTCTTGGCGAGAAGATTCCCCTCGACGTGCTGAACAGCGAGACCGGCGAGATCATCATCCCGGCTAACCGCAAGATCACCAAGACGCTGCTCAAGAAGTTGGCGGATGTCTATGATCGGATTGAGATCGACCCGTCGCCGATCCGCAATAAGATCAGCGAGATCATCAGCCAGTTCAAAAAGCGCTTTGACGAACTGCAGAACCAGCACGACGAAGAAATGGATCGCGTCGAGGCCGGTGAAGAGCTCGATTCCGGCATCGTTAAGCAAGTCAAGGTTTACGTCGCCTCCAAGCGCAAGCTCTCGGTGGGTGACAAGATGGCCGGACGCCACGGCAACAAGGGCGTCGTCGCCAAGATCGTCCCCGAAGAGGACATGCCGTTCCTGGAAGACGGCACACCGGTTGAGATCGTGCTGAACCCGCTGGGCGTGCCTTCGCGCATGAACGTCGGACAGTTGCTCGAGACCCACTTGGGCTGGGCGTGCAAACTCTTGGGCATCAAGATCGCTACGCCGGTCTTCGACGGCATCAAGGAGAAGGAAATCCGCGGTTACCTTAAGGAGGCCAAGTTGCCCGAACATGGCAAAGTGCACCTCTACGACGGTCGCTCCGGCGAGCGCTTCGATCAGGAGATCGTCGTCGGTTACATCTACATGCTCAAACTCGGACACTTGGTGGCCGACAAGATCCATGCCCGTGCTGTCGGTCCCTACTCCCTCGTTACCCAGCAACCGTTGGGCGGCAAGGCCCAGTATGGCGGCCAACGCTTCGGCGAAATGGAAGTCTGGGCGATGGAAGCCTACGGCGCGGCCTTCATGTTGCAGGAACTCCTGACCGTGAAATCCGACGACGTTCAGGGCCGTACCCGGATTTACGAGAGCATCGTCAAGGGCGATAACTCGCTCGAGGCCGGTGTTCCCGAATCCTTCAACGTCTTGGTCAAGGAGATGCAGTCTCTCGGCCTCGACGTCAAAGTGGGCTACTCGAACCCGTCTGACGCCCCTCAAACCGCCTCGAATGCTTTGGCGGCCTTTGTCTAATCCCTTCGATCATTTGCTGAACGCACACGAACTATGTTGAGCTCCAAGGACACTGCCCGCGAGTTGCTGGGCCTGGACAAGGTTAACCTGGTGGATCACGTCGCGATCCGGGTCGCCTCACCGGAGACCATACGCTCCTGGTCGAAGGGTGAGGTCAAGAACCCCGAGACCATCAACTACCGCACGTTCAAGCCCGAGAAGGGCGGTCTTTTCTGCGAGCGCATTTTCGGTCCGGTCAAGGACTGGGAATGCTCCTGCGGCAAGTACAAACGGATCAAGCACCGCGGTGTGGTGTGTGATCGGTGCGGCGTCGAGGTGACCTTGGCTCGCGTTCGTCGCGAGCGGATGGGCCACATCGAGTTATCCGTGCCGGTATCCCACATCTGGTTCTTCAAGTGCATGCCGTCCCGCATCGGTCTGATGCTGGATATGACGGCTCGTCACTTGGAGCGCGTCATCTATTACGAGGACTACCTGGTCATCGACCCGGGCAGCACCCCGTTGAAGGTTCACCAGTTGCTCTCCGAGCACGAGTACCGTGAGGCCCGCACCACCTATGGCAACGACGCGTTCGTTGCTAAGATGGGCGCTGAGGCGGTTCACGGTGCATTGGCCAACCTCCAACTGGACAAGACCGTGGATGAACTCCAGGTCGCCATGACGGAGACTAAGTCCAAGCAGAATCGCAAGAAGATCTCCAAGCGGATCAAGCTGTTCCAGGGCTTTTCCAAGTCCGTGATGCGTCCGGAGTGGATGATCTTGACGGTGCTGCCGGTGATTCCTCCGGATCTCCGCCCGTTGGTGCCCCTCGAGGGCGGACGTTTCGCAACCTCCGATCTCAACGATCTGTATCGTCGCGTCATCAACCGGAATAATCGTCTCAAGAACCTGCTCCAGCTCAAGACTCCGGAAGTCATCATCCGGAACGAGAAGCGCATGTTGCAGGAGGCAGTCGACGCGTTGTTCGACAACGGCCGCCACGGTCGCGCTGTGACGGGTGCCGGTAACCGCGCCTTGAAGTCCCTGTCCGACATGCTCAAGGGCAAGTCGGGTCGCTTCCGCCAGAACTTGCTGGGTAAGCGCGTCGACTACTCGGGCCGTTCGGTCATCGTCATCGGACCAGAGCTCAAGTTGCACCAGTGCGGCCTTCCTAAGAAGATGGCGTTGGTGCTCTTCGAGCCCTTCATCATCCGCCGCCTCAAGGAACTCGGTTACGTCCACACGGTCCGCTCGGCCAAGAAGATGATCGAGCGCCAGACCAAGGAAGTCTGGGACATCCTCGAAGAGGTGACTCGCGGGCATCCGGTGCTCCTCAACCGCGCTCCGACGCTGCACCGTCTCTCGGTGCAGGCCTTCGAGCCGGTCCTCATCGAGGGCGAAGCCATCCGAATCCATCCGTTGGTTTGTACCGCCTACAATGCGGACTTCGACGGTGACCAGATGGCCGTGCACGTGCCGCTTTCAGTCGAGGCCCAGTTGGAAGCTCGCCTCCTCATGATGGCGCCGCTGAACATTTTCAGCCCGTCGAGCGGCAAACCCATCATGACTCCGACCCAGGACATTCCTCTGGGTTGCTACTACCTCACGGCCGAGCCGCGCAAGGCCCGCAAGGAGGGCGAGCGCATCGTTCTCTGCGGATCCAAGCAGGAAGTCATCTTCGCCCAGATGGATGGTGCCTTGAAGACCCACGATCGCGTGCGTCTCAAGAATCCGGACTTCGGCAAGAAGACGGTCTACGGCAATTCGACCGACCGCGTCATCGAAACCACCGTCGGTCGCGTGATCTTCTCGGAGATCTGGCCGCCCGAGTTGGGCTTCGCCAACATCGTCGTCGGCAAGAGCAAGTTGGGTGACTTGATTCTCAACTGCTACAAGACGGTCGGCCACGAGCGCACGGTCACCACCCTCGACAAGCTGAAGGAAATCGGCTTCGAGCAGGCGACCCGTGCCGGCGTTTCCATCGGTATCGATGACATGATCGTTCCGACAGAGAAGCAGAAGGAGATCCGGGAGGCGCTCTCTCAAATCGGCGAGGTCGAGAAGCAGCACAAGAAGGGCGTCATCACCAACCAGGAACGCTACAACAAGGTGGTGGATATCTGGACCCACTGTACCGATCAGATCGGTTCAGTGATGCTCAAGACCCTGGATACCAACCAGGGCAAGAAGGAGTACAACCCGGTGAGTCTGATGGTGGATTCCGGCGCCCGTGGTAACAAGGCCCAGGTCCGTCAGTTGGCCGGTTTGCGTGGTTTGATGGCCAAGCCCAGCGGCGAAATCATCGAGAAGCCGATTCTTTCGAGCTTCCGCGAAGGTCTCACCGTGTTGGAGTACTTCATCTCGACGCACGGCGCCCGTAAGGGTCTGGCCGATACGGCGCTCAAGACCGCTGACTCCGGCTACATGACCCGTAAGTTGGTCGATGCGGCTCAGGACGTGATCATTCGTGACGAGGATTGCGGCACCAGCGCCGGCATCTCCGTCCAGTCGATCTATGAGGGTGAAGAAGAGGTGGTGAAGATCAGCGAGCGTGTTGTCGGCCGTTATGCGGCCGAAGACATCTACGATCCCGCCGACCTCAAGAATCGCCTCATCGCCGCCGGCGAGGAGTTCGACGAGGTCAAGGCCCGCTCGATCGACCGCTCCGGTCTCGAGAAGGTCAAGATCCGTTCGGTGTTGACCTGCGAAACCAAGGTCGGCATCTGCGCCAAGTGCTACGGTCGCCATCTGGGCACGGGCAAGTTGGTCAAGAAGGGTGAGGCCGTCGGCATCATCGCCGCCCAGTCCATCGGCGAACCGGGAACGCAGCTCACGATGCGTACCTTCCACGTCGGCGGCGTTGCCACCGGTACCTACAAGCAGCCCCAGATCAAGGCCAAGCAGGATGCGAAGGTTCGATACAACGACCTGCGCGTCGTGCCCCTGGGCGACGGCAACAACATCGTTCTGAACAAGAACGGTACTGTCAGCCTGCTCGCTCCGGATGGCAAAGAACTCGACACGCACTCCATCGTGGTCGGCTCGATTATCTCGATCCCCGATGGCGGCATGGTCAAGAAGGGTGACGTGTTCATCGAATGGGACGCGTACAACGTGCCCATCATCTCGGAGAAGGCGGGATTGGTGAAGTTCCTCGACATCATCGAGGGCGTCACCATGAAGCAGGAGGTCGACGAGACCACCGGTTCCGAGGACATGGTCATCATCGAGCACAAGGAAGACCTCCACCCGACGGTCATCGTCGAGGATCCCAAATCCGGAGATCCCTTGGCTCAGTACTCCATTCCCGCCGGGGCCCACTTGGTGGTCTCCGAGGGCGACGAGATCGGCGCTGGTTCGCTCTTGGCCAAGACCCCTCGAAAGGCTTCCAAGACCAAGGACATCACCGGCGGTTTGCCGCGTGTTGCCGAGTTGTTCGAAGCGCGTCGTCCGAAGGACGCCGCCGAGATCTCCAAGATCGATGGCGTTGTGGACTTTGGGTCTTCCATCCGCGGCAAGCGCTGCGTGGTGGTGAAGGATATTCACACCGGCGTGGAAGAGGAGCATCTCATCCCGATCGGTAAGCACATCATCGTCTATAAGGGCGACTTCGTGAAGAAGGGGCAGCAGTTGACCGACGGCCCGGTTGTTCCTCACGAGATCTTGGACGTCTGCGGTCCGCACGAATTGCAGGAGCATCTGGTCAACGAGATCCAAGAGGTCTATCGCCTCCAGGGTGTGACCATCAACGACAAGCACATCGAGATCATCATCCGTCAGATGCTTCGCAAGGTTCGTATCACCGAGCCGGGCGACACGCTCTTCCTGTGGAGTGAGCAGATCGACAAGCTTGTTTTCGAAGAAGAAAACAGCCGCGTCGAGAAGATGGGTGGAAAGCCTGCCGAGGCGGCTCCAGTTCTGCTGGGCATCACCAAGGCATCGTTGGAGACCGAGTCGTTCTTGAGCGCTGCGTCGTTCCAAGACACCACCCGCGTCCTCACCGAGGCGGCGACCATGGGCAAGTTCGACTACCTCCGCGGCTTCAAGGAGAACGTCATCATGGGCCACATCATCCCGGCCGGAACTGGCTTCGACTTGCACCGAAACATCAAGGTGAAGGCGTTGGTCGAGGTTCCGGAGGACGAGCCCGCGGTGATGGACATCACCGCCGACGAGGCTCCGTCGGTCGCCTGATCGTTCTGGATTGAATCAAACAGGGCACCTGGAAACAGGTGCCCTGTTTTTTTAGTGCGCCCGGCAGGGCGCACCGGAGTGTCAGTGAGGGGACGTCAACCGATCCTCTTCAAGCGTCAGCCCAGCATTCTGTCGTCTCTGTAGGGAAACCGGTTGCTTCTCTCCGGGCTGAATTCCAATCTGCCACCCGGCGATCGGATTGAACCCAAATCCTGCTACTCCGGATTCCCCCATGAAGAAGGTGTCCCGCACTTCCCCAAGTCGTGGAGTTTCGCGTCCTGAAAGGACTCCTCCTGCGAGTCCGCGACCCGTCCGCCGTTTTAGGCCGAGATTCGGCCCCGAGCCTGTCCCTCAGCCCCTCCGCGGGCGTTTTGGCCCCCTAGTCTCGATGCTGCAAATTCGTCGTCGCCGCTCGAATTCAGTGCAGCGACGCGTGGGAAAGGGGGCTGCGGCCCCGCTACGATTTGTCTTTGTCCGTCGCTCGAAAACCACCCGTGGAGGTGCTTTGCGTCGCTCCGTGGCCCCGGTGACCACGCCGATTCAAATTCGAAAAGAGGCGTCCCGGGGCAGAGGGGCTCGGAAGAAAATCAAGCCGGATCTTTCGCCACCGGCGGAGTCTAAATCTGGGATGTCGGCAATCGGAGAATTGCCCTGGGTCCAACGTCTGATGGCATCTCAGTTGGACCCGGAAAGCATTCCCCAAGGATTGCCTGAGATGCCGTCAATACTGCTGGAGGGCGATCCGGTGGTTCTGGAGTCTGCGATTCGCGAATCGGGCCCAGGCACTCCCGCACTTGCAGGAACAAGGTCGGCCGTTTGGCTGACCGGATGCGATCCTCGGACATTGCTGCTGGGTTGGGAGGAACCCAGCCAGTCGTCGCTCTCGACAGTGTCTCCTACGGAATGGCGTCTCCGGTCGTTGTCCGAACCCGATTCCATACTCGCTGCAGGCGTCTTGCCCGAGGATCGGCGATTTCTCTTTCTTCAAGATCCGCCGCAGGCTGCCGGCCATATTGCCGACATTGGGACGAGGTCACCTCAGGGGCGCTGGGAATGCTTGGCGTCTTCGGGTCCCGTCTCACTGCCGCCGTCTTCTGTCTCTGCGGAGGTGCCGCCAACCACCGTCCCGCCTCAATCGCTCACCGGCATTCGACCTGGGGTGAGTGCGAGCTACTTCCATCAGATCCTGGATCCTCAGCGGCGGTTCTTGGGCCCCTCGGGGAGTTCAGAACTGGGATTGCCCGCCGTGTCCGGTCGACTGGGGCAGGGGGCAATCTGCGGTGGAGCGCCTTCGTCGGATGTGAATGTGGCGACCCCGTTTTCGGAAATGTCCTCGTCGGTCCTCAGTGCGCCGGGTCTCGAATCGGGTTTGCCTCCGGAGGACTTCTGGTTTCGCGTCAATGCCGAGATGGTTCTCTTTGGCAGCACCCGACCGGGGTCGCGTGTGACAATTTTTGGGCGCCCGGTTGAGTTGCGTCCGGACGGCTCCTTCACCGTTCGCTGCGCATTGCCGGACGGTCGTTTTGAGGTGCCCATCCAGGCGGTGTGTCCGCAGGGGGACGAGGTCCGAAAGGCCCTCCTGACTCTGGCCCGGCAGACAACGGTCGAGGGCGGGATCGGTGCGCATCCAACGACCCCAGGGCTCCCACTCCCGGACGCCATTCCGTGAGCGCACCGCCGGTGATCGGGTCCCTGGCCCTCGTGCTGCACGCGCACCTTCCGTGGGTGCGGCATCCGGATCACGACCGGTTTCTCGAAGAATACTGGCTGTTTGAGGCGGTGGCCGAGTGCTACCTGCCGCTTTTGAGACACATCCGGGGTTGGGACCGCGATGGTGTGGATTGGCGGTTGAGCCTCGGGATCACTCCGACCCTGGCCGCCATGTGGGCGGACCCGCTGCTGTGTTTTCGGACACAACGGTATTTGGCTGAGCGACGGGACCTAGCGCGGATGGAATGCGAGCGCACGATCCTGATCCCCGAGTTGCAGGCGGTGGCTCGCTTTCACAGTGCCTTCTTCGACCAGGTCTGGGATGAGTGGGAAGCCTGCGGAGGGAATCTGGCGGGAGCTTTTGCTGCTTGGGCGCAGACGGGACGGTTGGAACTGCTCGCGGGCCCGGCCACGCATCCCGTCTTGCCTCTCCTGGCCATCGAGCCAGGGAGCCTCCGGGCTCAATTGCGTCTGGGGCTTCGTGAGCACGAGCGCCGATTCGGCCATCGCCCCTCGGGATTCTGGCTTCCGGAGTGCGCCTGGACTCCTGCGTTGGAGCCTTACCTGTTGGCCGAAGGCGTCCGCCATAGCCTCGTGGAGACCCATGGACTCCTGATGGGTTCGCCTCCGGCACCCTCTGCGATCTTTCTTCCGGTTCGCAGCCCGGGAGGCATCACGGTTTTCGGGCGCGACCCTCTCAGCGCCCGACAGGTCTGGAGCCGTCAGGGCGGGTATCCCGGAGACCCTCGATACCGGGAATTTCACCGAGATTTGTCCGATGAGGCGGAGTGGGAATCCGTGTCGCGGTTTCTCCCCGGTGCCGGGGTTCGCTACCCCAGCGGACTCAAGTACCATCGAGTTACCGGCGGTGGCGGAGACAAGCTGCTCTACGATCGCTCCAAGGCCCTGCAAGCGGTTGAGGAGCATTCGACCCATTTCTTGTCGCAGCGGCAGCACCAGCTCCGACAAGCCCAGGCAGGACTGACGCGGACGCCGGTGGTGGTGGCCCCTTACGATGCCGAACTCTTTGGCCATTGGTGGTTCGAGGGGCCGGAGTTTCTGGATGCCGTGATGCGCCAAGCGTCGCGCTTTGGCATCGGTCCGCAAACTCTGTCGGGAGCAGCCGGTGACAGCACCCAGTTGTGGGTGTCCCAACCTGCCGAGTCCACTTGGGGGGCGGGCGGTCATCTGGGGGTTTGGTTGGACCCTTCCAATGCGGATCTCCAGCCGCGACTGCGCTCGGCCGGGGCAAGGATGGTTTCAGTGGCCCGTGCGGCCATCACGGCTATTGAATCCGACGATTTCAAAGGGGGGCGCCTGGGTGAATGGGCCCGGAAAGCAGGCCGGGAACTGCTGTTGGCTCAGGCCAGTGACTGGCCCTTCCTGATCCGCATGGGCACCGCTGAAGCTTACGCACGCCGACGCGTGGAAGGCCATCTGCAGGCTTTTGACGACCTGGCCAAGGCCGTCCTCAGCGCCAATGGAAACCACCTTGGGTCGCGACGGGAGTCTTGCTGGCCCGGAGATGGCTTTCCTGAGCCGGATCTCGGAGGGTGGTGGTCGGCAGAGGACGGCCGTCTCTGACTGTTCCGAGTAATTCCGTGGAGCCTTCAGCTCGTCGGCCATGCGGTTTTGCCCCTCGTTGAGGGTTTTGATCGAAAAAATGGTCGAGTCACCCTGACCCAGACGGTGGCCAACGTTGTTGGTTGCGGCACTCGCCTGGGAACCGTGCTTGAGTGTTCGCAACTCAGGCGTTGACGATTCGTCTCCCGGGTCGCTTCATCTGTTGAACCCCTTAGACTGTCGTTCAACAAACCCTTTTGCATGAACCTCTATCCTGAATCTCTGCCCGGCCGTGGGCGCAATCAGCGCGACGGCTTCACCCTCATCGAGTTGTTGGTGGTCATCGCCATCATCGCCATCCTTGCTGGAATGCTACTTCCGGCTTTGTCCAAGGCGAAAGACAAGGCCTTGGCGACCATCGACTTGAGCGGTTGCAAACAAATCATGCTCAGTTCCCACATGTTTGCCTCCGACAACCAAGATGACCTGCCGGGTCCGACCTGGGGCCTCACTGGTTGCAGAACTGGCTGGGCCTATTCCGCGGTCAACGACGGAAGTGCCCCGTCCCAGACTGCGGGCCAAGCGGTGCCGGCAACGATTCCTGATGGCGCAGGTGACAACAAAATGCCGCTCAGTGCAGGTTCCAGGTCTCTGGCGCAGCAGCCCTTCTTCATGATGGGGCAGTTGGGACGATTCCTCACCACCCCGAAGGTGCTATTCTGCCCCAAAGATATGAACGAGGTCGCCGGCGCCAAGAAGAACGAATGGGCTGGCCGAAGCGTCAAGATCACCAGCTATACCTTCAACGGCTGCATCATTGATCTGGGTGCTTTCCAGGGTTACGAAACGGGCAAAGCCCGAAAGCTCTCGGCGTTTCGTCCCGTTGACATCCTGTTCTGGGAAACGGCCGAGGGTGATCCCTTCCTCTTCAATGACGCGGGCAATCAACCGACCGAGGGTATCTCGCAGCGCCACCGCGCTTCGGCCTACAGGCGCGGTGTCCTCAATCAGAACTGGGGTGGTCAGTCGTCCATTGGCCGCATGGATGGCAGTGCCAATTTCATCCGGTTCAATGACTTCACCATCATGGCTGGCGGGACTCCTCAAGGAATGCCTGCGGGTTTGAGGGCCATCCCTCAGAGAGACGACAACAATCACGTCTGGATCGGACCGGCCTACAAAAATTGATCGTTGCCAACGGTCGGGTATACTTCGAACACCATGAAACAAGGATACTGTCTGTTGCTGCTGTCGTTGGGTTTGGTCGCTGCTTGCTCCAAGAAAGAGGAAGATGCCTCCGCCTCAGCACCGGCCGAGATGGCTCCGGCTGCCACTGCTGCCGAGGCCGCACCGGCTGCCCCCGCCGAAGCCGCTCCGGCCGCTGAGCCGAAACGCAACTGGGATGCAGTCGTAGCTGAAGTGGCCCGTATCCGCGCCATGCGACCCCTGCCGGACGACAAGCGGGCTCGCATGCTTCAATTGCAGGACGAGCTGATGGCTGCCTCGAATTCCGATCCCGCCGCCCGAGAAGC
>Ga0315906_10006259_pt1 | contig 14760 bp, 23 predicted proteins | sample LakEriMetagenome_4_FD_203526 | JGI IMG/M metagenome (GOLD analysis project Ga0315906, IMG submission 203526) | Freshwater fungal communities from buoy surface, Lake Erie, Ohio, United States - Buoy 2 MA122 | ecosystem: Environmental > Aquatic > Freshwater > Lake > Lake biofilm | place: USA...
CCGTTGCAGTTGGCGCAGGTGTAGCCGTTGCTGTTGGCGCAGGTGTTGGTGTTGCAGTTGGCGCAGGTGTAGCCGTTGCAGTTGGCGCAGGTGTAGCCGTTGCAGTTGGCGCAGGTGTAGCCGTTGCTGTTGGCGCAGGTGTTGGTGTTGCAGTTGGCGCAGGTGTAGCCGTTGCAGTTGGCGCAGGTGTAGCCGTTGCAGTTGGCGCAGGTGTAGCCGTTGCAGTTGGCGCAGGTGTAGCCGTTGCAGTTGGCGTTGGTGTTGGTGTTGCAGTTGGTGTTGGCGTTGAAGTTGGTGCTGGAGTTGGTGTATCAGTCGGAGTTGGTGTTGGTGTTGCTGTCGGTGCTGGAGTTGGGGTAGCCGTTGGTGCTGGTGTGGGCGATGGGGTTGCTGTAGGAGCAGGCGAGGGTGTTGGTGTAGGAGTTGATGTAGGCGCTCCTGTTGGAGTTGGTGTAGGTGTAGCCGTTGGAGTTGGTGTAGGTGTAGTCGTTGGTGTTGGTGTAGGTGTTGCCGGATTAATAGAATCCAAAGACTTATAACTCAAAAGCTGCCATCCAACAGAATTATATCCACTTCCAACTTTTATCCAAACCTCATATGAATTTTGAAATATTATCAGATGGTCCGAAATAGACAAATACCAAGGCTGATTTCTATATTTAAGTGCGAAACTTTTTCTAGGAATATATATTCTTCGTCTTTCTCCATCCTTTCCTACAACATAAAACAAATCATTTCCTTTTCTATAAAAATAGTCACCTTTTGAAGCTTTAATTAGCTTCTCTGGATTAGATTCTTCCAGTTCTACTTGACCTGTTAATGGCAGTAATCTCATGTATATATAATAAATATAAACATGAGTATGCTTTAATCACCTACATGATAGCGCAAATCATGTAATAATATCTGATTTCTGCGTTGGAGATATGGTTGATTGAAGGTTGGTTATTTCCTTGGTAATATCTACCAATACCTTTTTTCGATTGTTCATCAATCCATCAATTTTTTTCATTTTCTTGAGTTTTACACCAAGTACCTTGTCATACTTTTCTTTTTGCTTTTTGTATTCCTGATATACTTTGTCTTTTTCAGAATTATACTCATCAATCTCGTTTTGCACTTTGTCTTTCCATTGATTCAGCAAAATTACTTTCTTTTGATCCGTGATTTCTTCATTTGGATCTATTCTTACTTGTTCAGTTTGTAGATTTTCTTCGCTCATGATATTTGTGGCGGTTGAATTTCATTTTTGATTTCTTCCTGCACTTCAATCTTTATGTTTTCTATTTCTTCGGCGGAAAGTTCTTCTATGTTGGTTTCAATTTGTGTATCAGAATTTGAAACCTTGAATGTTTTTCTGCATCCAAATGGGTTATTTACATATAGAAAATAACAATTATAGCAAAGTAGTTCCAGATTCTCGCGCTTTTTGTTCTTGATGTTCCCATCAATATAATTCAATAGCAGCGGCATGATATTGTCTGATATTCTTCGTTCTGAGAAATTGCATTTATTGCATTTTTCTTCTATTCTTTTCCCACGAATCATTCTTACCTTCAATCTATTTGTGCTATAGTTTGGATACTTTCCTTCCAAAATCTTGTTCAATGGATATTTTCCACTGTCCTCATTCTTGATTGCTTTTGAAATTCCTTTTCCAGCGGCATTTGCTACTCTGCCATATAGTCCATACATTTTTGCATATTTTCTGTATGTCATGAAAGACACACCAAGTTTGCGAGATGCCTCGGCTTCTGTTTTGCTGATACTCTGAGCCGCCATTATTTCGCTCTCAAGGAGCATTCTTTTTGGTCTTCCGTTATTGTACAACATAAATCATGTAACCTTTTTTAGTGTTATTTGTATAGCAGCATCATACGGTATCACAACATAATCGCCAATTTCTTTTCTGCTGATAAGATATCTTTCTTTTACCGTCCATATGAAGGTGTATCCTTCAACCTCATGATACGCACACTTCTTGAAAACTTTCGTTCCAATATCTCGTATGCTAAGATATATGTCCTCGCAATAATCAGACTTGGTCAATGACTTTTCAATATCTTCCATTAATGATTGTGCCTGATTGCGTGTCATATCAGAATGAGTATCCTGTTTTATCTTCTGCCAGATCTTGGCCAGAACTCTTTTTGAAATTGGCACGAAGATCCTCTGCCATTTTGTATTTTCCTATGTTGACAAGACATAGATAAGCATTAACAAGTGCTTCTTTCTTGGAGGATTTGTTTTTTTTCACAATAACAATTGCGCCAAGATTAAATTCGTCGGAGTCAATTTGTTTTTCAACACCAGAACTCGCAGCTTCCATGATTTGAGCACGCTCATTATCAAATAATTCTGGATCGATTGAGACGGTATGTCCCCAATCTGGTCCTTCGACATAAAAACTCATCATCTTTGTTTTATTCATTGAACTGCTCATGTATATATATTAGTCAAATTCGGTTCCAATCGACACATCTCCGTCATTTATAGTGTCCAAACTGGTTAATTTTAATTTTACTTTTTCGCACACCTCTTCCTCCACGGTATTTGCCGCGAAAATAATTTTTTGAAGTGATTTAGTTTTGCCTCCATCTCTCCATACTCTACCAAGTGCTTGGCGTAAGTCAACAGCAGAAGGTGTTGGAGATATTAAAGCTATGCGAGGATAATTTCCATTGAGGTCGTGCAAACTTAATCCCGCGCCACCCGCTTTGATGTTAACAATGATAACACGCTTTTTGTCTGCCTGAAAATCCGCAATGTGTTTTTCTCTTTCGTTTCCTTTATTTTCTCCCCACACAACACAGTTTGTTTCCAACCGCTTTGATAATGCTCGCACAGTCTCGCTGAAATTCACAAACAACACAACACTCATACCATTTTCAATTGCATCTTCTGCCATCTCAACAAACAATGGAACCTTGATAAGTTCAGCTTGTTGTCTTGCACGCAGCATGATTGTCATGGCATTAATTTTATATTCCTTAGTATTCTTGCATATAGCTTTAAGATTGGTAAGTTCTCTGTCCATTTCTTCATAGATTTTCTTTAGTTCTTTTTCGGACTGCTCATCTATGTTATATGCTTCAGCAATAACTTCACTGTCTGGAAATCCTTTAATATCTTCGCGTCTAACTCTTACTCCTCTATCTAAAAAGAGATCCGCGTGTAATTTTTTCAACACATCTTTGTCTCCGCTAAATTCCCAACCAAATCTACCTTGTTCACAACCATGTTCACGCAAGAAATTTGTCCATTTACCACTCTTGTACAATCCTGTGATAAACCCAACAGTTTTTAGTTCAATTGGATTGATGGCATTTGTGGCAGAACAGCAAAGAATGGTGTATCCTTGCTTCTTTGCTTGCATGGCAATTTCACTGTTTTGTGTACCGTGTCCTTTTAATCTATGACTTTCATCAAATACAAGCAGTGTGTTTTTTGGAATATTCCATTGAAAATATTCACGATTACTTGTGCGACTAATCTTTTTCCATACACCAATTTCCTTGTATTTACCAGTCTTTACAGACTCATAATTCAATACAAATATAGGCTTCATTTTGAAATGATCTTTAATAACCTTGTTCCAAGATGATATCACTGCTTTTGGGCATACAACAGCAATGTTCATTTCCAATTCTCTTGCCACTCCAACTGCTGTGTATGTCTTACCGGCACCAGTGTCGGAACCATCAAGTGCTGCTTTGTTTTTCAATATTGCAGCGCATAGTTTACTGACATTTGGAACTTGAAACTCTCTTAATCCATTTTTGTTTTTAACCGTATATTCTTGAAGAGTGCTTTCTTGTTGTATTTTTAGTGGAGCAACTTTATTATCTCGACCAAAGTCCTCGCGAAAATCCGCTTTGTATGTTTGCCATTCATACAATGACCATTGCCCAAGTTTGTTTTTTCCAACACTGTATCCTTGTGCTTTTAATTTGACTTTGCTGCTGTTCCAAAACACAAAGAATCCTTCAAGGTATTCTGTGGGTATAACCCACCAACGCATCCACTTTGGACCATATTTGGTGTTGACCTTAGAAGGCTCAGACCAATTGATAAACAGTTTTGATCCGCCTTCCATCAATCGCCGTGAACATCTTTTCCTTTGAGGAATGCAGCGGCCTCAAAGATATTTGTTTTTACTGGAGTTGAATCTCTACGAATTACTCCGATATTGAAGTATTGTTCCATTTGATCATAGAACGCACGACCACTTGCCTCATCCGCCCCATATCCAATACTTTCTGCTTCATTCATATATTGGGCACGTGTCTTTCCAAAACTTCGAAGGCACATACCCTCCAAATATTTAACAACGCCATCAACACTTTCAAAAATGAGAACAGGATTTTTTCCACCCTGCTTTTTAGTAGAGTCCACAATATAATATTTTGACATATAACCTTTTTGTTTTTTAACCTAAATTGAGATCGCCTGTAATTCTTATCAAGTGTGCCGTGTCATTGTACAACCAAATGTCGCCATTTTCATCAACGGTGACTAGTTTCAAATCAACGGCTTGTTGAACGGTTATTGGCTCTCCCTTGTAATATATTTGTCCAGTATACATAATGATATAAATATCAACGAAACTCTGGTTTCAGCAGTTTCCATCTATCGTTGTCCAATGGATGTTTTCCGCTATTTATGTCATTTATTGTTTTTAGCAAATCTTCTACTGAAGAATAAATGTATTTGTGTGGAATAGTCCAAAAAATCCAATATGGAGTTGTTTTCTTTCCTTTTGTATTTACAAAAAAGATAGGCTTTTTTAAGCGATTTGCCCAGAAAAATTCTTCCCATGTACCAACAGTAAGCACTGTAGGATCAAACATCACTATAATAAAATCAGATATATCAATAAGCTTGAGGTCAAACGTGCGAATGTTTTTTTGGTCAGACAATTTATCATACTGTTCATTTTCCAACCACACTTTGAATTGGGCTCTTATGTTTTCATCCTCATCAACCGACTGAACGAACGGCTTGTGATAGTGATCATATACAGTGATGCCATGTTTTCCAAGTTCTTCGGTCAAATAACTACGAATGGATCTTCCATCCGCATATTGCATGGGACCAATAACTGTACATGTAGTCTTGTTTAAAATATTACTCATGATGGATATAGTATCCAACATAAGTGTGATTGTGTCAATTCATAATAACTCAAAGCCTTCCATGAGTCTTGAGCTTTGATTTTATATAGTTTTCCACCGATATATCCGTGGTTGTTGATTTACCATCAATATATTTGCTGTTCCATTGTGTAAGACTTTCCTTTAACATTTTCTTCACATCATCAGATATGTTTGGATTTTCTTTCATGTCTTGTATGTGATTGATAAGATTGTCACTTGTTTTATCCGCCACATGATGTTTGTATAAGAATATAGCGGTAATGATTAGTGCAACTGCAAGTACACCAATCAATATCATCCAACCTTCTATGAATGGTATGGCAGCGGCTGCTCCGCCAAATACAGCAGCGGCTATTGCCAATGAACCTTTGCCAACAGGAGAATATATTGTTCCAATCACACATATTGCCGCTGCTATTCCACATCCAATCATGAGTTTGGTTTTCATTCTTTCAATTGCCGCCGCATTATCTCCCTTCTCTTTTTCCATTTGTATGATCCTATCATTTGCCTCCTTCAACTTGCTTTGTAGAAGTGTTGAGTCCGATATGTATTTTTGCTCAATCTTTAACCATTCTGCTTTTGCTATTTCGACTTCCTTCTTTGCAGTTGATGTTGCCTCAGATAATTTCACATTTTCCGCTATTACTTCATTATGTTTCTTTCTAAGATCGTCTAGTGATGTAAGTTTTTCATCCAATTCTTTTTTGAGTCGCTCATTCTCTTCTTGTACGGCTTTGTATGTTGGTTGTTTTCCTATTGCAGCTTGTGCCTCTGTTACTCTGTTGTTTATGATAAGGTCCAGTCTTTCTGGATTTTTGTAAAATTTAAATGCTTCATTGGCACCGTAAAGTTTATTGGCACCTTCTTGAAGTTGGTTGTCTTGAGATTCTATTGTTTTCTCAAGCTTGGTTTGAACATCTTTTACTTTTTCGGAAACTTCCTTCTTATGTTTTTCTTCCAAAGATTTGATTTGATTTTCAACATCAGATCTTTTTGTATAGCCGTTGTTATATAGGAAATTTTGGATCGTGTTGCACGCTGGAAGAAACATCAGCGTGTATATCGTCATTACCAATACTAAAACCGTTTTTTTCATAAAATTTAATTGTTTCGTCGATTACTTGCTCAAAGTGAAATTTGCAAGCTCCGTGTGTTGTATAGTATCCCTGATCTTTATATTCTTTGGTTAGTACACCGCTATCATCGCACCACGCGCAAATATGAACCGTTTTTGATGATTCTTCGTGGCGCAAAATAGGATTAATCATTTTTTATTCATTTGTTTATGTGACCTTTATTGAGAAGTTAAATCTCCTTGAAATTTTATTCCTAAAACTTTTTCAACCAACTGCAATGCCAATTTGTGATTTCCGCTGCTTACAAGATTATCAAATTGAGTTTTTTGATCATCCGATGCCACTTCAAAAAATTTGAATACTTCCATTATTCCTGCGTTGTTAGCGTAAACTGCTTCTTTCATTGGAGGTGTTTCTTTCTTGTTTTTCTTTGATGTATCAAACGTGCCAATTGTCCATCTACCTTTCATGTCTGTAGTCAGACCCTCGTGTCCACGCGGTGTGGTCAATTTTGCTCCTCCTTCAGTTATTTTTTGAATAAAGGAGCAATAATGATCAATTGGGTCCAAGTTTACCATTTTTCATTCATCTGCGCACCATAGTGATCCAACGGATCGCACATAGCTTGACCACCAATAGGAGGTGTCTTTGATACGGCGACACTGTTCGGACCAACTTTATTGCTTTCCTCGGGTGCCTCTAACTTATCACTCTTAAGAGGCTTTGGAACTCCGAAAGATCCCAAACCAGAACTGGTCAATTTTTCTTGATCATCGTTCCCACCCATTACCGCGCCAATAACAGGTGCTGCCAATTTTACCACGGCAATTGATGGTGCAATTGGTGACACATTTCCAATGTCCATATTACCATATTCTTCAAGTCCAGCTGCTTTGAGTTTAGTGTAATATTTTGGATCCTCTTTTAAATGATCCATAGCAATTTTGGTTGCCAATGCTTCATCTTGAGTATGTTCTTTTTCAACTTGAATACCAATTTTTAGTTCATTTTGATCAATGTTTTCCATAATAGTGCTTCCTTCTTTATCTGAATTAAAATACATGTGTAGATCGCTGTAATATTTTGGGTCTGAGTCCAGATTTTTCAACACAGTTTGTTTTGCCACATCCTTGTCTGGATATTCCATTCTGCTCATTTCTTTTCTAAGTCCCGTGAATATTTCTTGTGGAGAAAATCTTGGATGTTTAAGATCGTCGCTTGTTATGGTATCATATAGCGAACTGCCAATCACAGTGTTGCCTTGCATATATGTGTAGCGACGACTTGCTGGATAGTCATTCAAACGACGAGATGTTTGATTACTCGAAAATGTTCCAGCCCAATTTGTTGGAGCTACCGCACCGCCTGTCATAGCTCCGCCGCCATATCCACCAGATTGTCCAACAAAATATTCTGCAATTGATTTATCCATTTAGTATTCCTCTTTTGATTGTTGGCTCGCTGCGTTCACCCATTCTTGCTTTTAGCATTTGCAGCACGGCTTTTGGGTTTCTTCCGCCAAAATTTACACCAAGTATACCACGCTTTTGGCAATATTCTTCAAGTTCTCTTATATCGTTTGGATCGTGTTCCTGTATTTGATTATATGCCAGTGGTTCTTGGGTATACGAACGACCTTTAAGAAGATTGTTGATGTCATTCATACTTACTTCATCCTTGCTTTTTCCGCGAGGATAAAATGCATCCATGTTCATTGTGCTCCAATTTTCGTTCATATATATGGTCTTTATATAAATATAAACCAGATCAACTAATACATCTTTTTATATATCACATTACCGCACCGAAGAACATCACCAATAATAATACAAGCAATATAACAGTAAGTGTGTTCTTTGCTACTTTTACAAACTTATCAAACATTATTTGTATGAACCCAATCCAAGTTTTTGTTTTTCTTCTGCCGTCAGTATGTTCTTGATAAAGTGTTTGGTATATCTACCACTCAAAACGTTGGCTTCATCTTCTATCTCGCCGCCAATCTCTTCCTGCTTTCCATTTATTCTACCATCAACGTCTTGTTTCATATGAGCAAGTTCATGAGCAATTGTACGACAATAATCAATCATATGTCTGCCGCCAGCTATACTTGATATTGTTTTGTCTGATGGGTTATAGCAGCCAGTTGTAATAGGTTCATTTGGATTTTTACCAAGCAATCTGATCTTGATGTCTTGTTTTTCCAAACCTAACTGCTCTATGCAGTATTTTACATACTTGGCAATAAGTTTTAGCTCGAACTCATCAAGTTCGGGGCATCCTTTTACCATGACTAATTTGGCGTTCATACATTAATAAATATATACGACTTTATTTAAATTGACGATTTAGTAATATTTGGTAGAGTATATCACGGTTCAATTAAAAACATATATGCAAAAAGCACAATATCTATCGTATCAAGATGTATTCCTAAAACCGCAATACTCAAAATATCATTCGAGATCTGAAGCGGATGTTTCGGTCGAATTAGGTAATAGAAAGTTCAGAATGCCTGTAATTCCGGCAAACATGAAATGTACCATAAATCAAAAGTTGGCATTATGGATGAGCGACAATGATTACTTTTACGTAATGCATCGCTTTAATGCTAATCATTATGACACGCCAAATACAGATAATATTCGCTTTATTGAACAGGCAAATATAGACAAGTGGAAAACTATCAGTATCAGTCTTGGTGTTAAACAAGAAGATATGGATCTGATTGACCACTGTATCAAACAAAATCTTCGTATTGATTATATCACTATTGATATTGCCCACGCTCACAGTATTCGTATGAAAGAAATGCTTTCATATATTCTTACAATGTATCGTAGCAAGAACTGCTCGTTGGATAAGCCATTCATAATTGCCGGCAATGTTGCTACTCCTGCCGCTGTTGTTGATCTTGAAAATTGGGGTGCCGATGCTGTAAAGGTTGGTATTGCTCAAGGCGACGCATGCACAACATATGGTCAAACTGGGTTCGGTCTCCCAATGTTTAGTTGTATGCTTGAATGCTCTGCTGCCGCTCGTAAACCACTTATCGCTGATGGTGGTATTCGTATGAATGGAGATATTGCGAAGGCTATTCGTGCTGGTGGTACAATGGTTATGGTGGGTAGTGTGTTTGCTGCTTGTGAAGACTCACCTGCTGAGACAGTTGTAAAGGGAGACAAAAAATATAAGCAATATTTTGGCTCCGCTTCTGCAATAAACAAGGGAAAGAATGTTCACGTTGAAGGTAGACTTGTTTCTCTTGAATGTAATGGGTTTTTCGTTCACCAAAAGCTAAACGAAATGACAGAAAGTCTACAAAGCAGCATGTCATATGCTGGTGGTGATATTCGTTTGGCTGATTGGGGGGTTGTTTATCCACGCCGTTAAAGAAGCTTGCGAACAAAATCCAAATGTACGACACCCTCGTACTTTGACAAGTAATAACAAAACGCCGCTACGACAGCGGCGTTTTCATTTTTCAAACATTCAGAGAGTTCAAGATATTTTCCATCTCGGAACATTTCCAAATAATCTATACACTTGTCATCGACACTCATTCGTCATCGTGTTGAGTATCTTTGTGTATTGGTTTTTTATTTTTCTTCTTTTTAGGACGAAATTTTTCAAATTTTTCTGTTTCAATTTCGTCCAATTCTTCTATATCGACGTTGGAATAATCTTCCTTGTATCTATCATTTTTTTTACTCATATGTTTTTTAGCATATCCACATATAAATATTTGACACAAAAGAAAAACCCACCGTATTTGGTGGGTTTGTTTTTTTACGAAATTCTTTCAATTGGAGTCTTTATGAGTATTTCTCCAGATGCATCTATTACACAAAGCCCTCTCATTCCATTTTCTTCATACACATACAATTCTCCTTGATAATTTGAATAATATGATTTTGCAATTTCAATCTTGGCTGGATTTTGTCCTGCAAGGAATTTACCAACAGTTGTTCTTTCTTTCAGTTGAAATTCAGTACTAATCGGTCTCTGTGATGGTTTATCCGTGCTTCCAAATCCGCCTCCGCGATCTTCGCCATCTAGGTCTTTCACTAAAGTAAAGTCAATCGCATGAGTTTCCATAGGAACCAATTGACAAATTTTGTCTCCCTTTTGATATATCTTGGAAATATTAGGTATTCCAAAAATCGCACCATCTGATATGGAATAATCCTCTGGATTCCAAATATACTTGAATCTGGCAAGGACTTGATTTCTATATCCACGATCAATTAATCCAACAGAATTGGCAAGCACAAGATTATATTTACTGATACTACTTCTTGCTCTGAGATCCGTATGAAACTTTGAATCTGGTGCGATGTATAGATTTGTTTCGTATTCAATATAATCGATTCGCTTGTATGATGGACCAGAATACACTTCGCCCGTTATCTTTGGTCCGCTGGTTGCAATTACATCATATCCAGCGTCACTTTCATTTGCTCGCTTTGGTACGATGACTCCATCAACGTTTTTAATATAGTATTTTACTTTCATAATCAATGGATGCTAACAACCATATCGTTATGTGTCAAGCCATAATCTCCTTTCCAACCCTGTTCACTAATTCCAAACACAATATGTTCTTCTGTTCCTTCTGTCTGATATACAACCATATTTGGATTTTGATCGTCGGTGATTTTCTTAAACTTCATTATTTTAGAAATATCTTCACGCGATAAGAATAAATCAAATAGCTTAGTTATTTCCAATATAGGAGTTTGTCTTATAACCACAACACCTCGCCCATTTCCCCCCAACTGTTTTACATGTGTAATAATGAAAATGAAAAGGTTGTCGTAGTTCATATCTTAATAAGAGAGTTGCGGATATCCTTCACAGTTTTTGTTTTCATTTTGAATATACCAAGCTCAAGTTCGGAATTATTTTCCACGCCTTCTGACAATATGTCTGTAAGTTTCATTATGATGGCGGCATTATCATTACCTGAAACCATGAATTCTTTTTGGCTAAAATACAGTAGGATGTCATTATTTGTTTGATCGATGTATCCATGATTTAGAATTCTTGACCTCAAATCAACCTTTGTAGTTGGCTGTTCTCTTTCAATATATCTTTCAGCGCAAACCATGTTATCAACAAAGATATTTGAAGCCCAAGGCTCTACAAAATGAAGAAAATCTTCAGACACTACATCGGTTAATACAAATCCCACATTATACACAGGGTGTGATATTGGATGATGATCGACATCAAAACTCATCCATTTGTGCCACTTGCGAAGATAATTGCGCCTTGCTCTTGTTTGATAAAATTGAAACATGCTGTCGTCTTTGCCCACACCATTCTTGGCCCAACTTCTATGCCCTCTGCTGATCCAATGCCAACATAAGCTGTCTCTACTTTGTATTAGGTTATATCCAGCAAGATGATACCTTAGAAATAAATCTGCATCTTCTTCTGGATACGGTGCGAAACTTTTTGCATCATGCCCACCGATATCAAGAAAGTCATTCTTACTTATCAACCACGGTGCAAATATTCCTTTTGTGATTTTATCTTCGCTTTCTTTTTGTTCTTGTTCAACAAATGCATTAAACTCTTCACGTTTAAATTCATGAAACTCAATTCCAAATGGTTTTAGTATCTTTTCTTTTCCAGATGGGTATATTCCCTCTGGTTCAATTCTTGTGGCACATATTACTGTTTTTTCCTTGTAATGCTTGAGCATATTCTCAAGATAATTCTTACCACAGATCATATCACTGTGAAAGATAGTAACTAGAGGATTTTTAGCCATCTTGATTCCCATATCATATGTGATAGTATGACCAAGAATATTGCCAGTTTTATTTATCCAAATACGAAGATTGTCGTCAAGTTTAATCTGCGCTTCTAAATAATCTGCGCTACCATCTGTACTTCCATCATCAAGTACAATTATTTCATTTTCTGGGTAATATTCTCGTAAACTTCTGTACGCCATCAGGGTATAATTTAACGTATTATACGATGGCATAATAAACGATACATCTTTTGCTGTATATTTCATCATTCCTTTATATTGTTTTTACCCACAATGTCAAGTAGTTCACGTTCTTTCTCTGTCATTTGAGCGTAAGCCTCATTAAGTTTTGTTTTAAGCTCGCTTTCAAGTTTCTTATCGTTTATCTGTTCATCAAAAAAACGTTGAAGCTTGTAATACGTTTTAAAATAGTTCTGCGCTGCCTCCGTCATGATAGATACAAGTCCTTATTGTTTATATAGCGTTGACGCATTTGTTCTGTTACTTTTATAAACCCAACTTCATCATATGATGGAGGCTCTCCCCACAAACCAACCCATGTACGAATGTTTTTTGCTTCACTTTGTTTCTGTCGATCAGATGTCCCAGTCAACTTATCATGTTGACCAAGAAAATGGCTGCTGCGTGCTCCAAAATGCCAAGCAACCGCACTTCCATATACGGCGAAGTCATATCCTTTCAACTGCATAATCACACTTTGCATATGATCTTCAAATGAACTTGGGGCAAAGCGAGAATCATTTGGCACAAAATATTTTGTACGCATCATGTATGATACTCCCTCAACTTTTCTGAATGTGGGAGCGTTTGATATAGAGAAATAATAATCTGCCCAATCAAGAAATTCACTCTTTTTGAAATCATGATGATATGCTCCAAATCCACCGATTGTATCTGGTGGGGAAAATATTGTACCAAGCCTATCCTGATTATTGAATATATTTGGTTCAAGTCTCCAAGAACATGCTACGAGGGGCTTTTCAGTATTAGATACAAGATCAAACAGTGGAGCATCATAATGCCTACTGATGTAAAAATCGCTGTGTATAAGACTAAAGAACTCTGTTTTAACTCGTTTGACGGCTTCATTTACTCCACCACCAATTCCTTTTGGAACTTCATTTTTTTCATAAATGGTTTCTATATCATTTTGTTGTTTCAGCCATTCATATGTCTCTTCGTCGTTTTCTGTGTATACAATGATTGGTTGATTTGGATAATGAGCATTTTCACGAATAGATTCAATCGCCAGCTTCAAATATGGCAGGCTTTTGTATGTGTTGATAATCCAAGTATATTTTGTTTCACTCATGATTTCCATCCACTCTTTTGGCTTTCAAACTGAAATGCCATCTGAACATGCTGCTTTATGATATGATCGAAGAATAATTGTCCAGCAGCATCGGCATCTCCTCTGAATTTCATTGTGCCATCTGACCAATCCAACACGCCAACTTCTCCATCGGCGTTATGAAAAATTACTTTATAAGTGGGACAGAATGCTATTAGTTTACTGGAACTGTTGTTTCTGATATACAAGTCCGTGTCAAATTTCAAATCAGCCTGTGTAGGCTTCATGAAATCAAATTCAAGTTGTGTTTCAACTACGGTATTCATAATTTTCTGCTTTTCGTCTAAGTTCAATGTATTCTCTCAATAGGTTCTTCTTTGAAAAAAAGTTCTGCTGACCCGTTTCAGCTCGCATGCAATATGTTTTAATATCCAAGCCAGCCACGCCCCGCTTTACTGTGAGTGAGTTGTGATGCAATACACAACAGCGGTCAACCATCCCAAGTTTATAACCATTATTTCTTGCCACAAGAGCAAAGTAGAAGCATATTCCCCAACCATACAATAGATCAGAATCAATCTCCTTTACCTGTTCAAGTAAGCGGCGAGAAATAAGAGGACATTGAAAATCAATATAATCTACGTCTCTGATATCCTTGCTGCTCCAACTGTGCATACTTTTCCAATGACATTGTCCATTTGGTTCAATATTGTAGAAAGATGGTGAAACAATGTCGTACTTCTGTTCCTGATACCCAAGCTTGTCCAAAAATACTTCTTCGTACATTTCTTCGCGCAATGATCTAACAAAATTGTATGGATGTACTGTGAGATCGTTGTTGAGAAACAACATGCTGTCATACTGTTTATTTTCAAGTGTAAATTGCATGGCGGCGTTGAATCCACCGCCAAAGTACACATTTTCTCCAAGCTCAAAAGAAGTGTGTTTGCTTTTTCCTTCGAGTGAAGATCCATTGTCGATCACATACAAATCATAATCGTGCCTCTCATATGGCTTGAGAGACTCATATAACATGTCCGTGTAATCGGGCAGATTGTGATTAAGAATGAACGCTGCGGTCTTCATCGTCCTCGTACTCCACATCTCCGTTGATAACCTTCATTTTGATGCTTTTTGCATTCATTTCAGCTTCTTCAATAAGAAACTTCTTATTTGGATGAGTAACATCAAAATAAATTTGTAATTCTTCTTCACTGTCGGCAAACATCATAAAATCCGTATCGTTCCCTGACTCTCTGCACTTGAACAGTTTATATTCTGTAGTTACTACCTCAGTATACCCCGCATCATATTTGAATATTTCTGATATAAAGTACATTTCAATCATAATCATAAGACCGTTACTCGCCGTTTTCAATATATCCGATAACAACGTATCGTTCATCCATTGAACTTTTAATGCCAATAGTGCTGATATGGCGAACGGCA
>Ga0315906_10006263_pt1 | contig 14756 bp, 12 predicted proteins | sample LakEriMetagenome_4_FD_203526 | JGI IMG/M metagenome (GOLD analysis project Ga0315906, IMG submission 203526) | Freshwater fungal communities from buoy surface, Lake Erie, Ohio, United States - Buoy 2 MA122 | ecosystem: Environmental > Aquatic > Freshwater > Lake > Lake biofilm | place: USA...
ACGGAGGTCGAGACGCAGGGCCGCAGGATCGTGCCGGTCACCATCGCCAATCACGGCCGCTCGCTCACGCTCACGGTGGAGCCGCGCCGCGTCCGGCCGGCCGACACGGTGCGGGTGACCCTGGCGGGGAGCGACGTCGAGTCGGGGGTCGTGTTCTGCATGGGACGCGTCCTCGGCCGCACCACGGCCGGGGAGGCGACGATCGAGGTGCCCGCGGAACTGCTCGGCCGCGGCCGGGCCGTGATCCGCGCCACCGCCCGCACGGGCCCGCGTCCGACCGACGCCGTCAACGCCGCGCCGGTGACCGTCGACGTCGTGGACTAGGTTCTGTCTGAAAACTCGGCAGGCCGGCGCGGAAAGCGGCGGTCAGCCCAGCTCGCAGATCGAGTAGCAGATCATGTGCAGGACGTTCATCTGCGCGTCCTCGACGCGGCCGTAATGACCCTCCTCGATCACCAGCAGGTGATCGGCCAGCGGAGCCACCGCGCCGCGCTTGCCGCCCACGAGCGCGATCGTCTCCAGGCCGTGCTCCTTCGCCCACCGGCAGGCCGCCACGAGGTTCGGCGAGCTGCCGCTGACGCTCGTCACCAAGAGCAGGTCGCCCGGCTGGGCATGGTTGGTGAGCTGGCGGACGAACACGTCTTCGAACGCGAAGTCGTTGCCGATGGCGGTCATCCACGACACGTTGTCCGCCAGGGAGAGGACGCGGAACGGGCTGGCCGAGGCGGCCGAGGCGTTCTTGCCCAGGTCGGTGGTGAAGTGCGCCGCGTTGGCGGCGTTGCCGCCGTTGCCGCAGACGAAGATCCGCCGGCCCTCGCGGCCGGCCCGCTTCACCACATCGATGACGGCGGCGATGCGGGCGGGATCGACGGACCGGATGGCACGGTCCTGGGCGGCCACGTAGTCGTCGATCCAACGCAGCAGGTCGGTGGTGGCGGGCATGGTCAGGTCTCCTGGCATGGCGGCTCCTCGCCACCATTTTCGCCTGCCGCGGCCGCCGATGCCACCGGGCCGATCGCGGCCAGGTGGGTGGTGTCGTTGAAGGCCCGCAGTTCGGGCCCCGGCCACTCGAGCACCGACACCGAGCCATTGTCGAGCGCCGGCAGCCGCGTGAAGGGCCGGGCGGCGGCGGCGAGGAGCAGCGGGTGCCGCCCACCGAGGAGGCTGCCCAGGGCCGCGGTGAGGAGGCCGCCGTGTGCCACGACGATCATGCCGCGGACGTCCCGGGCCGCCAGCACCTCAAGCGCCGCCCGGCCACGGGCCGCGAGCCGCGCCCGCGACTCGCCCCCCGGGATCGCGTAGTCGGGGTCGCCCGACCGCCAGCGGACCACCTCCGCGGGGAAGCGGGCCTCCAGGTCGGCCCACAGGTGCCCCTGGAAGATGCCGGCGTGCAGTTCGGCGAGTTCGTCGCAGACCTTGAGCTCCAGCCCGAGCGCCGCCGCGATCGGCGCGGCCGTGGCCCGTGCCCGCTCGAGAGGGCTCGACCAGAGTTCGATGACCTCGTCGGCGATCGCCCCCGCCCATGCCGCGAGCGTCGCCGCCTGCCGCACGCCCAGCGACGACAGCGGCACGTCCGCGCGGCCCTGGACGCGGCCTTCCGCGTTGGAGACGCTCTGCCCGTGGCGGACGAGATATTGGCGCATGCCTTCAGCGGGCAGTCACGGCCGGCGGCAGCGTCGCCTGGTCGGACCGCACCGCGGCCCGGCCGGGTGTCCCGGAGGCCGTGGCCGGCCCATGGGCCGCCGAGAGGTGATCGACGAAGTCGCGGCTCGCATCCTTGAGCACGTAGACCTCGCTGGCGTTCTCGGGGGCGCCGTGGGGGCGGACGATGCAGATCACCTCCGCCCGGCCGCCGTGCTGCCGCACGTGGTCGAGGAGGGCCCGCTCGCCGGACGACAGCTCGCCCCGCGGGTTGGCCCCGACGGGCGGGTCGCGGTCGCCGGCCGGCGCCGTCGAGGCCGTGGGCAGGGCTGCACCGCGGTCGCGGCGATCGAAGGCGACGGCCGGCATATCCGCCGGCATCGCCGGCACGTGGGCCGGCCCGCCGGGCACGGCCGCCGCGACGGCGTCGAGGCCGCCGCTGGGATAGACGTTGCGGTAGACGAAGGCCAGGCCCGCCTCCTCGAGCTGCTCGTGAATGGTCGGCAGGGCGGCGAACAGCCCCTCGTTGTCGGCCGGGTCGGCCGCGTGGCAGACGCCGATCAGCGTGCCGTCGAGGGCGAACAGGCCGCCACCGCTGCGGCCTTGCACCGGCTGGCCGGCCACCTGCACGTTCGCCGGCCCCAGGTACTTGTCCACCGCCGTGATCCGGCTGTGGTGGATCGTGGGCTCGGCGCCGCCGTCGCAGCCCACGGTCACGACCTGCTCGCCCGCCGCCGTGCCGCGGTCCACGCCGCCGACCCGCACCGGTTCGATGGCCGCGTCGGTGAAGATGCTGACCAGCGCCAGATCCCGCTTCAGGTCCCAGGACACCACCTGGCCGGCGACGCCGCGCGGACCGTCGGGCCCAAAGAGATCGACCGCGACGCGACCCGCCCCCTGCGAGTCGCGGAAGATGTGGCCGCAGGTGAGGATCAGCGCCTCGCCCTGGCGGCAGTCGATCACGGTGCCGGTGCCCCAGGCGCTGCCCTGGGAGTCCTCGACCTTGAGCCGCACCGTCGCGGCCAGGAGTCGGCGGTCGAGCGCGGCCGCGGCCGCGACCGGCAGGGCCGCAGGTGCGGCGGCGGCCGGCGGCCGGGATGTCCGCGCCGCGGCCGGCGGGCTGGCGGGCTGGGACGGTGCCGGCGTGACGTTCGCCGTGGCCGCCAGCGCGGCGGCCGGCGTCCGGGTCCTGGTAGCCGGCTCGGTGGCCAGCGGCGCGGCGGCCTGGCCGCCGGGCAGGGGCATCCCGGCCGGGGAACGGACCGCCGGCGACACGGCCACCGGCGGCGGGGCCCCCAGCGGAGCGGCGGCCTTCGCCAGGAGTTTTTCCAGTTCGCCCCGCGTCGTGGCGCCGTTGATGCGACCGACTTCGGTGCCCTTGACCAGGAGCACGTAGCACGGCACGCCGCTGACGCCGAACCGGCGGACGACGTCGAGTTCACGGTCCACGTCGACGTGCCGCACGACCCAGCCGGCCGCGGCGACCTCGTCGATCACGGGGGCCATCTGCCGGCACGGGCCGCACCACGCGGCGGAGAAGTCGAGCAGCACCGCCTCGCCCGCCATCGCGACCGCCGCCGGGTTGGCGCGGGCCGCGCCGGCCGTGGCCCACAGGGTGAGGATGGCAGCGCCGCAGGCCGACAGGGGTGACGATCGCATCATCCTCGGGAACTCCACGCATGCACACGATGCCCACGACCGGGCCTTCGGCGGCCGGAAGGGGGCGGGATAGTGCCGGGGTTCGGCGCCGACGACAAGACCACTTTGCCGCGGCCGGCCCTTGCCCAATCGGCCGTGGCGGCCGCTGTTTCCCCGGTCGCGGGCCGCTTCTACAATCCGCGTTCCGCCCGCCCCGCCCCGAGCCCGTCGCCGCATGGCCGCTTCTTCCGACCGTCGCCTCCTGGTCACGTCGGCCCTGCCCTACGCCAACGGCCACATCCACCTCGGCCACCTCGTCGAGTACGTGCAGACCGACATCTTCGTCCGCTTCCAGCGGCTGCGCGGCCACCGCTGCATCTATCTCTGTGCCGACGACACCCACGGCACCGCGATCATGATCCGGGCCCGGGCCGAGGGTCGCAGCGAGCAGGACCTCGTCGCCGCGATGCGGGCGGCGCACCTGGCCGACTTCGCCGGCTTCCACGTCGCCTTCGACCACTATGGCTCCACCGACAGCCCCGAGAACCGGCGGCTGTGCGGCCTGATCTGGCAGCGGCTGCGGGACCGGGGCCTGGTCGTCTCCCGGGGCGTCGAGCAGCTCTTCGACCCGGCCGCGGGCGTGTTCCTCGCCGACCGCTTCGTGAAGGGCACCTGCCCGAAGTGCGCGGCCGCCGACCAGTTCGGCGACTCCTGCGAAAAATGCGGTGCCGCCTATGCGCCCAGTGACCTCCGCGACCCGGTGAGCACGCTCTCCGGCGCCCGGCCCGAGGTTCGCTCGGCCGAGCACCTCTTCGTGACGCTGGAGAAGATGCACGGCTTCCTGGCGGATTGGACCCGCGGGTCGGGGGCGCTCGACCCGCGGATCGCCAACTACCTCGCCGGCCATTTCCTCGGCGAGGAGCTCCGCGACTGGGACGTCTCCCGTCCGGCCCCCTACTTCGGCTTCGAGATCCCCGACGCCCCCGGCCACTTCTGGTACGTCTGGTTCGACGCGCCGATCGGCTACCTCGCGGCCACCAGCGAGTGGTGCGCGGCCCACGGCGGCACGCTCGAGGACTGGTGGGGCCGCGGCGGCACGAACGCCCCGCCGGCCGAGATCCACCACTTCATCGGCAAGGACATCACCTACTTCCACACCCTCTTCTGGCCCGCGATGCTCGAGGCGGCCGGCCTGGCGCTGCCGACGAAGGTCCGCATCCACGGCTTCCTCACCGTCAACGGGGAGAAGATGTCGAAGAGCCGCGGCACCTTCCTGCTCGCGCGCCGGTACCTCGACCACCTCGACCCGGGGATGCTGCGCTACTTCTACGCGGCCAAGCTCTCGGGGGGCATCGACGACATCGACCTCGACCTCGACGAGTTCGCCACCAAGGTGAACGCGGATCTCGTCGGCAAGGTCGTCAACCTCGCCAGCCGCACGGCGCGCTGGCTGGAGCCGACCGGCCTGGCGCCGGCCTATCCCGACGACGGCGGCCTCTTCGCCCGGGCCGCGGCCGACGGGGCCGAGATCGCCGCCGCCTACGAGGACTGCGACACCGCCCGGGCGATGCGGGTCATCATGGCGGCGGCCGACCGGGCCAATGCGTTCGTCGATGCGGAGCAGCCCTGGAAGCTCGCCAAGGCGGGCCCGGAGGCCGCGGCGCGGCTCCGGGACGTGGCCACGGTGGCCCTCAACCTCTTCCGGCAACTGGCCGTCTACCTGGCCCCGGTGCTGCCGCGGCTGGCCGAGCAGGCCGGAGCGCTCGTGGGCGGGCCGATCGGCTCCTGGCAGGAGTCGCAGGCGCCGCTCGTGGGCCTGCCGGTGGCGGCATTCAAGCCACTGATGCAGCGGGTCGAAAAGACGCACATCGAGGCGCTGCTCGCCGCGGCGCGGGCCGAGGCCGCGAAAGACACACCACCCCAGGGAGGCTCACGCATGGATCCCACACACCCGACCGCGCAGGATGCGGGAGAGCCGCTGGCGGCCGAGCCGCTCGCGGCGCAGTGCACGATCGACGATTTCACCAAGATCGATCTCCGCGTGGCCCGGATCGTGGCGGCCGAGGAGGTGCCCGAGGCGAAGAAGCTCCTCAAGCTCACGATCAGCCTCGGCGGCGACGCGACCCGGACCGTGTTCGCGGGCATCAAGGGGTTCCACGAGCCCGCGGCGCTCGTCGGCCGGCTGGTCGTCGTCGTGGCCAACCTCGCCCCGCGGCAGATGAAGTTCGGCTCCAGCGAGGGCATGGTGGTCGCGGCCAGCGGCGCAGGGGCTCCAGGTGTCTACCTGCTCTCCCCCGACTCGGGAGCGTTGCCGGGCATGCGGCTGCATTGACCTCCGGGGCCGCGGCGTAAAATGGGGTACTCGCGGAGACCAGATCATGGCCCAGAAGACGATCGTCTTTCCCACCGACTTCTCCACCGCCAGCGACGCGGCCCTCGTGCACGCGGAGGCGCTGGCCAAGCAGACGAACGCCCGGCTGCTCATCGTGCACGTCGAGGAGCCGCCGCTGGCCTACGGCGGCGGTGAGCTCTATTACGGCCTGCCCGAGCCGAACTCGGAGCGGATCCTGAAGATGCTCGAGGATGTGAGGCCCTCCGATCCGTCCGTGCCCTACGCCCATCGGCTCACGATGGGCGATCCCGCCGGTGAGGTCGTGCGGATCGCGTCCGACGAGGCCGCGGAGATGATCATCCTCGGCACCCATGGCCGCACCGGCATGACGCGGCTGCTGATGGGCAGCGTCGCCGAGGCGATCGTCCGCCGGGCCCCCTGCCCCGTGCTCGTCTACCGCGAGACGGCGGAGAAGCTCGCCCGGAAGAAGGCCTCCGCCAGCGCATGACGGCCCGGCCGATCCTCGAACTGCGGGCCTCCGTGCGGAAGCGGATTCGCGACGTGTTCGACGGGCTCGGCTTCGTGGAGGTGGACACGCCAGTGCTCTCGCAGGAGGTGCTGCCGGAGGCGCACATCGACCCGATCGCGGTGCCGATCGGCGGCGGGGCGCCGCGGTTCCTCCAGGCCAGCCCCGAGGCGCTCATGAAGCGGCTGCTGGCGGCGGGCGCGGGGCCGATCTATCAGTTCGCCCGGTCGTTCCGCGCCGGCGAGCGCGGCCGGCAGCACGACGTCGAGTTCGTGCTCCTGGAGTGGTACGCCCCCGAGACGTCGCTCGCCGACGCCGCCGGCCTGCTGGAGCGGCTCTGCGGGGCGGCGCTCGGCACGCAGGGCATCGAGCGGGTCTCGTGCCGCGAGGCCTTTCTCGCCCACGCGGGCGTCGATCCGCTCGCCGCGCCGCTCGACGAGATGCTCGCCGCCGTGCGGCGGGCCGGGATCACCGTGCCGGCGGCCTGGGAAGCGACGCCGCCTGCCGACCGCCGGGATCGGGCCTTCGAGATCCTGCTCGCGGAAGTCGTGCAGCCGCGGCTCGGCCACGCCCGGCCGGCGATGCTCGACGCCTGGCCGCCGGCGCAGGCGGCCTTCGCCCGCCTCGATCCCGACACGGGCCTCACGGCCCGCCGGTTCGAGCTGTTCGTGCGCGGCGTCGAGCTCGCCAACGGCTGGGAGGAGGAGACGCGGCGCGAGGTCGTCGCCGCCCGGATCGCGACGGCCAACGCCGCCCGCGAGGCCGACGGCCGGCCGCGACTGCCCGAGCCGGCGCGGCTGCTCGCCGCCCATGGCGAAGCGATGCCCGACGGCGTGGGCGCGGCGCTCGGCTTCGACCGCCTCGTGATGCTCGCCGCCGGCGCCGAATCGATCGACGCCGTGCGCTGCTTCTCCTCGACCGACGCCTGACGGTCGCCGCGCAGGGTCGGCCCGCCGGCGATCGACCCGGTTTGTCAGCGGGCGGCGGCCTGCCGCACGAACGCCAGGATCGCCTCGCGGGCGGTGGCGGCGTCGAACTCGGAGCCGCCGTGGCCGGCACCGGGCAGCACGATCAGTCGCGACGACGCGCCGGCGGCGCGGAGCGCCGCATCGAGCCGCACGCTCTGCTCGAGCGGCACGAGACGATCGGCATCGCCGTGGAATATGAGGAACGGCGGGTCATCGTGTGACACGTGCGTCAGCGGGCTGGCCGATCGCGCCCGGTCGGCAAACTCCTCGGCGGGCCCGCCGAGGAGTGCCGCGATGGAGGCCCGCGGGGTGGCGACGTCCTGCCGCTGGGACGATCCCTCCGTCGGCGCGGTCATCGTCGCCAGGTCGCTCGGCCCGAACAGGTCGATCACTCCCTGCACCCGCCCGTCCCCCGTGTCGGTGGTGCCGACGAACGCCGCCAGATGTCCGCCGGCGGACGAGCCGCCGACGAAGACCCGCTCGGGATCGAGTCCGTAGGTCGCCGCCTCGCGCCGCAGCCAGGCGATCGCCGCCCGGCAGTCGTCGATCTGGGCGGGCCAACGGGCCTGCCACGAGAGCCGGTAATCGATGCTGACCACGGCGCAGCCCTCGGCGGCGAGCCAAACCAGCGGGCATCGCTCCTTGCTGCCTTGCTTCCAGCCGCCGCCGTGGATCCAGAGCAGCACGGGCCTCCCCCGGCCGGCGGGCCGGGGCACGGCATCATCGGCCGGCAGGTAGAGATCGAGCAGCAGCGCCATCGGCCCGGGTGCGGCGGCCCGCGCGTATTCGACGTCGGTGATCCGCTTCACGCCCGGCGGCACCGTGGGCCGCACGTCGCCCGCCGGCCGCCGGCCGCTGCCCGCTGCGCCCGCGAGCGAGTCGCCGAGGTCGGCGCGGGCCGCCGCCGCGACCGCCTCGAGGCGGGCGACGACATCCGGATGCGCGGCGGCGACGTTCCTCGTCTCCCCGAGGTCGGTTTCGAGGTCGTAGAGCGAAAGCGGCAGCGAGGCGACCGAGTATCCGTGGCGGCTGGCGATCCCGCGCACGCCCGACTCCGCCATGGACCGTGGTGCCATGTCGGGGGGCTGGGCAGGCTGGCCGTCGCGGCCCGGAGCCCCGACCACGGTGAGGTACTCGTGCGGCAGGTGCAGTTTCCAGCGACCCTGGCGCACGGCGTGCAGTTCGTCGCCCGCGTAGAAGAGGAAGGTTTCGCGGCCCTCGGCGGCCCGCTCACCGAACAGGAGGGGCGTCAGGTCGAGGCCGTCGGTCTTCCGCTCGGGGGGCGCGGCTCCCGTGATCTTCAGGATCGACGCGAACAGGTCGAGCGTGCTCATCATCTCGTCGGTGACCCGGCCGGCGGGCACCCGGCCGGGCCACCGGGCGATGCACGGCACCCGCATGCCCCCCTCGAAAGCCGTCAGCTTGCCCTCGCGGAGCGGGGCTGCCACCCCGGCGTGGTTTCCGTAGGACAGGAACGGACCGTTGTCGGAGGCGAACACGACGAGGGTCCGCTCGGCCAGTCCGTGGCGGTCGATCGCGGCGACGATCTCGCCCACGGCCGCATCGAGTTCCGCCACCACGTCGGCATAGGTGCCTCGGCCCGTCCGTTCGCGCCATGGCGGCGACGCGAAGATCGGCACGTGCGGCATGACGTGCGGCAGATAGAGGAAGAATGGGCGGTCCTTGTGCCGCTCGATGAACTGCACGGCCCGGTCGGTGAATCGGCGCGTGAACCGGGACTGGTCGGGATCGGTCTCCACGACGTCGTTCCCCTCGTAGAGCGGCAGCGGTGGCATCGTGCGGACCACGGGGTGCAGCGGCCCGTTGTCGTTGGAATAGGGGATGCCGAGGAACTCTGCGAAGCCGCGGCGGGTGGGCCAGAAGGGCGGATGGTGGCCGAGGTGCCACTTGCCGAAGGCCGCGGTGGCGTAGCCGCGCGCCTGGAGCAGCTCGCTCAAAAGCCGCTCGTCCCGATGGATGCCGTTCGGGCTGGTGTGGTTCAGCGCCCCGGCCATGCCGATGCGGTTGGGATAGCAGCCGGTGAGCAGCGCCGCCCGGGACGCCGTGCATACCGCCTGGGCCACGTAGAAGCTCGTGAACCGCGTCCCCTGGGCCGCCAACGCATCGAGCGCGGGCGTCGAGCCGGCAGCCGCTCCGAAGCAACCAAGGTCGGCGTACCCCAGGTCGTCGACGAGGATGACGACCACGTTCGGCAGGCTGCCGACGGCGTCCCCTGCCGGGCCGCCGATCGCGGCCGGCAGGCGGATGCAGCAGGCGATGACAAGCACGAGGCGGCGGACGGAACGCATCACGGGCGGGCTCCGCTCGCGACGGGGCGGCCGGCATGAAGGCAGACCCGCGGATCATACCAACCGGCCCTGGGGTTCGTCGGCGGCGCCGTCAGGCCGGGCCGCAGTGCCGATCGCGGCCGCGCTCGTGGCACCCGCGGGAACGTCACCGCTCGATCGCGAAGCCCGTCACCCGCCAGCGTTCCACCGGCCCGCCCTGCCGCGGCACCCGATCCGGCTCGACGGAGAGCCGCAGCGTCGCTTCCGGTCGGCCGCAGGCCGCCAACGCCGCGACGACGACCCAGCCGCCTTCCAGCGGATCGGCCGGGGTGATCGCCGTCACCCGCGGCGTTGCGGCGCCGCAGGCCGCCACCGCCCGCACCGGGTCCAGCAGGGCGAAGGCCGCTTCCCGCGCCTGCCATGCGTCCGCGCCGCGAGCACCCTCCGCGGGCCCACGTCCGACGTCGCCGACGGGCAGCGCGCGCGGCGCACATACGCTCATGGCGTCGGCCAGCCGCCCGGCGCGGACCGCCTCGATCCAGTGCCGGGCCGCGGCCACCGCCCGCCGCTCCACGAGCCACCGCGTGACGACCGCGTCGGCCACCGCCTGGGAGCCGAAGCCGACGGCCAGCGCCAGCCCGGCGACCGCAGCCAGGCCGCCGGCCTTGTTCGCCCCCGGCCGGTTCACGTCCGCCAGCCCCGCCGCGGCCAGCCCGATCGCCACCAGCGGGATCACCCAACAGATCGGGCTCACGAGCGCCAGGGCCGACAGCCCGCCCGCGGCAAGCGCGGCCACCGCCAGCCGGCTCACCGGCCGGTAGTCGCCACCGGTCTCGTCCATCGCCGCCTCGCTAGCGTTTCACCCGCAGCCCCGGCTCGCCCTCGAGCCGCTTGCGGCGGTCGGCGTAGCGGATGATGAAGTCGGCGTCCTTGTCGAAGGCCGAGCCCGGCACCGCGAACGGCCCGCGGATCGTCGCGCCACGGACCCAGGCGAGCCACCTCCGGTCGGGCCCGAGGCCGAAGAACATCCGCGCCTCCGGGGTCGGCTGCACGAAGCTCCGCGGCACGGGCGCCACGTGCAGCGACGCGGCCGTGAAGCAGGTCATCACCCAGGCGACTCCGGCGGCGACGACGGGGCCGCCGAACAGCTCGACGGGCCGCCGCAGCCGGACCTTCGTCCGCGACAGCCGTTCGGTCGCCTCCCGGAGGACGAGCATCACCAGGCAGAACACGCCCCACAGCGCCAGGAAGTCGAGCAGGTGGGTGTAGCTCGGCAGCCACCGCTCGAGCATCGCGACCACCCGCTCGTACCAGGCCGTGGCCACGGTCGCCGCGAGGACGACCTGGAGCAGCATCACGAGGGAGGCCCACAGGCCCTCCCGCCACAACGCGAACGTGACCACCACGAACACGGCCAGGAGAATCGCATCGAGAATCATTGCGTCCTCGCCTCCGCCGTCGGGGGGCGGGTCGGCTGGGCCCCGGAGAACACCCGCTGCATCTCCTCCAGCGACGTGACTCCCGCCGTCACCAGCGCCAAGCCGGCATCCCGCATCGGCTGCATCCCGTCCTTCACGGCCGCCTGGCGCAGGATCTTCGCATCGGCCTTGGCCGCGATCGCCTGGCGAAAGGTCGCTCCCGACGCCAGCTCGAAGACGGCGGTGCGGCCGAGATAGCCGGTGCCGCGGCACAGCCGGCAGCCGTGGGCCGAGGGCTTGCGCAGGTGGGGAAGCTTCTCGGCCGTCGTCTTCAGCCGCGCCAGCAGCTCGGCCGGCGTGGGATACTCCTCGCGGCACTTCGGGCAGAGCTTGCGGACGAGCCGCTGGGAGAGCGACCCGAGGAGCGTGCGGGCGAGCTGGTCGGGCGGCACTCCGCAGGCCCCCAGCCGGGCCACGGCATCGACGGCATCCGTGGCCTTCATGCTCACGATCACGAACTGGTTGTCGCCGGCGAGCCGCACGAGTTCCACGGCCAACGCCTGGTCGCGGAGGTCGCGGGTCACGATCGCCCGGGGATACTCCCGCAGCGCCGTCGCCACGGCGGCCAGCGGCGTCACGCCCGTGCGGGCGTCGAACCGCACGGGCCGCACGTTCTGGATCTCCCGCGGCGGGGCGGCCGCATCCTCGATCGAGACGAAGTCGCGCAGCAGCCGGTCGGCCGCCTGCACGACGACGTCGAACGTCGTCGTCAGCCCGGAAGACGGCGGCGACGAGATCACGATCAGCCCCTTCTCCAGGGCGAGGAGTCCGGCGATCCGGTCGGCCATGTCCGCGGGCATGCCGATGTCCGCGGCCGTGCGGTAGACCACGGCCGGTGGCTCGACCTGCACGACGACCTGCTCGCCGGCGGCCGTGGCGCGGATCTCCAGCCGGCAGTTACGCGGCTTGCCATCGACGTCGATGGCGAACGTGCCGGTGCGGCCGGGGCGGGCCTGGGGCAGCCCGCACGCCGTGGCCAGCGTCTCGACGACCGCCTGCACCGCCTCGCGGGTGGGCCGCGGCGCCTCCGGAAAGGTCTCCCGCTCCTTGCGGCTGCGGGGTGGCTTCCGCACCCGCGGCTTCTCCCACACGCCGTCCACCTCGTGCCGCACCAGGATGCCCTGCGGGTCGGGCTCGATGAGCACGGTCGTCGCCCGGGCCGTGACGGCCGCCTGGAGGAGCGCGAGCGTCTCGGCGTGGCCGGCCGTGGCGGCGGCCCGCTGCTGGCGATCGGCGTTGTCCGCGGCGTCGCGGCCGCCGGCCGCCGCGAGTTTCACCACGGGCAGCACCTCCGCCTCCGCGCCGGGCGTGCCGATGTCGATCCCCAGCGGTTCGAGCAGTCCGGCGACCACGCGGCGGGCGTGGCCGGGCGTCAGGATCCGCGCGTCCTCCGGCAACTGCCGGTTCCGCGTCACCGCGTAGGCCGCCAGCGGCCCGAGCCACGCCAGGAGCATGAGCAGGAGCCCGCCGAGGGCCGAGGGAATCCACCACGCCAGGAGCGCCGCAGCCACGAAGGGCACCGCCACGACGCCGCTCCACAGGGCCGACTGGAGCCTGTGGCGGCGGGCGTCGCGGGCCACCCAATCCACCGTCGGCACCCAGCCGAGCAGGCACGCGGTCCACAGCGCCACCGGCACGAGCGCCAGGCCGCCGCCCGGCCCACGGCCGCCCCAGTCCGCGGGCAGCGGCTCCGGCCAGCCGCCGTCGGCCCGGGCCACGCCCGCCGCGACCGCCAGACCGGCCGCGGCCGCCACCACTCGCCAGCCGCCGCTCATCCCATCACCCCGATGCCCTTGAGGGCCATCGTCAGGGCCTCCCTGTTGGGCGCGACCTCCAGGGCATCCTGCCGGTCGATGAGCCCCTCGTCGATGAGGTTCTTGAGGCTCTGCGTGAAGTCCTGCATGCCGTCGCGGTGCGACTTGCGGATGTGGTCGGGCAACTCCTCGTCGCGGCCCTCGAGGACGAACTTCTTCACGATCACGTCGAAGAACATCATCTCCACGACCGGCACGCGGCTCACGCCCGGCTTGATCGACTTGAGCAGCTTCTGGGCCACGATGCCCCGCATGTTGAAGGCCAGGGCGCTGCGGATCGCCTGGTGCATCTCCTCGGGGAACAGGTCGAGGATCCGGGTGATCGTCGTGGCGGCGCTGGAGGCGTGGATCGTGCCGAACACGAGGTGGCCCGTCTCGGCCGCGTGGATCGCGGTCATGAAGGTCTCCTCGTCCCGCATCTCGCCGACGAGGATGATGTCGGGATCCTCGCGGACGGCGTGCTTCATGCCGACCGCGAAATCTTTCACATCCTGGCCGATCTCTCGCTGGTTGATCAGGCACTTGTCCTCGGTGAACACGAACTCGATCGGGTCCTCGAGCGTGAGGATGTGCTTGCGGTAGTTCTGGTTGATGTAGTTGAGCATCGACGCGATCGTCGTGCTCTTGCCCGAGCCGGTGACGCCGGCCAGGAGGACCAGGCCCTGGTCGTACTGGCAGAGCCGCTCGATGGCCGGCGGCAGGTAGAGGCCCTTGAAGTCGGGGATCGTGTTGTTGACACGGCGGGCCACGATGCCGAGGACGCCCTGCTGCTGGAGCACGTTGACGCGGAACCGCCACTTCACCCCGTCCACGACCGCGATGTAGGCGAAGTCGCAGCCGCCGTCGGCCTCCAGGATCCGCCGCCGCCGCTCGTCGAGCATCGGCATGACGAGCCGCTGCATCTGCTCGTCGTCGATCCGCGGCGCCTTGAGCGGCTGCAGCACTCCCTTGACGCGGATGATCGCCGGCTGGCCGACCTTCATGTGCAGGTCGCTGCCCTCGAGCTTGACGAGGGCCTCGAAGTAGCGGTCGATCTCCAGCCGCGGGCGGTCGGCGGCGGGCGCGGAATCGGGCGCGGGCATGGTGCGGATCGTGGGGCGAGCGGCGGGAAAGGATCAGCGGGGGGTGGGACGGACCGGGATCCCCCGACGGGCGAACTCCTCCTTGACCGCCCGGATCGTACACTCTCCGAAGTGGAAGATGCCAGCGGCCAGCGCCGCGTCGGCGCCGCCGACGGTGACGGCGTCGGCGAGGTGGCCCGGGCCGCCGGCACCGCCGCTGGCCACGACCGGGATCCCGACCGCGCGGCTCACCGCGGCCGTGATCTCCAGGTCGTAGCCGTCGCGGGTGCCGTCGCGATCCATGCAGGTGAGCACGATCTCGCCGGCGCCGAGCTCCTCCACGCGGCGGGCCCAGGCGACCGCCTCGAGGCCCGTCGGCACGCGGCCGCCGTTGATGAACACCTCCCATGTCTCGCGGCCGTCGCGGACCACCCGCTTGGGGTCGATGTTGACCACGGTCGCGCAGCTGCCGAGCCTGTCGGCCACGGCCGTGACGAGTTGGGGCGTGCGGACCGCCGCCGAGTTGATGCTCACCTTCTCCGCGCCCGCCTGCACGAGCCGGGCGGCGTCGTCGAGCGTGGCGATGCCGCCGCCCACGGTGAACGGCATGAAGATCGCCTCGGCCACCCGGCGGACGACGTCGAGCATGATCGCCCGCCCCTCGTGGCTGGCGGTGATGTCGAGGAACACCAGCTCGTCGGCCCCCTCCGCCTCGTAGCGGGCGGCGACCGCCACCGGGTCGCCGGCATCGACGAGGTCGAGGAACCTCGTCCCCTTCACCACCCGGCCCCGCTCGACGTCGAGGCAGGGAATCACCCGCCGGGCGAGCGTCATCCCGGCCGCCCCGCGCCACCGATCGTGCCGGTCTCGGGGCTCGATGCGGTGGCGTAGAGCCGCCGCGGGATCCGGCCGGCGAGGAATGCCTGCCGCCCCGCGAAGCAGGCCGCTCGCATCGCCGCCGCCATCCGCGGCGGATCGGCGGCGTGGGCGATGGCCGTGTTGAGCAGCAC
>Ga0315906_10006265_pt1 | contig 14755 bp, 13 predicted proteins | sample LakEriMetagenome_4_FD_203526 | JGI IMG/M metagenome (GOLD analysis project Ga0315906, IMG submission 203526) | Freshwater fungal communities from buoy surface, Lake Erie, Ohio, United States - Buoy 2 MA122 | ecosystem: Environmental > Aquatic > Freshwater > Lake > Lake biofilm | place: USA...
ACTGGGTTTTATGTCCTTACACACATAGCAACAACTATAACAAAAGAAATTCTGGTAATGTGGACAAATCTTTCTACATATTACAAATCTTTCTACATATTAAAGACAAAACTCAAATTTGTAACACCTCATGCAAGGCACGCTCAGAGAAATTGACGTACATACAATCATCCACCTCATCGAGTTTGGTCAACGAACTGGAGAGTTATTGATTGAATCGAGCACAGGAAAATTCTGGTTTTTATTTTTTGATAACGGAGAATTGATCTACGCCACTGATACTGATAGTAACTTGACCCGTCTACGTGATTATTTACATGGATTAGGATTAGACCATGCGCTGGATCATCTATCAAGCTCGAAACTGGGGATTAATGTTTTAGAGTATGGTCAGATTTGGGCGCTTCTTGAAGCCAAAATTCTCACACCTGATCAGGCTAAGTCGATTCTCGAAAGTACAATCCGAGAGGTACTTTTTGAAATTGTTGGTCTCTATCAAGGAACCTTTGTTTTTGAAATTAGCGCTGCACTTACGCCAAAGCTAACAAAATTCAAGTTTTCACAGATAAGTTCTGAACATTCACGACAGCTTCAGACATGGAAGAGATTTTATCCAGTTTTACAGTCAATTGATCAATGCCCAATATTGCTAACTCAAGAGGCTCTACCTCTCTTAAATACTTGGATTGATGGTAAAACGACAATCCGTCAGCTATCACGATATGCAGGGCAAGATATTAGTGATGTCGGTCAGACAATCTATGATGCCATCTCCTTTGGTCAAGTTGCGATTACTCCATTAGCAATGAGCGCACCGCAACAAGTCAAGGTGAAATCGCCTCGCATCCTATGCATTGATGACAGTGTGACAATTTGTCGGGCCGTTGAATATATTCTGCATAATCACGGTTTCCAAGTTATGGCTGTATCTAGCCCTATTAAAGCTTTAAGTTTGATTTTTCAACATAATCCTGATCTGATTTTGTGTGATATCACTATGCCAGAGATCGATGGATATGAATTATGTGGAATGCTCCGTAAGTCCAGTGCGTTTGCGAAGGTTCCAATTATTATGCTCACTGGAAAGGATGGTTTTATCGATCGCGTCAAGGCTAGGATGGTGGGTGCTACTGAATATCTAACTAAACCATTTGGGGAAAAGGAGCTACTAACAACAGTAGAGAAATATAGCAAACGATAAGGGTGATGGGATTTAAGAGCACAGGACTCAAAACCACTGAGTTATTTGCTAAAGCAACTAAAACAGCAGTGCCATGGGCAAAGGCAAGTCAATACATCCGATGGTTTACCGATGGCGAAAGACGCTATTTTGCCCAACAACTATGGCAAATGGCAAGTGTGTGCTTCAAATCCACCTTAATTGCATGGATTATCTTTTGAGGATGTTTGCCCGATCGCTGCGGCTAAGTCCTGAAAACGGCGTGGATCTCCCTCGCTAACAGCACTAAGCCTTTCTTCGTTCTTCATTTTATAAAGATGATTGAGAATATTCTGCCAATCATCCGATGTTAAAGGAGATTCTTTTTCTTGAACTGCTGAACTTTTTTGAGAAATATCAAAATTACTTGTATAAGTTTGCTGGAGACTCTGCTGCAACCTTTGTTGAGCTAGCCAGACACGAGCACGAATTGCCAACACCTCATCGTTACATCCCATTAGATTAAATTGCACTTGAATTTCCGATCGCCATGTGGGAAGTTTATTAGCGATCGTAATCGCTAAAGCCTCTAAACCTACTACAGCCGCATAGCGCACAACCCATTCTTCATCTTGTTGTGCTACAAACAATAATGCATCTAAAGCTTCTTCCTGCGCCATTTCTCGGAGTTCATCAGGAAACCAACGCCATTTCATCATCCCTAGCCCTTTGACCGCAGCACGACGAACACTCATCGCAAAGTCGGCAGTCGCCACACCAAGCAAAGTTATCAAACCTCTAGGATCGCCTATGCCAGCTAAAGCGCGGATCGCCCACGATCGCGCTGTGTAGTTGTGCATATCCAATAGCTCTAGCAAAGCAGGTACGGCAGGATTTCCTAACTTGATTAATCCATCCACCGAAGCAACAGCAGCACCAGGATTGTTGTAGCTCAGAGCCTCAATCAAAATGGGAATAGCACCAACTAATTGAGCATCCGCTAAATTTTGAACAGCTTCAAGTAAAAGCTTAGAAGAATCTGCTTCTTCTACAGCCTGTATTAGTTGAGTAAGGCGATCAGTCATAGGTTTAAAAAGTAGGGAAGCGCTTTGCGCTTCTCTACTTTACAATAAATCATCCATCAGAGCCATGACTCTCACCGCACCTTCTGTAAGTTCTGGTGGTATCGCAAGAGGAATTTGTTTTTCTAATAATCCTTTCAGGCAAATTAGTTTGAGGCTATTTTCCGCAAGCGTATCGCCGATCGCTTCCGCCGCCGCCAAATAACCGATCGCGCCCAAATCTGAAAGAACCGTGCGGCGCAGTTGCAGGTCGTCATTAGATAGCGCCACGATTAGGCGATCGCCATATTGGTTAGCCACCTCTGGCTCCGAAAGTTGATACATCGCTCTTGCGGCAGCATATTGCACTTTAGGGATTGGATGCTCTAAAAATGGCAAGATATCAGGAATCGCTCCTACAGCTCTTAATGTTCCTAAGGCTTCTAAGAAAGCATCATAAGGGTGTTCTGGTTCTGCGTCAGCACTAACTTTAAAATTAGGATTTTTGATTAACTCGGATATATATGGTACGCAGGAATCATCACCTAACATTTCTAAGGATTGAGCAGCAGCTTCACGCACATAAAAGTCATTGCATTCTAACGACTTGATTAATGCTGGTACTGCCCTGCGATCTCCCAGTTTCCCCAAAGCCCTTGCCGCGTTGCGCCGTAATGGATAGCCCCCTGCCTCGGTGCGATCGGCTTCATCAGCCAAAGCTAAAATTAGTAGGTCAATCGCTTCTGGCAAATTCACTCGAAAACGTCCTAACCACCAAGCTGCATAAACTCGCAATCCCAAGTCTTCGCTCTGGAGATTGATTAGAGCTTGTTCGATTGTTAATTGATTGTCGTCTGGAATGCCAGATTCTTCGTTCATAATTTTAATTTGGTCGTAATAAATGGCTCTCGCTCCATTAAAAAGCAAAAAGCACCCCCGAAGAGGTGCTTTTTATTTTAAAGCGAAGAATTAGCTAAGAGCATTGATTGCATAGTCAATGTAGGAGTTAGCTTCAACAGCTGAGTCTCCAGACAAACCATGATTAGCCTTAACATACTTAAGAGCTTCAACATACCAGCTAGGAGAAAGATCAAAGGTGCGGTTGATTTCAGCAATACCAGCAACCAAGTAATCATCCATTGGACCTGTACCACCAACTACGCAGCAGTATGTAACCATACGGATGTAGTAGCCAATGTCACGTACACACTTGTCTTTGCCAGTTTGGCTAGAAGCGTAGTTAGGACCAGTCATCGAGGTGGTGTAAGGGAACTTGCTGTACACAGCATTAGCTGCGCCAGAAGCCAAAGAAGAAGCCTTTTCGCTCAATGCTTTAGCAGCAGCTAGACCAGCTGTTGCTTGACGGAAACGACCAAAAGCAACTTGGGTTTCGGTAGAACTGAGGAAACGACCTTGAGAATCGGCTGCGGATACTGCTTCGGTTAGAGGGGTTTTCATTGTGGGATGTTCTCCAAAATATTTTTATTAAGTGAAATAGAGTTTTTTGTGGAATTAAGGTGTCGATAAAGACAAACTAACTGAAAGCTGGACAAGACCAGACTAAGCAACAGCAGCAGCAGCCTTATCGAAGTAGCTACCAACTTCACTCATTAGAGCGGAGCAATCGCCACGGGTAACACCATTAGCATCGTTAGCAATAGCGATCGCAGCTTCCTTCATTTTGCCGATACCAACAGCAACTGAAGAGCCAGGAGTACCAAGAGCCAAATATGTTTCTCTCAAACCATTGAGGCAGCGATCTTCCAAAATGCTTGCATCGCCAGAGTAGATAGCATAGGTTACATAGCGCAATACGATTTCCATGTCACGTAGGCAAGCAGCCATACGACGGCTGGTGTATGCATTTCCACCAGGAGCGATCAACGCAGGTTGTTCAGCAAACAAAGCACGAGCAGCATTAGCAACGATTGCAGAAGAGTTGCTGGTGATGCGGTTTACGGTGTCCAAACGCTTGTTGCCATCAGCAACCATAGCGCTAAGAGCATCGATTTGAGATGCACTGATGTATGCGCCTCTAGAATCGGCTTGGGATACTACCTTTGCAAATGCGTCGTACATAATACTGTTATCTCCAGTTTTGTAATTATCTTTTATTTTTATGTCATCTTCAAACTGATTAAAGTCTGATGGATGATTGACCGATCTAAGCTTTATCTGATGTTTATTTCAGAAAACCTTAGAAAAACCCTTGTTTTAAATAGTTGGAAAAACTTACTCGATTTAGATAAACACTTATGGTTTCTTCAATCTCGCTCAGTTCAATTTCCTACCTATTTGTTTATACTATGTCGTTGGATCATTTTTTGTTAAAGATTGTCACAATTTATAACGGGTTGTTTCAAGATATCGTTTTTTTGATTGCGATCCGCAACCAAATTTAGATCAAGAAGCCAGAAAATATTGTCGGGAATTTATTCTAGGAAAGCCTTTTAGCCTTTTGCTATTAAATAGCATCATGGCGATCGCACTAAGTAAAAAATTCTTTGCTCTAAGCGTAATGGGTATCCACAAAACGAAAGAAAAACTCTCTCCCTAATGCTTACAAGCTTTGTTGTATTTAAAGTAGCAATATTCAGTACTTGTGCATAACTGATCACCAAAACCAGCAAAGGAGAGCCCCTCAGGGGCTCTCCTTTGCTGGTTTTGCTTCCCTATCTACCCAAGAGTTACACCAAGTTAAAAAATGGCGTAGCTATTTCTTACAGCGCTTTGCGCTCAAACCCAAACCAAGATAAATTTTGAAAGCGTTGCAAAGCAACGCTTTCAAAATTTATCTGTGGCTCGTTTGATGGGCAATTGCTGTTAACTTGAAACCTCTTACTGGATTTGTTTTCCAATTCGCAAAAGTGTTGTTACACTTTCGTAAATTGGAGTTAGTGGCGATTAGCTCCGCACAACTAATTCTTGGGTGGGATGGGAGTAGCTACTTATTCTTTTTTAGCTATGTTCCAATTTGCGCTCTAAGTCAAATAGAAAGCCGTGAATATACTCTTCTGTCCATTCCGAACCGTAGAATCGATTAAACATACCTCTTGCAGGATCTTTCTCAGCGCGATAACGTAAATATCTCAGATGTGCTTCTTTGATTTCAGCTAATCTCTTTTCATCAGTAATTGACTCAGCGCGATCGCAAAAGTCTAAATAAGCCTGAAGATAATCTTTGAAAGCATGGAAAACATGGGTTTCTACCACTTCATTTTCTTTCGGTCTAGTCCATAAGAAAGCAGGAGAGAAAAACTGCCTTGCTTCTTCAGGAAAATCACCCCCCCAAGTTAAATGTTGTTGATAGGACTCAAAAATCGGCAAAATTGGCTTTGTATATTTATCTTGATAGTTTGGATCGTCTCGAAACAATGGTTGCATATCCAATGCAATCAGATGTCCCCCAGGTAGCGTGACTAAGTCACCGCCAAAAAATGGCAAGTCATAATTCAAATGTGGAAAAATGACAAAATTTAAAACTTGAAGTGAGCTTCCACCTTGGACATGGGCTGCCCGAATTTGACGAAGCTTAGATGACTGATAGCCAAAACTGGTAGTTAAGACTTTGTTCTGATGGCTTCCCTTGCCAATGATCGCAGATTTGGACTCAAATCCTTCAGGAATTGGGTATGGATGCAAATCAGGCAATCGCTCTTTTAAATAGGCGATCGCATGATCCAAGAAAGGTTGATATAGAGTCATTTAAGCCATCACTGCCAGAGGCTTGGCATCTTCAAACAAAAATTCGTACAAAAACTTCTCAGACCATTCATGCCCAAAGTAACTGCTGAATAGTCCAGATGCAGGATCGCGATCGGCACTGTATTGGTCATAGTCCTTTTGCGCCTTAACGATCCGTTGAATATCCGACTGATCGATTAGAGGCTTTGCATCGGCAAGCATTGTCCAATAAAGATTCAAATAGTCTTTGAATGCTTCTAGCACCCTAGTTCTGACAGTTTCAGGATCGGTCTTTGCAAACAATAAATATTTGGAGAAATATTGATTGGCATCGTAAAATTTCATTTCCAGATTTTGTGCCAAGTCTGGATACTTGTCATGCAAAGTTTTGAGCGGATAAATATATTTCTCAAGATAAGCAGTATCTTGAAATAATGGCTGAAAGTCCATCACAATCAAGTTTTTTACCGATCCAAATGACAAGAAATCAATTCCCAATAGTGGCAAGTCATAGTTATGGTTTGGATAAATGACGCTATTAAAAATTTGGGCACTTGCACCTGCATCAATGTATGTATAGCGAATTTTGCGAAATTCTGGACATTGATAGCACCAACTCCGAATCGTTGCAGGGCTACGACCGCGATCGCTAACACAAGACTCTAAACCTTCTGGTATCAAGCGGCTTTGCAAGTCAAACCTTTGAAATAGCGACTGTTCTAGATAGTCAAGAAAAGGTTTATACATGAATTTTAGATAAAACTACAAATTTATAAAAGTTGCTTTTAAAGTCTTAATTCATCACAATACGAGATCGGTTCTTTGTCCAAGGAGGATATGAGAAACTAGTTAATAATCCTTAATATAGACATTACGAACCAAATAAATAAAGGCGGCGCTTCGCGCCGCCTTTATTTATTTGGGGTTTGATTTACCCTAGATATGCTTTACTGAGCCGATTTTTTTTAGATAGTTAGCGCAGCTTCAGAAACTAAAGGAAATCCTAGTGCTTCCCTCTGAGCGTAATAAAGCTTAGCGACTTGACGAGCTAAGTTACGAATTCGTCCGATATAGCGCACCCGCTCAGTTACAGAAATTACACCCCGCGCATCTAACAAATTAAAGGAATGTGAACACTTCAAAACATAATCAAAGGCTGGTAGTACAAGTTCAGCCTCTAATAAATGTCCTGCTTCTTTTTCATATTGTAAAAACAGTTCAAATAGCAAATCTGAGTCCTGTGGCTTGCCGCCAAAGTTACCAAAGTTATAGCCACTATGCTCTACTTCGCCTTGGTGATGTACTTGTCCATATTTGATGTCGCCTAACTGTGGGTGCGATCGCCACACAATGTCGTAAACCGAATCCACGCCTTGCAGGTACATGACGAGACGCTCTAGTCCATAGGTGATTTCCGCAGAAACAGGACGACAGTCTAAGCCTCCAACCTGTTGAAAATAGGTGAATTGGGTGACTTCCATTCCGTCTAGCCAAACTTCCCAACCAACCCCCCATGCACCGAGGGTCGGTGATTCCCAATCATCTTCGACGAAGCGGACATCATGATCATCGGGATCGATGCCGAGATGTTTAAGACTGTTTAGATATAGATCCAGTACGTCATCAGGTGATGGCTTGAGAATTACCTGAAATTGATAATAATGTTGCAAGCGATTAGGATTTTGTCCATAGCGTCCATCGGTGGGGCGGCGGCATGGCTCAACATAGGCTACGCTCCAAGGCTCTGGGCCGATCGCTCTCAAAAATGTATGCGGACTCATCGTACCAGCACCCTTCTCGATGTCGTAGGGTTGAGCAATCAAACATCCGCGATCACTCCAATATTTTTGCAACGCCAAAATAACCGACTGAAAATCCATGCTGTACTAGGCAATAATACTTTAGCTTTTTATCCTATCAGCGATCGTGTCGAAAATCCTCTAGATTCAGGTCTTGACAGCAATTCTCATTGTGAAGGGTTTTCAGCGCCGCAGGCACTGAAAACCCAAGACTGGTTTGCGCTCAAAATTGCAAGCCGCGCAAATAAATCACATTTGCAGCAAATATTTTTCGCTTCCTAATTCGTCTAGCTTATCTTGCTTCTCCATCACCATTTCCGCCAAAGATTGACGATATGTTATTACCTGTTGGCGAAGATCAGGGTTGTGACTAGCTAGAATCTGCACTGCTAGTAGCCCTGCATTGTCAGCATTACCGATCGCAACAGTCGCCACAGGGATTCCTTTCGGCATTTGCACAATTGAATAGAGAGAGTCAACACCACTAAGTTGTCTGGTAGAAACTGGTACACCGATTACAGGCAAAGGTGAAAGCGCCGCCACCATACCTGGCAAATGAGCTGCACCTCCTGCCCCTGCAATAATTACCTTAATGCCACGAGTATGGGCTGTTTTGGCAAATTCAACCATTCTTTCGGGTGTGCGATGAGCAGAGATAATCGCAACTTCATGGGAGATTTTAAATTTTTGGCAAATTGCGATCGCGCCTTGCATGGTGGGTAGGTCAGAGTCACTGCCCATGATGATGCTAACTTGTGGTTGATCTTGCATATTTTAGATTTTTATAAAACATAACACGAGATGCGGCGCGAAGCGCCGCATCTCGTGTTTATCAACTTGATCGCAGTTCTAAGCCCAATACTTGAGTATGTTCTCCACGGGCTTGAGTTACGCCAATAGTGCGTTCTGACGCTTCGATCATCGGGCGGCGGAGACTGACGACGATAAATTGAGCAAGGTTTGCTTGCTTACGTACCATTTTTGATAAGCGCTCTACATTAGAGCCATCGAGGAACATATCAACTTCATCGAAAGCGTAGAAAGGCGAAGGGCGATAGCGTTGCAGCGCAAAGATAAAGCTAAGCGCAGTGAGAGATTTTTCGCCTCCAGACATCGATGAGAGATTCTGCACTTGTTTGCCTTTGGGGTGAGCAACAAGGGTTAATCCGCCACTGAGAGGCGCATTAGGATTTTCGAGTTGTAAATAACCGTCACCATCTGAGAGTTCGTTAAAGATTTCTTTGAAATGTCCATTTACTGCATCAAAGGCTTGCATGAAGGCACGTTGACGCAGGGTCGTGAAATTCTCAATGCGGATTAAGAGTTCAGTACGTTCTTGATTGAGGGTTTCCAGACGGCTACTGAGTTCATCAAGGCGTTGCGATGTGGCTTCGTACTCAGCGATCGCCATCATATTGACGGGTTCCATTGACTGAATGCGCTTGAGTAAACGGCGTTGTTCTAGTTGCAACTGCTCAAGGGTCATGGTTTCAGGAACTTCAGGTACAATATCGGGAAGTTCTATTTGGGCAAGTTGCTCTGTGAATTGAGCTATTTGCTGTTCGAGTTCGGTTTGACGTTCGCGATTTTTTTGTAACTGCCATTCTTGTTGTTGCAGTTGCTGCTGTTGAGCACGCAGCGATCGCTCACAGGCATCACGCTCTTGTTTTGCTGCGCCAATGGTTTGTTCGAGCACATCAAGACGAGCCTGATAGGAGACGATCGCTGCTTCAGCTTGTTTGATTTGATGCTGAATTAGTGATGTGCTGTTGATTAGTTCTGCTTGCGTACTGCGTAATTCTTGCAGGCGAACTTGGCGCTGCGCCATTTTCTCTAAGGCGAGTTTATGTTTGTTTTCTAACTCACCTAATTGTTGCTTGGCAGTGCGCAGTTCGATTTCCGCACTATTTAGCAGCGCTTCTTGACCTTGCATTGCATCTTGCGCTTGCAGCCAACGGGTGTGAGTTCCCGATTTTTCTAGTTCGGTAAGTTCGGCACGCTTGACCAGCAGCTTAGCTTCCAGCTCGGCAATATTGCCATCCAGAGTACTCAGTTGTGATTGTCCGATTTCGATCGCGGCGCGAGTTTGTTGGATTTGATCTTGTAGACGAGTGCGATCGCGGCTATTACGTTCGATCTGTTCGTAGATGCGATCGCGCTTAAGTTGGGATTCCCGATGAGTAGTTCTTGCTGATTGTAGTTGCTCTTCATACTTAGCAATGCCCGTTAATGCGCCCCGCAAACGATGATTGAGGCTGGCTAGCATCTGGTCGATTTCTAAGAGGCGATCGCGCAGTTGTTTGGTTTCCGAAGATTCGGCAGGCTTAGCATTGCCAAAATGCAGACTGCTATGTAGAGGAGCGCTGCCGCCAGTCATTGCACCAGAAGTTTCCAAAATTTCGCCTTCCAATGTCACCATGCGATGCTTGCCGATGTGGAATCTCGCTTGAGTGAGGTTCTCGAATACGAGCGTGTTTCCAAACACAAAGGAGAACACATCTTGATAGCGGTCTTCGTAGGTGACAAGATTAAAGGCATAGTCGATCGCGCCAAGTCTCTGAGCTTCGGTGCGCGAAGGAAACTTAGCAGCATTTAGTTTGTTCAACGGTAGGAATGTGGCGCGTCCTGCTCTCTCACGTTTGAGCAAGGCGATCGCTTCTGATGCAACTTCATCATTATCCACAACCAGATTGCCTAATCGACCACCTGCACAGATTTCTAGTGCTAATTGATAACGGGGCTCAACTAATCCTAACTGAGCAACCAAGCCGTATACACCTGACATATTCGCTTCGATTACGACTTGGGAAGCTCTGGTTCCTTGGACTTCACGGCTAGCTTGGACTTGAGCTTCGAGTTTGTCAAGTTGTCGCGTTTTCACTCGCTGCTCTTGAGTAATGCGATCAATCGTTTCATTTTGAAGTTGTACTTCTAACTGCGCTTCTGCGAGGTTTTTGGCTAAGGTTTGTACCAAAGCCTCAGCGCCACTAACTTCTGCTTCTTGCAACCGCAAAGCATCTTCCAAGGACTGATTGGAGAGCATATCAACAGCATAACGTCCTTCACCTGCCTGAATCTCTTTGAGTTCCTTTTCTTGTGACTCTAATTGGAGCGATCGCTGATTGAGGACTTCTCTAAGTCTTGTTTGCTCTTGCTTTTGCGGATCAAGTGATGCTTGAGCATTATCAACATCTTGGCGTAACTGTGTTTGCTGACGTACCCATTCTGAAGAAGCAGACGCGATCGCTTGCACTTCCTTACGATATTGGGAAACAATCGATGATTGTTGATCACGAGCTTTTTCAGCAGTAGCAGCTGATTCTTCTTTAAATTGCTTCTGTGATTCTAATTCTTCAGACTCGCGTAAGAGTTGATCGATTTCTTCTTGGGTACTGACAATATGATTTTGATTGTTTTGATAGGAACTAGTTAGTGACTGCTGCTGACGCTGCAAACCGCGCAATTCTGCCTGCTGTCCAGACCAGTTACTAGAAACCGAGAGATATTCTTCTTCACCGAGAGTATGGACGCGATCGCTAAGTTCGTTAAGCTGAACTGTCCCCGTCTCGATTACCTGCGAGAGTTCTGCTAATGACTTCTCGATATTGCCGCATTGTTCGCGATTATTAACTAATTCAACATTACGCAGCGATTGCTGATAAGTAATCTCCCGCTGTTGCAGCACTGCTTCCGATGCTTCCATGCGCTCATATTCCAACCGCAGCGCCTTATATTTCTCCGCCTTAACGCGATCGCTCTTGAGCTTCTCTTTATTGGCAATCAGTTCCTGCTCAACAATCCGAAATCTCTCTTCTTGCGCCTTAACGTCATCTAACTTGTCTTTGGCTGTCGAAATTTTGCGATCGAACTCGCCCACACCCGCTAGTTCGTCAATAATCTCCCGACGTTCCCGTGAGTTCATGGAGATAATGCCCGTAACATCCCCTTGCAATACGACGTTATAACCTTCAGGATAAATACGGAACTTAGCTAATTGCTCATGCAATTCGCTCAAGTTACATGGTGTTCCATTAATGTAATAAGTAGATGTATAAGTCCCCTGTGTAGTAACGCGCAACTTGCGCATCACCGTCCATTCGCCAATAGTTTGCCCTTCCGCAGTAGGGATTTCTACGCCTTCACTTTGCAATGCCGCCATTTCTGCCTCTTCAAGGGCAAAGGTCACGGTAACGATCGCTTCGACCATCCGCCCCTTTTTGCTATGGGCTTGGTTAACCAAATCTGGCAAGCGATCGGCTCTCATGCCCTTAGAGCCAGCCAGCCCCAGTGCAAATAGCAATGCATCCAGAATATTCGACTTACCCGAACCATTGGGACCCGAAACCACTGTAAACCCCGTCAGTAGTGGGATTGACACGGTCGAGCCAAAGGATTTAAATCTGGTGAGTTCTACATTTTTAATGTACATATTCGATATACGCAGTAGCGATCGGGGGGCATACTCAGCAAAAAAGTAGCGTAGCTATTTTCTTGCTGTCTCTAGGATGTCAATTTTTGACAGCATGAAAGTGCAAATACGTTATCATATCTTGTCAAAAATGGCATAGGTATCCTCAAGATTTTTTGCGGGTTATAATTGATTTCAATAAAGTTTAGACAAAAAATTTCATGTATCCCAAAACTCCTCTCTTCCAGAAATGTCTCCTATTTCTGGAATCACTACCCAACATTAAGGCGACTATTCAAGGCGAGCCTTATTTTTCTAGTGAGGTTTTAGCTGATGGAGAGTTAATAATTAGTACATCTGATAAGACAGCTCATTATATATGTGAGATCAAAACTGGGATAACAAATGAAATAGTTGAGCAAGTTGCTGAATATTTTGCCAATTTAGGGAAAAGACTGAATGATAAACAAAGACCTTTATTAGTTACTCGTAATTTATCTAGTCTGGTTGTAGATCAACTAATAGAGAGAAACATTGAATTTATTGATGTTGATGGAAATATCTATCTCAATAGTCCAGAGATTTATATAGTCATTCGCAATCAAACATCAAAAGAGAGCATAAATAAACCTTTAGAAATAACTTCTGCTGTTTTACAAGTTATGTATGCTTTGCTTAGTTATCCAAATATTTTAATAGGCAATAATGAAAACAATATTGCCTTCCTTTCTGGTGTTAGCCCACAAACAGTTAAAAGCATTCTTAAAAAACTTCAAGAGTTAAAATATATTAGGCGTAGTCAAGGAGAATATGAAATCATCAGCTATATTAAATTTCTCGAAAGATGGGAGCTAGGATATGCTGAAAGATTACGTGCAAAATTATTGATTAAGACATATAGTTCAATTGGAAAACAAAACATATCAGAGATTGAAGGTTTAATTAAAACCTATGCAAGTGAATTTAAATACTTCATAGGCGGTGAGCTTGCTGCATCAATAATAACGACCTATCTTCGCCCAATTAGTGTAGTCTTACATCTCAATAAAGAAACAATTGATTACCATCGTGAAATCGCGGTTTTACTCAAGCTCAAGCCCAACCCCGAAGGAAATATCACTTTTCTTCAAAATATTGGTGACTATGGTGACTATGAATATGGAGGACTAGCAAAGAACATTATCAATCCATTATTGATTCATGCCGAACTAGTTCGTACTGGGGATAGTCGATTGAAAGAAACTGCTGACCTTATTTTTGATAAATATATTGAGGAAATAGCGCAAAGGTAATGATTGATTCTAGAGAGAAACAAGTTCTAGCCGATTTAATAGCCATTGTCAAAGTGCTAAATTTACCAATGATTTTGGTTGGCGCGGGAGCTAGGATAATCATATTTGATCGAAAATTTGGGGAAGGACGAGGAACAAAAGACTGGGACGTAGCAATATCTATAGATAGCTGGAAATCTTATCAGAAGCTAGGTGAAGCTTTAATAGATGGCAATCCTCCAATCTTTCAATCTACAGAAATTGCTCATAGATTCAGACATATTGAAACCGCTATCGACGTTGATATTGTACCTTTTGGGGCAATTGGTGAACCCGACCAAGAAATTATTTGGACTGATAGTGGTAATCCCATGAGCGTTTTGGGTTTTGAGGAGGCGCTCTCTCATGCCATAACTACTAATATTGATGATTTGGAAATCCAAGTAATTGATACTCCATCTTTTGTAGTTCTCAAAATTTTTGCTTGGGGCGATCGCGGAGAACGCACAAAAAAAGATTTGGAAGACATTGAGTTTATCTTATCGAAATATGAAGACGATGACGAGGAGCGAATCTTCAATGAATTAGCAGCAGAACTTTCTAGTGGGAATGTTGACTTTCTTGATGCAAATATCTATCTGCTCGGACAAGATATTTGTAGAATGTTGCAAAACAAAACGCTGATAGAGCTAAATAAATTATTGGAGAAAATGATTAAAAAGTTTGATTACGATGAAGAAAGATCTTTCGGCTATATGCTGAAAGTCTTGCAGAAAGGCATTTACTCGTTAAACCCCAAAACGTGAAAGTTTCGTAATGTTTTTGAGGAGATCGCTTTGTCCTAAAATCTGATTGAGATTTTGGATTTTGTGATGTGTAGCGATCGCAGGTTACAAAGTAGGTGACGAAGATGGGTCTATTATGCTAGACGAAAAGCAATTTACCTTAGCTTTTAACTTTACCTAATCTATTCAGCCAAAACCCTATGAAAGTTGACGTATATAAGCTTCCTCAAAATAGTCCAGATGATCTCACAGCGCTAGAAGCAGCGATCGCATCTGGCGAAATTAATCCACAACAGATTGTGGCAATTTTGGGTAAGACAGAAGGAAATGGCTGCGTCAATGACTTCACACGCGGCTTTGCAGTACAAACCTTAAAGAATTATCTTGCTAATTTTGTTGGGAAAGAACAATCTGCATCGATTGTCTATGTCATGTCTGGAGGTACTGAAGGAGCTATAAGTCCCCATTTGACAATTTTCACTAGCCAGCCTTCTCAACCACATATCCCAACCCGTATGGCTTTGACTCTAGGTGTAATTCATACCCGTGATTTTACCTCTGCGGAAATCGGCTCATTAATAATGGTTA
>Ga0315906_10006266_pt1 | contig 14752 bp, 15 predicted proteins | sample LakEriMetagenome_4_FD_203526 | JGI IMG/M metagenome (GOLD analysis project Ga0315906, IMG submission 203526) | Freshwater fungal communities from buoy surface, Lake Erie, Ohio, United States - Buoy 2 MA122 | ecosystem: Environmental > Aquatic > Freshwater > Lake > Lake biofilm | place: USA...
AGAATTGGAAAAAGCAATCCTTCGAATGCAGAAGCCAAAGGATGAAGAAGCGTACTTGCAATCACGAGCAATATGAAAACAATGGTTCCACCAAGATCTCTTGCCTTGACATGTACAAATGACTGTTCGGTAATTGATCCAAAAACAGCTTCCATCCCACTTCTGAATGAAGATAGCAATGCAGATGCAGTCCAGAGCAAAGCGGGAATACCAATCCAACCGGCACCTGAACTATATGCAAATAAAGTCTGAACTTCCTTCAATATCAATGACACAGCACCTGAACCGGATTCACCCATTGGCAAAAGTGTGGACAAAAACACTTCTAAAGATGGAATAAATGACTGAATATCGAGAATATTGCCAACAATGAATAATGCAACCATCAGTAGAGGGAATACGCACAAGAGAGCATTGAATGCGATTCCTGCTGAAATCAGAAAGAGATGTCTGGAACCTAATTCTTCAAAAAAAGATTCTATGACCAGATACCAACGTTTGAAGGGCAGTGAACGGACTCGCATTGAGTGCCTTTTCTTTGTGAACATGAGATTACAACCCCGAAATGAGCATCCAAAATGCCCGAGCAATTGCGCAAAGTTCGTAAATTTGCATCGTTTACGATAGTTTTTACCATTTAGGTTTATATCATCCGAGAGGTGAATCATGATAGATTTATTGAATCTTAATTCCGCAGAGGAAGAGATTGGTTTTGAGACCATTCCAATTGGAGTGACAGGTGCTGATGAGAATGACAATGTTCGCATCACATTCAAAGCTTTGAGTGAAGTCAAAAAAATCAAAGCACAAAATGCCATTCCAGAGGATTATGGTTTGAGAGTTGGTGTCAAAGGCGGCGGTTGCTCCGGGATGTCTTATACATTAGGTTTTGATGCCACGAGCAAGGAATTGGATCGCATATATGAAACGCAAGGCGTGAAAGTATTTGTTGATCCAAAGAGTTTGTTTTATCTGATGGGTGTGACCCTTGATTATAGCGATGGCTTGAATGGTCGTGGCTTCACATTCAATAATCCGAATGCAACCAAGACTTGCGGTTGTGGAAGTTCTTTCGGTGTGTGATTTTCCCAAATTAAATAGAGATAAGCATTATGGCATATGAATGGAAATTCAATCCCCGTCCGTATAGCGATGAGGAAGCAAAAGAGTTATTGTCACCAGTGGTTTCTCCTGAAACATCTGATTGGCACTATAATACCCATCACAAAGGTTATGTGACATTCCTGAATAAGATTGAGGGAGAATTGGAGTCGGCAGATCGTTCAGGTGCAAATGGTAATTATAGCCATGTCGGTGAATTGAAGCGCCGTCTCACATGGAATCATGGCGGAACTGTTCTTCATGATGTCTATTGGGAAGTGCTTGGTGGAGATGGTGATCCATCAAAAGGACCGGAAATTCTTGCAGCTATTGAAAAAGAATTCGGTTCATTTGACAATTGGAAAGCTGATTTTAAGGCCGCTTGCATAGCTGCAAAATTATCCGGTTGGGGAGTTTTGACTCATGATCAACTGTATAGTGGTCGCTTGCTCAATGTCCTCGTGGATGAACATCATTATGGAGCGATTTGGGGCGGAATCCCATTGATTTCTTGCGATGTGTTTGAACATGCCTATTATCACAAGGACGGTCCGGGCAGAGCCAAGTATGTTGACAATTTCTTGTCAAATCTGCACTGGGGCAGAATCAATGAGCGTTTCAAAAAATTCGTTCGTTGAAATGTCGATAGGAACTTATAAAGTACTTATGTAAGTTTGCCTCACGAACTCCTCGTAAAGTTAAAAGGATGGGCATTTGGCACTTCGCAACAGCGAAAAGTCGAATGCCCATTTTTATTGAGATACAGTATGTCACAGATACCAATATTTCCACTAGATCTTGTTGTATTTCCCGATACCACATATCCTCTTCATATTTTTGAAGAGCGATATAAGGCAATGATAGGATTATGTTTGGCCGAGGAATTGCAGTTCGGGATTCATCTCAAGTCAACCGGAATATTACATCCAATTGGGACTGTCGTGGATGTGACTTTACTTCGCAGATATGAAGATGGAAGAATGGATATTTTGGTCAAGGGTTTGTATAGACATAAAATCAGCGGAATGAATACACGCACAACTCCCTATTATTTGGCTGATTCGATAATTTATGAAGACAGAGACGATGAAGAAGTGAATGTTTCGGCATTGATGCAGTGCTTGGATTTGTATAATCGCGTCGTGAAAGCAATTCCGGATTTGAAAGCAAAAAAGTATTCGCTGGAACAAATTTTGGAAATGACATTGATGCCATCATTTATTTTTGCGACAAAAAGCGGATTGAATGTACAACAGAAGCAGGAGCTCCTGGAAATGAAATCAGAAACTCGCAGAATTGAAATGTTGACTGAAATTCTGAGTATGGTTGTACCAAAACTGGAAGAACTTGCCGATAGAGAAAAAATCATCATGAGCGATGGTTATTTTCCATCAATCAAATGATACATCATCATCTTCTGTCTCCGTCTCAGTTGGCTCCGTCTCCCTCATTCTATAACCCACTCCTCTAATGCTCTGCAATATCCTTGCTGAGCCGGGCCTTTCGATTTTGGATCTTATTCTTTTGATATACACATCAATGATATTTGATTCCGGATCGAAATTGTGTTTCCAAACATGTTGTGTGATCATGCTTCGAGAAATGATGCGATTTTTATTTCGCATGAGATATTCGAGCAATGCATATTCTTTGGTTGTCAATTCAATTTCTTTACCCCATCTGAAAGCAACATGAGCAACGGTGTCAAGCGTTAAATCCATGCATTGCATTTTAGTGGATTTTTCAGGACTTGATCTTCTCATGATGGAACGCAATCTCGCTGCCAATTCTTCGAAGTGAAAAGGTTTTGGCATATAATCATCAGCGCCAAGATCCAATCCTGCAACTCTGTCTTCTGTGTTTCCACGAGCCGTGAGCATGAGTACAGGTGTTACATTGCCTGCCGCGCGCATCGCGCTGAGAACTGCAAGACCATTTCTTTTGGGAAGCATCACATCAAGTACAATGGCATCATATTGATTATGCAGGGCCATCTCGAGTCCAGTTTGCCCATCAAATGCAGTTTCAACGATATAGCGCTCTTCCTCCAAGCCCCTTTTGATGAAGAGTGCCATTTTCTTTTCATCTTCAATGACAAGAATTTTCATTGATTCAATCCTGAATGGTCAGATTAATAATCGAATGTCACAAAGTCGGCCAAATCTTCTGCCTTTTGCAAATGCAATAACATACCTTCTTCTTTCAAATCATTTACAGCTTTCATGACGCGGTCCAAATCGATGCGATGATGATATGAAAAACGCCATACATCTATTGGAGCCATGCTGATTTCAAGTACGAATAATTGTGCGACTGTGACGCTTTCCTGCTTGACATATCGATCTTTGACAGCATCCAGATAAAATGATATCTCCTCGCCAATCAAATGATCAGCAACGAAATAATAATTCTCATGAGTCAATAAATCACAAATAGGAAAACCTCTCACTGGATCAAGCATGAGTGGAAGGAATTCGAGTCCAACAGTATATCTATATTCATCATCATCATTGCCCCATAAATCATTCCAAACAATGGGATGATATTCTTTGAGCCATTCAAAAAATACAATTTCTTTTTCAGGCAATCGCATGAGTTGCGTAGAACCAATATGTGCAATGATCTGCTTTGCATCATCTTTTGAAAGAGATGACAAGATCTCAGTATCGAAAGAGATTATACTACGAAGATCTGAGTCTGCAACTTGTTCTTTTAGTGATTGGATAAGCGCTGAAAGATCCATTACATTGACCTCAAATTAGCTTGATATGTATTTTGAACTGCATCGATGATGGATGATATCGCTGTGTTGATTTCTTCTTCAATCAATGTTCTTTCACGAGATTGAAATGTGAATCTGAGTCCGATGGATTTCTTTCCTTCACCGATTGAATTGCCTTCAAAAACATCGAATACATCAATATTCGTAAGTAATGAACCCGCCGCGGTTTTTGCAGTTTCTATAATGCTTTTAGCAGTATGTTCTTTGTCGAGTATGAATGCCAAATCACGCTCCATTGCCGGAAATACGCTAATTGGTGTGAAGCTTTGTTTCGATTTTTTGAGTTGATAGAGTGCGGTTAAATCAAAGATGATTGCAAAAACAGGCATTGCACAATCAAAGGTCTTGCAATAAGCCGGGAGTAATTGTCCCGCACATGCAATAATCTGTTTGGATGATGTGAATGCTATTGCATTTGGACTCATGACTGAAGCCGGAGCAATGTCATCCGGGATTTTTGTCGTGGTTGAATATTGATGCAAATCGCAGTATTGTAGAATTGCCTCGGCCATCCCTTTTGCATCATAAAAATCAATTGTTCTGTTTTTGTTCTTCCAATAATCTTCTGCAGTATTTCCTGTAAGGGTAATCAATAAATGTTCACGCTCACGAAATCCGGCGAGTGTAGAAATGGAATCTTTGATCGTTTGATCTTTGTGAAAGACTCTTCCAATGTCGAAGATTGAAAGATTCTTTTGTCCTGCATTCCAATTTCTTGAAATGATATCCAATGATGCAGGAATGAGAGATGGACGCATTGCCGAAAATTCTTCGCCGAGTGGATTCTTCAGAGTTACGACTTCTTTTGCGAATACCTCTGCTTTTTTTGTATCCAAGAAAGAATATGTGACGATTTCTTGCATGCCCATCGACATCAACTGTTGTCTAATGCGATTTCGCAAATGTGGCTGTTGCAATTTGACATTGATATTGCTTTCACCGGGGAAATGCACATCTGTGTTTTGTGGAAGATTGTCATATCCAATGATACGTGCAATTTCTTCAATGAGGTCGATTTCTTCATTGATATCAATTCGATGACTTGGAGCAGAGACCGTGATTGAATCATCATTGCTTGCAATTATACTGCAATCAATTGCTTCCATGCATGATATGATTGTCTTGGAGTCGAGTTCTTTTCCGAGCATTGCGACAGCTCTGTCAATGCGTATGGTTATATGCTTTTCACCATGGACATTTGGATAGATGTCTTGCATTTCATCGGCAATTGTTCCGCCGGCCAATTCGATGATCATTTGTGCGGCTCGCAATGCGGCATGTGGTAGCATGTTGATATCAACACCACGCTCAAAACGATAGGCGGCATCGCTTGAAATGCCAAGTTTTTTTGCGGTTCTGCGAATTGATGAAGGCTGGAAATATGCCGACTCGATGAATACGGAAGTGGTTGAATCCGAAATTTCGCTATTCTTTCCACCCATGACACCCGCAATGGCAATGGGTTGCTCAGCATCACAAATCAACAGCATGCGATCATCAAGAATGCGTTCTTTGCCATCGAGTGTTTCGAATTGTTGATTCGCATTTGCAGTTTTTATGATGATGGAATTTCCTGTAATCAAATCTGCATCGAATGTATGGAGTGGTTGACCTGTTTCATACATCACATAATTGCTGATATCAACGACAATGTTCTTTGGTCGAAGTCCAATCGATTCAATTCTTCTTTTAAGCCATTCGGGCGATTCGCCATTTGTGATTCCACTGATTTTCAAGCCGATATATCGATGGCACAATTCTGAATCTTCAATGGAAATACCCGGATTGCTTGAATTCCCTCTATTCTCATATGCTTTTAATGCTTCTTCCTTGCCGGGAATTGTTGCTTTTTGAGATGAACCCGAGAGAATTGCAATCTCTCTGGCAAGTCCGATATGACTCAAGCAATCTGCTCGATTTGGAGTGATGCCGATTTCAAGCAAAACATCATTCATCCCAAGCATATCAGAAAGAGGTATGCCGATTGGAGTATTCTCAGGAAGTACCCAAATGCCTCCATCATCTTCACCGAGATTAAGTTCGAAGCGACTGCAAATCATTCCATTGGATTCAATTCCGCGAATCTTTCTTTTGCCGATTGCAAAACCACCATTTGGCACAATTGCGCCGGACTGAGCGATAATCACTGTTTGTCCTGCACCCACATTTGGTGCGCCACAGATGATGACACTTTCTGTAGAGCCATTGGTTACCGTGCACAATGACAAAGAATCAGCATTGGGATGGGCTTCTCTGTGCAAGACTTTTCCGGTGACAAAACCTGCATAAACAGCCGCATCATCACGAATTGATTCGACTTCAATTCCAAGCATGGTTAGGCCATCGGCCAATGCTTGTATTGGCATTTCAAAAGGGTAACATTCTTTTAACCATTGAAGAGAAGCAATCATTGCAATCGGATTTATGTGGTGTAAACAGTGCTTATTTGCGAAAAGCATGGTTCGAACATGCAAATATACTGCTCATTTGGCTTATGATGATAGTGTCTCTCCAATGAGTGCATCCAATGAATATGAATCAAAAAGGTGAAATCAGTTGAGGAAAACCCCTTAAAAATGAGGACTTTTTGATATTTTTGCAGTCTTGTCACCATTAATGCCACAAAACAAATTATGAGTAATGATGCTCTAATAGGCAAGATCAAAAAAGCGATCCTTGTCCTGCAAATCAGCAATTTCCTTGCTGGTTTGGCCTTTTTTGCGGGTTATTTCATTCAAGGCGATATCTTGTTCATCATAGCCGGGATATGTCTCATGATAGCAGTTGTGGGGCTTCATGCATTGAGGAAGCGAATATTCGCAAAATTGGAACTCTAATTCACAATCATCAGATCGGAATCTTTCATGAACATAGCGGTTATTTGCGGAGGTATTTCGCCCGAAAGAAATGTTTCGCTTGTCGGCGGTCTTGCGGCAACGAATGCCTTGGAATCACTTGGGCATACAGTTCGCATCATTGATCCTGCTTTTGGAGCCGATTGCATCCGCATGAAAGATCAAATAGAAATTGATCCCTCCGTATTGCCAAGCGAAGAAATTCTTGGATTGCCCAAAAAACGATTATTGGAATGTGTGATGTCATCAGCATTTGATGGCATAGATATCGCATTCATGCTCATTCATGGAACAAATGGCGAGGATGGAATCTTTCAAGCTCTGCTTGAAGCAAGAGGCATACGATATACAGGAAGCAAGGTTTTGTCCAGTGCATTGTGCATGGATAAAGTTGCTTCAAAAATGATGATGTCAGCAACCAATATCATGACGCCACCATGGGCAATTGCAGTAAAGAGCAAAGGACATTTCAGTGATTCGGACATGTTGCATGAAATCATTGAAGATTTACCCGGTTCTTTGGTCATTAAGCCAAATAATCAAGGATCCACTGTTGGTATGTCGATATTACACAAGCCCAATATTGAATCTTTGCAGAAAGCTCTGGAAGAGGCTGGTCAATATGCCGATATGATTCTGATAGAATCATATATAGAGGGCAGGGAATTGACTGTAGCCGTTCTAGGTGATGAGGCATTACCCATTATTGAAATCGTTCCTGATGGTGGATTTTATGATTATAAGCATAAATACACCAAGGGTGAAACTCAGTATCATTGTCCGGCTGACTTAAGTGGTGATATCACTGAATTTGTTCAGAATCTTGCTATCTCTGCACATAAAGTGCTTGGTTGCACTGCTTATAGCCGAGTGGATTTCCGTCTTGATGAAGAGAATGTTCCATATTGTTTGGAAGTGAATACAATTCCCGGGTTCAGTGCAACAAGTTTGGTTCCGATGGCCGCAAGAGAGCATGGAATTGAATTCCCGGAACTTTGTGAACGCATCATTGAACTGTCCTAATGGCAAAAAGAATCACAAATAATGAGAATCAATCAAAGCCCGATTCGCCAAAGCTCAGCAAGGCAAAGAAGGTTTTCAATAGAATGACTCTCATGTTTGTATTGATAGTGGCGGCTGGTGGTACGGCGATTTACATCAACAATGTGATGCGCATCAATAAGATGTTGAATGAGATTCGATCATTGGAAAAGCAGCGTGATTCGCTTGTTTCAATGAATCAACATTTGAAGTCCAAAGTATTGGACATGCAATCGGCGTCAAGAATCACAGCATTGGCTAAGAATAAACTGGGCATGATTCCCAATCCAAAAGCACCAACAAGCGTAACACCTTGATTCATCCATTTTACGAATAAATACAACCATGAGTAAACAAACGGTCACATTGATAAAAGGCGATGGCATCGGTCCTGAAATTGCACATTCGGTGCAGACAATTTTTGCTGCGGCAAATGTACCGATCACTTGGGAAGAAGCGGATGCAGGATTGTATTGCATCGAGAAATATGGGAATGGCATTCCTCAAGAAACTTTGGACTCAATCATTAGAAATAAAGTTGCATTGAAAGCACCAACCACAACCCCGATCGGTGGTGGACATAAGAGCATCAATGTGACAATTCGCAAGACTTTGGATTTGTTTGCCAATGTAAGACCATCAAAGTCACTACCGGGCATCAAGACTCGATTTGATAATGTGGATTTGATCATCGTTCGTGAGAATCTCGAAGATACCTATGGTGGGATCGAGCATCAGCAATCACCTGAAGTTGCGCAATGTCTTCGATTGATCACTCGCTCAGGTTCACGCAATGCCGCCAGATATGCTTTCGAAATGGCAAATCTTAGTGGTCGTAATCGTGTGACTTGCGTTCATAAAGCGAATATTCAAAAGATCACCGATGGATTATTCCTTCGCTCATTCCAGGAAGTTGCCGCTGATTATCCGCATATTGAACATGATGACATCTTGATCGACAATTTGTGCATGCAATTGGTGACAAAGCCCGAGCAATTCGATGTATTGTTATTGCCGAATTTGTTCGGTGATATCGCCAGTGATTTATGCGCAGGTCTTGTAGGTGGATTGGGTGTTGCTCCCGGTGGCAATATTGGTAAAGATTCCGCAGTATTTGAAGCAGTGCATGGCTCTGCGCCGGATATTGCAGGTAAAGGCTTGGCAAATCCAACAGCCATCCTTCTTTCTAGTTTGCAAATGCTTCGCTATCTCGGTTTGAATGGATATGCAAATCGCATTGAAAATGCTTTGCAGGAAACATTGCAAGCGGGCATCAAGACGGGAGATTTGGGTGGTAGTGCAAATACTCATGAATTCACGAATGCAATTTGTGAGAGAATTGCTCCTGAGGATGAATCAGCCGCTAATGAAACCCCGACCAAAATCATCATCGATCATGAACCACTTACTGTTGAGCAACAACCTTGGAGCATTCACGGTGTGGATGTATTCGTTCGTTCAAAAACAGGAATGCCGGTATTGCCTGAAACGATTGGTGCATTCAAGCTGGCCATGATTTCAAATCGCGGCACAAAGATTTATCCAGGGGTGACACCGGATATTCTCTTGGTTGACCATTTCCGTTGCCGCTTCTATTCGGAAAAGCCGGTTGAACATGATGATGTAATCGCCATGCTCAGTGCTTTTCCAAAAGAATATGTATGGAATCATATTGAGATTCTTCACAAAGAAGGCGATCAACCATTGTTTTCCAAGGCCCAAGGAGAATAAATTTCCGGAAGTTCATGTAATGATTTCCTGAAATTGAATTCTCATCGGAGTTTTCTATCTTTGTTTGAGCTCAACTTTTTACATAATACATTTGATTGTTCTGGAGAACCTTCTCACATGGATATTTCCAAATACTTTTCAGTTAAAGGACTTACTGTATTCATACTCGCCATGTTCCTCTTGGGATGCGGTGAAAAATCGAAGGGTCCTGAACCACTCGGATCATTGAAGTCATATACTGATCCCGCAACCTCATTCAAAGTGCAATACCCGGACAATTGGAAAGAATTGCAGAAAGAGTCAGGTCGTAGATTCATGGCTTTCCCGGGGAAAGATGCAAGTGATGCATTTCGCAAGGTATATGCAATGCCGGGTGAAATCAATAATTCTGCCGCACAAATCGCCGTGTTTCTCCAGCCAACTCGTGGAAGAATCCTTGATTCGATTGTGTTGGACAATATGACAGACATGATTAGTGACTCACTCTATACAGAGAAAAGAAGAATGACAATCGCGGGTTTGCCTGCTTATAGATTGCGTTACAGATATAATCTTGCCGATGGTTTATATGAAGGCGAGAAATATATTGTGGTGAAAGACACTGCTTATGCTACAGTGCTTGAATTCAGTGCATTTTCAGATTCATATTCATTCTATAAGCCGACATTTGACAATATCGCAAAGAACTTTGTACCGGCTTCGAATCCGATTGAGAAGAAACCGGACACAGTTGTTCAAAATGCTGAAGCTGCGCCTCCATCAGCAACAAGCCGCGTTATTAATGGAACCGGATTTTCTATTTCCGTGCCGGACAATTTCAATGGTGTAAAAACACAAAATGCAGGCACGATGTATTCCGTCAGCTTCCAAGGTGATCGTCTCGATTGTACAATTCAAGTGGATGTGATTGATGCTTCCAAGCAAAAAAATCTTTCTAAGATTGTTGAAGATAATAAGAAAGCATATGGAGCAGCAGCCGCATCAAAAACCACACTTGGTGGTGTAGAAGCATACTATATGAATTATTCATTCGGTGGCAATGTTCAGAGTCGTGTATACTTTGCCATCAAAGGCGATAAAATGTTCCGCGTGACAATGAATTATTTCATCCCAAAACAGGATGTGTATAAGCAGGTGTTTGAAAAGAGCATTGGCACATTCCGAATGTTATGATTTAAGTTTTTGTGAAAATAAGGCACTTCGTTTTCAAAAGCGGAGTGCCTTTATTTTTTGATTTTGTATGCAAACACACATTGAAATGCAACATTTGATTTTGGATTGGTTTTCTCGAGAAGGGAGAGTATTTCCTTGGAGATATGATTCACCCGATCCATATCATGTGTTAATTTCAGAATATATGTTGCAACAAACTCAAACATCCAGAATTGCAGAGCGATTTCCGATATTTCTAGCAAAGTTTCCGAATATCTTATCATTGTCAAATGCAAGCAATCAGGAGATGATTCTTGCTTGGCAAGGTTTGGGATATAATAATCGTGCGCTTCGACTTCGCGACTGCGCCAAAGCAATAGTGAATGTGCATGAAGGCATGATTCCTGCGGACTATGATGCATTGCTGAACTTACCTGGTATTGGACCATATACGGCATCGGCAATCATGTCTTTTGCCTATGGATGTAATATCTCGGTGATAGATGTCAATATTCGAAGAATATATGCTCGATTGAATGGATATTCGAATCCCGATGAAATGTCAAACAAGTCCATTGAGAGCTTTGCCGAACAGATATATCCAAAAGGCAAATCATCGGAATGGCATCAGGCATTGATGGATATCGGTGCACAATTTTGTAAAGCAAATCAAGCCAATTGTGAATTGTGTCCAATGCAAGAGCACTGTCTATCAGCTTTCAATGTACGGATCGAAAAGAAAAAGGTGAGAAGAACCGAGCCATCACATAGAAATATTCCAAATCGGATTTGGCGAGGAAGAGTAATTGAATTCTTAAGAAATACCAATGAATATCGCAGTGAAATAACTGAGCTATTGCGTGGAATCTTGGGAGAACCAATTGATGAAAAAGATCAGAAATGGTTTGAAGACACAATCTCGCATGCTCTCATAAAAGATCGTTTGATTCACTATGATTCACATACAAATATCATTTCCATATCTCAATGATTGAGGCAAAGAATGTTGTCGAATAAAGGTCCATTGGAAAGAACTTTCAGAAGATTATCTCTCTTCATGATTTTTATTTCTGTGATTACAACAGGACTGATCATGTATGTAATCTCAGGAATGGATGGAATTGATTTGCTTACTTTGTTTTTAGCATGGTTTACAATTTCAATTGCATGTATTTTTTTTGTGAGAATATATGTCCGAAGACAAGTCATTCATCCCATCAATGTAATTATTGATTCTATGAATAGTTTTGTTGGTGGTATATCTTCCTCAAGAGTAGACAAACAGTTCAGCAACGCATTTGAGTTAAGGGAATTGGCTGAAGCATATAATTCACTCGCCGATAAATCTTCCAAGGATATATCTGAATTAAAGAAATTAGAGCAGGTTCGCAGTCAGTTTTTGGGCAATGTTTCACATGAATTGCGAACACCAATCTTTTCGATTCAGGGATATTTGGAAACTCTTCTTGATGGCGCACTAGAAGATCCTTCTGTTAGTAGAAAATTTGTGGAAAGATCTCATGCAAATGCAATTCGATTGAATTTGCTGCTTTCGGACTTGATTGATATATCAAAGATAGAATCCGGCGAAATGCGTATGAGCTATAGATATTTCAATGCTATTGAAATGATTCATGATGTATTGCATTCACTTGAATTTCAGGCTCAACAATATCAAGTGGTTTTGGAAACAAAAATGCCTGAAGAAGAAGTGTCTGTTTATGGAGACAAAGAAAGACTGTCTCAGGCACTTACAAATCTCGTTGAGAATGCCATGAAGTATAATAAGGCGGGTGGAAAGGTCATTGTTGAATTAAGCATGAACACATCTCAGGTGACCATTTCCGTGAAGGACACCGGAATAGGCATAGCAAAAGAGCATAAGAACAGAATATTTGAGCGTTTTTATCGAGTTGATAAAGATAGATCAAGGGCTGTAGGTGGAACAGGATTGGGTCTTGCTATTGTTAAGCATATTCTTGAAGCTCATCAAACATCACCCAATGTTGAAAGCATCCCGGGTGAAGGCACCACGATTTCTTTCACATTGAAAATTTAGACTATATTTTGAGTGTTTACAATGCTCACATCATCATCATTTTTTTGTAATTTTGCCATCTAATCACCATCCTACATTTGGAATAAATCATGTCACATACAGAAAATTCTTCTTTGAACTTTCACCTTTCCGAAGAGGTACAGGCAATAAAAGATGTTGCGGCTTCATTTGCCGACAATGAAATTGCTCCTCATGTGCTTCATTTTGATGAAAAGCAAGAATTTCCCCATGAAATTTTCAAAAAATTGGGTGAATTGGGATTTCTTGGAATTCTTGTACCAACAGAATATGGTGGAAGTGGTCTTGGTTATCAAGAATACTCAGTGATTGTGGAAGAAATTGCCCGTATTTGTCCTGCAATGGCACTTGGTGTTGCTGCTCATAATGGACTTTGCACCAATCATATTTTGAAATTCGCCAATGAAGAAGTTAAGCAAAAATATATTCCAAGATTGGCGGCAGGTGAAACATTGGGCGCATGGGGTTTGACAGAACCTAGTGCAGGAAGTGATGCGGGTGGAACTCGCACAACAGCAGTCAAAGATGGTGATCATTATATTATCAATGGATCCAAGAATTTCATCACGCATGGTAATGTTGGTGATATTGCCGTGATAATGGCTGTCACTGATGCATCAAAAGGCAAGCGCGGAATATCAGCATTTGCCATCGACAAATCGATGCCCGGTTTCTATGCATCCAAGAAAGAAAATAAATTGGGCATGCGATGCAGTGATACTGCTTCATTGACTTTTGACAATGTGCGCGTTCCTGCAAGTCACTTGATTGGCAATGAAGGCGAAGGTTTTGTGCAGGCATTGCAAATTCTTGATGGTGGAAGAATTTCCATTGCGGCATTATCCGTTGGTCTTGCGCAAGGTGCATTGAATGCTTCTTTGAAGTATTCTGTGGAGCGTAGGCAATTCAATCAGAGATTGGCAGACATGCAGGCAATTCAATTCAAGTTGGCCAAAATGGCTATGGATATTGATGCGGCAAGACTCTTGACTTATAAAACAGCATGGATGCGTGATAATGGTCAGAATATCACATTGGCTGCTTCTCAGGCTAAATTACATGCCAGTGAAATTGCTGTTAGAGTTGCCGAAGAATCCGTACAGATTCATGGCGGATATGGATATATCAAAGAGTATCCGGTTGAAAAATATTATCGTGATGTGAAACTACTCACCATTGGTGAAGGAACCAGCGAGGTTCAGAAATTGGTGATAGCAAGACAATTACTTACCGATTAAAGCAAAAAGAGGCATCCAATGGATGCCTCTTTTTTTTACCAGTTCCTTGAGACGAAGTCCAAGTATTCTTGATACAATTTCTCATAATGAGGTCCAATGATTTCTATGGTGCCTGTTATATAACACCCTGAAGAAACTGTTACAAAACGAATGGTGAGAGATTTTTCGTCATGGGTGGTAAAATGAGCCCCCAATTTTCCATAGTAACATTCTTGAACCATGGACACTGCCATTCTTCTTGCATCTTGGAAGCTGCTGAATATATCATTCAATGTAACCTGATAATTAATCATGCTTCTTGTATAATCTTCAGATTTTCTGGCTTCGCCTCTGTCATTCTTGTTTAGAAGCTTTCCCAATGGATAGAGTGAATCATAGAGATCGACTTCATACCCTCGTATATCATTAGTTGCTTCAATCCAACTCGCCGTAACTGCAATTATTTCATCAAAATTCATTTTGCCCTCATCGAACAATGTAAAAAATATTATTATTTCCCCTATTGATTAAAATCATCATCATGTAAAAAGTCAGGAAGATCGATATCGTCCAATGAGCCTGATTCAATTTTTTCTATGATGTCTTGTTCTGCTTTTCTGATTTCCAAAGCCGCTTGAAATCCCTCATCAGTTACCATGTATACAAGATATTTTGCGGGTTTGTCTCGCAATTGATCATGACCTTCTTTTTCTGTCAAGATGATATAATTCTTTTTCTGTAATCCATAAACTGCAAGCTTTGCATCAACCGGATTTGAGATGATTCTTTTGAGTGT
>Ga0315906_10006268_pt1 | contig 14751 bp, 13 predicted proteins | sample LakEriMetagenome_4_FD_203526 | JGI IMG/M metagenome (GOLD analysis project Ga0315906, IMG submission 203526) | Freshwater fungal communities from buoy surface, Lake Erie, Ohio, United States - Buoy 2 MA122 | ecosystem: Environmental > Aquatic > Freshwater > Lake > Lake biofilm | place: USA...
TTCAGTCTGTGACGAAACGGATTTTTTTTCTTCATTCTTACAAGATGAAATAACAAAAAGAGAAACTATAACCCAAAGGTGAAACTGAATTGATTTCATACTACATTCAAATGTTTGAATCAGAATTTTCGTTGCAAATGTATAGTATAATGATGGCTTTTATTTATTTTTTATGGGATACTTTATGCAGTTTATTTTCAGTGGTTAGTTCTTTATGGATACTATCCAGAATGCCATTCACAAAATGCCCGCTTTGCGGTGTACTGTAATCTTTGGCAAGGTCAATATATTCATTAATCGTAACCTTGGGCGGTATAGTTTCGAAATAAAGAAATTCACAAATCCCCATGCGCATAAGTATCATATCCAGGAGCGCGGTTCTTTCGGGATCCCAGTTTTGAAGTTTGGGATGAATCAGTTCCTTGCAGACTTCATTTTTTTCTATAACCGCTACCAGCAGATCTTCTGCATAACTTCTTTTTTCCTGACTAATGAATTGCTGAAAATTATAACTGTCAGGTTTTTGAAGAAAATTCAGAATAAGTAATTCCATCATTTCGGCATCATCCTGCCAATGCATAAATTGATCTTCTATGAATTCTGTCAAATTTTCATTTGGTAAAATCAGCTCCTTAAAAATAAACTCAAGGATAGCTTTTTCATCTTTTTTTTCCCGGTTTTGATGGCTGATATACTGTTTATAATTAGGCGTTTCTACGAGTGATAAATAAATTTTTCTAATCCATTCATCTTCAATCGTTAGATGGGGCTTAAATGCGGCAATGGCTTGCTTATATGTAGGCATTTCTAATATATGCCATAAAATCGTATTGCCTGCCAGTTTGGTATTGACATTCAAATCACTTGTCGTAGGCAGATGTTTGGACGCACGTGCAAGAGCATCTTTCTCTGCATATCGGGCAACCTCTGTGATAATATGTATGAGAGCATTTGCCAAACGACCCGTATCATCAAGCCGTTGATGCAACTTTTTTTGCATTGCTTTCAAATCGGGGGTTATATCCTCTGCCTGTAACCCAGCGTAGAGGGTTTGCATCACTTTTACTCGGATATTTCTTCTGCTAATCATATAAAGAGCTTTCTGGCTGCGCAAAGATATACATCAGTATTTAATTTTTCATGGATTAGTTTTTGAACTGACAAAATGCGTGATGCACTGTTTTTAATAAGCACAAAGGTGTCTTTTTGGCAATAAAAATGGAGCGATTTATAAATTTCCTGCTTTTTTTTCTGTTTTTATATTATGGCATTGATTTAGCTGGTAAGGACTGTAAGAAAGGTGATAACATCCTTTTTTTTAAAATACATTTTAAACCAAAATTTCATACACTATGGCCAAGAAGTTGAACGTGACTCCTTTGCACGACCGGGTTATTGTTAAGCCCGCACCTGCCGAAGAAAAAACTGCCGGCGGAATTATTATACCTGATACAGCAAAAGAAAAGCCTCAGAAAGGAATAATCTTAGCTGCCGGTCCCGGAAAAAAAGATGAACCCGTTACAGTAAAAGTAGGAGATAAAGTTTTGTACGGTAAATATGCCGGTACAGAAATCAGCATTGAAGGAGAAGATCTTCTTATTATGCGCGAAAGCGATATTCTCGCAATCGTTTAATCTTCTCAGATAATTCAGATAAGTATTTATCATTCATTTTTAAATTTCAAATTATCATATTATGGCAAAGCAAATCTTCTTCGATCTTGAAGCAAGAAATAAAATGAAAAAAGGGGTTGACACGCTTGCGAATGCAGTAAAAGTTACCCTCGGTCCAAAAGGACGTAATGTAGTTATTGAAAAGAAATTCGGTGCTCCAGCTGTAACAAAAGATGGTGTTACTGTAGCTAAAGAAATTGAACTGGAGGACGCCATTGAGAATATGGGTGCTCAAATGGTGAAAGAAGTAGCCAGCAAAACAGCAGATGTTGCCGGTGATGGTACGACTACTGCTACAGTATTGGCTCAGTCAATCATTACAGAAGGCTTGAAAAATGTTGCAGCCGGTGCAAATCCAATGGATTTAAAGCGCGGTATCGATAAAGCGGTTGAAAAAGTGATTGTTGCGTTGAAAGACCAGTCGCAGGCTGTAGGAAATGACAATAAAAAAATTGAGGCAGTTGCTACAATTTCAGCGAATAATGATCCTTTTATCGGTAAGTTAATTGCCGAAGCCATGCAGAAAGTAGGGAAGGATGGTGTGATTACTGTTGAAGAAGCAAAAGGTACAGATACTACGGTAGAGGTTGTAGAAGGTATGCAGTTCGATCGTGGTTATATCTCTCCTTATTTTGTTACTAACAGTGAAAAAATGGAAGCGGATATTCAGAATCCGCTGATTCTTATCTATGATAAGAAAATATCTGCGATGAAAGATATTCTCCATATTCTTGAGAAAACAGCTCAGAGTGGTCGTCCGCTCTTGATCATTGCGGAAGATCTGGAAGGAGAAGCATTGGCTACATTGGTTGTGAACAAACTCCGCGGAACATTAAAAGTAGCTGCTGTTAAAGCGCCCGGCTTTGGTGACCGTCGTAAAGAAATGTTGCAGGATATCGCAATTCTTACAAAAGGAATTGTAATCAGCGAAGAACAAGGATATAAGCTGGAGAATGCTGACCTGTCTTACTTAGGTCAGGCAGCTTCTGTTACCATTGATAAAGACAATACAACGATTGTTGGTGGTAAAGGAAAGAAAGATGATATCACTGCACGTATTAATCAAATCAAAGCTCAGATTGAAACAACGACTTCTGATTATGATAAAGAAAAATTACAGGAACGTCTTGCTAAATTAAGCGGTGGTGTTGCTGTATTAAATATCGGTGCTGCTACTGAAGTGGAAATGAAAGAGAAAAAAGACCGTGTTGATGATGCATTGCATGCTACACGCGCTGCAGTAGAAGAAGGTATCGTTCCCGGTGGTGGTACTGCATTCATCCGTGCCATTGCTGCACTCGATTCTTTCCGCAGCAGCAACGAAGATGAGAAATTAGGCGTTCAAATTGTACGTCGTGCTTTAGAATCTCCGATCCGCACAATCGTCGAGAACGCTGGCCTTGAAGGAAGCGTAATCGTGAATAAAATCAAAGATGGCAAAGGTGATTTCGGTTTCAATGCCCGCACTGAAGAGTTTGAAAACTTACTCAAAGCAGGTGTTATTGATCCTACTAAAGTTACTCGTGTTGCCCTGGAAAATGCAGCATCAATCGCAGGTATGTTGTTGACAACTGAATGCGTGATTGCTGATAAACCTAAACCCGAAGCGCATCCTGCTATGCCTGCAGGTGCTCCTGGTATGGGCGGAATGGATTATTAATCTGTTCTTACAATCAAATGCAAAGTCCCGCCCCGGCGGGACTTTTTTTTATTCATTGGTAGTTTTAACTTTTTATCATGATCTATTCAATATTTCTTGATTAGATTGTAATTCTAAATTTTTAATATGAAGAATAATTCTTTCTTACTCACCGCTCTTATGTTGATTATGCATTATTTTTCTTTTAGTCAGGCTCCTAATCCATTACCCGGTTCTTATATTGAGGTGACGGGTACAGCAGAAGAGGAAGTGATTCCTGATGAAATATTTATCACGATAACGTTGAAAGAAAGATATGTCAATAAGGATAAGCTGACCATAGATGTACAGGAAGCCCAATTAAAGAACGCATTACGCGCGATTGGCATTGATTTGAAAAACCTCTATTTGTCTGATATCAATGCAGATTATGTGAAGGTGCGCCGACAAAAAAAAGATGTGCTTACGCAAAAGGATTATGTTTTAAAAGTAAGTAATGCAACGATAGTGGGACAAGTATTTCTTGAGTTGGATAAACTGGATATAAAGGATGGATACATTTCCAGAGTGCATCATTCCAGGATTGATAGCTTGAAAAAAGAAATCAAAATTAAAGCGATTAAAGCGGCCAAAGAAAAAGCCGTGTATTTACTTGCTGCACTGGGAGAACAACCCGGAAAGGTGCTGGTTGTTACGGATACGCCTGAATCTACTTTTCAGCCCTTTTATGCCACGCCCAGAGCAATGATGATGAAGGCGGACGGATTTCCTGATGAACAGGAGCTGCCAGCCGAAATTCAATTTCAAAAGATTAAACTGTCTTCAAATATTTATGTGAAATTTGCCGTCAAATAAATTTTTTGATCTATGCATCAGCAATTATCAAAGGAAGACCTTGATTTCATGAAGTGGTGGGAAGGAAACAGAGATGCAGAAAAAAAATGGGATAGAAGTATTTTGAAAGGTATAGGTATGGGTTTCATGCTGAGCTTTCCAATTTTGCTTGCTGTTTTATTTAGAGGATGGTATAAGAGAATGCCTTTTATATCCGGCACTCAGCTCATCTTTATTTTGTTGGCATGTATGATGATATCTGTATTTTACGCTTTATTCAGAGGCAGAATCAATTGGGAGGCAAAAGAAGAACGATTTACACAATTGAAAAATAAAATAAATAATGGTAAAGTATAGTCTATGAAATCTATTTTATAGACTACTAATCAGTGCTGTTCGGGGGAAATTTGATATTGCTATTTTTAACATGCCCTTCCCTGATAGAGTTGACTCAAATTAGTGATTTTCATTTCTACAGGCCCCTTTTAAAAAAAATATGAGACGGCTGTCCGCTTAAATTTCCGATTATAGGGTTGAAATATAAAAATAACACTCATTGAACGAATCCTTTAACACAGAGGCATAGAGTCGCAGAGACTCGGAGAGTTAAATTAAAAAACGAAATGTGTGGCGTTGGCAAGGTAGAACGCGCGGAGCGATCGGGTCTGCCCGTCATGTTGAGCGTCAGCGAAACATCTCATTTTTCGAAGCGTTCTCCATGTGGAGATCCTCCCGATTAATCGGGACTTATTCGCTTACGCTCAGGATGACGCTCCGTACTTTCTTTGTAGCGATGACAAAGAATTAGCGTAGCATTCAATGTGGCTAAAAAACAATAATTAATATCACATTAAAGTAACAATAAAACTTTAAGGATAAGTAACTCGTAGGCACAGGTCTGGAGACTCTGCGCCAGTAAATATTTTTAACTTTAACCGGACAGCAATGACTACTAATCTATTCTGATTTTTCTTGAAATATTTTCTTTGTCGTTCTGTAGCTGAATGATATAAGTTCCAGCAGATAATTTACTGCCGTCTATAGATAAGTTATTGGATCCTACAGGTAATTTTTGCTGGGCTAAGCTAAGTACCTTTTGACCATTGATATTGTAAACACCCGTCTGAATCGTAGCAGGCCTTTTGAGCTCAAAGCGCACAAAAATATTTTTACCGCTAATAATCGTTTTGATTTCATCAGCGAATACATTTTGGTTTGTGACTGAAGTTGGGGTTAAACTAATTGTTTTAGTTGAAGTGTAAATAAAATCATTAGGTCCGGAGGCATTTGCTGCTATATAGAACGTGATATTTTGTTGCGCAGGAGTGGGATTACTCGGTGCAGTCCAGCTTAGATTATTAAACGTATAAGTGTTTGTTTGTCCGGTAAAAGGTGCATTTAAATGTCCTAACTCTTGATCATTCGTATTTACATAAACGTTTAAATTATTTTCACCAAGCGTGCCTGCAGCACTGCCTCCAGCTACAGCTTTTAGCGCAAATCCCCAGCGGGTTCTGTTGGATGAACCATGATTGATTGTTACGCTTAAATTATTATAGGTAGTTCCTGGGGTATATGTGTCAGGCAAATTGTTAATCGTTACCGATCCTCCGAAAGCGTTTAAAGGATTGCCACCGTGGCAATTCAAACAGGTGGATCCATCTGCGCCTGTATAACCCCCGGGGGCTGCACCAGATCGTACCATGTCAGCAGAGATTAATACAAAAGAAGCAATAACAGCAATAGCTAAATAAACTTTTTTATTTAATGTCATAAAAAAAGAATGTTAGAATAGATAATACAAAACTTTTATGGATTTGTTTAAAAAATAAACATGATTTTACTTGATGATTACGGATCCTAATTTTTTTGTCAATGCCATTTCAATCTCTTTTAATTCTTTATGGGTGGCAAGGAAATCATTTAATTTTTCTGCATCTGTGATGTTTTCGAAATCGCGATGATTTTGTTCTATAAGAATTTTTATCTTTTTTAATTTAAAATATGTCATTACAGAATCAACCTCTTCAATATAACGTTCTTCTCGGGTAGGAATACTTAACTCGTGGGGTTCTTCTTTCCAGCGCGGGCTAATTTCATACTTAAGTTCTTGTAAAGAAACAGCTACGCTGCTGATGTCAGCATCTTCATGATACAGGAAATTACGGATGCCCGGCTCAATACCTTCATGCTGCCATTGGATATAGCATTGTAATAGTTTGTCCAATAAGGGCAAAAGGGTGATCTCATTGATCTTTAATTCCCTGATAATAAAACCTGCTACTGTTTCTTCTTCATTATAAGGGAGTTGCCCGAAATCAAGCAGGCAGCGGACTAATGCTCTTTCGTGTTGTTCTTCTTTATTAAAAAGCGCAAGGGTTGCTTGCGCATTATCGAGTTCATTATCAGTAGTTACAGCCTTATTGTTTGCATTACGCTGTTCTTCTTTTGTGATACTTTCTCGAATTATTTTATTGACAAGTGCCACCAGTCCGGCTTCTTCAATTTTTAATAATTCAGCACTGCGTTTTATATAGTCCTGCCGGCGTGTAAAATCTTCTGTTTTATTGATTTTGCTGATGCTTTCAGCAATACTATTAACAGCCGCAGCTTTTTTGGAAGAATCATTTCCGGCATCTTTAAGCATTACATCCAGCTGAAAAAGAATGATATCTTTTTTTTGTTTTTGTATGTATTCACGAAATGCCTCAGTGCCTATACGATGCACATAACTGTCAGGATCCTCATTGTCCGGCAAAAGTACTAAATGCACATTCAGCCCTTCCTCAAGCGCTAAGTCAAGTCCGCGCATTGCAGCTTTAACACCGGCAGCATCCCCATCATATAAAATGGTAAGTTGATTGGTGTATTTTTTTATAAGCCGAAGCTGATCGGGGGTGAGTGCTGTTCCTCCGCTGGCCATCACATTTTCGATACCCGCCTGATGTAATGCCATTACGTCTGTATATCCTTCCACCAGTAAGCACTCATCTTGTTTATCCACTTCCTGTCGTGCTACATAGGATCCAAATAAAATCCGGCTCTTGTTATACAGCTCATTTTCAGGAGTATTGATGTATTTAGGTGCGTTTTCTTTCTTGCCGATTATTCTTGCTCCAAATCCTATGATCTTGCCTGTATTTCCCTGTATGGGAAATATGATTCTTTCTCTGTAATTGTCAACTAATTCATCGTTGCGTTCTACTACCAATCCTGATTTGAGCAGCAAATCTTTATTATATTGTTTTGCAATCGCTTCTTTGGCAAAGCTGTTTTTGGATGCCGGACAATATCCGATCTGAAATTTTTGAATGATTTCATCTCTGAATCCTCTTTCCTTTAAATAGGTGAGGGCAAAGGATTGTCCTTCTTCCGTTTCGTACAGCTGTTTTTTAAAAAACTCAACCGCAAACTGATTGATGATGGCCAGACTGTCGCCGGTAAGTTTCAGTTCCTTTGATTCCGGACTGCTGTAGGTTTCTTCTATCTCTACATTGTATTTGGCTGCCAGCCATCTCAATGCTTCCGCATAAGATAATTTTTCATGATCCATCAAAAAGCTGATGGTGTTGCCGGATTTCCCGCAACCAAAACATTTATAGATCTCCTTGGCAGGGGAGACGGTAAAAGAAGGTGATTTCTCATTGTGAAATGGGCACAATCCGAGGTAGTTTGCGCCTCTTTTCTTTAGCTTAATAAAACCCCCAACAATCTCTATAATGTCGGTTCGGTTTAATATTTGGTCTATGGTCTGCTGTGAAATCATGGAAGGAAGGGCAAATTACAAAAAATGACTTGTTTATTCTTAATTTTGCAACCTATGACACAAGAAAAATTAAATGATTTAAGGGACCGTCTGCTTGTCCTGAGGAGGTTTCTTTGACGTTGAGAACCGAAATTTCAAAATTGAAGAAGATAAACAACGTTCATTAAGTCCGGGTTTCTGGGATGATAATAAAAGAGCTACCGAAATACTCAAACAGATTAAAAATAATGAGTACTGGATTCATTTATTTAGTCAAACTGAAACTGCGGTGGAAGATTTTGCTGTCCTGCTTGAATTCAGGAAGTCAGGGGATGCAACTGAGGAAGAAACGGAGGCGGCCTATCAAGTTGCTGTTTCATCATTGGAGGATGCTGAGTTTAAAAGTACTTTGAATCAGCCGGAAGATGAATTGAGTGCTGTTATGCAGATTAATTCAGGTGCCGGCGGTACAGAAAGTCAGGACTGGTCTCAAATGCTGGCACGTATGTATCGCATGTACGGAGAAAAGCAGGGTTGGAAGATCACCGAGCTCGACTGGCAGGATGGTGATGGGGCAGGCATTAAAACATGTACGTATCAGTTTGAAGGGGCTTTTGCCTATGGCTTTTTAAAAGCAGAGAGTGGCGTGCATCGGTTGGTACGGATCTCTCCTTTCGACAGTAATGCAAGGCGGCATACTTCTTTTGCCAGTGTTTTTGTGTATCCTTTAGTTGATGATACTATTGACATTGAAATCAAAGATAGTGAAGTGAAAATGGAAACAGCCCGAAGCGGTGGTGCGGGTGGTCAGAATGTAAATAAAGTAGAGACAAAAGTTTTTTTAACACATATTCCTTCAGGTATTACAGTGGTTTGTCAAACAGAAAGAACACAGCTTGGCAACAGAGAAAAAGCGATGCAAATGCTTAAAAGCCGCTTGTATGAAGAAGAGTTGAGAAGACGTAATGAACTTAAGGATGCGGCAAATGCCGGTAAGAAAAAAATAGAATGGGGTAGTCAGATTCGAAGCTATGTATTCCATCCATATAAAATGATTAAAGATCACCGTACCGATTTTGAAGTAGGTAATGTGCAGCCGGTTATGGACGGAGAACTGGATGGCTTTATTAAAGCCTATCTGATGAGTGAAAAGGAGGGAGAAGTAAGAAGTTAAAGTAAAGTCAAAGGTCAAAAGACAAAACCAAAAAGTTGTCGTAGTGGTCGGGCGAAGTCTGTCTGCAGCGAAGCATAGCGAGCGGATGGTCAGGTTGTCTTCAACTTTTAAGTTTTTACTTTTTACTTTTGAGTTAAATAAGCCATATATGAACAAAGGACATTTCTATTACCCCATACCAACCAACGAACCGGTTTTCCAATATGCACCCGGATCGCCTGAGAAAAAAAGGCTGAAGGTTGTGTTGGCAGAACTAAAAAACAAAGTGGAAGATATCCCTATGTTTATTGGTGAAAAGGAAGTGCGAACAGGTAAGAAAGTGTTAATCCATCCACCGCATGAAAGAAAACATGTGCTGGGGCATTTTCATTATGGCGAAGCTAAGCATGTTCATCAGGCCATTGAAGCTGCTTTGGCGGCTAAAGCACAATGGGCTTCACTGAGTTGGGAAAACCGCGCCAATATTTTTTTAAAAGCAGCGGATCTGCTGTCTACCACATACAGGCCGTATATTAATGCGGTTACCATGCTTGGACAAAGCAAAAACGTGTATCAGGCAGAAATTGATGCGGCCTGCGAATTGATTGATTTCCTTCGCTTCAATGTGCATTATTTAAGTGAGATTTATCGTCAACAACCGATTAGTTCTTCCGGTATTCAAAACCGGTTGGAATATCGTCCCCTGGAAGGATTTGTGCTGGCTGTTTCGCCGTTTAATTTTACCGCTATAGGTGCCAATCTTCCTTCGAGTGTGGCACTCTGCGGGAATACAGTAGTGTGGAAATGCGCCGATACCCAAGTTTATAGCGCTAATATGTTTATGCGCATCATGAAAGAAGCAGGTTTGCCGGATGGTGTAATTAATTTAATCTACGCAGATGGTCCGGTAGTGGGTGATATTTGCTTTAGTCATCCTGATTTTGCCGGCGTGCATTTTACCGGTTCAACCAAGGTGTTTAATAAAATGTGGGAGAGTATTGGAAAAAATATTCAGAAGTTTAAAACATATCCGCGTATTGTTGGGGAAACGGGAGGAAAAGATTTTGTACTGGTGCATAAATCTGCTAATGCAGATATTGCAGTAACGGCTTTGTTAAGAGGCGCGTTTGAGTTTCAGGGACAGAAATGTTCTGCTGCATCAAGAGCATATATCCCCTCTAATCTTGCAGAAGAAATAAAAAAGAAATTAATTGCCGGAGTGAAATCGTTCCGTATGGGAACAACAGAAGATTTCAGAAATTTTATTAATGCAGTAATTGATGAGAAGAGTTTTGATAAAATCAAAGCTTATATAGATATAGCGAAGAAAGATCCCAAATCAGCAATACTCGTTGGTGGAAAATGTGATAAGAAAGAAGGATTTTTTGTTCACCCTACCATAATAGAAACAAGCAATCCTAAATCCGTTACAATGTGTGAAGAGATTTTTGGACCTGTGCTTACTTTGTATGTATATCCCGCCAATCAGTTTGAAAAAGCAATGGATCTGGTTGATAGCACTTCACCCTATGCATTGACGGGTGCAGTTATTAGTACAGACAGAAATGCATTGGAAATGGCTACTCAACGGTTACAAAATGCAGCCGGTAACTTTTACATCAATGATAAACCCACGGGTGCTGTGGTAGGACAACAGCCTTTTGGTGGCGCAAGGGGAAGTGGCACGAATGATAAGGCGGGAAGTATGCTCAACTTATACAGATGGTTGAGCCCTCGCACTATTAAAGAGACCTTGGTGCCTCCCACTCATTACGCATATCCATTTATGGAGGAGGCCTGATAGATTGACAGATTGATAGATTTCGTGGTTAATTTTATACGTCTGAAATATAACTATGGCAGTAAAAAATATTTTCTCCGGCGAACAGTTGCAGCTGACCATTCAGCGCTTGTCGCATCAACTCATAGAAAACCATTACCCTTTTGGAGATACGGTAATTGTAGGTATACAACCCAGAGGCGTATTGCTGGCCGCCAGAATCGTTGATACAATCCGTAAATCATATCCGCAATTGCTCATTCATTACGGGAAACTGGATATTACATTTTACCGCGACGATGTCCATAAAGAGCTGCATATTGCCAATCAAACAACCATTGATTTTGATATCGAAAATAAACAGGTTATATTGATTGATGATGTCTTATACACGGGCAGAACGATTCGTGCTGCAATGGATGCCCTGATTGATTTTGGCAGGCCATCTAAGGTGGAATTATGTGTGCTGATAGACCGCAGATTTAACCGGCAGTTACCTATTCAGCCAGATTATAGCGGAAGAGCAATTGATACGATCTTCTCACAAAATGTATCGGTTGATTGGGTGGGGGAGCAAGTGTTGTTGACTGAATAATTTTCAGCCCATTCCCTAATTGCTGATGATCAATTCTTAATTATTATTTTTTAATGCACATCCCCTGCTTTTAGGGTCATTTTACATTAGTTTCCTTTACCTTTGCCGCCAAATAAAAGTGTGTTTTATTGAGAGATGCACGTAAAATTTTAATGTATGCCAGGGCAATTAAAAGAAGTAAGAAACCGGATTAAAAGTGTTCAGAGTACACAACAGATCACGAAAGCTATGAAAATGGTGAGTGCTGCAAAACTGAGAAAAGCACAGGAGTCTATTCAGCAAATGCGACCTTATGCCAGCCAGTTACAGCAAACACTCAGCAATATCGTATCAAATACAGATGGTGATTTAAGTTCATTGCAACTTGCCACAGAAAGACCCGTAAAAAAAGTTTTATTAATCTTGATTACGAGCGACAGAGGTTTATGTGGCGCTTATAACACAAATCTCGTTAAACTGGCCCGCCAGCTAATGATCGAAAAATATGCTGCACAATATGCTGCAGGCAATGTACATGTGTGGGGTTTGGGGAAAAAAGGAACAGAAGCTTGCCAAAGAGCGGGCATCCCCACAAATGATGCCTTTCGTGATGTATTCCAACAATTAAGTTTTGAAAAAATACAAGCAGTTGCACAGGCTGCAATACATAGTTTTTTAAAGGCTGAATATGATATTGTTGAGATTATTTACAGCGAGTTCAAAAATGCAGCCTCCCAAAAATTCACAAATGAACAATTTCTGCCGGTAGCCAAGTCTGAATCTGCTGCGGCATCAGATAAGCGCCCAACTAAATCAGATTTTATATTTGATCCGGGAAAAGAGGAACTTATCTCTGTACTTATGCCGAAAATATTAAATACACAATTATACAAAGCAATCCTCGACGCCAATGCGAGTGAACATGGTGCACGTATGACCGCGATGGATAAGGCAAGTGATAATGCCAATGAACTGCTGCGATCCTTGAGAATAAGTTATAACAGAGCCAGACAAGCGGCAATTACAACTGAGTTGACTGAAATTGTAAGTGGTGCAGCGGCACTCAATGGGTAAGTTTAATTTAATGAACTGATCATTATGGAGATTTCTTTTATTATCCCGCATCTTGAATCTTTGATTTTTGCATCGGATCGTCCGTTGTCAAAAATTGAACTATGCGATCTTTTAAACGGTGCGCTCGCTTTTTTGGAAGACCGAGCAACGCTCGATCAGGTAGAGGCTGCACTGGATGCGATTGTTGAAAAATATCAGGCGGATTTTTATCCTTTTGAAGTGCGTGAAACCGGAGGCGGATTGCAGTTTTTAACAAAAAAAACCTATTATAAAACAGTAGCTCAGATTAATGGAGATAAATTTTTAAAACGACTAAGCACTGCTGCGTTAGAAACACTGGCTATTATCGCATATAAGCAACCTATTACAAAAGGAGAAATGGAGGCAATAAGAGGGGTGAACTGCGATTATACCGTTCAGAAATTGCTGGAAAAAGAATTGATAGTTATTTCGGGTAGAAATGAAAAAATGCCTGGCCAGCCTCTTTTATATGCAACATCCAGGTCTTTTATGGATTATTTTGGGTTGAATACTTCTGATGACCTCCCCCGCATCAAAGAAATTATTTCCACAGAAATGTCTGAACCTACCCTGATCAATGATTTGCAATTCCCTACAGAATTTACTGACCAATCTCCATCAGATAATATTTCAGAAGCGTCTGCAAATAATAACGACTTGGGTACTGAATAGTAGTAAGTATCAACCCTCAACTTTCAATAGTGGGCCTACAACAAATATTTCCTTAAACAGCTAACAATTATTTGCTGTAATTAAATTTAATTTTGCGGCATTCATGGAACCGACTATTTCTTCTTCACGTCTCTTAGACATTGCCCATCAATATGGGACGCCTTTGTATGTTTATGACGCAGCAACAATCGAGCGGCAATATCATAAAATGATACATGGTTTTGCAAATCTTAATGTGAAAATTTTTTATGCCTGTAAGGCTTTGACAAATATTCATGTGTTGAAATATATACATAGCCTAGGGTGCAATATTGACTGCAGCAGCAGCAATGAAGTTTTGCTGGCTCTTAAAGCAGGATTTACGGCTGATCGTATTTTATACACTAGCAATGGAATTGCTTTCAGTGAAATTGAAACAGTAGTAGATACAGGGGCATTTGTGAATATCGACAGCCTGTCTAATCTTGAGAAATTTGGAAAGAAATTTGGGCATACTTATCCTGTAGGTGTTCGGCTTCGTCCTAATATAATGGCCGGTGGCCACATGAAAATTGCAACAGGTCATGATAAGAGTAAGTTTGGAATTCCGGTTGAACAAATAGACGCACTGAAAGCTATTGTGGATAAGTATAACATCAACATACATACGCTACATATACATACGGGAAGTGATATTAGTGACGCTAAAGTGTTTATGCAAGGGCTTTCATTTTTATTTGAAATCTTGCCTGCATTTCCGAATGTAAAAGTACTGGATCTTGGTGGTGGCTTTAAAGTGCCTTATCATCCTTCCGAAAAAGAAACGGACTTGAAAAGTCTATCTTTAGCTTTAGAAAATGCTATTCATGAACACCCCGCTACTAAAGACAGACATTTACAGTTGTGGTTTGAACCCGGAAAATTTTTAGTAAGCCAGTGTGGTTATTTACTTTCAAAAGTCAATGTTTTGAAAGAACAACCGGGGCTATCTGTTGTAGGGATTGATACAGGGCTTAATCATCTTATTCGTCCTATGATGTATGAAGCCTATCATCATATAACAAATATTTCAGCAATAGGTCAGGATGAGAAAATGTACATGATTACGGGTAATATTTGTGAAACAGATACTTTTTCTGAGGCGTGTTTATTGCCCGAACTACAAGAAGGAGATATATTGGCTATTCATAATGCAGGCGCTTATGGTTTTGAAATGAGCAGCTCCTACAATGCGAGATTCAGGCCGGCAGAAGTGCTGGTAAAAGAAGAACAGGCAAATTTAATTCGCAGGAGGGAAAATCTGGATGATTTGCTGAACGCACAAATGTTGTCGTAAAATTTTGGATAATTTTTCACAATAAAATCAAAGGGGCATCGTGTATCTTTAAGGTATCAATCTTTTCAATCAGATTGAATTTTCAATACATCGCCATGCATCAAAACACTGTTGCCTTTATTCGCAAAATGAATAGCCCATGGAAGTGTAAACTTTATCTTTTTCTTAAACTTCCAGCAGCATTTTTTTCCGGTGTTCATATTTGTACATTGACTGAAGAGCGCGCTGTTGTATCTGTGCCTTACAAATGGTTTTCAAAAAATCCTTTTCG
>Ga0315906_10006270_pt1 | contig 14748 bp, 8 predicted proteins | sample LakEriMetagenome_4_FD_203526 | JGI IMG/M metagenome (GOLD analysis project Ga0315906, IMG submission 203526) | Freshwater fungal communities from buoy surface, Lake Erie, Ohio, United States - Buoy 2 MA122 | ecosystem: Environmental > Aquatic > Freshwater > Lake > Lake biofilm | place: USA: Lake...
ACCCGCTCCAGTCCTTCGATGTCCGCCCGCACGTTCTTCGTGTCCTCGCCGAGAACATCGGCCACGGCGCGGGGCAACGTGTCGTGAAGAGCCGCCAGCGAGAGAGCAAGCTTGTTCACTTCGTCGACCGTCGCACCACGGAGCTTCTCGGAGGACTCGGACACAGCGGCAACGACCCCTGATCTGATCTCCTTCATGCCGACCGCAACCTCGTGAATCTCCGCCGCAGCCGAAGCCAGGCGCGTCGACATCTCGTGCACACCCACGGCCAGCCCGCTTCCCGAGATGAGCTGGGACTCGATGCGGGCGATGGCGTTCTCCAGCGCCGCCGTCGTTTTCGACGAAATCTCCTTCAGATTGTCGACCACCTCGCTGACCGGACCGTTTGCACCCGTGGCAAAGATCTGTTCCATCTCCGCAAGCGAAACTTGGATCGCCTCTGCCAGGGTCAACATGTCGGTGGAGGCGCTCTCGAAACGCGCCGCCCACTCCTCACGGTCGTTCGCCGCCGCCTTGATGACCGCGACCGACTCCCTCACCATTTCGATTGACTTTGCGATGTCATCCAGCCCGTTCATTGTTCCTCATCTCGTGTTGATTTCTTCATTGCACCGTCTCGGCGGCCATCTCCGCGAAAGCCGCCCGCAGGAACCTCGCAACCTGGACGTCCGTGTACCTGTGCCCGGCACGCTTCGTGTCGGAGACGAAGCGATCGAGCACGTCTCGTGCTGAGCACAGCTCCAGGCACGCCGACTCCAGGGATGCGAGGATCTCGGCCTCGGTCATGCCGTCCTCCAGCCGGGCCACCGGCACGCGCGTGCCTGAAACCCACGGAACCCCCGCCACCTTCACCACGACTGACCTGTTGAGTTCCATCGCGGTGTCGACGTCGCCGGCCGACTGGAGATCGCGGGCACCGGCGAGTGCGCGGGCGGTGTGTCCGCCGGCCCAGTCCGCAAAAAACGCCGTCTTCCGCGCGAAGTATGGGTCGGCGAGAAGCGTGGCTGCACCCTGCACTGCCGCACGGGTCGCGACGGAGAAGACTGACTCGTTGCCGGCGTCGGCAGCCTGCCTCATCGCCCCGGCCACCGCGCCGGCGGCCTCCATCAGTCCTGTATTGATGTCCGGCAGGAGTTCCGTGGCGGACACCCCTGCGCCGGAAAATACAGAGGCCGCGACGAAGAATTCGCCGAGGTCGGACCTTTCGATCGAGCGGAGCGCCCACCCTGCGAGAATGTCCGGGAGCGCCGAGGCCGGGTGCGGACCGGAGAATGCGGCCCAGCACCGGTCCCTCGCGGCCATCTCGATTGCCACTCGTTGGAGCTCGGGAACCAGGGAGGTGACCCTGAAACCCGCAACATCCCCCCGGAAATAGCGGGCCAGCGATTCCGCGGTCTCCGCAGCGGTCTCGTACTCCGGCAACCCCATGTGGCGAATGTTCGCGGCCGCGGCCGAAGCCCTGGTCGCCCTGCCACCATCGTCATCGTCAGTGTCCCGCATGAGCGCCACGAGCCTCATCAACTCCTCCCGCAGGACCTGGTCAGACGACATCCTGAACGGATCGAGGAACGCGGGCTGAAACGGTGCCTGCCGCGGGAAGTAACGCGCGGGTGACTCTTCTTCGTCACCCTCCCAGAACCACGTGCGGTCGCTGTCATCAGGTTCGATCCACACGGCCACGTCCCGCGCTCGCGAGGCGGCCACGTACGTGATCTGGCGGGCATACCTGGCTTCCTGCCCCGGGTTTGCGGCCCGCACATAGCCCGCAAAACCGACGAGCGCCACCGTGCCGAACTCGTCTCCCTTGGTTGCGGTCACGGGGAGCACCCTCTCCCAGTCGACTTTGCACGTGTCGAGCAACCGACGCACCGGGCTGTCCTCCGCATACGTGTCGGGTTCGAGCGGAACAATGATCCGCGACACGGCGGAAAGGACCTCGGCGAGGGCAGGGTCCGCTGCGGTGCATGGCCCCGAGTACCCGCCGTTCCGCACGTGCTCAGGTGGGTCGGCAGGCACGGAGGGCTTCAGCCAGCGCCGCACGGAATGCGCGACCGCGTGGACCTTCTCCCGCATCCGGAAGTTGATGTCAAGTCCACCCGGCTCGACAGCGATCCCGTTGACACGGTTGAGAATCTGGGCAGTTTCCTCGTAGAAGACTGCCTTGAACAGCCCCCACTCGAACCCTGAAGGATTGATGGTCTGCAGGTCGTCGGCAGCGAACACGACAGGCAACGGCACCGGACGGGTGGAGTCGGCGTACTCAATGTCCAATCTGTAGCGGCCGTACCCGCCCGACCGCACGAGAAAACGGACGGTGTCGGGCGTGAGATCCTGCGCCTCGTCGACGACAAGCAGGTCCGCACCGCCGGCCGTGCCCCCCGCCGCGAACGATGCGACGGCCTCTTCCACCAGGTCCGCCTCGTCCCACAGACCTCTCTCCGCCTTCCACTCGGTGTAAGGCTCGAGGATGCCGAGGGCGGCACGGATCTGCTCCCGGCCGAGCGACTGCCTGCGTTCGGGGACAAGGCCGTCGAACCATTCGATGATGTGATCGTCATGATCCTGACGCGACAGCTCGGGCCGCGGGTCATCCCTTTCCAACCTGTCTCCACGGACTAGGGCTCGAAGCGCACACCACGCCTCGTGCGGGGTGATCCGGGGCTTCCGGGACGGGTGCAGCTCCCCGTACCAGCGGCGAAATATCCTCCAGTCCAGCTTGGAGCCCCGTGCCATAAAGCGTGCACGGCGGCCTGCGGGCAGGAACTCAAGGAGATACTCATCGACCGTCCTGCACACCGACGATGCAACCGCCGCTGCCTCGGCCGAGGAGAAGCGGTCAACGAGCACCAGATGGTTGCGCAGACCCTCGGCAAACTTGGACGCGAGAACCGGGCTGACCGTCACGAATCTCACCCTTGTGCCGTCGGCATACTCGTTGCGGTGCTGCAGCACCCCGCGGACCAACCACATCAGAATTGCGGTCTTCCCGCTTCCGCCCGGACCGTCGATGAAGGCGGGAAGCGACTTCGGGTCGGACGACAACTTCCTCAGGAAGGCCTCCTGCCTCGGGTGCCAAACCAGGAACGGGTCAACCTGGCCGGCACTCGCGGCTTCCGCGTGCACCAGGTAGTCACGGGCTTCCGGTCCCGGAGGGATGACCAACCGCCTGCGGAAACGAGGTGTTGATTCGCTGCCGAGGCTCACTCTCAGTGTCCCAGAGATCGCCTCAACGAGCGCGGTGTCCTCCCCGAGGGTGACGATGTCGTCCCCGCCCGACAGCACCGCATCGATCACTGCTCCCGCGCTCAGCTCCACTGCGACATTGTCGACCGACCCGTCCACGGCGACTGCCCCGGAGAGCACCTTTTCGACCCAGTCCTCGGACTCCTCGACTACTAAACCCTCATGAAGGGACTCGAGCATCACGGGTAGGCGTCTCATGCCTACGTACTCACGCGGCACGCCCGAATGCTCCACGGGCACCGCGTCGAGACCGGCGATGAAGGCGGCGTACTCGGGAAGACGCTCGGCTGCCGCGAGGCGCGCGGCGGAGAACTCACCGGTTGCGCCGAGGTTCCGGTACTCACGCCCGTGGAACACGCAGGTGAACACCGCCGCGTAGAGCACGGAGGAAACCGGCGAAGAGGAGACGCGGAAGATGATTCTCGAGTCCTTCCCGGCGATTTTCCACTTGAACATCGGGTGAGAAACACGTTGCACCTGCTGCAACGCAACCAGCTCGCCCATTGTGTTCAGCCCGTGCACGGACTCGATGAATCGCTCGAGGACCTGCCGGTGCTCCGGCTCGACGGCCGCACGCTGCTCCGCTTCGGGCAGGACGAACACCTTCATTGGCGCCAGTCGATCTCACCGAACGGCCGAAAGTCGCACGCCTGCAGGCAACCATTGCCCATGCCGAAACGGACCGGGACAAACGGCACCCTCGATGTCACTTCGAATCCGTGACCGTCGAACTTCATTGCAGTCGGCACGTCTCCCCACCTCAGCCCGGCTCTGCCGCTGCCAGACACCGGTCCCGCACAGGGCACAGGAAGCACACATCCTCGTCAATGTCCGGTCTGGGCGGAAGGAATCGACCCGTGACCGGGAAGACCACGTCCGTGGGTGGTGCGATGCGGTTGGCCGCGGACGTGTACGCCCGGTCCACTGCGCGGTCACTTTTGTTCATTCTGCCGTTGATGGTCAGGGCGAACTCCGGCCTCGCAGAAATCTCGCCCGCCGAGCTCATCCACTTTCCGTTCGCTGCGCGCTCCTCGTCGTAAACCCGGCGCCCCAGCAGGCTGCTGGCTCGCTCACCCTCGGTCACGTGTTGCCACAGGCTGTCGCAGACTCGTGTGGCATCGGCAATTGTCATCCCGAACTCCTGCACCAGACGGGCACGGGTGTTGCCGTAGGTCATCATCTGGTGGTGGCCGGCCTGCCAGGCGGCGCTCGGACCAAGTGCCCACTGGAGCACGAACCGCCTGGCGCACAGGTGCGCCGACGCGAGCGCCCGCACGTCCACCACGCCCACCGCATCGAGGCCGGGCGCGCCGGCGCCCCGTGGTGCCGGCCCCACGGGCTCCGTCGGCTCGTCGTCGACCGAGGCAACACGTGCATTGACCGTGGAGACCCCTCCCACCCGCGCCGGCACGGAGTCGCCCTTCCTGTTCGACGCCGGCCGGATGAGAAGCGTGAGGAGCGGCGAAGGGTTCCTGATCTCGCTGCCGACGTTCTCGATCCAGCTGAGAGTCACCTTCGCCCCGTCCGTGACGCCGTCGAGGGCGAGCCACAGCAGGTACATGTCGCTCACGGACGAGGTGTCGGATCTCAGCTGCAGGAGATCAAGCGTCGTACCCTCCGCCTCCGGGGCAAAGTCCGACATCCTGAACGGCCAGCCGATTGGTGACACCCTGCCGGGATAGACGCCGTCCGCCAGATTCGCGACGTGGACGTCGCGCGCCGACGGGACGAAGCCCAGCACGTCCAGCGACCGCAGGTGCCGGACTTTGTGGCTGTCGGCGTCTCCGTCCCCGGAGAAACCGAAGTCGGCCTCCCGGCGAAGGAGCATGTGAACGACCTCGACGAGGCTCTTCACATAGACCTCGTCCTCGATCCCGGCGCCCAGTGCCTCGAACTTCTCCTCCAGTTCGGCCCGGTGCTCCTCCGAGAGATTCTGCATTCCCCTCAGGAGCCTGGGCTTGATTCGCTCCAGGTGGTCGTCGATGTTCTGTTTTTCGGCAGAAGCAATGCCCGACACGATCTCGGCAATCTCCTTGAGGGCGCCGACGATGTCCTCCGCCTCTCGAACGGAGATGTCGGCCCAGGGGACCAGGCGGAGCGGATTCTCCGCGGCAAGGGCGATCCGCTCGGCATCGAACTGCCGCTCGGTACGTTCGCCGAGGGAGGTGACGGCCGTTGACACGAGGGTGGCGAGATCCTCGGCACGCCGAATCCATTCCTCCGCCGTCCCGCACCCCCGGAAGTAGGGCAACGACCGACGGAACGCGGCGGTCAGTTCGACATGACCGGTCCGCGTGGAATGCAGGTCCAGCATGCCGGAGGACACGATGTCGACGAGGTGCCTCTCGGTGAAACGGATCTCGGTCGGCTTGCCCGGGATCGAGTGCATGCAGTCGTGGAGCGCGAGGAGGAACGCCCCCACAGGAATCTGTGCCAGATCAACTGATGCATCCCCTGCGAACCCGGAGAACCGACCGACAACACGCTCGATTTCCGCGGCACCGGCCGCGAACAGAGTCCTCGTGGGGCGGTCGTACTCGGCCGGTCCCGGCTGCTCCATCCGCCAGTGGCTCACGAACTCGGCGGGTGTCCGGCACTTCACGACGGAGAGCCGTCCGGACAACACGGCGCCGTCGACCATCTCGCCGGCGAGTGCGCGGCGGAACTCCGCCGCGGGGACCGCCGGCTCGCGCAACGGCCCGGCCGGGCGGGGCACCGGCATCAATCGTTGGGAGAAATAACGTCTCCACGTCTCGAATGCCGCGCTCTCGCCGTCGTCATGGACGATGAACAACTGGTCGATGCCGGGGACCCGCCTCAACATCTGGAACAGGCGCCACTGCACCGGGGTGAAGAAGTGGAACCCGTGCCACACGATGGTGCGGCGACCGTCGACCTGGCCGCACACCAGGCTCAGGACCTCGCGCATCCGGTCGGCGAGGTCGCGCGCCTCGGGACTCTTCCCGGAGGCGAACTCGTTGGCATCCATCCACAGGTCGTCGCGCACCGCCGTGAAATCGGGGATGTGGTTTCCGTCCTCCAGCATCTTCCAGATCGCCTTGGCCTGCGAACCGATTTCGTCCCGGGGGTCCATGTGGGCAGGGTGCATCCCGGAGGCAATCAGCGCCTGGAGGGTCCAGGCGAACTCGTGTACCGCAGAGTCGAAGATCCGAGCCGCTGGTGCGGACATGCCGAGTTCGCCGTCTCTGATGCAGTCCCTGACCTTGTCGGCAAACTTGATCTTGACGTCGACCCTCCGTGTGGATGCCCCCCGTCGCCATGCACGCAGTTCCGCCTCGAACGCGCCCGGATCATCGGGGTTGTACGACTCACTCTCGGGGTGCCTCCGCGCCGTCGATGCGAGCGCGCCACCGCGGCCGAGCATCACGATGAGGTCGATGATCGTGGCGATGTCCACGGCCACGTCACCGTTCATCCGGAACTCGTGGGCCAACGAACCGGTGGCCGGCACATGCGACACGGCGGACCAGTCCCACCCCTCACCCGCGAGCACCTCCTGGACATGCTCCTTTCGGACCGAGTGGACCGCAAGGGCCTCCCACCTGCCGGGCGCGTTCATGACCCCTCCCCCATGGCAAGAAGCGTTCCCCACGACGCCCCGGAATCGGTCTCCTGCCGGAACACGACAAGGTGATCGCGGGCCCGTGTCAGCGCCACGTAGAGGAGCCTCGTCTCCTCTCGCATCGTCTCGAAGACATCCTCGTCCCAGAACTCCTTCGCCGCATCGGAGTTTGGATCCATGTTGCTGAACTCGTCAGGCTTGTCCGGCTCCCCCCTCCACTTCCAGCCGAGCTTCGGCATGCCATCGGGGTCGTTCTCGTCACGCAGGATGGTGGCATGGGATTCCGCCCCGGGAACGGTCCCCCACTCCTGCCACGTGTTCGGGATGAGAACGCAGTCGAACTCGAGTCCCTTGGATTTGTGGACCGTGATCGCCACGGTCACACCTTCCAGGTCATCCTCGTCGAAGGGCTCGTCCTCCGAGTCGTTCGTGGCGATCTGGATGTTGAGCCACTCGAGGGCATGGACGAGGGTGACCGCTGACTCGCCGAATTCCGTGTCCATCTTCATGAGCAGGTGTCCGAGGCACCGCGTGTAGCGCTGGCGCTCGCGGCCTTCATCGTCGTCATCCGGCATCACGCACAGTTCCGGACCAAAGGTCCGCGCGCATTCCGTGATCCAACCCATCAGGGACATGCCGTCCAGCATCCGGCGGAGCGACCGCACCCTCTCGCGCAGCACGTCGAGGTCGTTTGTCACGAAGGAACCGGTCTGCTCCATTCCGTCCCACCGGGCCTCCCACGGGAGGACCTCCCCCATCTCAGCGCCCCAGTGAGTCTGGTCGGCGGCCACCACGCCCGTGGGTGCGGTTCCCGAGGCGATTCCCGATGCCCACCGGGTCTCGAGAAGCTCGAGGAGGGCGGCGGTGTCGTTGGGGTTGTTCACCGCTTCGAGGAGCACCCGCACCTCCTTGACGGCGGGAGTGGAGAAGAACTCACCCTTCGACACCAGGTCGCACTGGAGACCGAGCGCACGCACCGCCTTCTGCACGCTCATTGCCTGCTTGTTGTACCGGCACAGGACAGCAATCTTGCGCGCCTGGTCCTTTGCGTCCTCCTTGCGCCATCTCTTCACCTGCTGCGCGGCCTCCCGGGCGAAGGTCCAGCGATCGACGGGTCGGTTGTCGATCGATAGACCGCCACCGGCCTTGTGGCGGGCATGCCTCAGCTCATCTCCGGGCCCGTAGTCAAGCAGGCGCTCTCGCGGCTCCCCCTGGCCCCACTGAGCAAAGTAGGGATGGAGGCTCTCGAGCAGATGTTGCCCGGAGCGAAAATTGCGGGTCAGACCGAAGCAATTGAGGTCGTCCCGTTCCGCCTGCGTCAGTCTCTTGTCGAGCTCGAGGAACGCATTGCCCTCGGCACCACGGAACCTGTAGATGCCCTGCTTCACGTCCCCGACCACGAACAACCTGGCTTCCATTCTGCGGCGGAGCTCCAGCATGAAGTCCATCTGCTGTGAATCGGTGTCCTGGAACTCGTCGATGAAGAGAAACCGCGGAGGTCTCACGGGTGGATGTTCCTGGCTCCGGAGGCAATCGAGGGCCAGAGTCACAAGTTGGGACGTCGGCACGGCCTGGTTCTCCCTGCACGCCTCCGCGAACTTCTCTGACACTTCCTCGATGATGTCCTCGATGGCGGAGGACACGAAGTCCCTGAAGTCCCCGAAGTCGGTGCCGCCCCAGTCGACATCGATGTCCACCTTGCCCCCGGCCTTCATGTCGAGCAACGGAACCCCCGCGTTGTCCAGCGTGGACCACACTTCCTGGATGTGCTTGAACCAGAGGTGGTTCCTGGGCACCTGCTTCCCGTGCGCCGCTATTGCATCTCCGAACGGGCCCGACAGCGCCTGCAGGACGATCTCGCGGAAGACGAGCGTCTGAGGCGAGACTCGGAACGACGGCCCGATCCCCAGGTTGGCCCCTCCCTGCTGCGCAACGGTCTTGGCAAAGGCATGAATCGTGGAAATCTGGGTGCTGCTCAGCTGCATCATCCATGCCAGCACGGGCAGCACGCACCTCCTGCACAACCGTTGCCGGAGCATCAGCGTGCGGGCGATGCGCTCGCGCATCTCGCGCGCCGCCTCCCTCGTGAACGTCACCATCACGATGTCGTCCATGCGGAGGTCGTACGGGCGCGGCGCCTCCGAATCCAGCCCTTCCTGCGCGCTGAATGTCGAGAGAAGGAACATGACGCGTTCGGACATCGTCTCGGTCTTGCCGGTTCCTGCACCCGCGGTCACGCGCACGTCCCTGCCGTGGGGGGCGTGGACTATGCGGTACTGGAGGACGTTGATCCCGCCATGGGCATCGGCCTCCTCCAGGGCCGCAGTCAGCTCGTCGGGTTCCGGCTGGCTGAACCGGCCGTCCACGATCCATGTGCCGACTCCCGCGGCCGAGGGCGCCACCGCCGTCTCGAGCAGGCGGCTGTCCAGATACGGCGCGTACTCGGGATTTGCTGTGACAGAGTCGATGTCGCGCTCCGACACCAGGAACACCCTGATTCCGTACTGCATGAAGCCCAGAAGATCATCGAGATCGACGCCCTCGAGGCCGATCCTCATCACCGAGTATCGCGGCGCGTGGGGAAGACCGAGATTCTTGCTGAGCACCGACAGCGATGCCTGGCGCTCGCTCTCCAGGAGCATGCGGAGATCGCTCGCCTCCGCGGGTTCCGGTGGCTTTCCTTCGCGGGACTCGCGCCGGATCAGCCTCTCCATGTCCACGAGGTCGGGGTCGTCGAATCTCTCGCCGTCACCTTCGTCCGGCAGGGGCTCGATTTCGCCGGGGCCGAAGTCCAGGTCCGGCCCGTCGATCAACTCCATTGCACGGCGGGACCACACCATGGCCTCGATCAACACGCCGTCATCGCCGCGGCGCATCTCCTTCCGGCCTGCCACCCTGAGGTGGTGGATGTCGATGGTCAGCCATCGACCCGGTGTGTTCGCGGCGGGTGCCTCGTACAGCACGATCTTCAGCTTGTACTTGGTGAGGTTGGCAATTGCCAGGTAATCGCTGAACGATGCGTACGACATCCAGTGCTCGCGCTCGCTGGTGACCGGGTCGATGCCGGCGACCGTGCGGTACTTGACTTCCCAATACTGCGTAGTGCCGTTCTTGACCGCGGAGAAATCAGGGGCCCGCCACATCTTCCCCTGGTGCGAGAACAACGGTGCGCGCGTTCCCGGGTACCTGTCGGTCCTCTCGCAGTACGCCTCGACAAAGTGCCCGGTGGCCTCAAGCCATCTGCCCCATGCGATCTCGCACTTCCGCCACGGCACGGTCTCGTCCGCGAATGGATCGTCTGTGTCCGCCACGCTGCCCCCTCACTGCGAACACCCCAAGGATAGAGGAAAAACACGCGAAGACGACAAGCCGAATTGGGGGTTCAGGCCTCCATGAATTCCTCGTATGAACCGACCGGCGCGAACACCGCCGAATACCTCGCCGACCTGCCCGTGCCCTCGCGACGGATCATGACGGAGTCGGAGCCGATGGCGGCGAGGTCCGAGTACGTGTACGGGCGCCGGCGCCCGACGGGACCGCCGAAGTCGGCCGGCCTGGTTGTTGGGTCGATGACCGAGATCAACCACCTGCCGAGCTCCACGTTCCTCTCGGTCATCAGCGCCTTGCCGCCCTGCTGGCACACCTTGGCCTGGTGCACGGCCAGTCCGCCGGGCAATTTGAGATCAAAATGCGTGTCTTGTGGGGGAAAGAAACGTGGATACCTGTCCCTCAGCTCGGCGGGAATGAGAACGTACGCTTCCCCGAAGGTCCTGGTTCTGCCGCCCGCATTCCATTGGTTGATGCCCGACTTCGGGTGCACCAGGTGGTCCTTCGGGGAGTACAGCGGAAGCACCACGTAGTCCACACCCTTGGCACCTTCGTTCGTCTCGCGGAGCATCGGGACGGATACTGCCGCACCTAGGGAGCCACCCTTTCCGGCCCTGCCGAGGAGCTCGTCCAGCAACGCCATGGGATCGGGGTGAATCGTGAGGGGGATGAATCCGCTCGCAGGATCGAAGTCGAAGCGCTTCATGAGCACGTTCTTGGAGACGCTGTATGAGTAACTTGAGCGACCGTCGGTGAAGAACACGCCTTTGCCCATGGCGGACCAGTCGGCGGCCGGTCTCCCGGATTTCGTCAGCGGCCTCAACCCGGAGATGTCGATCAGCTGGTACGGCTCTTCATGGACGATTGCACCCCCGGGCAGTCGAACGAGACAGTGGTACACGCACTTGTCCAGGTCGATTCCGTATTCCGCGGCGTTGGAGGAGATTCGCAGATTCCGCGCCTTTGCAATCCTCCGGATGAGCTCCTGCTTGCCCACGCCCTGGAAATGACCCTCTCGCGCGAGCGCAGTGAATTCGGCAACCTTCTCGTACTTGTGGCGCGCGTTCCCGCCGACGAATGTCTTGATTCCCACGCCGATGCCGCCGGGCACCAAGGCATCAAACGACATGTCGGCCCGGCCGAAATCGGTGGCCCCGGTGGTGACCACGAAGAGATTCTCGACGAACCTTGAGTCCACGTATGGAATCTCCGACTTGCTGAACAACCCGGAAATGCCCGCGATGGAAGCGAGCAGGGAGTCGTAGCGGCCCGTGTCGCGAGGAAGCATCAGATGAGCCTTGCGATTTCCTTCGCGAGACGCTGGATCAAGGGCACCGTGACGCTGTTGCCGAACTGGTGGTACAGGTGAGCGTCCGCCATGCCCTCAGGAAGAACGAAGGTGTCGGGAAACCCCTGCAGGCGTGCGCACTCCCGCGGCGTCAGCTTTCTGATCTTTCCACCCTGCTTCACCAGCGGAACGTTGTGCCCGCCGGAACCCATGTTGGCCGTGAGCGCGGGACAGACACCGCTCTTGTTCTCGCGCACGTACACCCGTCTCCACTGATATGCGGTGTCCGAACGAGTGACAACCTCCGCAATCTCGGCGTAGCAGTCGTACTTCTCGGCGGTGTAGACGTATTTGTCCGGCACAACCTTCTTTTCCAGCAGATCAACGAGGTTCTTTTTCAGTTTGGTTTTCTTGGGCCACGTGAAGATCTTTCCGCTGGTCGCCACCGGGAATTCACCTTCGAAAATCGCATCAACCGAGCCAATGTCCCTGTGGAAACCGATGATGAAGACCCGCTCACGGTTCTGGGGCACGCCCCCGTGAAGCATGCTGTTCAGCACCTGGGGCTCAAGGACCGTGTAGCCGCACTTCTCCAACTCCCCCACCATGTACTCCACGGTCTTGCCGCCGTCGTGCGACTTCAGTCCCTTGACGTTCTCTAGCATGAACGCCTTCGGTTGGGAGGTGCGGAGAATGTCGAGCATGGAGAGGAACACCTGCCCGCGCCCCTTCTCGTCGTGGAGTCCCTGGCGCAACCCCGCGATGCTGTACGGCTGACAGGGAAATCCGGCCAACAGCACGTCAATCTCGTCCGCGGGGTATTCGTCCGCCTCCATCTTGCCCAGGGTCACGACGTCGTGAACGTACTGGTGGCGGGGCAGGTTGTGCTTCCACTTCTGCGCCTTGTATGTCTGACGGGCATGAGGATCGATTTCTGAGGTGAGAATGCACGCCCCTCCCGCGTTCTCGAATGCCATCCGCATGCCGCCGATTCCGGCGAAAAGATCGGCGAATGTGAAGTCGTGGGTGCGTGCGGACGTCGCTGGCATAGCACCAGAACACTAGTTCGGGCGTGGGCCGCCGGGCCGCCTCCGGCCACGAGCCCGGGCGACTCGCTGCACGCGGGACGCCGCCGCCGCGGGATCCGTGTGCTCCCACACGGTGAGCACGCTCCACCCGCGGCGGCGCAACTGGGCGGCCCGGCGCCTGTCCCGGGCACGGTTGCGTTCGATCTTCTGCTTCCACCACCGCCTGTTGTGCTTCGGGGGTTTGTGGTGCCGTGGGCAGCCGTGCCAGAAGCACCCGTGCACGAACACGGCAATGCCGCGGGCCGGCAGAACGAGGTCCGGCGAGCCGGGCAACCCCCTCACGTTCTGCTCCACCTTGAAGCCGCGCCGAACCAGCTGCTCCGCCAGCTCGCGTTCCGGCTTAGTGCCGGACGTGGCCTGCTTGCGCATCCGCGCGGCAACGCCCTCGTCGCGCGGCACCGGCCGAACCGGAAGGGTTGTCCGGGCCATTCAAAAGCCCGGGGTCAGGGAATCTCGCGGGCAATGTCGCCGAAGTAGCCCGACATGGCCGCTTCATCGAGGAATTCCACTGCAACGGTGGAGACCAGCAGGTTCACCTGGCGGAAGAAGTCGCGGCGCTTGTCCCTCGCCGAGATGGACTTCGTGGTGGCGGTCTTCTTTGTCGGCGAGAGGGCCGATGCAGTGCGGATGAGCACGAGCGCCATCAGCGGCGACAGCCCCAGTTTTCGCTCGAAGACCGCGCCGAGGATGTCCTGGTCCACACCGAGGATCACACCGAGATGGCCGTACGTTCCGTCGTAGGAGTGGGAGCAGTCGGCGTAGAGGTAGAGACGGCGCGCCGAGTGGCGGGCGTGGGTCTTCACGCTCCCGGCCGCCAGCACGAACCGCATTGCGCCCGTGGGAACCGCCAGATCGGGGTCGTCCAGCCACTCCCGGCCGCCGCACCACCGGAGAAGCGTGTATTCACGGAGAGGATGGAACGCCAGCCACTGCCAGAACAACGCGTCGTTCAGCACCCACGGGGCCGCCGCGCGCACCGGTGCAAGTTCCATGTGGAGGACCTTGGCGAGAGCTTCATCGACCGTGCCGAGGTCAAGGCCGGCCTCGAGGTCGCCGGCCGCCGCGCGGGCGGCGGCCTCGACGGCGCCTGCATCGACGCCGTGCAGGTCCTGGGGCGCGAGCATTGCCTCGCCGCGCAGCACCCTGGCGATCTGCGTCTTGTCGCGGAGCACGCCGGCCAGAACAGTCTCGGTGCTCATGCGCCCTCCTCCGCGGTCTCGGGCCTCAGGCCCCCGGCGATGATGTGCTCCGCCGCTGATTCCATCCCGGCCTGGGCGCGGATGCGCCGGGGCATCACGCTGGAGAGGTGGGTCAAGAGATCGCCCGAGTTCATCGCGCCGATCTCGGCGCACACGGAGGGGCCGTCCCTGTGGTCGACGCCGGTGCCCAGGAGATGGCGCCACCCCTCGGCGATCGTCTGCTCGTGGGTGGAAAGCTCGTCGAAGATTGTTGCGAACTCGTCCTCGTTCGGGTCCTCCAGCCTGCGCTGTGCGGCGATGTCGGCGATGCGGTGGACCACTGCGGCCAGGGCGGCCGTCATCACCTCGACGGCAAGGGTGGAATCCATAGTGCGACGCGACTTCAACTTGGCGCTCGGCTTGCCCATTGCCTGGTCCCTCACGTTCAACAGGGCGTGGAAGTTCTCAAGGTCCTCGTTGAGAAAGAGAACCGGGCGCTCCCCCGGCGCAAGCAGGTCAATGTCGAACCATTCCCCCGGGGACACTTTGTCGGCTTCCGAGAAGCTGATCCACACGAACTCGAAGATGTCCCCGAGCGGACCGACGGCGGCGAACTCGCGCAGACGGATCATGTGGCTCGTCCCCACGATCGTTCCCTTCGTCACCGCCAGCCAGCCCTTCGGGCCGGGAAGGTCCGCGGCCGCGATGATCATCGGTTCCACCAGGACTTCGCCACGCAAGCCAGCCAGATCGAGGTCAAGCGATCCCGATGCGATGAACTTGCCCGCCGGGAGGCGCGTGATCCCTCCGGCCACGAAGCGGCGCTGGCGGGTCTCGCTGGAGACGATGCCGAACCCGAACGCCAGCGTCTCGCCCTCGTCAGGGCCGGCGAGATAGGCCTCCAGCCCGGTGTCCCCCGCGGAAGAAACGGACAGTCTCACGCGGTCGTACCCCTGGTCGCGGAGTTCGCCGAAGTAGACGCGCCAGTCCTCCCAAGAGTCCCCGGCGGTTTCCTTTCTCTCGATTTCCTCCCAGTCCGGT
>Ga0315906_10006271_pt1 | contig 14746 bp, 15 predicted proteins | sample LakEriMetagenome_4_FD_203526 | JGI IMG/M metagenome (GOLD analysis project Ga0315906, IMG submission 203526) | Freshwater fungal communities from buoy surface, Lake Erie, Ohio, United States - Buoy 2 MA122 | ecosystem: Environmental > Aquatic > Freshwater > Lake > Lake biofilm | place: USA...
GCGCACATCATGAAAGCCGAGTTCGAGCGCTCGGGCCCTGTGCTGCACCTGCTGCTGCGCTACACCCAAGCGCTGATCACCCAAATGTCGCAAACGGCGGTGTGCAACCGCCATCATTCGCTGGACCAGCAGCTGTGCCGCTGGTTGCTGCTGAGCCTGGACCGCTTGCGTGGCCACGACCTGGTCATGACACAAGAGCTGATTGCCAACATGCTGGGCGTGCGTCGCGAGGGTGTCACCGAAGGCGCACTCAAGCTGCAAAAGTCAGGGCTGATTCGTTATTCGCGTGGCCACATTGCGGTGCTGGACCGCGACGGCCTAGAAAAACGCGTGTGCGAGTGTTATGCCGTGGTGAAAAAAGAGTACGACAGGTTGTTGCCGGACCAGGTGGCCAAGTAGGCCTGCATTTTTCGGCAAAACCCGGTTTTGTGTGTGCTGCCAGACAGTCGGGCCGCCTTGTTTCTCGCACACTGCGCAGCCTCATCGCACCGCATTCGGGCAAAGGAAACAAAGTGGCTTCAGCCCAAAACAGTTTGATGGACAGATTGAGCCGAGCGGACCGCCACCGCCTGATCGACGCCTGCGAGGTCGTGCCACTGCCGCTGAACGAGGTGCTGGGCGAACCTGGTGAGCTTCAGCGCCATGTTTATTTTCCAAGCAGTGGCTTCATGTCCATGGTGGCCCTCATACCAGACCACAGTGGTGTGGAGGTGGGCATGGTGGGACGCGAAGGCTTGGTAGGCGGACAGGCTTTATTGGGCGTGGCCAGGTGGCCCTGGCGTGTGTTGGTGCAAGGCGCGGGGGAAGCCTGGCGCCTGAATGTGGCCGCCTTCCTGAAAGAGATCACCCGCAGCAAGGGCCTGCGACGTTTGGTTCAACGCCACCTGTACGTGCTGCTGGCGCAGCAGGCGACCACATCGGCCTGCACACGATTTCATCAAATCGGCCCCCGTTTGGCACGCTGGTTGTTGATGAGCCAAAACCGCGCACAGAGCAATTCTTTCCATATCACCCACGAGTTCCTGTCCTATATGTTGGGTGTTCGGCGCGTGGGTATTACCGCAGCGGCCGGCGCATTGCAGCGCCAGGGCTTGATTCAATACCACCGTGGGGAAATCAAAGTGCTCGACCGCGTGGGCCTCGAAGCGGCGGCATGCAGTTGTTATGCAAGCGACAACGTGTTGTACGAGACCTGGATGGCTTGAGGATGCGCAGAGTCACGCTTGCGATACCGCCATCACCTCATGGACAGGCAACATTCCTCCATTTCTCGCGTTCGCCTGGCGCCTGAAATGGCTGACGCGTGAAGCGCATCCGCCCACCGCATGCGGTTCAAACCACCGCACCAAACAAACGACCCACCGCTGCCGTGACCACCATGGCCAAGGCCCCCCAGAAAGTCACTCGCCAGGCGCTTCGCACCACACCTGCGCCACCTGCCCGCGCGGCCAACACGCCCAACACCGCCAGAAACACCAAGGAACTGACCGCCACCCACACCACCAACACGGCGGCCGGTGCCACAGCCGTGACGAGCAGTGGCAGCAAGGCACCCGCAGCAAAACACCCCGCAGAGGCCAGCGCCGCTTGAACCGGCCGTGCACCCAGCGCAGCAGACAGCCCCAGTTCGTCACGCGTGTGCGCACCCAGCGCGTCATGCTGCATCAGTTGCGCCGACACCTGTTGTGCCAGCGGCAAGGACAACCCACGCGCCAGGTAGATGGAGGTGAGCTCCAGTGCTTCGGCTTCTGGGTTGGCCTGCAATTCACTTTGCTCACGCGCGGTATCTGCTGCTTCGGTATCGGCCTGGGAAAACACCGACACATACTCTCCGGCGGCCATGGACATCGCGCCCGCCACCAAACCCGCCACTGCCGTGACAAGCACATTGTGCGCACTGGCACCCGAAGCGGCCACGCCCACGATCAAGCTGGCCGTGGACACAATGCCGTCGTTGGCCCCCAGCACGCTGGCACGCAGCCAGCCGATGCGGTCGCTGCGGTGGCGTTCGGTGTGCATATGAAAAATAGAGTTGAAACTGGGTTCAATCAACACACCACCTGCCGCTGGGGTTGACCCTTCTACGGTTGCAGGACAGGACTTGTCGCAGCCCGGCGTTGCACGCGCTGCCCTTCGACAGGTTCTGTCCTGAGCCCCATCAAAGGGTCAGGGCGAACGGGCAGCAGGTTGTCGTGAATAAGGCAAACATCAACAATGGTTCGAATCAGTAACTGATGCTGATGTTGTTCACCACCTTGCGCACACCGGCCGCACCCCAAGCCGCGTCTTGTGCCAGGTCGCGCTCGAACCAGCTGTGCACAGTGCCACTCAAGGTGACTTCCGCATCGTTCACTGCCACATGAACCTGTTCAGCGTCAGAAGTGGCGCGGCGCTTCAAAGCGGTTTCAATGTCGGTTTTCACCGTGTTCAGCAGCACCACAGGCTTGACGGTGATTTGGTTGCTCACGCCTTTGACACCCAACAAGTGGCAGACCGCTTTCTCGGCAGAATTGCGCTGGAACTGCCAATGAACCGTGCCGGACAATGACACCCAGCCGTTCTCCACCATGCACTTCACGCTGTCTGCTGGCAAGGTGCTGTTCCACTCCAGAACGTTTTGCACCGCACGGGCGATGTCTGCATCGGTGCGAACACCCATGCCACTGAGTTTCACATCCATCTCTACGGCCAGGGCTTTCACACCCGTGACCCGCTGCGCAGCGCGTTCGGCATTCCACTTTTCGCTGTAGCTGCTGACATGGCCCGCCAAAGTCACGACGCCGTCTTTGACTTCAACGCCGATTTGTTCTGAGTGAACGGCAGGCTCCCAGCGGAGTTCGGCCATCACGTCTTTTTGCAATTGGGAATCGGTTTTCATGGTGACTTTCAAATGGGGTTGAGGAGGACGAAGGATGTTCCGCGACCCGGCGTGGGTCTGTGCGCTGACACTCGCTGCGTGTGTTGTTTCATGGTTCGTTGCCGTACAGACGTCGGCAGGTCCCAGGGTGAAAGTGCGGTATTCACTCATCGCTCACAACAACACCAGGATCACCCCATGCCATACCGCCAACACCGCACCACATTCATGACAAGCACCGTGCTGCTCACACTCGCTTTGGCCGGCTGCGACAAGACTCCGTTATTGAACGACCCTTTGTCGGAATCGGCAGCAGCCACATCGGCCTCTGCACCAGCGGTGGCATCCAGCCCCACCGACACCAGCGACACCGGCATCACAACAGCCGTGCAAGCCGCCTTGTCGGCAGACCCTCTGACCCACAGCTTGACATTGCAAGTGAAAACCCAGCGAGGTGAGGTCAGCCTGATCGGCACGGTCAACGATGCGGAGCAATCGCAAGCCGCCAGCACAGCCACCCGCAGGGTTCTGGGCGTGAAAGCCGTGGACAACCGGCTGGTGGTTCAACTTGCCAGCAGCGCCGTGCCATCCACTGAAGACGACCAGCAGGTGACCTCGCGGGTGAAAACTGCGCTGGAGAACGATGGCAACTACAAAAACCTGGACATCCAGGTGATCACGCTCAAAGGCGATGTGCGTTTGGTCGGCGTGGCAGACAACGCCACACAACACGACGAAGCCATCAAGCTGGTGCGCAGCGTGGAAGGTGTGCACAGCATTCACGACGAGCTGCGCATCAGGTAGATCAACAAGCTCTTTGCCGCAGCCTGTCATGGCGCTGCAATACTCAAATGACCTCATCCGGTGACCGCACCAGCAGCACCGGAACGCTGGCCAAACGGGCAATCTGCTCGGCATCACTGCCCAGCGTCAAACGTCGGATCCCACGGCGGCCATGGGTGCCAAGAACAATCAAGTCGGCCCTGCATTCGCGGGCCTCTTGAACAACCGCGTCGCCAATGCGCGAACCCAAGCGCTCCAGCAGCACCGTCTGCACCGCGACCTTGCGCTCGGTCACCCGGGTTTTGCTCTCGCCCAACAGTTTCTCTCCCGCTTCGCGCAGCAGCGGGATCATCTCCAAGCCCATGGGGTCAAAACCTCCCAGGCCGGTGGCGAACACCGGGTCTTCGACCACATGCACCAGACGCAAACTTGCGCCGGTGACCTGTGCCAGGGCAATGGCTTCATCCAGTCCTTTTTTTGAGGTGGCACTTCCATCCACCGGAACAAGAATGTGTGTGTACATGGCGGGGTCTGTTGTGATTTTGGAGCGGTTGTTGATGGGTGGCACGAGGCCCGTTTGCATCAACGGGATTGATATCTCCGCGCTGCCCGGCCCCCGACTTTGCATCGCCAATACGCAGCCTTCTGTGCGCTGTCAAACACATGGCTTTCAACTGGCATACGAGGTGCCACAACGGGCTTGCACCCGTGCGACAACGCACAGACTGCACCGCGCCTGTGTCCACAAACTCCCCGCTTCACCAACCTTTTGGAGCATTCAATGAACTCACTTCACTTTCAACCAGGTCGGGCGATGCGGGCAGGCGTTGGAACACCCCAAAAGCCCCCACTGGACTTTCGCCCCTCGACGGACGACGAGATCTTGCTGCTGGGCGGACCCAGCAGTGAGGGCTTTGTGGCACTGCTCTCTGCATTTCGTGCATCTGGCGGTACCGCACCGAGCGCCGAGGTGGCGCGTTTGCTCAAGCAGCGGCCCCATGGGGCGTCGATCAATTCATTGAACCTCATCGCGAGCGGACCAGCATTTTGTTTCGAGTGGCGCGGCCTGCAGTGGATGCCCATGTTCCAGTTCAACGCCTTGGACTTGTCGCTTACCCTGGCATCGCAGCAGGTTCGCGCCGAGCTGGATGCCGCACTGGACAGTTGGGCCGTGGCGGCGTGGTTTGCACGTCCTCATGCATGGCTTTACGGCCTGCGGCCTGTTGACCTCATCGACAGCAATTTAACCGCCGTTTTGCAGGCGGCGCACCGTGACCGCAGCGAAAGCTCGCCCTTGCAGGGAGAGTTGCTGTGACGCGCCGGCTCGCCCGCACATTGACCTTGTTGTGTGCCACTCTGCTGACATCCACCGGTCACACGCAAACGATCCGGCCCGGCCCAGAAGCTGCAGCGTCCGCGTCAACACCCGCACCAGGCAAAACAATGGTGCGTTCCATGTTCAACTTTGCTGACGCTGACAAGAACGGACGGTTGACACGAGAAGAAGCCAAATGGCACTTGCCTTTTACCTTCTCGGACTTTGCAACCATCGACACCGATAGACGGGGTTGGATCAGCTTTGAGCAGTTTGCAGCCTACACCCATCAACGTGTTGGCAAATAAGCGAATGACATCTAGTGTCCTGTCCCACAGATACCTGCAAAAAGTAAAACCGATGAATTTCGGGTCAAGGCAAGGCGCAAACCGCAGCGATACCCGTACGTATCGCGAGGATTTGCAACGCCGCCTTGGCCTGAAAGACGCGGTTTTATTTGCAGGTATCTGCGGGACAGGACACCAGCACAGCACCGACAGGCTTTGAGCGTTTTGTGTTGGACCGAGCGCCCTACCCAACCGGGGTTGGCCTCATCAACGGTGTCGCAATACCGTGTGCGCCAGTCAGAGTGAATGCAGGGTGGCCCCGTTCATTTGATCGGGCTGCCCTGCACCGTGCGCAGGTAGGCCAGCAGGTTTTCTCGTTGCTGCACATTGACCAGTGCCGAGAACGGCATGCTGTCTTTCTCTATGGGTGTCCCAGGGTGGGACACATAAAACAACAAACTGTCTTGCACAGCTGACTCGGTTGGGTCGGATTCGGAGACCGAGTCGGCGGCGATTTGGGTCAGATTGTCTTGAGGGGGGGTTGTGTCGGTCTTCATGGTGTCCTCTTGGCAACGGGTTAGGGCGGATGCCACCAACAATGGGGTCAGCATGCCAAAGCCGTGCAGGTCACTCTGTTCGCCAGCGAACAGAGACAGCGCTTGGGTTAGCGCACAATGATTTTCTTGCTTTTCAGTTGCGGCAAGGCACAGTGGCAGTCCACATGGCTTCACCACAAGGATTCACCATGCACCCGGTGCGCGATACCACCCCTGAAAAAACCGTCAGCAGGCGTCGTTTATTTGCCAGCACATTCGGTCTGGTGGTAACCCTTTTTATGTTGGTTTTTTTATCGTTTATCTTGACGGACCGTGCCATGGCCACCGAAGAACCCACATTTCATCTCAGCCTGCAAGACGGTGCCTTTGAAGTACGAGACTACCCCTCGCTGATCGTCGCAGAGGTGAATATCCAAGGCGATCGAAACGAAGCGGCCACCGCAGGCTTCAAGTTACTGGCGGGCTACATTTTTGGTGCCAACCAGCGCCGCGAGAAGGTCGCCATGACGGCATCCGTGGTGCAGTCACAAACACAAGGCGAAACGATCGCCATGACAGCGCCTGTGATTCAAACGCCAGCACCACCCCATGACAGCGCACCCACATGGACAATTCGGTTTGTGATGCCGCATCGATACGCCTTGAACGATTTGCCGGTTCCCAACGACCCGCGTGTGGTACTCAAGCTGGTACCGCCCGAGCGTTTTGCGGTCCACCGTTTTTCTGGTTTGGCACACGAAGCCGATGTGGCGGAGAAAACGGCTGAGCTGATGGCCTTTGCGACCAAACGACAACTCCGAGCGGCAGGTTTACCGTCTTTGGCTCGTTACAACCCGCCTTGGACGCCGTGGTTCATGCGGCGCAACGAGGTGCTGTTGCCGATCGAGCCCTGAGCGCGTTCTGCGCTGAACGTGCTGTCCCGCCAACGCGTGCGGGTCGCTTTCGGTCTGTTCAAGTCGAATCAGCACGTCGACGCGACCAAAATCGCTCTGGCATGAGAAAACGATTGACGAAGACCACAGAATGTCAGGAGAACAGATTCAAGTTGACCCCTGGCGACTCCATCAATTCCGGTGGCAGCCATACAACCGGCGCTTTTTTTCAGTTCTCCTGGGCGCTATCGCCGATTTCTGTGAGATGGCCACAGACGGCTGCAGTTAGAAAACAGGCAATCTCAACAAGTGCGGCTTTGACTGGGGCCGGTGGATGGCAACCGCCCACACGCGGCCGTCTTTGTATCGCGGAGCCTGGTGGCTCGGGTGAGATCGAGCTTGCGGCACGGCGTACCAATCAGCGCACAGACAATAAAGATCACCCCAGCGGCAAGCGGGCTTCAATCAAGGTGCCATGGCCTGGCCAAGACGTGATGTGCATGCTGCCGCCTTCGGCTTTGACTCTGTAGCGCATGCCCAGCAAGCCATAAGCCGAGGCCGGTGGAACCGAGGTATCAAAGCCCACCCCGTCGTCCCTGACCGACACCTGGACAAACCCGCTGCCGTCATTCACCTGGATCCAGACATGACGGGCTTGCGCGTACTTCGTGATGTTGGTGATGGCCTCTTGCAGCAGCCGGTACACCACCAACTCCGCAGAGGGGCTGAGTTTGACCGGCTCAAAAACACGCTCGACCGTTGCGCCGGACCGCTCTTCAAACTCCCGTGCCAGGATCTCCAGTGTCACGGCCAAACCGAGCTGGGTCAGCGACGATGGCCGCAAGTCCTCCACGATGCGACGCTTCAGTTCAATGCCGCTGTTGAGCGTGCCCACCAAATGCATCAGCTGCTCGCTGGCCTCAGGCGCACGGTCGCCCAACCTCGATTTAATGCGTGCCGCGTCCAACTTGGCCGAGGTGAGCAAGGATCCCAACTCGTCATGCAAGTCACGCGCCAAACGGCTGCGTTCGTCTTCACGCGCAGTTTGCAGATGGTGAGTCAGTTCCACCAACTGGCCGGTACGTTGCACCACCTCGTCTTCCAATTGATCGCGCTGCGCTTGAATCAAACGTTTTTGCTGTCGCTGCTCACGCTGCAGCGCAAAACTTTCGCGCAAATACATCACCAAGGCCAGCAAGCTGATGGCACTGAGCAAGGTGATGCCTATTCGGCTGAGCAGCAAGGTGCGGTACACATCTTTGCGCCCCTCCTGCACGTTCTTTGTTTCCTCGCCCATCAGTTGGGCGATCAAGCTGCGAATCTCGTCCAACTTGTCCACGCCCGTGGCACCGAGCAAAAGAGAATCGCTGGCCTCTCGGTGGCCTTGGTCGTACAGACGGATCGTGGCCGCGAGTTCTGACAGTTTGGTGTCGGTTAAGGCGCGCAGTTGCGACAACAAAGCCGCTGATTCCGGCTGATCGCCATAACGCGACTGCAAGGCACCAAATGCATCGCCAATGCGCTGGATCGCTGCCTGGTAGGGTTTGAGAAAGTCACTTCGTCCGGTCAGCAGATAAGCACGCTGGCCCGTCTCTGCATCCAGGAGTCCGCGTTCCAGGCGCTCTATGTCCACCCTGGCGGTGGCCATGGCGCCGAGTTCGTCCAGCGTGGCGACGGAGCGCCAGTAAGAGCCTTCGCTGATGATCACCATCACCAGTGCCACGGCAAACGCCAGCGGAATGACAAAGGGGTTTCGTTTCACAACGGTGAACACTTCCATGGCGGGCGCATCTTTCAGAGTTTCACCAGAAACGGGGATCATGCGCTGATACGCCACAAAGGTACACCCTGGCCTGGCAGGCAGGCAGGCAGGCAGGGCCATCTTTGACCCGCATCGTCGATGCGGTTCGCTGACAGCCATTTTTTTCAGTCGGATCTACTCAGAAACGCGTGTTCATCAACGAAAACGGCACCACGGCGCTGGACGCGGTGCTTGGCCACAATGTGCAGCCGCTGGCTTTGGCGGAACAACGCGGCCAGCATGCCGCAGCGCGGCTCAATCGGGCGTGTAGCGCTTGGTACAAATTGGATTTGGCATTCGAAGCCAAGAAAGTGAGCATTCATGGGGTGTTGCGGGGCATAAGAGAGCGACCTGGTGAAATATCCGGGCTAGAGCCCTGTCGGATCGATGGAGGAAAATTCCGAAGGTTGGACAGCGCTATCAAAAAAGGCGGTACATGCCCAAGTTGGGATTCTCTCGGGGGAGACGGTGTGTTTCATGGTGATTTGTCGAAGGGCTTGGTCGGGGAACCCTCTGTTGGATAGCGCTATCCTATTCATCTTATCGGTGATCGGCATCCGTACTTACCCGAGACGTCAGCGAAGCGCATGACAATTCCACACGCCCTCACTTTTTCCGGTGCGGCTGAAAGTCAACTTCATCTGTTTCTTTGGAGCATGCCCGCATGGCCCCTTCCCGTTCCCGCGCCACTGGCCGAGTTACCTTGGCCGATGTTGCCAAGGCCGCCAACGTCAGCCCCATCACGGTGTCACGGGCCCTGCGCGGGGAGCGAAGCGTGGCATCGGAACTGGTGCAGCGGGTGCAGGCCGCAGCCAAAAAACTGGGTTACGTGCCCGACCCTGCTGCGCGGGCACTGGCCTCCGCGCGAAGCTCCCATGTGGTGGTGCTGATCCCCCTGCTGTCCAACAACTTGTTCGTGGACCTGCTCGAAGCCGTACAGCGCACCTTGCTGCCCCACGGTTACCAAACCCTGATCGGCGTGACCCACTACAGCCCTACAGAAGAAGAGCAACTGCTGCAGAGTTACATGGCTCACCGCCCTGCCGGGTTGTTGGTCACGGGTTTTGACCGCAGCGAAAGCAGCCGCGCCCTGATTCGCGCCGCAGCGGTGCCTTGTGTCCATCTGATGGAGACCACGCCCGCAGAGGGTGTTTATTGCGTCGGCTTCTCACAGGTCGATGCCGGCCATGCCATCACCCAACACCTGTTGAACCAGGGCCATCGCCGCATCGCTTTCGTCGCGGCCCAGCTGGACCCGCGCGTGATGCAACGTGCCGAAGGCTACCGGCGTTGCCTGCATGCTGCGGGGCTCTACGACGCGCGCCTGGAATTCCTCAATCCGCAGCGGTCCTCGATAGCGCTGGGCGGCGTGATGCTGCAGGAACTGCGCCAACAGCGCCCCGATGTGGATGCTGTGTTTTTTTGCAATGACGACCTGGCACAAGGTGGGCTGCTGGCTGCTTTGCGACTGGGTCTGAAAGTACCGCAAGACCTCGCCGTGGCGGGTTTCAACGATCTCAACGGCAGCGATCAAATGATGCCGCCATTGACCACCGTGCGAACGCCTCGCAGCGAGATAGGAACACGGGCTGCACAAATGCTGATCGCCCTGATGCGCGGCGAGGAGGTGCCCGAGCACAGCCTGAACCTGGGCTTCGAACTCGTGGTCAGAGAAAGCGCCTGAGGAGCAGTGGCACGCGCAATGCACAATGGCGCGTCATCGGCACTCCCTCTAAGCCTCATGTCCACCATCCTCATCCTCAACGGTCCCAACCTCAACCTGCTCGGCCAACGTGAACCCGATGTTTACGGTGCAACGACGCTCGCGGATGTGGAGGCGCTGTGTCAAACCACCGCGCAAAAGCTCGGCCATGTATGCGACTGCCGCCAGTCCAACCATGAAGGCGTCTTGATCGATGCCATCCACGAAGCGGGTCGTGCCCACAAGGCGGGCACTTTGCTCGGTGTGGTCTTCAATGCTGGCGCCTACACCCACACTTCTGTGGCCCTGCATGACGCGATCAAAGGCGCGGGGGTACCCGTCATTGAAGTCCACATCAGCAATGTTCATGCGCGTGAATCCTTCCGCCACCACTCGATGTTGTCGCCTGTGGCCGCGGGCATTGTGGTGGGGTTTGGGGTGCAGGGGTATGTGCTGGCGATTGAAGGCTTGGTAGCCAAGCGCTAGGGTCTGTTGGGCCGCAACGCACTGCGCCGTTTTAAGCACACCGTTGGCGTTGCTTGTTTGATGCTGGATCGTTCTTCGGTGCACTGCGCCGGGAATTCGCCCCGGCGGGCGACCTACTTTCTTGCTGGTGCAAGAAAGTAGGCAAAGAAGCACCTGAACACCAGCCTATTGGAGCGGTATTGGCTCCATCACCTAACCCGGTTACGGCGAATGGTTCGGTTAGTGACAACAAGCATTCACGGCGACGTCAAAGGCTTGTTATTCCGCGAAAAACGCTCTCCCACCACCGTCATTCCCGCGAAGGCGGGAATCCAAGCAGTGTGTGCAAATGAGCGAGTGGATGCTGCCCGATACATCCCCTGGATTCCCGCCTTCGCGGGAATGACAAAAACGAGAGCGCAACCGTGGCCCGCGGTGATGCTTCGCAGAAGCGAACCGAAAACGTCGCCCGAACGCCAGTGGCCACTGGTCGAATCCAGACCTCACGTCTGCGCTCCAGCACCAAATCACCTCTGCCAAAATAGGCTGGTGTTCAGGTGTTTTCTTGGTGACTTCTTTTGCACCAGCAAAAGAAGTTACTCGGCCGCCGGGCCGAGACCCGGCGCGGTGCTTAGAGGAACGATCCCCTTGCGGCAAGCCGCGAATGAGCACTCTGAGGCCCGGCAACGCGCAGAGATATCAGCGAATCAAGAACCCGTCCCCGCCGGCACTTGATACCCATCCACCACCACATCCCCACACTGCGCCCGGTGCCGCAGCGCATGGTCCATCAGCACCAGGGCCAACATGGCCTCGGCGATGGGCGTGGCGCGTATGCCCACGCAGGGGTCGTGGCGGCCAAAAGTTTCCACGGTGGCGGGGTTGCCCTGCATGTCGATGGATTGACGCGGCGTGCGGATGGAACTTGTAGGTTTGATGGCGATGCTGGCGGTGATGTCCTGGCCGGTTGAAATGCCGCCCAGCACACCACCGGCGTTGTTACCACCAAAGCCTTCGCGGCGCATCTCGTCACCATGCATGCTGCCTTTGTGGGCTACGCTGGCGAAACCCGCGCCAATTTCCACGCCTTTGACGGCGTTGATGCCCATCAAGGCGTACGCAATGTCGGCATCGAGTTTGTCGAACAGCGGCGCCCCCAAGCCGACGGGCACACCATGAGCCGCCACGGAAATTCGTGCACCGCAGCTGTCACCCGCTTTGCGCAGCTCATCCATATACGCTTCCAAGCGAGGGATGTCGCTGACATTGGCAGCAAAGAAAGGGTTGTTGGGCACATGGGCCAGTGACTCGAACGGAATTTCAATCTCGCCAATCTGGGTCATGTGACCGGAAAACGTGGTGCCAAATTTCTGGAACAGCCATTTGCGCGCCACGGCACCGGCGGCCACCATGGGCGCGGTCAAGCGGGCTGAGGAACGGCCACCACCGCGCGGGTCACGCAGGCCATATTTGCGCCAGTAGGTGTAGTCGGCGTGGCCTGGGCGGAAGGTGTTGAGGATGTTGCCGTAGTCCTTGCTTCGTTGGTCCGTGTTTTTGATCAGCAGGCAAATGGGTGTGCCTGTGGTTTGCCCCTCGTACACGCCCGACAAAATTTCCACGGTGTCCGGTTCATTGCGCTGCGTGACGTGGCGCGAGGTGCCGGGGCGGCGGCGGTCGAGTTCGGGTTGAATGTCGGCTTCGGAAAGCAGCATGCCGGGTGGGCAGCCGTCAATCACGCAGCCGATGGCCGGGCCGTGGCTTTCGCCGAAATTCGTGACGCGAAAAAGTTCGCCAAAGGTGCTGCCGGACATGTGCTTCTTTCTGGGGAGTCGTGGTCGCAGACCCCGATGGCTGGGGCGCGAAAGGAGTGGATTTTAAGTCGCACGATGTCCTGAACTGAACTTGAGACTGACGCCAAGCTGACATCTCTACCTTGATGACGCCGCCGAGTCATCCTGCCTACAACCGGTTTGCGGCTGTTACGTGCAAGTTTTAACGGCAGGACCAAACCGCAACCTCAAGTCCTGCGGGTCTTTACCGATGTCCCACAGGCAAGCCCGGTTTTGCCGTTGCAGCCAGCTGAGAAGCCCAGTTTTCCAACGACGAGGCGGCCTTGTTCAGGTCAAACAAACCAAAGGAAAAGACCATGACTTCCCCCAGCAGTACCCCCATGCCCTTGGCCAGATTGCTCAGTCTGTCTTTCGGGGCCGTGATGTTGTTGATGCTGTTCGCCGCGGGGCTGGGGCTTTGGAAGTTAAGTGCCACATCAACCAGTGGACGGGTTCAAGCCCAGACCGTGCTGGCCCAGACTGAAATGCTCGGTGACATGGAGATCGAGTTCAAAACCCAGGTGCAGGAATGGAAAAACGTGCTGCTGCGAGGGAAAGATTCGGCGGCACTGGACAAACACTGGAACGCGTTCTCAAAAAACGAACAGGCGGTGCAAAAAAAGGCCAACGAACTCCACGGCAGCGTGACCGACGGGCCGACCCGAGACACCTTGCAACAGTTCATCACCGCACATACCAAAATGGGGCAGGACTACCGCAAAGGGTTGGATGCATTTAAGGCGGCAGACCACGACGCCGCAGCCGGGGACGTCGCCGTCAAGGGAATTGACCGGGAACCCATCAAGTTGCTGGCCCAGGTAAAGGACCAAGTGATTGCGGTGAACCAAGCCGAGACCGCCGTGTTTGCCCAAGAGGAGCGCAACGCGTTATTTCTCTGCGCTGGGGGCCTGCTGGCGGCAGCAGGTACGGGTTTGTTCGTGGCCTGGCGCATCAGCCGCAACATCACCCGCGTTCTAGGGGCAGAGCCAGATGCTCTGGCGCAAGCCGCGCGGCGGGTGGCCGAGGGCGATCTGTCGGAGACGGCGGGCGCCCGCGTTGAGCCCCGAAGCGTCATGGCCGCCATGGAAGACATGCGGCTGGCCCTGGTGGCCGTGGTGGGCACCGTGCGCTCGGGGGTGGAAAGTGTCGCCACCGCCAGTGCCCAGATCGCACAAGGCAACAGCGACCTGAGCAGCCGAACCGAAGAACAAGCGTCGAGCCTGGAACAAACGGCCGCCTCCATGGAGCAGCTCACCGGCACAGTCAACAGCAGCGTGGACAACGCACGGCAGGCCAATCATCTGGCCACCAGCGCCAGCGAGGTGGCGGGCCGCGGTGGCGACGTCGTCAATCAGGTGGTAACCACCATGAACGACATTCAGGCCTCAAGCCGCAAGATTTCCGACATCATTGGTGTGATCGATGGCATCGCCTTCCAGACCAACATCTTGGCCCTGAATGCCGCTGTGGAGGCGGCCCGGGCAGGCGAACAGGGTCGGGGATTTGCAGTCGTAGCAAGCGAGGTGCGCAGTCTCGCCCAGCGCAGCGCCCAGGCCGCCAAAGAAATCAAAACCTTGATTGCCGACTCCGTGGAAAAGGTGAATTCCGGCAGTAGCCTGGTCAATGAAGCTGGCCAAACCATGACCGACATCGTGGACCAGGTTAAGCACGTGACCACCTTGATCGCAGAAATCACGACAGCCAGCAGCGAACAAAGTTCAGGTATCGGGCAGGTCAATCAGGCAGTGTCACAACTGGACCAAATGACACAGCAAAATGCCGCGCTGGTGGAGGAGTCTGCCGCTGCAGCAGAGAGCCTGCGCAACCAAGCAGAGCAACTGGCCCAGGCTGTGTCTTTGTTCAAACTGCCTTGATCAGGGCCGCCATGGGTCACAAAGGCGCGATCAACCGGTTTGCTGCGCCTCGACCTGCTCTTCCACCGGCCAATCGCGGATGTAGGCCTTAAGCATGCGGTTTTCAAAGTCCTGGCTTTCGACCACGGCACGGGCCACGTCGTAAAAGGAGATCACCCCCATCAGCATGCGCTGGCTCATGACCGGCATGTAGCGGGCGTGGCGCTCCAGCATCATGCGGCGCACTTCGTCCATTTCGGTGTCGGGCGTGCAGGTCAGCGGGTGATCGTCCATGACGCTGCGAACCAAAGTGGGGCCAACGGTGCCACCGTTTTTCACCACCGCATTGATGACCTCACGGAAGGTGAGCATGCCCACGAGGTCGCCATGTTCCATCACCACCAGCGAGCCAATGTCGCGTTCCG
>Ga0315906_10006272_pt1 | contig 14744 bp, 12 predicted proteins | sample LakEriMetagenome_4_FD_203526 | JGI IMG/M metagenome (GOLD analysis project Ga0315906, IMG submission 203526) | Freshwater fungal communities from buoy surface, Lake Erie, Ohio, United States - Buoy 2 MA122 | ecosystem: Environmental > Aquatic > Freshwater > Lake > Lake biofilm | place: USA...
TCGGGACGGTGCTTCTTCCGTCGTCTCGTCGTCATCGAAAGTCTCCTTGCCCAATGGGCAGTAGACCTTCATATCGCCTGGATCAGGATTTCCAAGGCAGGCCAATGGGACTCGAGGCGGTATGCCCCAGGCGATCGACCAGCCGCCCGGCCCCTGGCCACAAGGTCTACCCGTATTTACTGCGGAATATGGCGATTACGAAGCCGGATCAGGTCTGGGCGAGCGACATCACCTACATCCCGCTACAGCATGGCTTCCTTTACCTGACGGCCGTCATGGACCTCTACAGCCGCAACGTCCTTTCGTGGCGACTGTCCAACACGCTGACCGGCGACTTTTGCCTGGAAGCCCTCGACGCGGCGCTTGCCCGTGCACGACCGGAGATCTTCAACACGGACCAAGGAGCCCAGTTCACGGCGACGGCCTACACGAGCCGATTGGAGAAGAGCGGCGTGGCGATCTCGATGGATGGTCGCGGCCGGGCGCTCGACAACGTGTTCGTCGAGCGGCTCTGGCGGACGGTCAAGTACGAGGAGGTCCACCTACGGGACTACGCCGACGGCTGGCAGGCCGAGAAGTCGCTGGGGAAGTACTTCGACTTCTACCGGGACGAGCGGCCTCATCAGGCCCTCGGCTACCGCACCCCGTCGGAGGTCTACGCCGAGGGCTGACGCGAACAAAGTGTTCGCGCTCAAATTTCCGTTGAGTCGGACTCAGAACGAAAGAACACCAACAGGAACACAACCCGTAAACAGCCGCGTGGCCGCACGAGACCCTTGGTAGGGGTCTCGCGGGCCACCGCCTAGTGACGCTACACCTTAAACAGGGCCCCCGACTGTCCAACAAATGGGGTCCACCTCAGCGTCTTTATCGAGCATGGCCCCGCGGCCATGGCTTCTGCCTGTTCCATACTCATGCACATCGCCACGCAGATCGAGCGGGAGCAGGTGCTCAAAGACGAGTCCCACCAGAGAACGGCCGAGCATCAAGGCTACGCCAACAGATTTAAGCCGAAGACGCTTCGCACGGCAGTCGGTGAGCTGGCTCTGCGGATTCCGCAGACCCGCGACTATCCCGACGAGGAGGGGCGGCCCTTCTACCCCAAGAGCCTCGATCGCGGGGTCCGTAGCCACCGGGCCATGCCCCTGGCGGTCGCCGAGATATACGTCCGAGGCATCACGACCGACAGCACTTACAAAACTCTTTACGAAGCCGACCGCCCACTCGCCCCCTCCGCTTGATTGGTTACCCCTCGTTCATGGAAATGCGCGACTATTGCACCCTGGCATCGTTAGGCCCGGCTCCGCGATCGACGACAGGCTCCGCCGCGGGAAACAAACGGTACTCGTAGCCGTGTGACACCAGCCACGTCTTGAGGGCGAGAAACTCCGCAAAGGAGTCAGGGTGAACCACGAGGCACGCATACCAAGCCTGGCGAGGAAAGCCCGCGAACATCCTGGTGACCCGATCCCCGGCGCCGGCGGCCGTCAGATCGATGCCGGCGGTCGGCCGCGGCCGGGCACGATTAAAATCATCGCCTTCCCGGACGACGAAGTCGGTCGTGTTGACGCTCCGGTCGTCGCCGCTGTACCGATGCATCTGGTACAGCCTTCCATATTTGAGCATCACGGCCAGTTCCCTCCTGTTCGTCGCGCGTTCGCGCGGCGCCTTTCCTGCGGTCTCGACCGTCGCCGCATCCTCCAAGGTTGACGCCACGGTGCTCGCGGTTTGCAAGAGCGTTGACCGATCCTGTTGCGCCGCGGCGAGCCGTCGCTCCGCCGCCTTGACGGCGGACCTCGTCCGTTCCAAACGCTGGGCATCGTCGGCCGCAGCCCTCGACGCTCTGACGGCCGAAGCCTGTGCATCCGCGATTCTTGCCAACTGCGCGGCACGCTCGCTCTCCAACACCGCGATCCGCGCTTCAGCGGCGGCCAGCCTACGGGCGAGCTCAGCCTGCTGCGGGTCGAAGAGTCTTTCCGTCATCCGCTGCAGGTCCTCGATCAACAGCTCGATGCGTTGCGATTCCTCCTGAAGTTCCTGCGCTCGCCGCTCGAGTCGCGCCACCTCGGCGGACGACAACGCCGCCCGCGGGGCGGACTGATGCGATTCAGTCGAAGTCCTCCGCTGGGTCTGCGTCAGGAGCAACGCGACAAGCATCGCCAAAAATAATATGCCGCCGAACGTGTTGCAGATCGTATCCAGCAGCAGCTCCAGGCTGCTGTCTTCGGGGGCGACGCGGCGGCTCATGGACCGCCTCCGTCTCGCCCAACGACGATCGCCAGACGCTCGGGAACCAATTCTGTTCCGACATCGATGCCCGCCTCGACGATCGCATCGCGCACGGCCCCGTACCTGTTGATCCCCGATGGCCTGAGCATGATCACCACGTAGTCATTAGCCGACCGAAGACCGGCAAGCCAGCGGCGAAATGCAAACGACGGCCCCGTCAGCCCCCAACCCAGCGCCTGGGGAGCACCGCCGTCGGCGGGCAGCGCCGTGACTCCGTCGGCTGCGACCTCCACCATCACTGCCGTCTTCCCGCCATCATCTGATGGATTGAACAGCAATCGCGTTGGCTGTGATGCCGCGGCGGCCAGGTCTTGTTGACGCTGCCGCTCCTCCCGATTGGCCTCCTCGATCGCCACTGCGGCTGCTGCGATCGACTCCGCCTCGGCCTCCAACCGCGTTGCCTCGGCCACGTCGGTCGCAGCCGCGAGCAATCGATCCTCGGCACTACGCCGTTCGTCGGCGGCACGAGTCACCGCCGTCTCGGCACGGGCGACGTCCTGTTCGAGAGCGGCCTGCCGGGCCGTGGCCTCTGCACAGAGCCGCTCGACGCCCGCCGGCGTCGAGGCACTCGCACTTCTGGCCGCCCCACGAGTTTCCTGCAACGTCCGCTGCAAGGCCTCCAGCCGCGCTTCACCATCGCGGATCGTGCGTTTCAGGTCGGTTGCGACTTGACGATGATCCTCCGCCACGCCGACCTGGCGGGCACGCGCTACGAACTCCAGCGTCAGGATCAGAACCAGAAGAATCATGATGGCCGTGACGCTCGTGATGATGTCCTGGAACGCGAATAGCGACACAGGATTCCCACTCGATCGACGACGGCTCGCCACGACCACGCCCCTTGATCAAGTCGCCACGACGTCCGGCAGGATTCGCAGGCGGCCGACGACGTACCGCAGGCCATAGTCCATGGCATCATCCAGAAACTCGTGTTCGGCCTTGCGGAGCACCGTGATCGCGAGTTGGATGAAGAGCGCCGCCACGAGGGCTTCGAGGGTCGTCTCGAACGCCGTGGCGAGCCCGGCGGTCACGCCCTTGAGGGCGCCGGAAATCTGCTCCACGTCCGAAGCACCGCCCAAAACGCCGCTGAATTGCCCGATCGCTTCTGACAGCCCGAGAACGGTGCCGATGAAACCCAGCACGGGGATCGCCCACACGAACGCCTGAACGAGTGCATAGCTGGTTTCGACCATCGACTCGTCCTGCTCGGCCTGCGACCGGAGGATCTCATCCACGTCGGTCACCCGGCCGAGATTCCGCAGATTCGACAGCGCCACGACGATGCGGTTGTAGAGCAGGAAGTGCCGCGGATCATCGACCGTGGCGTAGAGCCGTGCCAGAACGGGCTCGACCGTGGCGGCCGACAGGACGTAGGCGGGATCATCCGGCATGACGTGATGGTCGAGCGCGCGGCGTTGCAGACGGAGCTTGAGCCACTTCACCAGCAGGATCGCAACCGACCACGCCGAAAGAAACACGATCGCATAGGGCGTCGGCCCCCGCTTCGTGAACATGTCGCAGAACATCGTGCCCTGAAACGGCAACAGCAGGGCATAGAAGCCGCTGGCCAGGATGGCCCCCAGAATGCCGGTGAATAGATTGTTCGGTCGCGTAAACCGCCCGCCGGGAAAACCGATCATCTGTTCGACGTCCCGCCGCGACCAGTCGAGTGGCGGCCGCACACCGGCCGCGGGCATGACTGCAACCATTTTCTGCTCCGCTCACGTGTTGTATTTCGCGTCGAAGGCGGCGTCGGACATCGTCAGAAAGACGATGGCCTCGACGAATGCCACGATCGCCGGAATGAAGGTCCAGCAGGCGAGGATGTAAACGATCCCCAACACGGTGTTGCCGAGGTAGAAGTGGTGCGCTCCGAGTCCGCCCACCAGCAGCGCCAACAGAGCCGCGGTCGTCTTCGATTTCTGCTCCCCGCTGCTTCGCCGCGACGGCGTGCCGACCGTCGGGAACTGCACTTCAAAACCTCCGCCGACCGGCGGCAGCGCCTCCTGCGCGACAGGCGCTCCGCATTTCGGGCACATGATCGCCCGGCGGTTCACGCCCGCGCCACATTCCCTGCAGAAGGCGTCGATGCCGAGGCCCGGCCCGCCGCCGCTCGCACCCGGGAATTGCACCGTCAGCGCCGACGCCAGTTCCGCCACTTCGCCCGCCACCGTCCAATCGGCGCTGCCCTCGCGAAACACGTGATCCCCAGCAGAGACCGTGCCGGCCCGGATCAATCCGATGAGTTGCGCCTTCGAAATCGGCCCTTGCTGTGATCCGTTGACGGCGTAATACCACTGCGGCTCGACCGGAGCGGGCGTGGCGACCGCAGGGGCCGCACTCACGCCGCTCGACTGCACGACGGTGGCCGTCGCGGCGGAGGCGAACGCGGCCGACTCCGCCGGCCGCTCGAAGATTTCCGGAAACGAACTGGCGGTGGCCCACGACGCGCCGTCGGTCGACACCTCGTGCATCTTGCCCACCTGGCCCTTGCGGGTCATTTGGCGGAGCCTGTCGAGCGCATACGGCCCCAGGCTGCGACCCTGCATTCGCACGTAGTAACTATCGTTCATCGGCGTTGGAATCCCGGGGTCTGGAACCTGCCCGACTAGCGGTCAGATCAGTTTCGCGAATGATGATCGATCGTGCTGTCGGCGAAGTCCACGATCATCGTGGCAAACTCCTGATAGAACTTCACGCCGACCGCGACGAGCGCCGACACGAAGAACGGCATCACGATCATCCATTCCCGACCGCGGACCGACTCGAAGTAGTCCTCCAGGCCGAACCGCAACACGAGAATGATGTGCCCGATCGTGGGCAGGGCTGCCCCGACGAACCCCAGAATCGTGAAAATGAGCACCACGGCCCGATAGATCGGGTAGTTGGTTCGCCCGCGCAGGTCCACGAGATACGCGGAGGCGGAGCCGCGGGCTCCCTGCCGGGCGTTGGCCCCGGCCGGCCTCGTCACGTTTCCGCCTTGCAACGTCGCCGCAGCGACCCAGTTCACCCGATCCGTCGACACCTCCGTCGCGGGCGTGACCCGCCCCGAAGAGACGAGGGCCGAAAACTGTTGCGGCGAATACGGGCCGTACACCTGCCCGCCCGCCCTGACATACATCTCGCTCATGCTCGATACTCCTGCCCGCCCTCAAAACCACTGTTTCTTCCGCACGGCATAATCGTCGTAGAACTTCGCATCGCTCTTGGTGAGGTAGGTGATGCCTTCCACCAGTGCGATGACGCTCAACACGGGAATCGGCACGAGCAGAAAAAACAGCAGCAGCGTGACGATCCCCGCGGTGGTGAGCCCAAGCATAAACTTGTGTATGCCCAGGGTGCCCATCAGCAGGGCGACCAAGCCGGCCGGCACCTTCTTGGCCACGAACGTTTGATAGTCTTCGGGGCCGCCGGCCGCCGGCCGCCCCGCGGGCGGCATCGCGCTGGTCGTGACCGCCGCCTGGGACGCGGGCAGACCGGGCATCGCGAGACCGGTGCTGGGCACCGCGTCGGCAAGGTCGCCGACCGCTGAAACAGGCTGCCAATCGCCGAAGCCTTCGCGCCACACGACGTCCGTGGCGGCGATCTGCCCGGCGGCGATCAGTTCCCGAAGACCGCTGGTGCCGATGCTGGTTGGCTGCTGCACGCCAGCGATGGCGTAGAACCACTCGTAACCATCCTCCACGACGGCCACTGGTTCGGGCTCGGGCGTGGCCGTTGCCGCCGCAGCGGCCGCGACGTGCTCCACGATCTCCTGGCACTCCCCAATCGGCCGCCAGGTCTCCCGGTCAGTCGAGATCTTGTCGGACCTGGCGACCCGTCCCTTGTGCAGCAGCATCCTCACCTGCTCGAGGCTGAATGGACCGCTCACGCGCGTTTGTTGTCGGAGGTAATACATGCGTCTCGTTTCGTGACGACATTTCCTGCCGGTCAGGGCAGCACAGGAACCCGGGGCTTCGCGGGAGATGGATCGCTGCTCATGGGCAGTCTGGGCTCCGGTGACGCGCCGGTCGACTTGGCTGAATCGTCACTCCCGGCTCGCTCGCCATCGGAGGCGGGCTTGCCGTCCGCCGGCGGCGGCGGTGCATCCGCAGGCTCCGCAGCCCGCTCCTTCTTGGCCGGCTCTGAAACCGCCGCATCGCCGGCTGCACTCGTGCTTGCCGCGGCAGGTTGTTTCTGCGGTTGCGCGACAGGCGCCGGATTGCCGGTCGCCGGCTTGTAGAACACGGTGGTGATGATCATCAGCGTCACCAGAATCACCACGACTCCCACCCCGACCCAGATGAGTCCGTTGATCATGGCCAGCAGCTTCTTTGTTGCGGCGTCATCGACCACATCGTCCGCGGCCGGCGTGAAGCCACCGGACGCCCGCCCTTGGTCCGGCCAGTCGATTCCGGTCTGGAGGTCGTCGTCCAACGGATTGCCAGCAGCCGCGCCCTCGCGGTGCGGCGCGGACGGCACGACCACAGGCGACGGCGGCCGCAGCAATTCCGGAAAATCCGCGGGGGGCCTCCAGTCGCTGCCGTCGTACGAAAAGCGGTCGAGTGAACTGATCCGGCCATCCTTCATCAGCGGACGCAGTTTCTCCGGCGGATACGGCCCGGTTTTCCGGCCAGCGATAAGCCGCCACAGTGGTCTCTCGCTCATGTCAAATCCTTTTTCCGCAGGCCGCTAGGACCCGGAAGACTCCTGTATCAGCCGCTTTAACGACTCCCCGACCAGCGTCGCGGCCTCCGACTCGACGTACGGCACCCGCGACTTTCTCAACGGATCGCCCAACAGCCTGTCGATGCGATCGGCCTTCGGCTCCTTGCCCCGTTTGATCAGCGACTCGAGGTCTTTCAAGAGTTTTCTCGCCACCTCCGCCCGATCCACTGCGTCGGACTTCGGGATCGCCTCTTCGATCACCTTCCTCTGCCGCCGAAACTCGTCGATGGCGGCGTTGGCGTAATCCTTCTCCAAATCCAATTGCGTGCGCTTCGCATCCTCGATCCGCGTCTCCTCGGCCGCCAACACGTCCTGGGCCGCCCTGGGGCGATTGTCGAGCGACAACTCACCGCTCGCTGGCGGCTCCCGCTTCGCCGGCTCGCCTCCCACTCGCCGTGCCTCGCGCCAGGCCTCCGCGGCCTCGATCACGGACTCGTCCCATGGTTCCAAGCGCGGGTCTTGTTTCGACTGCCGCTCCTCCAAGGCAGACCGCGCCCTCTGGACAGCCGCCTCAAAGTTGCCGATCGCCTTGGAGAAGCTGCCGCGTCGCTCCCGCTCGCGGGCGACAGCCTTTTCAAGTTTCGTCCCTTCGCTACCGACTTTCCGGTCGCCTTCGTATTCGGCCACAAGCGCCTCCGCCTGCTCGGGCAGCGCGTCGTAGGCACCGTGCTCCGCTTCCTCCCGCATGCTGCGCAGATCGGCCAACGCTTGAGCATGACGGCCCACCGCAGCCCGCCACGACCACAGCCCCCATACGACTCCCGCCGCCGCCAACACGCCCGCCGCCACGGTCATCACGAAGAACCGGCGCCGGCGTGCCTCCCGCCCTTTCACCTCCGCGGTCGCGCTGCGTACCCGTTCACGAAGCAAATCCGGATACCCGAGGGACGGCTCCGCTTGGCAGCAGTGCACAAGCTCCGACTCCAGCCGTCCCACCCCGGCGAGCCAGGTGACCTCGTCCCCCTGCTGCTTCGGCGGGTGATCGACCAGATACTCGAGCTGGCCGCACACCTGCTGGTGCTGCAAGATCGTCGTCTCGCGGGCATCCTCCACGGCCAGCCACTGCATGGCCTGCTGCACCCGCGGCGCCCGGTCCGGCAGCCGTCGCTCGAGCCCTTCCTCGCGCACGATCACGGCGATCTGCGGGCAATCGGCCAGCGCCGCCATGCATTCTTGCATGGTCGCCTCGGCCTCGAGCCAGGCCTGCCGCGACTGCCGCTGGCGGAAGAGCAGATCGGGCGACGGCGGTGCATGCGCGAGCTCCGCATGCCCGGCCTCCAGGGCGGCGGCGGCGTCCTCGGCCTGCCGCACGGCCTCGCGCATCCGCATCCACACATCGGCCCCGCGGGTATTGCGGATCAAGTCGCGGGGCACGGGGATGCCCCAGTCCGGATCGACCAACTCGGCATGGAGGGCGGAGATGGCGGCGGGGTTCCGCGCCCCGACAGCCTGTCGCACCTCCTCGTGCAACTGCCCCACGCGGACCTCCTCGTGGGCGGCGATGGCCTGGGCCCACACGGGCTTCGTCGGGTCGATGTCCCGCAGTTTCCGCAACTGCGCCAGTCGGCTCTGCAGTGGCGCGCGTTCGAGGTTCAGCCGTCGCAGCCGATCGAGCGGCCGCCGCAGTTCCTCCAGCTCGGCGTGCGCCGACTCCATCGACGTGAGCGTGTCGAAGTCGATCTTGGGGGGCAGATTGATGCCTTCGGCGGTGAAGAACGACTGCACCTCCGGCCACGCGGCCCGATCTTCCAGGTGCAAGCGGGCGGCGAGCGCGGGAAACTCGGGATCGTTGAGCGTCACGGCCTCGTCCCGCAGCCCCTCGAAGAGCAGGCCGTCGACCTCCCGCAGGGCGGTGTTCACCGCGTCGATCGTCTCGCGCAGCTCCGGGAGCAGGTCGCGCAGCATGTCCATGCCGATGTCGTCGTTCCGGGCCATCGCCGTGTCGATGCTGGCCGCAAGGCCGCCGAGTTCCTGAAGGCGAGTGAAGGGCATGGAATCGCTCCGTGGGAATGATCAGGGAGTCGTGGGGGGTGGATACGCCGCCGCGGCGGCCGGCTCGCCGGCGAACGTGAGCAGCACACATCGCGCCGTCATCCCCGGGACGAAGTCGGCAAACTCGGCCGCGAGGCTGCCGGTGAAGGTCGCGTCGCCCGCGCCCAGGCTCCGCGTCAAGGCGATCGCCGCACGTTTCTCATCGCCGAGCCGGTCAAGGTCGTCGATCATCGCGCACAGGGCCGCTTCCTCCTCGTCCGCCTGGCCGGCATCGATCGCCGGTTGCAGCCGCGCGAGGTATTCGCGGGCGATCGCCACCCCCGGGGCCGTGCGATCGGGCTGCCCCGTCGCCCACATCTGGTATCCCGGTCGCCTGGCCAACAGTCCGCACAGGTCGTTCACCCACTCCTCGAGCGCCGCCGTGCGTCCCGCGGGCAGTTCGTCCCTGACGATCCTCCGGGCGACGGGGAGAACCCCCGGCAGCGACAACTGGAGGCCGCTGACGCTGCCTTCGATGACCTGCGAGAGCGTGAGGTGCGAAACCGCCCCGATCTCGGTCTCGAGCTCGGCTGCGTCGGGAATGCCACCACGAGCACCGATGCGTCCGCCGATCCGCCCCATTCGTCGCGAACTCGACCACGACTCGCTCAGTCGCACGTCGCCACGGCGGACACGGAGCATCGCCGGCGCTCCCCTCGGCCCACGGTCTCCGCCGATCGCCAGCGTCGTGCTCGCCAACAGCTCCGTCCCCGGCGTTGCCGCCCACGCGGTCGTCCATTGCACCGCCGACATGGTGCCAGCACTCACGATCGCTCCGGGCCGGCTGCCCGTCATCGGGCCGACCAGAAGATCGCCGCAGCGTCCTGTCAGCCGCACGGCGCAGGCCCAGGGGCACGGCGGCACCGCCGCGTCGAGCGGATCTCCAGCCCCGCCGTAGCGATCACGCTCTCCCGACAACAGCCGGCGCACGACGATCGGTCCGCACGCCTGTGGCCGCCGCAGCTGCACATAAGTCGCCTGATCGGGCCGTTCCCGCTCGGCGATCCGCAGCACGGCGGTGCTCACCGCGTGCCGCGCCTGCATGGCCTGCGGATGGCCTGGCTCCAGTCGGGCGACGAGCCGCCCCTCTCGCACCTCGGCGCCGCCGATCCGCACCGGCTCCTGGCCCGGTTCGGCCGCGAGGAATTGCCACGCCTGGCCTCCCGCCGCCAAAGTCGGCGCATCGGGCACGCACATCAGCACCAGCGGTCGTTCGGCGGGAAACCGTGCGGCGGGCAGTGCCAAGTCAATCGGCACCGTGCCCACATCACAGAGCTCCGCCTCGTGGGCATCGAAGTTCGTGCCATCGAGCGAAGCGAAGGGCAGATGCTTGGCGGCGGTCAGTGCCCTCTGCACGGCCGCGAACGTCCGCGGCCTCGTCTTCGACTCCGGCATGCGGCCGGGCACGGCATCGGGCTTCATCTCCGTGTCAGCCGCAGGCGGGGTGGCCTGGGGCTCGACGCCAGCGAAGGGCGGCTGCGCAGGCTCTTGCTCCACGACGACAGGAGGTGTCACCGGCTCCATCTTCGGCAGCAGCACATAGACCACGCCGGCGATGAGGCCGCCGCCGGCCAAGATGGTGAGGAGCGTCGTCCCCGCACCGCTGCCGCGTGTCGGCCGGGCATGCACGGGCGCCGGCGTTCCAGCCACGGGCTGCGGGGGCAGCGCTGTCGATGGCCGAAGCGGCGGCGGATGTGCCGCTCCGCCCTGGATCGGTGGCGGCCCGCCCCTTCCGGTCGGCGTCGCCCCGCCGCCAGGTGGCGGCGGTGGCACACGGTCACGGCGGTTGGGATCGGGGGACGTCATTGCGTGTTCGGTCGGCGAAGCAGGTTCAAGGGATCTCGGCTTGCAGGTCATCCGCGGCGCGCTTGTGACCATCGTCTGCGGCGACGACAACCGGCTCCTTGCCGGCGGTGAACGTCGCCAGCACGCACTGCTTGTCCGGATAACTGTTCTCCCAAACAACGAGCGAGCCGGTGATCTGCAAATCGGCGTCGGCCATCGACTCGAGCAGTTCCAGCGTCTCCAGCTTCCCGGTCTCTACCGCGGGTAGCTTCTCGATGGCGGTGCACACGGCAATGAGCGGAGCGACCGCCTTCTGGTCCTCCGGTGACGAGGCCGTTCGCTGCAGCCACTGGGCGAACTCAGCCGTTTTCGAGCGTCCCTGTTTCTTGCGCTCCTCAAACGCCTGATTCGCCTGGACCCATTGGACCTTCTTTTTCTCCCATGCCTCTTTCTGCTTGGGATCGTCAGGTTGCGGTTCCAATGGTGCGGGGGGATTGCACCACTCCGCGTACGCGGCGGTGTTGGTGACTAAATCGCGCAGGGCATCGGGCCACTCGTCGAGCGACATGGCCTGCGGTGCCTTTGCACCTGCCACTATGTTTGTCATCGCCTTACCACGGGCCGCATCCGTGGGAAAGCGATCCGGTGGCAGCCACGCCTGCACGAAACGATTGATCGTCGGGTAAGCGACGGCATCAATTTGTGATTTTTGGAATTCGTCAATAGCTTGCCTTGTAATCGGAAAAAAATGGTTCAAACCGAGGCGGTTTTCAGCATTGGCTTCCCAATGCACCTCGGCCGGAGCCTTGTGGAGATGGGCTAGCAGATTGTGCTTGATACATGCGTTATCGATAGCCGCATTCCCTATTCGGACGCCCAACACGGAACTACCTGGATTGTCCAGCCACTGAAACTCGACGTCCGTGTGCAACAACGGCACGAAGTTGGTTTCCTTACTGAACGACGCGTGCCACGCGATTTGGATTGCACCAGAATCCTGGGTGACACTGCTGAACTGGCCGCTGTCGCTACCAACCCAATTGACCCGCGGCATGCGGACGCCGTTGCCATCGAGCGTCACGTCTTTCTGCTCCGCGGTCATTTTCCACGTCCACGGGTTCACTGGCACCGTCACCGTCGGGAGGGCGACGTAATCGCCCTTTGCCGGGCCGCCGCTTCCGAGCTTCTTCAGCCAGATCCGTTTGTTCGCGAAGAAGTCTTGGATCACGACTGGGCCATACTCGGCGGGACGCCGCAGTTGGACAAACGTAGTTTGCAACTCCGGCGTGCCGTTCGGGTGGAGCGTTGACACGACCGTTAGCGGCGCGCACGCCAGAGCCTCGCGAGCCAACTTTGCCATCGGTTGCTTCGCGTCGAGCGCATCGAGCGTCACCACCAGCCAGCCTTCATCGTCAACGGTAGCGCTGCCGATCTTGGTCTTCTCTTTTGGCGTGCTCGGGTTAACCACTAGTTCCGCCTCTTTCCAAGACAAGCATTCAAACTCCCAGGTCTGCTTGGTCTTGTCAGGACGACTACACGCCAATTGCCAGGCATCAACGATGGCCAGGAAAGCCGTGGTCGGCACAATGAGGTCGAACTCGACATCGTCGACCTTGCAGATCCGTGCGACCTGTAGCTCCGGCTTCTCGCCGTCAAGCGACTCCAGCGGATACCGGCCGCCCGGCTTCGCCCGCTCCGCCTGGAAGGCTTTCCACTTTTCCGCCGGCGTAGGAGGCGGCGGAGCAGGTGGCGCCGGCGCTGGCGGGCCCTCGATGGGTCTCGCCTTGGAGTCCGCTCCAGGGTTCGGCACATCGACTGCCTGTGCCTGTGGTTCGGGGGAAGCAGAGCTTTTTTCATTACTTCGTGGGACCGCACCCCCAGCCGAACCGCCCGTGGGCCTCTCAACGCTCTTGGCCGCGACGTCCTGCGGTTGCCGCTGGCCGCGTACGAGCGCGAACACCGCGGCCGTCACGGCCACCAGCCCCACACATGCCGCAACGATCACCAGCGGCAACATGGGAATCCCTGCACCTCCGGTAACGCCCGCCACCGGCCGCATGTTCCCGCGCGCGACCGAACCGCTCGCGCCCTGCGCCTGTCGCTGCGCTGCTGCCGGCAGCGGGGGCGGCCCCGGCCGCGCAAACCTGGACCCCAGCGTCGCCGATGCCGGGGGCGCCAGAATTCGATCAGGCTGCTTTCGCGGGTCGCGGGGATTCATGAGGAGATTTCAGCGAGTTCTGAAGAAAGGGTCGGTTACTGTGCCTTTCGCCGGAGGGGCAGTGTCCGTAGGTGTCGTATCGTTGTCTTTGTCCTATTTGTTCTTATTAATTGTTTTAGATTTGTCGTCGGCTTTTTCGGGCTCGATGACGACGGGATCCCTGCCTGCGGTGAACGTCGCCAGCACGCACTGCTTCTCCTGATAATTGTTCTCCCAAACGACGAGCGAGCCGGTGATCTGGAGATCGGCATCCATAAGACTTTCCAGAAGATCAAGCGTTTCGCGCTTTTCGGCATCTAACGTGGGCAATCGCTCAATCGCCCTACACACCGCCATCAAAGGCTCAACCTTGAGTCGTTCCGCCCGATCAACACAAGCTTTTAACTTGTCTTCTTTAAATTGCCTCACGTGATGAGGGTCTCCTCCAAGTTTGCGTTGGACGAGATCACGACTTGCCTCCCAGTCGGCGTACTTCTTTTTATCGCCAGGGTCTGGCTTGGGCGGAATAATTCCGCACCAGGCTTTGTATTCCGGATGGTTAACTACGTATTTAGTGAATGGTTCTTTCCACCCCAACAGCGTAAGAACCCAGTCATCGGCATCGGCTAATTGTTCGCTCTTAAATATTGGCTTAATCGCATTGACTCTGGCTGCGCTCGTTTCAAAAAGCTCTATTTCGAGGCAGGACTGAACGATGCGATACGCCTGAGGTTTTTTCACTTTTTCAAACTGGGTCTTCAAATTCTTCAAGAAGTCTTGGTCAATCGGAAATACTTGGTCCGAGCGCATGACGTCGCTGCCAATTTTTTCTCTATGCACTTGATCGGTCACCCTATTGAGAGGGGCTAGCCTTGAATACTTTGCTATTTCGGCCTCCAGCGGGCTGGGAGCACTAATGCCTACCGCAAGCTTGCGGACGTCGTCGCCGAGCCCGAAAAGTAGATTTGTTTGAGCAAACGAATGTTGACCGCACTTCAAGAGGGCGAACCAGTTGAGTTGCAATTCACACGGCCGATACGATTTGCCCGTCTGGAACGACCCGGGATTAGTAGGTATTACTGGATTTAGTTTTACAGCTAAGGCGGGCGCAACTTTGCTGCCAAGCAAAACAGTACCGCTGCCGATTGGCGTTAGCAGAACGTTCCATGGATTCGGCGGAACGGTTACTTCTCTCAACTCGGTTAGTGTAGATGTGCCTTCATGTGGCCTTTGCCAGAGTTGTTTATTTCCGAAAAAACTTTTGATCACGATCGGGCCATACTCGGCCGGGCGCCGCAGTTGGACGAACGTCATTGCCATGTCATAGCCGCTATTCGGGTGAAGCGGCGTCTTGAACGTTAGCGGCGCGCACGCCAGAGCCTCGCGGGCCAACTTGGCGATCGGTTGTTTCTCATCGAGCGGATCGAGCGTCACCACCAGCCAGCCTTCATCGTCAACGGTAGCGCTGGCAATCTTGGTCTTGTCTATTGGCGCGCTCGAGTTAGCCCTCCGTTCCGACTCTTTCCAAGACAAGCATTCAAACTCCCATTTCTGCTTGGTCTTGTCGGGACGGCTGCAAGCCAATTGCCAGACATCATCGATGTCCGTGAAAGCCGTGGTCGGCACAATGAGGTCGAACTCGACATCGTCGACCTTGCAGATCCGTGCGACCTGTAGCTCCGGCTTCTCGCCGTCAAGCGACTCCAGCGGATACCGGCCGCCCGGCTTCGCCCGC
>Ga0315906_10006273_pt1 | contig 14742 bp, 12 predicted proteins | sample LakEriMetagenome_4_FD_203526 | JGI IMG/M metagenome (GOLD analysis project Ga0315906, IMG submission 203526) | Freshwater fungal communities from buoy surface, Lake Erie, Ohio, United States - Buoy 2 MA122 | ecosystem: Environmental > Aquatic > Freshwater > Lake > Lake biofilm | place: USA...
GAAAAGAATCAATAGCGCTGCTAAAAAACATAGAATCACCACGCAAATCTTAGCCAACCCTAACTTCATTACTGATCTGAAAGATGCCTTTACCTATTTTGATCAGAAGAAAAAATATTTCCAGACCGACTTTTATATCCGTCAGCGAAAAACCCTTCAACTATTGCTGGATGATCAACAAAAACCATGGGGGGGGCAGTGGACTTTTGACGCAGAAAACAGAGAAAAATTACCCAAAAAAATCACCATTCCCAAAGTCAATCACCCCGAAGAGAACGAATGGACGATTGAAGCCTCTGCCTACGTAAAAAAATATTTTTCTCATCATTATGGTCAAATTGATACTACATATTATCCTGTAACGCATACCGATGCCGAACAATGGCTGGAACAATTTTTCATACAGCGCTTTGATCTTTTTGGAAAGTATGAAGATGCTATGGATCCCCATGAACATTTTCTTTTTCATTCCGTGCTAACGCCTATGCTCAATGTTGGACTGCTTTCGCCCCAGGAAATCGCTTCTAAAGCTTTGCATTTTGCGGCTAAAAAAAACATCCCGCTGAATGCGCTGGAAGGTTTTATTCGGCAGATTGTTGGCTGGAGAGAATTCATACATATCGTTTATTTAAGAGTGGGAAACCGGCAAAGAACACATAACTACTGGCAATTCAAAAGAAAAATTCCCCCTTCATTTTGGAATGGAACTACTGGCATTGAGCCGATTGATATCGTGATTAAAAAGATTTTAAAAACCGGTTATTGTCATCATATTGAACGCCTGATGATCTTAGGTAATTTTATGTTGCTCTGTGAATTTGATCCGGATGAAGTCTATCGTTGGTTTATGGAAATGTTTGTAGATGCATACGACTGGGTAATGGTACCCAATATTTATGGCATGACACAGTTTGCTGATGGCGGACTTATGACGACAAAGCCTTATATCAGTAGCAGTAATTATTTGTTGAAAATGGGTAATTGGCAGAAAGGATCATGGTGTGGAATATGGGATGGCTTATTCTGGCATTTTATGCATAAGCAACGTCCGTTCTTTTCTCAAAACCCCCGACTGGGGATGCTGCTAAAAACATTCGATAAAATGCCAAAAGAAAAACAAGAACAACATCTTCAAAATGCGCAATCTTTTTTAGACCAACTTGATAAATATGAGTCTGCGTAAAAAACCATGGAACCGAACCAGTCAGCCCGTCTATGCCACCTGCTCAGGTAGTGAGGGTGATTTCAATATGCATATTATAAGCTATGCCACGCCCATCAGCATGCAACCCAAGCAATATATAGTGGGTATTTATCATGGCACGAAATCACTGGAGCTTATCGAAAAAAATCCGGTTTTTATTTTACAACTGCTCGATCAGCAACAATCCAATCTTATTCAACTGTTGGGAAAACAGAGTGGGCGTAGCATTAATAAAATTGAAAGACTTCGGAAGAGAAAATTATTATCAGCGTGGAATGATTATCCTGTATTAACAGACGCACTTTCCGTGCTCCAACTCAAAGTATCATCAACTTTAGAAGGCGGAGACCACAAAGTTTTTTTATGCGAAGTGATGGCATGGAAAAACCTTAACGAAGGGACACCGTTGACACTGGATTATTTACGAGAGAAGAAAATCATCAGGGGGTGAAGAAGGTTGTAGGTTATCAGTTGTCGGTTATAGGTTAAACACTTTCAACTGCCAACCGCCAACAGACAACGCGCTTATTCCAACCCAAAAATTCCCTTATTCAACACCTGCAGTGTTTGCTTTTTAAAGGAAGATGGAACCAGCAATGATACATTATGCGGACTACCCCCATAGCTCACCATTCGAACGGGAATACCTTCCATACTTTCAAACAAGCGGCTCAATATTTTTTCTGTCTGGGCAATTTCATTTCCAACAACAGACACAATACTTTGGTCGCGATCAACCTCTACTGTTCCCAGCGGATCCAACTCGCGGAGGATTTGTGGGAGATATTGATCACTGTCAATCGTAACGGAAACAGCTACCTCCGAAGTAGTGATCATATCGATTGGTGTTTTATATTTTTCAAATACCTCGAATATTTTTCTCAAGAAACCATAGGCCAGTAACATGCGACTGCTTTTTATTCTAACTGCAATGATACCGTCTTTCGCTGCTACCGCTTTAGCACCTACGCCATCCGCATGCTCTACAATGATGGTTCCTTTTGCATCAGGCTGCATCGTATTCAGCAGTTTCACAGGCACTTTAGTAAATTGAGCCGGCCAGATAGAAGCAGGGTGTAAAATTTTGGCGCCGAAATAAGCAAGCTCAGCCGCTTCATCAAAACTTAATTGTTCTACCGGTACCGTTTTCCCAACTACTCTCGGATCATTATTATGCATGCCATCAATATCTGTCCATATTTCACAGACACTTGCTTTAATAGCAGCTGCTATTAAAGAAGCGCTGTAATCACTCCCTCCCCTTTTCAGGTTATCTACTTCTCCCTTTGCATTGCGACAGATATATCCTTGGGTAATAAACAGCGGGACACCTGCTTTTTGCTGTAATAAAGCAGTTAATTTCTGACTGATTATTTCCAAAGGAGGTTCATCATCTGCGTCAATACACATAAAGTCAAGTGCAGGCAGCAGCACATGATGTATTCCTTTCTCTTCAAGATAGATGCTGAATAATTTCGTACTCATCAATTCGCCTTGTGCCAGAATATCTTTGTTCAAGGCTTCATTGAAAGAGATTTTAAGAATGATATTCAGAAATTCAAAATGCTCACCGATTACCTGAGTAGCTTTCGTTTGATAAACAGAATCTTTGAGTAAGTTGCTTATAAACGTATCATAATGTGCTTTGAGATTTGAGATGATAACTGCAGCCTCATCTTTTTTACCTGCAGACAGTGCATCACCTATAGAAACTAACGTATTTGTGGTGCCACTTAACGCACTTAATACCACAATTTTTTCTTCCTGATCACGGGTAATCAACTCCGCAACCTGGTGCATTCTTTCAGGCTTTCCTACGGAAGTGCCCCCAAATTTCATGATTTTCATCTTCATTAATTTTAAATATTCGCGCAATAATTATAAAATCCTGTTCATCCATCAGATACGGAACTTTTCATAATGCAGACAATCGGAGGGTGCAAAATTATAGTTTGATTCCGAATTTTTGGCCGAGTTGTAATAAATCTTCTATAACAGATGTTAGCAATGGAATACCGTTCAAGCTTCGTTCAGATTCTAGGATACGCTCCGGATCGCCGGGCACCAGTACTTTGGCTTGTCCACTCACGGTTTCGGATGAACGAAAGCGATGCAGCCACTGATCCATATTTTTTTTAAAATCTTCCGCAGAACGAAACGCGTCAATGCGCATGGCGCCGAAGAAATGGCCAATACCCTTTCCCGGTTGATTTTCAGGCATAGGAACATAGGCAGGGAAAGGTGGAACCCATGGACCATAATTAGCCCCACTGAGTATTGAGGAGAAAATATCTACAATAGCGCCGAGTGCATATCCTTTATGACTGCCATGTTCAATATCACTGCCGAGGGGGAGTAAGGCTCCGCCCGATTTTAATGCATGGGCATCAGTGGTGGGTTTGCCATCTTTATCCTGAATCCATCCCTCTGGTGCCTGCATAGTTTTTCTTTGCAAAATTTCCAGTTTACCATTGGCTGCCGTAGTGGTAGCCATATCTGCTACAAAAGCAGGCTCATTACCTGAAGGAATGGCAACCGCGATGGGGTTAGTGCCCAATAATCTTTCTTGAGAAAAGGTAGGGGCTACAAGTGCTGATGCATTGGTCATAGCAATACCAATCATATCTTCCTTAAGCGCCAGCATGGCGTGATAACCGGCAATGCCGAAATGGTTACTGTTTTGAACACTTACCCACCCCGTGCCGCACGTGTCCGCTTTCTCCATCGCGAGGCGCATGGCACGGGGTGCTACCACCAAACCTAAACCGGCATCTCCATCTAATGTAGCTGTAGAAGCTCGCTCATGCAACACCTTCATATCAGGCCGCGTATTGACTCTACCGGTTTCCCATAAGCGAACATAACCCGAAAGACGGGCAATACCATGACTGTCTACACCTCTTAAATCTGCACTCAGTAAAACGGTTGAAGCCAGCAAGGCATCTTCCTCTGAGCAACCTATTGACAAAAATATCTTATTCGAAAAGTCAAAAAGTTGTTGGTAAGAAAAATTGCTATCCATAAATCATGTAGCGTAAAAATATCAGGCCTGTGCTGTAGGACCGCCAAAATTCATTGGGAATTGAAAATCCTCAATATCTCTTATCGGGCCATTTACCTGCTCAAATTTTTGTATGTTTTCCGTAATCGCCTTCATTAAACGCTTGGCGTGCTGTGGGGTAAGAATAATTCTGGATTTGACTTTACTTTTGGGCATGCCGGGCATCACATTCACAAAATCCACTACAAATTCAGCGTGGCTATGGGTAATAATGGCCAAATTGGCATAAACACCCTCTCCCATTTCCTCTGATATCTCTATGTTTAGTTGATTCGGCGCTTGCTGTTGTTGATCATCCATATCATTTCATTTATGGTACAAATATAAGACCTTCTTTGAGGATATGTTTTCAAACTTAAACCTTGCAGAAATAAGGCATCTTTAAAATGACACATTATTATTGCAAAAATTCAAGCATAATTAACTGTGCTTTAATTCAATATTGATTATATTGAGGTAAAACTAAAAACTGACAAAATAAATTAACGAGCAATTAGTTATTATAAGAAATAAACCTATTTCATCAACTAACCCTTTTATTCATCACCTATGGCATCTTCCAAAAACAAGCCTCCCTATCTAAGTAAATTACTGATTGACGATCAATACAAAATATGGCTGCCTGATTATGATAATCTTGAGATATTACTGACGCCACTTCCCAAAACACTTTATTTGTTTATTTTAAAGCACCCCGAAGGAATCAGACTGAAAGAATTAGCACAGCACAGAAAGGAAATACTCACGATTTATTCTAAAATCGGCAACCGACTCAATCTGGATCAAATGAAGAAAAGTATAAGGGATCTCACAGACATGCGCTCTAATTCAGTACATGAAAAATGCTCCCGAATACGACAGGTATTTTCTGAACTCCTTCACCCTACTATCGCAAATCAATATTATATCGTAGGATCGCGCAACCAGCCAAAAACCATTTCGCTAAGTAGAAATCTGATTATTATGCCGGACGGATTGTAACTTTTGCAAGGTTGCAAATCAAAAAATCACTAAAATTTAACCCCATGTTTTAACCCCGTTTCTCCATATATTCTCAACTATGGCATATCTGCCATTGTCAGCTATCTTTCAATTAACCATTTTTGTTATATGCACCTTTCAAAAGAAGAAGTCACCAAACTTGTTGGCCAAAAAATAAGGGAAATTCGCCTCAAAAAGCGTTTAACCATCGAACGCGCAGCGCATAATGCCGGTCTGGAATACACGCAGCTGAGCCGTATCGAATTAGGCAAAATCAATACCAGTATCTATCATGTTTTTATGATTACAGAATCACTGGACGTAAAAATGCAGGAAATTTTTAAGGATATACACAATCACAAGTACCATCATAATGGTCAGGCAAACGGAGATGGATTAACATCTTTAAAACTTGTAAAAAGATCCAAAAAAAGCAAATAAATCCTGATACCTTATCTTATTTTTTTATCCACCGCACCCACACTGGTAATCGGTTGATATGCATTTTTGTATAAGGTCTGTTCTCTGCACCAAATCCTTTATAAAAAAAAGCGACAGAAGGAACATCACTTCCTTCAAAATCAAGATATGTGTTAGATCCTGCATGTAATCGGATAAAGGAGTCTACTAAAAAATGTGCGGATCCCATTTTTTTCCCCTCATTTGTAGTACCGGCCGCCAAATAAAACCATGTGTTGTGAGAATGAAAAAAAATCACAGTACTTAATAAATTGCTTTGAGCGTCTGTAACCCCAACGCATGTAGCTGATTTTTTTGAAGCTGCAACCTGATACAAGTGTTCAAACTGCTTCCATTCTTTTAAAGAATAAGAGGGGATATTTTTCAAGGAGGCAATAATCAATTGAAAAGCCGCTTCATAATGAATATCTGCATGAAATGTCAAATGATGATTAACTGCTTTTTTAATATTTCTACTATGATTATCTGTATAATTTTTCTGCAAATCAGCATATTCAGCCGAAAGGGATAGTATAAAATTATTTCTGGGAATCAGGAAATCATTAGTTATAGCGGTGCTATTATTTCTGTTCAAACATATATCGATGTATTTATATTGAGGAGGAATATTGTCCAAGAAAAGGCGCACGATATCGGACTGCATTTCATCTTTAAAAAAAACACCGAGTTCAGCACAAAACGCAGGCTGATAGAGATAATGAATGCCCCATTTGCATCTTGTGGTCAATGGCATAACAGCATCATAATCACCTAGCACCAACGCATTCCAGCGGGGCGACATGATATTTAGATACCATGTATAAGCATATATTAAGCCTTGAGGTGATTGATCGATACAGTGATCCCATTTTATTGGATCAATAGCATCGTGTTGTATATATTGTACAACAGACATTAATACGGGATATTTTTATCGATTTTTTTGAGTGTCAACTCCTGGATATCAATACTGAAAGAAATGGTTCGTAAAAACTTATTACCGGTAATCGTAGAATTAATATAATCACGATATACTTTGGAATAAAGCAAAGGCACATAAATCTGGATGGTATTTTTTAGCAATGGAATTTGTAAACCTGCATTATATAATATTTTACTCCCCTGAAAATCTTTTTGCCATACATCTGCATAGGTGCCAATATCAAGAAAAAGTTTCAGCGGAATTTTTACGGGAAGTACATTCAGGAGATTAAATCGTTCAGGAATATCACTCACAAAATTCATTGCCATAAGCCAGTCATCTGTCCTCCCGATTTTATCCGCCAGCAAATCTGTCCGAACTTTAAAACCGCCATCCCGCATCATGATTTGCTGAGATGCAAAACCTTCAAATTCGCTTCTCCCGATAAAATAATTGCTGTAGGTATAGTCTTCAAATCCTCTTGGTCCTGTAAGATTTAAATGAAAACGATTGGTTCGGAAAAATTGCGTATTGCTCCTTAATCCATTATAGATGAATTTGCCTACAAAGAAACGAACATTCGCACCTTCTTTATCATTATAATTAAGATAGGTATTTCCGGTAAAACTTAACCGGGTGAAGTCGCTGGAACGCTCTGCCATTACGATAGCGCTGTAAGGATATAAAACTCTGGTATTTTTCCATACAAATTGAAGTTGATGTAGCCATCTGTCTTGAATTCTCCTGCCCAGCACCTTTGTCACTTTTTCTACCGTGTCAAATGAAAAGCGCAGATTATCCTCTTCTATCCAAAATGATTTCCATTGAATAAATTTTTCAACTGTGCTTCTTGGGTTATCATTTCTAAGCAATAACTTAACTGACGGAACAATTTTTTGAAACCCTGTAATGTATTTTCTGTTATCGGAAGTCTTAAAATCATTGGTATTAAATTTCATACCCGATAAAGCAAAATGTATGCGACTAAATATTTTCTGAGGAAACAAAGTATAGCCCACACGAAAGGTATAGTTCAGGGATTTACTTTGGGTGCCGTATAATGGTGCCAGTAAAAACTGAAATTTTTTAGGTGGGAATTGATAGTTGGTGATTAATAATCCTGCCATAAATCCGTCATACATATTATACGCAGGCAAAGGGGTTGTTACAATTGTGTTGGTATGCGCAAATGTTTTCGGACTCAGCCAGCCGAATCGCAATTTTTCTTTTTTACGAAGCGGAAATGCTCCTTTGGAATGGAAATAGCCAAAAATTGTATCCAAAGAAACCGCACTCTTTGACTGTAATACAGCAAATAAATTTTCCGGTTGCGGATGCTGGAATTTCCATTGATTATAATATTGGCTGATGGCAGTGTCAAATGACTGCCGACCCATTTTTTGCTCAATGAGTTCAAATAATTGTGCGGGCCTAAAATAAGAGGAAAGATAATAGTTGATGCCGGACAGATTCGGAGAAGGCGTATTCACCGGCTGATCCATTTTCAAATGTTGTGCTGTAAGGGATAGCATTTCAGAAAACGATTCCATCCACTTAGATTGAACGCCATTTCTGTTTTTTTGAAATCTTCGGTCATAATACGTATTTAATCCCTCATCCATCCATGCATATTGCCGTTCATTACTAGCAATCATCCCCTGAAACCAGTTATGCCCGATTTCGTGGGCGATCACTTCATGAAGCGCTTCTTTTGAATCAACAGGTGATATGGCAGCGATACAAGGATATTCCATACCTCCATTGCTTTGTGCAGGTATTGCTACAATTGATAAGATATCATATTCGTATGGCCCGATTAAACTGCTTCTTTGTGATAAAGCATCTTTCATTACATTGATTACATCATTCCATTGATCTTTTTTTTCAGGCAAAAAAGCGGCATTTAACTGAACGACTCTTCCCGAAGAAAGCTGCACTCGATCCTGAATAATTTCATAATCTCTTGAAGCGAAGATGGCAAAATCATGAATATGTGTCTGCTTATAAATTAAAGTTTTATTTGGAATAACCATTAAGGTGCTATCCTTGATGGTTGACTTTTTTGCAGTGTTTTTTTTATTGCGGGAGATATAAATATCATCTTGTGGATTTTGTAAAATACCACTTGTTAAGATACGATAGGTTTGAGGCAGCGTTATCGTTACCTGGTAGTCGCCGAAGTTGGCATAGAATTCTCCCTGATCAAGATATGGCATTGGATGCCAGCCTGTGTTATCATAAACTGCAGGCTTAGGAAACCATTGGGTAAGCTGATATGTTTTTCCAATATGTCCCCCTCTTGAGAAATTTTTAGGCAACTGCACATGAAAGGGTGTGGTAATTCGAATGGAATCTCCGGGCAATAGTGGCTCCGGCAAAACAACTTTTATAATTTCAATATGTTCGGGATGATCTTCTGTTTTTGCAAAAGCTTCATTTACACTGAAGTCGAGCCGGTTTATATATCCCCTATCCGCATTATTGGAAAAATAAAAATCCGTTCTTCCGTTTTCCAGCAACTGGTCACTGAACGCAGTTTTATCATTCTTATATGCATTGGGCCAAACATGAAACCATATATATCGTAAAGTATCGGGAGCGGCATTAACATAGTTTATTTTAACAAAACCATCAAGCGTATGGCCTTCATCATTCAACTGAACATTAATAGAATAATCAACTTTTTGTTGCCAGTAGGTGGACTGCGCATTGGCAGATAAAAAAGAAATACTTAATACAATAAGCGGAATGATTTTTAGCATAGCCTATCAATAAGAATAAAGATAAGAACAGAAAAGCAATGGGGTGAATTTTTATAATGAACCGGTGTAATAAAAATCAAGAGCACATGCTATCTGCCTTTACCCAGGAAGATAAGCCGGAATGTATGAATGATGATTTTAAAATCAAGTGCAAGGGATACATTTTCTATATATACCAAATCGTATTTACTTCGTTCAATCATCTGCGATACATTTTCAGCATATCCAAACTTTACCATTCCCCAGGATGTCAATCCGGGTTTTACTTTAAAAAGATAGCGATAGTAAGGTGTTTGATGAAGAATCTGATCAATAAAATATTTCCGTTCTGGCCTGGGACCCACCAGACTCATATCACCAATCATAATATTGAAAAACTGAGGCAATTCATCGATACGCCATTTTCTCATGATCTTACCCCAGGGCGTAATTCTTTGGTCATTTTCGGACGACAGCATAGGGCCGTTGATTTCAGAATCCGTGTACATAGACCTGAACTTGTAGATGCTGAATGGCTTCCCTTTAAACCCAATGCGTTCCTGCGAATAAATTATGGAGCCAGCGGAAGACAATCTCACTCTAAGGGCAACAAATAATAGAAATGGCGATAAAAATAATAAAGCCAAAACAGACACAAACACATCCAGTAATCTTTTAATATTTGATTGCCATTCACTCATCATGCCATTATGTAATTCCACCAATGCTGTACCTAATATGTTGCTTGTTCTTACAGAACCCGATAAAATGGCAAGGGTATTAGGCAGAATTTTAATCTGCACATCCAATTCGCTTAATACATTCAGTGTTTTTTCCAATACATCTTCCTGATGATCTTCAACGGCAATAATAACTTGTTCAATATGGTATTGTTTTACAATTAGGTATAATGCATCAATTTCACCAAGTGCCTGTAATTTTGAAGAGAGTAAATCAGGATTTTGTCCGGGAAGAGTGACATACCCATTAAATCTAATGCCATGAACATCTTTATTCGCTGAGATATCATTGAATAACCGAACCGCCTGATTACCCGCACCTATTATAAGGGTATGAATCTGTACGTCTCCATGCAAAAACTGTTGTTTGATTCGATTTAATATCATCCATCTAAAAAACCACGTAATACTAAAATGAAATATGAAAAGAATTAGAAATTCATAATAATAGAATGTAAAATCAGTAATACTATCATCAAGAATAAATACAAAAAAAAGAACGATGGCACCCAGTAAACTACAGAAGAATGTAAAGGTTAATTCTTTAAATCTGGATTTATTATAAAGGTTCTTATATGCTCCAAAAAGATGAAATAATATCAACCAGGAAAATGGTATTCCCCCCACTGCCAATAAAAAATGCGTATCACTAAGAATACTTGATAATGATAAAGACTGATTCAACAAAACAGCTCTGGCTACATAAAAAAATATCCAGGCAAGTACAGCTGCTAACCAATCGGCCAGCAAATACCAAGATACCTGTAACCTGCCTTTTTGAATCATATTAATATTTAGAGGCTTTTTGAATTTGTTGCAGGATCTGATGCGCAACATCCATCGCTCTGAAGCCATCAAGTTCTGTTACAGGAATGGGTTTGTTATAAAGCACTGCATCCCTAAAATGTTCCAGTTCCAACCTGATTGCATTTGCTTCCTGTACTTCAGGGTGAATAACTGCTATAGACTTTTTGCCTTCTCTCGTCTCAATATCAAAATTTAATGCGGCGTTTTGGTCTGCCGAATTCATCCGAATTACTTCAGCCTTTTTTTCCAGAAAATCAATACCAATATAAGCGTCACGTTGAAAGATTCTGATTTTGCGCATCTTTTTCATACTGATTCTACTACTTGTAAGATTCGCTACACAACCATTATTAAATTCAATGCGCACATTTGCAATATCAGGTGTGCTGGTCATAACTGCAACCCCACTTGCATTTACTTGTTTCACTTCACTTTTTACCAGTTTAAGTACGATATCAATATCATGAATCATTAAATCTAAAATCACACTTACCTCGGTGCCTCTGGGATTAAACTGTGAAAGGCGATGCACTTCAATAAACAAGGGTTCAATCGGCATATTCTGGACAGCAAGAAAGGCAGGATTAAACCGCTCTACATGTCCTACCTGAAACTTAATATTTGCTTCCTTTACCAATTTTATCAAACTCAATGCTTGCTCCATTGTGTCGCACATCGGCTTTTCCACAAAAATGTGTTTACCGGCCTTGATAGCAATCTCGCAAAGATGATAATGATAATTTGTTGGTGCAACAATATCAACGGCATCAACGCTGCTTAATAAAACTTCAGGATTACTGAAGAATGGCAAATTAAATTGGGAAGCGACTTCCTTAGCTGTTTTTTCATCAGGATCATAAAAACCGACGAGCTGCACATCTTTTATGTCGAGCCAGTTTTTTAGATGAATTTTACCGAGATGTCCTACCCCAAACAATCCAACTTTTAGCATACATGTAATTGTGGGCTGCAAATATACTCAAGGATAAGGCTGATTAAAACATTTTGAAACTTTTCATTGATAATTATTTTGAAAATAAATACAGGAATGCCTTATATTTGCACTCCAAATTTTCATAAAGCTATTTTTTAAAGTAGCATACAGAAAGTTCTGGATGCAAGGATCGGTAGTTCAGTTGGTTAGAATGCTGCCCTGTCACGGCAGAGGTCGCGGGTTCGAGTCCCGTCCGGTCCGCAATAAAAAAAGTCCTGTAGATATCTACGGGACTTTTTTTATTGCTTTGAGCAACATTCCTACCTTCACCTTATGGAACAAAAAACAATAATGATCACCGGCGCCAGCTCAGGATTTGGTGCTGCATGTGCTGAGATATTTTCAAAAAACGGATATCGAATTATTCTAAATGCTAGGAGAAAAGATAAACTGGTTGAGCTAGCCAGTAGTCTAAAGGAAAAATACCATGCAGATTGCCTAATACTTAGCTATGATGTTCGTAATAAATCATCAGTATACGAGGCGGCCTCCTCTCTTCCAAAAGCATGGCAAAACATTGACATACTAATCAATAATGCCGGTCTGGCGGCAGGTAGAGATTGGTTTGATGAGGCCGATATACAAGATTGGGAAAATATGATTCAGACGAATGTATTGGGTTTATTATATGTAAGCCACTCTTTTATGCCTTATATCATGAAAGGTCAACAAAAACATATCATCAATATCGGATCAGTAGCGGCCAAAGATGTATATGAAAGAGGCAATGTTTATTGTGCTAGCAAAGCTGCTGTAGATAGCATCAGTAAATCTATGAGGATAGATTTACTACAACACAACATCAAAGTAACTGCTATTCATCCGGGTGCTGCAGAAACTGAATTTTCACTGGTAAGAATGAAAGGCGACGTTGAAAAAGCAAAGGCGGTATACGAGGGTTATCATGCCCTTGATGCAATAGATATAGCCAATATCATCTATTACACTGCCACACTACCCGCTCATGTATGTATCAATGATTTGGTAGTTACCTGCACTGCACAGGCCAATGGTTTTTACACGCATAAGTCGTGATATACTTTCGCTAAATCATTCTTTCAAGTATTACTATAAGTGTGAACCCTTAAATCCTGAACTATTCAATCTATAAATGTTGCAGGAATAAAAACACTGATTACTTTTACATCGTCATCGTATCCTAAGCATCTCTAAAAAAGATGCAAAAATTTAAAATCCGTACACGAATGAAAAACTATTTTGTCATTCTGCTTGCATGTATCACATTGCACTGTTCTGCGCAGGATGTTTCACAGAAAAAGAGTGGTGCCGACTTAACCATCTCTTCTCAGATTGACAGTCTGAAAAAATCATTTGCACAAAACGGATTTGTTTTATTGAAAGAAGCCAGCATCGCTATGGAAAGTGAATATGAAATGCCGGTCGTAGTTCCAATGAATGAAGGCACCTGGTATCAGATTGTTTTTGTCGGCGAACCTTCCAGCAAACTTCATGAAATAAGAATGTACGACTACGATGAAAAACAAGTGTATTACCGCAAATTATATGGATATTCTGAAGGCAATATTATCAGTTATGAATTTCAACCCAACCACACAGAATGGCATATGATTAAGCCGGTCCAGGTTAATAAAGACAAAAAAGATTGTGTGGGCTACATAATGCTCCTTAAAAAAGTAAAAGAATCCGAACCCTTAGCGATTCTCTAAAATAACACGTTTTGGTTTTATCAGGTTATATCCGACCTCGGTTTCTACCGGGGTTTCTTTTTTATGCCTGATTCAAAGCCTGTTCAATATCGGCAATGATATCATCAATATGCTCCAACCCTACAGAAATACGCACCAACCCATCTGTTATTCCAACAGCTTTTTTCTCTTCAGCACTTAATTTAGAATGCGTTGTGGATGCGGGATGGGACGCAATGGTTCTGGAATCTCCAAGATTATTGGTAACACTCAATACTTTTAATGCATTTAGAAAACGTACTCCGCTTTCCAGCCCCCCTTTCAACTCAAAAGTTACAATACCTCCTCCATTACGCATTTGAATTTTAGCAATTTCATATTGGGGATGTGTAGGCAGGAAAGGATATTTAACGTTGGAAAGTTTGGCATGGCCTTCCAAATGTTGGGCTAGCTTCAAGGCATTGTCTGCATGTTTATCCATACGAACATAGAGGGTTTCCAGACTCTTGGATAATACCCAGGCATTGAAAGGACTCATCGAAGGGCCGGTATTTCTCACAAATAAATACATAGGCTGAATCAATTCTTTTCGCCCAACCACTACGCCACCTAATACCCTGCCCTGACCGTCTATAAATTTAGTGGCAGAGTGTACCACCAGATCTGCTCCATACTTAAAAGGCTGCTGTACTGCAGGCGTAGCAAAACAATTATCTACCACAAAAATGATGTGATGCTTTTTGCATATAGCCGACACCCTTTCCATATCAATAATATCCAACCCCGGATTAGAGGGAGTTTCTACATAAAGCATTTTTGTATTCGGACGAATTAAAGCCTCTATTTCCTCCGGCTTATTCATGTCGAAATAGCTGGAACTGATTCCCCATTTGGGTAAATATTTAGTAAGGATCGTATGCGTAGATCCAAATACTGCGGAAGCGGAAATGATATGATCGCCCTGACTTAAAAATGTCATGAAGGTGGAAAATATAGCCGCCATTCCGGTACCTGTTGCAATCCCGGTTTCTGTTCCCTCCAAAGCAGCCATCTTCCCAATAAATTCATCTACACTTGGATTTGAAAAACGAGAATAGATATTTGCTTCAGGTGTATCCGTCATAAAAGCAGCGGCCATATCTTCAGCTGAATCATATACAAAGCTG
>Ga0315906_10006274_pt1 | contig 14738 bp, 3 predicted proteins | sample LakEriMetagenome_4_FD_203526 | JGI IMG/M metagenome (GOLD analysis project Ga0315906, IMG submission 203526) | Freshwater fungal communities from buoy surface, Lake Erie, Ohio, United States - Buoy 2 MA122 | ecosystem: Environmental > Aquatic > Freshwater > Lake > Lake biofilm | place: USA: Lake...
GCCTGCCGCCGCAACAACTGCGACTACGCGCACGGCGCCACTTCGCTCACCCGCCTGATCGCCGTCTTGCAGTCGGCGCGCCGCAGCCTCAGCGTCGCCGTTTTCTCTCTCACGTGCGACGAGATCGCCCAAGCCCTCCTCGACTGCCACAGACGGGGCGTTCGGGTGCGTCTCATCACCGACGACGAGCAAATCGCGTCTGCAGGGTCCGACGCCGCTTCTTTGCGGGCCGCGGGTGTGCCTGTGCGCCACGACGGCAACCGCCGCAACCTCATGCACCACAAGTTTGCGGTCGTCGACTCGTCCGTCTTGATCAACGGATCCTTCAACTGGACGCGCAGCGCCGTGCTTTACAACGACGAGAATGTGCTGGTCTTAAGGGATGCCAAGATCGCACGGGAATATGAGCGTCAGTTTGATGCGATGTGGCAGCGGTACGAAGCTTCCGCGCGGCAGCCGTTGCCGCAGTATGGTGCTGATGGTGGCGGTGGGGGTGAGGCTGGGTCGCGGAGGGGCGGCGGCGGAGGAGGGCGCTGATTCCTTTTGGGGGCTTCGCGCGCGTGTCTGTAAGAAGAGCAGGAAAGACCGTAACATCTCTCTGCGGACGTCCGGGTGGAGGTGAGGCCGGGTCGCGGAGGGGCTGCGCGCGCGTGTGTAAGAGCAGGAAAACCCATAACATCTCTCTCTTCCTAGCTCTCTCAGATCGCGCTCGCCTGCGCCGAGTAGAGTCCAGCAAGGCCGCCTCCTGCTCCTGCGACCGCCATGGCCTCTTGCTGCTGCCGCGTTGCGAGCGATGGCGCCGCCCAGCTTTTCGCCAACGCTTTTTGGAAAAAGAGAAGCACGAGGAAGAAGAGCGCGTACAGGGCGGTGCACGCGTACGCGAGGCTGTAGGAGGCGGCGTAGGCGCCCGTCATGGAGCGCGTCCAGCCTTGAGCACCCGCGGGGACGGCGAGAGGCGGGGTGATAGTGGTTGGGGTGGCGGCGTCAACGATCGGCCCACTGTCGCTCCCACCACCCGCCGCCTTCGCAGGGTCGACGTGCTCCCGCACGGTGCTCTTGAACGACTCGAGGACGAGGCCGACCAGCAGGGTGGTAAAGGCGAGGACCAGAGACCATGCGGTGACGAATCCCACAGCGAATCCGGGCGCAGCAGACGTCATGGATTTTCTTGGAGGGTTTTTTTGAGTGTTTTTTGGAGTTTTTTTTTGTCGAGGGGGGCGCGGGGCGGGTGAGCGCTGGCAGGAGGCCGGCATCAAGAAAGACAGACAAAACAACAACCACCCCTGTGTCTCATACCTAACCAACACCAAGCAAGACGTCACGTTGAAAAACGTGGACATGAGCCCGCCGATGGCGCACGCCGCGATGGGCGCACGCCAAATGGCGTTGCCCGCCAGAAAGGCGCGCGCCGTCTGCTGTGCGGCGGCCGACCACGCAGCGCCCCCCGCAGCAGCAGGGACGTGAAGGCTGCCACTCATGCGCGCGAGGTTGTCAGCCGTGGCCCAGCAGATGAGCACGAAGCAGGCGTTGACGAGCTGTTTTGGATTGGTGGGGGGTGAGAATGATGGGGGTGGTTTTGGGGGGAGCGTCAGCGTCGACGTCCCCTCCGCCGCCGCTCCCCTCTCTCTCTCCTCCGCTCGCTCGCGCACGCCCAAGGCCGACTTTTGCGCTCGCACGCGCGTGCTCACCAGGTTGGTGATCCACACCGACCACACGAACAGGCGCTGGAACTCGCCGCGCGCCATCTTGTGCTGTTGTTTGCGCTTGGGGGTCGGCGGCTGCGCCTGCACGCTATTTTCGGAAAGCTGGAGGAGCCTCCGCGCTCTCGCGCGCCTTGTGTGTGTGTGTTGGTTGTGCTCTCGCTTTTTTGGTTACACGCGGCTTCGAGGTCTTTTAGTGAGAGTGTGCGCGTGTGTTTGTGTCTTGTCTCGTCTTGTGTGAAGAAATTGTGTGTCTTTTGGCTGGGGCAAACCCGCGGCGGGGGGGTGGGGGCGAGCGCACAACGCCGCGCGCCTCTGCCGCCCGCCGAGGAGGAGGATGGGGGCGCACGGTCTCTCTAGAAATTTGTACACGTGTGATATGGCAACGGAGAGAAAAAAAGGGGGACTGAGGGCTACGAACAACAACAAACCGAACTGAAAGAAGAAAAACCGAGATCCAAAAGAAGAACAAATCACCTCTTGACGGGCGCCTGAGCGCGACCAGCAGCGCCCGCACCGCCAAGCACCCCCTCGAGCGCGCCGCCCTCGAGCAGCGCCTCGCTCGCCGGCGCGATGCAACCCTGGTGCTTCTCGCCGCGCACAGCGTCACGCGGCGCGCGACCAGGAGCGCTCAGGTACCGGTCGACCGCCGCAGCGCAGTCGCGGCCCTCGCGGATGGCCCACACCACAAGCGACTGCCCGCGGCGGCAGTCGCCTGCAGCAAACACCCCCGGCACGCTTGTGGCAAAGTCGCCCCACGCCGCCGCAAAGTTGCTGCGCGCGTCCGTGTCCACGCCCAACGCCTCAGCCAAGTGCTGCTCAGGCCCTGTAAAGCCCATGGCCAACAGCACGAGGTCGGCCTCGATCACGCGTTCCGTGCCGGCAATCTCGCGAGGAGGGCCACCACCAGCAGGCAGCTCTGCGTCGACGACGACGACGCCGCCCACGCGCGTCGGATCGTCCGAGCTAGGCACAAACGCCTTGGTCATCACCCCATACGCGCGCGGGTCTTGGCCACCGTACGCCTCAGTCGCCTCGGCGTGGCCGTAGTCGACGCGGAAGATGCGGGGCCACTGAGGCCAAGGGTTGCGCGCTTCGTCGCGTTTAGGGGGGGGGCGAGGAAGCAGCTCCAAGTTGACCACCCCCGTCGCCCCGTGCCTGACGCTCGTGGCGATGCAGTCCGTGCCAGTGTCTCCACCCCCGATGACGACCACGCGCTTGCCCTTGGCCGAGACGTACTGACCGTCCTTAAGCTGCGAGTCGAGCAACGAGCGCGTGTTGGCGGTCAAAAACTCCATCGCGAAATGGATGCCGCTCAGCTGCTCCCTCCCTGGCACGCTCCCGGGTGCAAAGTCGCGCGGCTTTGTGGCCCCTGCCGCCAAGACCACGGCGTCAAACCCATCGACGAGCGCGGCGGCAGGGAGAGGGGTAGGAGCCTTTGTGGCGTCGGCAGGGTTGGCGTAAGGAGGGTTGGACGCGGGAGGGGGAGCAGCAGTGGCAGGGCCGACGCTGGCGCGCGTGACAAACGCCACCCCTTCCTTGGCCATCAGCTCGACCCTCCTCTGCACCACCTCCTCCTTGTCCGTCTTCATGTTGGGCACGCCGTACATCATGAGCCCTCCCAAGCGGTCCGCACGCTCGAGCACCGTGACCGAGTGGCCGCGGCGGTTGAGCTGGTTGGCGGCGGCGAGCCCTGCAGGGCCGCTGCCGACGACGGCGACGCGCATGCCCGTGCGGCGCTGTGGGGGTTGAGGGACGATCCAGCCGTTTTGGAAGGCGCGGTCGATGATGGAGGCCTGTAGGAGTTTTTGTGGGGTTGGGTTGTTTGTTTGGTTGGTGGTGGTGGGGGTGGTGGTGGGGGAGGGTGTTGAGTGTTTGGGGGAGTTGGGCGTGAAGGGCGCGAGGGGGGCGTGGCGTGGGCGCGCGCGCGCAGCCGAGGCGCGCGGTCGGGCTTTCCACGCACCTCGATCGACTTGATGGCGACGGGGTTCTGGTTGATGCCCAGGACGCACGACCCTTCGCAAGGGGCCGGGCAGACGCGGCCCGTGAACTCGGGGAAGTCGTTGGTCTCGACTGTTTTGTTTGGGTTTTTTTGGTGGGGGAGTTGGGGAGGACGGGGGGCGCCGCCGCCGGCGGGGGGGGGGAGCGGGTCGGGCGACGGCGGGGTGCGTGTTGTTGTCGGCGTGTGACAACCTCCTACATTTGGCCCAACACCACTCACGCAGCCTATCCAGAGCCTCGCGCCACCTGCCGCGGTGCGCCAAGTCGTTAAACTCCGGGATGCGGTTGCCAAGCGGGCAGCCAGAAGACTGCTGGTGGCAGAAGGGGGTGCCGCAAGCCATGCAGCGCGCCGACTGCGTCTGCAGCGCCGCTTCTTTTTCCGAGCAGGGGGTCGGGTCGGCCACCTCTCCCCAATCCTTGACGCGCTCCGCGACCGGCCTGTACTGGGCAGGCAGGCGCTCGTAGCGCAGGAAGCCGTCGGCCTTGATGGCGCGCTCGCCTTCGGGGAGCACACGCGGGCGCTCGGCTTCCCAAGGGGCGGGGACGCCCTTGAGAGGGAGGCCGGCGTTGGCGGCGGCGACGAGCAGCTCTTTTCCGCCCGTGGCGCCGGCCGCCGCGGCGCTCTCGCTGCTCGTCTCGGCCTCGGCCACCGCGCTGGCGAGCTCGGGGAGCTCGAGCGCACCAGGCGGGCGCTGAGGGGTGGCGCCAAAGGAGGCGGCCGTGAGGCGCGCGAAGGCGGCGTCGGCCGTGGCGCTGGGCTTGTCGAGCACGGCGTCGGCGACGGCGGCGGCGGCCGTGGCGGGCGCAGGAGTGCGCGGCGTCGACGGAGGCAGGATCGAGGGGAGAGAGGGGCTCTCGGGGTCGGCCGACGAGGCGGGCGACGCTCCCTGAGCCTCCAGCGCCTGCGCCGCCTGCACCTCGGCCGCGCGGCGCTTGAGGTCGGCGAGCGCGGCGCGCGCCTCCTTGGCCGCCTTTTGGCGCTCCAGGGCGCGCGCGTACTCGTGGGGGAGGACCTTGACGAAGCACTCGCGCGCAGAGACGCGGTTGCGGCGGCGCGAGGACGAGGACGAGGCGCTGTCGTTGTCTTGCGCCGCGACGGACGCCGAGGGGCCGAGCATGCGGGCCTCTGTTTGGTGGTTTGTTGGGGGGTTGGTGTGTGGTGGTTGGTGTGTGTTGTGGGGGTTGAGGGTGGAGGTGTTGGGGTGAGTTGGGGTGAACGGGTGGGCGGGGGGACGTTGCGCGGCGCGCGCGCTCGAGCGAAAAAAAAAAGCACGCGACTGCGAATCGCAACCCCCCCTCCTACTCAACTCACCCGTATCAATCGAGTCCCACTCGAGCAAGAGCCTCCGCGCCACCTCGGAGCCCGTCCACCTCAAGTGCCTCTGCAGCAGCCTCTTGAGCAACGACGCGTCGTCCGACCCTGCCTCAACAGCAAGCAAGTCTCCCTTGACGTCGCCGTTGGCTTTGCCCGCCGCCAAGCTCTTGCGCGGGTCGTAAACAAACGCCACCCCGCCGCTCATCCCCGCGCCAAAGTTTTTGCCGACAGGGCCCAGAATCACGGCCACCCCGCCCGTCATATACTCGCAAGCGTGGTCACCTGCACCCTCAGCCACGGCGGTGGCGCCCGAGTTGCGCACGCAGAAGCGCTCGGCGGCGAGGCCGCGAACGTAGAGCTCTCCAGAGGTGGCGCCGTAAAGGGCGACGTTCCCCACGGCCACGTTTTTCGCGGGGTCGAATGGAGCGTCGCGAGGAGGGTAAACGGCGACGCGTCCTCCAGACAGGCCTTTCCCGACATAATCATTCGCGTCCCCTTCGAGCTCGAGGGTGATCCCCCTGCAAAGGAAGGCGCCCAAGGATTGGCCTGCGTGGCCGTGGAGGCGCACGTGGATGGTGCCGTCGGGCAGGCCTTGCTCTCCGTAGCGGCGCGTCACCTCGTGGCTCAAGGTCGCGCCCACCGCGCGGTGCGTGTTTTGCACGGCCATCTCGACGTAGACAGGCTCGGCGTCTGTGACCTCGTGGGTGGCACCTGCGCGAGGGGCAGAGGCAGAAATGGGGGGCAAGGCGGGCGCGCAAAGGCGGAGCAGGTGCACGTCCAGGCCTGTGTCGAGGCCGTGGTCTTGCTTCTCGACGCAGCGCTGCGCCGCGCCCGGCCTGAGCGACGCCGCGGGCAACAACAGCCTCGACAAGTCCACAGGCGCGCCCGCAGCCTCCGCCTCTGCGGCCGCCTCAGGGTCCACCTCCAAAAACTCGCCTGCGCGGCCCACCATGTCGTCCACTTTCGAGAAGCCGAGCGAGGCCATGATCCCCCGCAGCTCCTCCGCCACCATGAACAGGTAGTTGACCACGTGCTCCGGCTCGCCCGTGAATTTGGCACGGAGCTCCGGGTCCTGCGTCGCGATGCCCACAGGGCAAGTATTCGTGTGGCACTTGCGCATCATGATGCAGCCCAAGGTGATGAGCGGGGCGGTGGCGAAACCAAACTCTTCGGCGCCGAGGAGGGCAGCCACGGCCACGTCGCGGCCTGTGCGCATCTGCCCGTCCGCCTGGAGCACTGCACGCCCGCGCAGGCCGTTGGCCACCAGGGTCTGGTGCGCCTCGGCAAGCCCGAGTTCCCAAGGCAACCCTGCACTCTTGATCGACGTCCATTTCGCGGCGCCTGTGCCGCCGTCGTGGCCCGAGATCAAAACGTGGTCGGCGTGGCCTTTCACGACGCCCGAGGCCACCACGCCCACGCCCGCCTCCGACACAAGCTTGACGGACACGCGCGCCCGAGGGTTGCTGCTCTTGAGGTCGTAAATGAGCTGCGCGAGGTCCTCGATCGAGTAGATGTCGTGGTGAGGTGGAGGGGAGATGAGGCCGACGCCTGGGGTGGCGCGGCGGGTGGCGGCAATGTCGCCCTCGACTTTGGCGCCGGGAAGCTCTCCTCCCTCTCCCGGTTTCGCGCCCTGCGCCACCTTGATCTGCAGCTCGTCGGCGGAGGTGAGGTACATGGCCGTGACACCAAAGCGGCCCGAAGCGACCTGCTTGATGGCGGAGCGCATGGGGTTGGGGGAGCCGTCAGGGAGAGGCGAAAGGCGGCGCGCGTTCTCGCCGCCTTCTCCCGAGTTGCTCTTTCCGCCGATGGTGTTCATCGCCAGCGCCAAGGAGGTGTGCGCCTCGAGCGAGATGCTGCCGTACGACATGGCGCCCGTGACGAAGCGCTTGACGATGGCGGAGGCGGGCTCGACTTGGTCGAGAGGGATGGGGGCGGACGACGAGGAGGAGGAGGACGCGCCGTTGTCGCCCGCGCCGTTGTCGCCGCCCGTTTTGAAGCGCAGCATCCCGCGCAGCGTGCAGCGGCGCGCCAGCTGCGTGTTGAGCGCCGAGAAGCGCTCGTACGCGGCCTTGTCGTTGCCGCGCGCGGCGGCCTGGAGGGCGGCGACGGCGTCCGGGTGGTTCATGTGCGGGGCGGATCCTGGCGCGGCGCGGAAGGCAAACTCGCCGGCGTGCGGCAGTGCAGTCGCCTCGGCCGACGCGGGCGGCAAGTTGGCCGCGGTCGGCGTGAGCGGCGGCGCAGGCGCGAGCAGCGTGGCAGTCGTGGCCGCTGTCTTGCCGTTGCCGTTGGCCGCGGCAGCAGCAGCCTCGAGCGCCGCCAAGCTGCCGGCACCATCAGCGCCAGCCCCACCCTCGAGCGCGTCCGCCACCGCAGCCGCAGCAGCGTGCAGCTGAAGCGCGTCGGCGCCCAAGCGAGAAAACCCGGCCCCGCCGATGCGGCTGACGGTGCCTCGGAAGCAGGCAGCGACGACAGGGTCGGCCAGCCCCAGAGCTTCAAAGATCTGCGCGCCCTTGTACGACGCCAAGGTGGAGATGCCCATCTTGGCCATGACCTTGAGCAAGCCGACGCCGACGGCGCGGGCGAAGCGCGCGTGGAGGGCGGCGGCGGCCTCGGCGCTGCCGGGTGCGTAGACGGGGGGGGCGTCGGCGCCGTTGGCAGGAGCAGCAGCAGGCGCGGGCGGCTGGATGCGTCCGTCGAGCGCGGCGGCCGACAGCGCGGCGTACGCCAGGTAAGGGCACACGGCGTCGGCGCCGTAGCCGACGAGCGTGCAGAACTGGTGCACCTCGCGCGCCTCGCCCGTCTCGACGACCAAGCCGCACCGCGCGCGCTTCTTGGCGCCGACAAGCGCGTGGTGGACGCGGCCTGTGGCCAAGAGAGAGGGAACAGGCGCGCGCTTGCGCCCTGCAGCCGCGTCGCTCAGCACCAAAAAGGCGGCGCCGGCGTCGACCGCTTGCTCCGCTTCCAAGGCGAGGCGGTCCAAGGCACGTTGCAGCTCGAGGGGGCCGGCGGCGGCGTCAAAGGTGGCGTCCAGCACGACGGTGCGCCACGACTTTGGGCCGACGCCGTCGGTGCCCGCGGCCGCGCCCAAGGCGGCCCAGTCCCACGACGACGAGGAGGAGCCGTTGCCGTTGCCGTTGCCACCAGCAGCACCACCACCAAGCGCCTTGATGGCGGCCAACTCGGCAGGCGAAAGCAGCGGGTGCTCGAGCTCGAGGCGCGCCGCGTGCGCGGGACCAGGGGCAGCCGTCAAGTCGGCCTCGGGCCCGACAAAGCAACGCAGGCTCGTGACCACCGCCTCGCGGAAGGGGTCGATCGCTGGGTTGGTCACCTGCGCGAACAGCTGCTTGAAGTACTCAAAGGGCTGGCGAGGGCGCGCGCCGGCTTCCAAGACAGCCAGCGCGCCGTCGTTGCCCATCGAGCCCAGCGGGTCGGCCCCCGCCTGCGCCGTCGGAAGCAAGACCACGTCCAACGTCTCGCGCGAGTAGCCAAACGCGCGGAGGGCCGGGAGCAGCTGCACGAGGGCGGCGGTCTCCGGGTTGGAGTTGGGGGTGGGGGAGGAGGAGTAAGAAGAAGCCGCCCCCTCTGACCCAGCAGCAAAAGCAGCAGCGACGCGGCGCCCCGCAGCCAGAGCGGCGTCGCCCTCGGAAACCGCGCGCGCCGCGGCCGTGCTCGCACGCAGCAAGGCCTTCATCGGCACGGCGCTCTGCTGCAGCCACTCGCCGTAAGGCCTCGCCGAGCTGTACCGCGCCTTGAGCTCGTCGTCCGCCACCACGCGACCCTCGTCGAAATCGACAAGCAGAATGTTTCCTGGCTGCAACCTGCCCTTGACGGCCACGTCCGCGGGGGGCACATCGACCACCCCCACCTCACTGGCCATGATCACGCGCCCGCGCTTCGTCACGTAGTACCGACCAGGGCGCAAGCCATTGCGGTCGAGGGTAGCACCCAAGCGACGCCCGTCCGTGAAGGCGACGAGCGCGGGGCCGTCCCAGGGCTCCATCATCGCGCTATGAAAGCGGTAAAAGTCGCGGCGGGCGCTGTCCATCCCTCCCGCCTCAGCAGGCAGGTGCGCCGTGTTTTGCCACGCTTCGGGGATGAGCATCATCATCGCTTCGGGGGGGGCGCGACCGGAGGCACGGACGAGCAGCTCGAGGGCCGAGTCGAAGCAGCCCGAGTCGGACGAGTGAGCGGGGAGCACCGGCTCGAGCAAGGCCGCTTTTTCCTTGGCGTCGGGCGCGAGCAGCGCGGCGGCTGCCGCCCCCTCGCGCGCCCTCATCCAGTTGCGGTTGCCTCGCAAGGTGTTGATCTCGCCGTTGTGCCCGAGCATGCGCATGGGCTGGGCGCGGTCCCAAGAAGGGAAGGTGTTGGTGCTGAAGCGCGAGTGCACGAGGGCGAGGTGAGCAGCAAAGGCCGGGTCGCGCAGGTCGGCGAAATAAAGAGGGACTTGCTCAGGCGTCAGCTGCCCCTTGTAGACGACCGTGCGGCAAGAGAGGGAGCAGAAGTAGGCTTGGCCAGCAGCGCGCTCGGCGGCGAGCTCGAGGCGGGCGTCGCGGTCGGCGGTGGTTTCGGCGCCGTTGCCGTTGTTGCCGTTGGCGGAGGCGCCGCCCTTTTTCTTCTCCTCTTGGTCGATCTCGGCCGCAATCAAATCGCGCCACGCGGCCTCGACACGCCTGCGCAGCAGGTAGAGCTGCGCGTCCGGGTCGGCGTCCGCGCCGCGCTTGCCACGGGCCGTCACGAACCACTGTTCGCAGTGTGGCTCCGTGGCAAGGGCGCCTGCTCCTAAGGACTTGTTGTCAGTAGGGACGTCGCGCCACGCAAGCGTTTCGTGGCCCTGCTCTGCCGCGACACGCTCGGCGGCATCCTTGAGCATGGCACGGCGCGAAGGGTCGTCCTTGGGCAAGAAGAGCATACCGACGCCGTACTCTCCCGCAGGGGGCAAGGGGCTGACGCCGCCACCCTGCTGCGTGAGCTCGCGCACGAAAAAGGCGTCGGGGATGGACGCGAGGATGCCGGCGCCGTCGCCTGTTGCGTTTTTTTGGTCGGGTTTTTTTTTCGGGGTGGGGTTTTTTGTTGGGTATGTGAGAAAGAGATCGAGAGGTTTGGGGAGGTGGTTGGTGGATGGGGAAGGCGCGAGCGCGCGTCTTGTGCGTTCTTACGAGGAACTCGACAAGACACCGCCCCCCGCCTCCCCCCCGCCCCCCCCGCTCCTCTCTCAACTCACCGGTGTTGCTCTCGCAGCCGCACGCACCGCGGTGCGTCATGCGCTCGAGCATCTTGAGCGCGTCCGTGACGACGGAACGCGCGGGCTTGCGGCTCAGCTCAGCCACGAAGCCGACGCCGCACGAGTCGCGGTCCATGCTCGGGTCGAACAAGCCCGCAGCAGGGGGCACGGCGCGGTGGCTGCCGCTTGCGCCTGCAGCCGACGCGTGGGTGCGCAAAGCGGCGGCGGCGCGGGCGCCGCCGAGGGGGCGGCGCGCGGCAGGGGCCGCCACAGGCGCGCGCGCGGCCGACAGGAGGCGGTGGTGGCGCGCGTGACGGTGCGGCGCGAGGCAGGCGGCGGCGGCGCTGCCGCCCATCGGGGCGGATGCGGCAGCAGAAGCCGGAGCAAGGCGGCCGGACGAGGGGGCGGAAACAGGGTTGTTCACGACAAGCCCTGATGCGGGGTGCGACGACGAGGTCGCGGGCGGGCCGCCGCCCGAGGCAGAAGCCCCGGGCGGCGCGCCGGCGCCCAGAGGCGTCAGCATCGGCGGGGCGATGCGGGATGCGATTGGCGGGGCGCCGAGGGGGGCTGCGTGCGCGCGTCTCTGAGAGGCCGGCGCAGAGGTGTGTCTCGGCAAACTGAACAACAGAAAAAAGCGGCGTGAGGGGCGGCTTTTTCGCGAACGCGGGGTATGTCGCGCTCGATATGGGTGTGCACCAGAGGGCGCGCGTCCGTGGTATCCCGACGGAGGCGTGTGCTGGTGGTTGTGTGGTGTGTGTGCGTGAGAGAGAGAGAGAGGGCGGGAGAGAGAGGAGCACATGATAGAGGGGGCGAAAAGTGTCTAGTGCCGCTTCCGCCTCCCGCGACGCCTCCGCACGTCCCATCGCCCCGCTCCAACCTCCCAATCCCCATCGAATCTGGCCCCAGAGTCGATGATCACTCGGCTGGTTACATCTCCCGGGCACAGATGCAACTCGGGCGAAGAGGAGGGCGGACGGAACTGAAAATCGCGGGGGAGGCGAAGCCCTCCGCGTCACGCCGGCCGCCGACGACGCCCCCCGTCTCCCCTTTGACTCAAGCACCCTCATCCTCAGCACCAGCAGCAGCCGCAGCCGCCGGCGGCGGCAACACCGCGGCCAGCAAGCCCTCGACGTCGGCCGCGTCCAAGTGCTCGTGCTTGGCGGCAGGCGCCTCCCGATCACCCCCACCACCACCCTCACCCCCTCGCCTAAACCCGACGCCGCCCTTGCTCGCGCACCTCGCCGCCACCCCACTCTCCACCGTCCCTTCCACCAACAACCTCGTCACGACCACGCGCCGCTCTTGCCCGATGCGATACACGCGCGCGACCGCTTGCTCATCGACACTCGGATCAGGCGACGGCTCGAGCAAAAAGACGCGGCTGGCGCGCGTGAGCGTCAAGCCCTGCCCACCCGCGCGCAGCGACAGAAGCATCGCCCTGACGCCGTCGTCCTCGGCAAAGGCGCGCACGGCCAGGCGCGCGGCGCGGCCCACAGCGCCCGCGCCTGCTGCAGGGGCCGGAGGCGGTTGGTTGTTGTTGTTGTTGTCCTGGGCGTTGCTGGGGCCTGGAGGGGTGGCCGCAGCAGCGTCAGTGGCGGCAGGAGCAGCAGCAGCAGCAGCAGCAGCAGCAGCAGCAGTAGTCGTCGCCGCCGTCGCCGCCCCGCCGCCGCTCCGCCTCCCGCGCCCACGGCCACCGCGCCCACCGCGCCCTCCGCGCCCGCCCCTCCCGCCGCCACCCGCAGCAGCCGCGCCCGCCGCCACGCCAATCGACACGTGCCTCAGCCCGTTGGCCTGCAAAGCACGCGAAACGATCGCCAGCGCCTCTGGAAACTGCGAAAAGACGAGCGACTTTAGGTGCGGCCGGTGTTGCTGGAGCCAAAGCAAGCGACGCGTGAGGGCGCACACTTTGGTGAGCCACGATCCGTGGCCGCGCACGCGCACGCGCAGCAGCGACTTGGCCGGGCGAGGAGGGGCGGACGGGTCGTCGTCGTCGTTGTCGTCGTGGTTGGAGGCTGCGGCTGCGGCTGCGGCCGCCTCCTCCTCTCGCTCCTCCTCCTCCTCCTCCTCCTCCCATTCCTCCTCCTCCCCTTCTCCAGAAACATACCCCTCTCGGTCCGGATCACCCGCCTCTGCAGCCTCAGCCGCAGGATCGGCGCGCAAGCGGGCGGCAGCCTCTTCGGCCTCGGCCTCGGCAACGGCGGCGTCGGCCGCGTCGGCCGCCCGCGCCGCCTCCTCGGCCGCCGCGACGGCAGCAGCCGCGGCGTCCACGCCACCTCCTCCTCCTCCTCGGCTGCCAGGCGACACCGCCGCCGCAGCCTCCTCAAGCGCCCGCCGCGACTGCCGCATCGCCACGCGGTACGACGTCGCTTGAGAAATGGGCTGCCTGCACACGACGCAGACCGTCGCGTCGCCTTGCGACGACCGCAGCCAGCCCTCGGAGCACTCGAGGCAAACGAAATGGCCGCAAGCAAACACGACGGCTTCGTGCTGCGGCGGGCAGCGGCAGATGGGGCACTCTTGCTCCGCGTCCTCTGCCGCCTCTTGCGCGGCTGCTGCAGCAGCTGCCGCGTTCGCCGCCACCTCTTCGGCCGCCTGCCGGGCTTCTGCTGCGCGCAGTAAAGCTTCGCGCTTGCGACGCTCTGCAGCGCGCGCCTCGGCCGCCGCGCGCTCGACTGCGGCGGCTTGCCGCTCGGCCGCGAGGACCTGGGCGCGCAAGAAACGGCGCTGGCTGAGCAGGTCGCGGCAGCGGGCGGCGAGGGACTCGGTGCGCGCGCGCAGCTCGGCCTCTGTTGAAGAGGATGATCCGCCTCCCGCCAAGCGCGCGCGCTTGGCGCCGTGAAAGCGACCAGGGTGGGGGTCGTCCTCTTGTCCTTCTTCCCCGCCTCCTCCTGCCTCGGCCGCCGCCGCCGCTGCAGCCGCCGCAGCCGTCGCCCCGTCGCCTTCAACCGCAGCCGCCGCAGCAGCAGCCGCTACCGACAGCGCGTCCTCGGCCGCCTCAGCCGCCATCTCAGCGCGGTAGGCATCGTACCGCTTGCGAGGGAGCTTGGCGCGCAGCTTGGCAGCGCGAGCCCCGGCGTCGACCGCGGCCGTCGGCAGCCCACCAGCTTGTCGACCGTGCGCATCCCACTGCGGGATGCGGCGCTGCAGAGCGCGGGTGGCGGCTTGCAAGGCGCGTCGCGCGGCCTCGGCAGCCGCGAGGCTTTCGGCGGCGGCAGGGAGCAGCGAGGCGGCCGACGCGCACGCGCGCCCCTCGAGCTCGCAGGCGGCAGAGGCCTGGGCGCACTTTTCTTCGTCGGCGGTCTGCAGCTGCCTCCATGCAATCACCATCGTCTTCGTGCCGTTGCTGTCGATCGCCCCGAACGCCGCGTGTTGGAAGAGCGCGCGTGTAAGCAGCGCGCGCTCGGGAGGGCAGTCGTAAGGGAGGGGAGGAGACGAAAGAGGAGGGCGAGGAGCAGGGGCCGCCGCCAACTCGGCGTCCATCGCTCGCTTAGCGGCATTGATCGCGAAGAGCGCCGCGTGCGCCATCCGCCGCGCCTTTTCGCCCTCAAACGCCTGCCGCGCAGGGGCAGCCGCGGCCTCGAGACGCTCGGCCACCTCGCGCACGCGCTTGCCGAGCAGCACGACCGTCGCCGCCGAGGACGACGACGCCAGAGCGAGCGCGGCGGCCGACGACGATGATGAGGACGCCGCCGACTGTTGCTGCTGCTGCTGCTGCTGCTGCTGTTGCTCTCGCCGGTCGGCCTCTTCTGCTAGCCTAGCCGCCTCGAGAGCGGCCGAGCAAAACGCGAGCCACGGCTCCGGGTCGCGGCCAGCAGAGGAAGAGTCCGAGTTGCAGCGCGCGGCGGCGTCGCGGGCACGCTTGGCGGCCTCGGCGCAGCGGCGGCGCAGGCCCGAGATGAGCCCGCCGCCGTCGCTGCCCTTGCCGCCCTTGCCACACGCGTCGGCGGCCGCCACCGCCTCGGCCACCGTCGCGTCGAGTGCGGCATCCGCCGGCACGCCCCCGCGCAGCAGCTCGGCGGCGAGGCGCGCGCTGTCTTCTGTTCCTCCTCCTTGGGGGCTGACGGCCGCCGACCAGGCGGCGCGCATGTCGCGCTCCGAGGCGTCGGCCACGGCGCGCAGCGACGCGGCTGCCGCTGACGCGCGGTCGCGCGCGGCGCGCTGAGGCTCCAATAGCGCCTGGGTGACGCGCTCGGCGCGCCGGCGGCAGTCGGTAGCTGCGGCGGCAGAGGCGGCAGAGGCGTCGCTGTCGCTCGCGCTCGCAGCGGCTGCCACTGCGTGCTCGTGCGCGCTCGCGAGGGCGCCGAGCGTGTGCAGCTGCTGGTACTGCCACGCGCGCCACGTGGCCTCGGCGCCGGCGATGTCGCCCAGGGGCTCGTCGTCGTCGTCGTCGTCGTCGTCGTCGTCGTCGTGGTCGTCGTCGTGGTCGTCGTCGTTGTGGTCGTCGTCGTTGTGGTAGTCGTCTTTGTTGCCGTCGCCGCCGCCCTCGTTGCCCTGGCCGCCG
>Ga0315906_10006277_pt1 | contig 14735 bp, 24 predicted proteins | sample LakEriMetagenome_4_FD_203526 | JGI IMG/M metagenome (GOLD analysis project Ga0315906, IMG submission 203526) | Freshwater fungal communities from buoy surface, Lake Erie, Ohio, United States - Buoy 2 MA122 | ecosystem: Environmental > Aquatic > Freshwater > Lake > Lake biofilm | place: USA...
GAAAATGGCTCGGCTAGGCACTATCAGGAATGAAACAAATTGAAATGGCTCAACTGGGAGAGATTGCCCGAGTCCGGGACGAATCGACTTACCGAGGTGTGGCAGAACCGCGAATTCACACAAAACTTAACGATTTACCCTCACTAGGTCAGCAAATGATTAAATTCTGCGAGGAAATCGGCTTCGAGCTGATGCCTTGGCAGCAATGGCTGGCTCATCACAGTTTAAAACAAAAACCCGATGGCCGATGGGCCCACCCAATTGTCTGCCTGTTAGTTGGCCGCCAAAATGGGAAATCAACCTTTATGGCTCTCAATATTCTATTTAGGATCTATGTATTGAAGGAAAAACTGCAAGTCCATACCGCTCACAAACTAACTACCTCAGCAGAGCTCTTTTATAAGATTTATGCAATTATTGAACAAAATCCAAGGTTAGCTGCTGAATTTACTAAAAAGCTGGAAAGTAAAGGATTTCAAGAGCTTCAATTTACTGAAGGTAGGCGATATATCGTCCGAGCCAATAACTCAGCTGGTAGAGGTATTGCAGCCCCAAATTGCGTCCATATGGATGAAGTAAGAGATTTCAAAGATGATGATGTTTGGTCTGCCTTGCGATATACCCAAATGGCTAGTCCAAATCCTCAAACTTTTATTTATACTTCAGCTGGAGATCAGCATTCAATTGTCTTAAATAGATTAAGGGAAAGAGCCTACGCTGCTATTTATGGAGCGCCTGACGATATTGGTTGGTTTGAATATTCAGCGCCAAAGGATATTAAATTTGATAACTCACCAGACTTTTGGCTAGGTGTTTGCCAAGCTAATCCATCACTTGGATTAACAATTCATCCAGATAATATTCGAGCAGTGTTAAATGACCCAGAGGATATTGTCCGGACAGAGGTATTAACGCAATGGGTCGATACCATAAATCCAGTTATTAATCCGTCTCAGTGGGAGAGTTGCAGAGTTGAGGGACTCCGACTCAACCCTGAAGCAGATACTTGGCTGGCTATTGATCTAAGCCCTAGCAGAAAAGAAGCAGCTCTAGTTGCTAGTCAAAGACTTGAGGGGGATAGATTCCAAGTCATATTGCTTCAGACTTGGCATAACCCAGCCAATCTTGATGATAAAGCAATGGCGAATGATGTAGCAGAATGGGTCAGAAAGTATCCAGTCCAACTAGTTGCTTATTCAGCCAAAACCGCGTCAGCGGTAGCCGCTAGATTGGCTCCTGCAGGAATAATAGTCGAGCCAATAGACGGCCTTGATTATGCCCAAAGCTGTGATGAATTACTGGGAGCAATCTCATCTCAGCGGTTAGCTCACTCGGGACAGGAAGAGCTGACCAAACAATGCCTATCCGCTGTCAAACTCCCTTTCGGTGATGGCGGGTGGGTAATGGGTCGCAAGGTAAGTAATACAACAATCTGCGGAGCAATTGCGTCAGCTTTAGCAACACATTATGCAACTATGGCTGAAACTAGCGTTGATATTCAAATAGTGTAAGTAGGCTCGCTTACAATGTAAGCAATGGGTGCTATAAGAGATTTCCTATTTCCAGCAGTTGAGGCCAAGCGCCCTATTGCCGTTACTGATGTTCAAGCAGCTTTAACACCAGTTCAGATTTCAGATTCAGTTTATAATATCCTCGGCGGTGCAACTAATACCACTCGTCAATTAGCAATGAGCGTTCCATCCGTTGCAAGAGCTCGCAATATTATTTGCGGAACTATCGGTTCATTACCTTTAACGACTTTTAACCGTATAACTGGCCAATATGTTGATCCACACAGAGTTATCAATCAGCCAGACCCAAGAGTTGCAGGATTTGTAATCTATTGCTGGCTTGCAGAAGATATATGGTTATATGGCGCTGGTTATGGTCAAGTCCTTGAGATGTATAGCGCAACAGATGGCGGTCGAGTAAGAGCTTGGACTCGCGTTAGCCCAGACCGCGTTACAGTTGATACAGATTTCCTTAACACCACAATTACTGGATATAAAATTGATGGGAAGTCAGTTCCGCTTAGTGGCGTAGGTTCAATCATAAGATTTGATGGTGGAGATGAAGGATTGCTTCATAGAGCTGGCAAGACAATTGCTGCAGCAGTTTATCTTGAGAACGCAGCAGTTAATTATGCTAAAGAGCCAGCACCTTCAATGGTATTGAAATCAAATGGCACTAATCTAACTGCCGAAAGAATTTCATCCTTGCTAACTGCCTGGAAAACTGCTCGCCAATCTCGCTCAACAGCTTTCTTAAATGCAGATGTAGAATTACAGCAATTTGGTTTTGATCCTAAATCAATGCAACTTGCAGAGGCGCGTCAATATGTAGCACTAGAATTAGCTCGGGCCTGTGGAATACCTGCCTACTTCTTGAGCGCCGAAACGACTTCTATGACTTACTCAAACGCGGTGTCCGAGCGGCGCTCATTAGTAGATTTCTCACTTCGCCCAATACTTAAGGCAATTGAGGAACGCCTATCATTACCAGACTTCACACCTAATCCAGTAATGACGCGCTTTGCACTTGATGATTTCCTACGCGGTAACGCATTAGAAAGAGCTCAAGTTTATGAAATTCTAAACCGCATTGGCGCGATGAGCGTTGAGCAAATTCAGCGAGAAGAGGATCTAATCCCAAATGAAGGTTAATATGCCAATGGCAGTTACAGCTGCCGACACAATTAAGAGAACAATTACTGGAACTATTGTTACTTGGAATGAGCAAGGCAATACCTCAGTAGGACCGACAGTATTCGCAGCAGATAGCATTGAGATTAAGCCAGTTAAGTTGCTGCTTGAGCACGACAGAACTCGCCCAATTGGCAAAATGGTGTCTCACAATGTAACTAAGTCTGGCATCGAAGCTACTTTCAAGATTGCCAACACTATGGCTGGAGAAGATGCCCTAATTGAAGCAACTGAAGGCCTACGAGATGGGTTTAGCGTTGGAGCCCAGATTAACGAATGGACAAACAACAAGGGCATTATGCAAATTACTTCAGCGACCCTAGATGAAGTATCTCTAGTTACTGATCCTGCAATTGATTCTGCTCGCGTAAGCGAAGTAGCAGCTTCTGAGAATGAAACACCAAAAGAAGATTCTGATTTAGCAACCGCTGATTCAGAGAACCCAAACGAAGGAGACCAAGTGTCCGACACTACTGCTCCTGCTCCGTCCGTTGAAGAAGCGGTTGAAGCAGCTAAAGCAAATATGGTTGAGGCAGCTCGCCCAGCCTTTTACACAACACCTCGCCTTGAATTATCAAAGGCGAAATATCTTGAAAATAGCATCCGCGCTAAAGTATTTAATGACGATGCTGCCCGTCAGTATGTTCTTGCCGCTGACGATACTACTTCAAATAACTCGGGCTTAATTCCAACTCGCCAATTAACTGAAGTAATTAACCCACTTTCACAATCAGTTCGCCCAGCAGTTGAGGCAATTTCTCGCGGCGTTCTACCAGATGCAGGAATGACTTTTGAAATTCCTAAAATCACAGCAGTTCCAACTGTTGCTGATGTAAATGAAGGCGATGCAATTACAGAAACAGGAATGACCTCGGAATTTTTAAGCGTTTCAGTTAATAAATTCGCGGGCGGTCAGGAATTTTCTGTGGAGCTCCTTGACAGATCGTCGCCCGTCTTTTTTGACATTTTGGTTTCTGAAATGGAAAAAGCGTATTTAAAGGCAACTAACTCCGCAGTTCTAACACAACTTGCAACAAGTGGAACTGATGGCGGAAATCGCACAATGTCTAATGTTAATTTCCAAGATTTTATCTCGGATGCTGCCGTTAGCATTTATTCCAATACTTTTGGATTTGCGCAAAACATTCTTGCTTCGCCAGCCCAATGGGGTGCAATTATGAATTTAGTAGATGGAAATAACTTGCCTCTTTATACCAACCTAATTAATCCACAGAATCGCGGCGGCGGAGTTTCTCCAACCTCAATTCGCGGAAATACACTAGGTCTTGATTTCTATGTTGATGCAGGACTTGATGGAACTGGCGACAACACTCTAATTGTTGTTAATCCAGAGTCATATACCTTCTTTGAGTCAAGCCGCTTCCGCCTACAGGTGGATACAGTTGCAACTGGCCAAGTCAAGGTTGCTTACTACGGATATGCAGCCATTGCCCCGAAAGTTGGCGCTGGCGCTTATCTATGGAAAGTTGCGTAGTTAATTAAAAAAAGTGAGGGCCAGTCCGCTCCCGAGCTGGCCTCTCACCTAACTGCTTGAAAGGATGACGAAATGCCTACGATAGTTACGGCTACAGAGCTTAGGACAATTCTTGGCGTTTCGTCATCCCTATATTCAGACGCTTATCTTGGCGACATAGTAGATGCCTCGGAGAATCTAGTTCTCCCAATGCTAGTTACTTTTCAAAGCAAGATTAACAAAGTCAAGCTGACCAATAATATTGCTTACTTTGAGACTGCAACAATTCAAGAATTCACAGAAGGCCAATCCGTAATTATTACTGGCTGCGGAGCTCCTTTCAATGGCACTCACACAGTAACCGATGACGAAATTTCAGATTATGTATTTACAGTCGCAATCACCAATGCAGACATATTGGAAAAAAATATCATCCCAGCAGGAAACGCTGCGCTATCTGGATTATCGACCTATGTCGGAAACCCCAATGCTGAAGCTGCTATTCTGGCTATCTCCGTTGAAATCTTCCAATCCAGAACCGCCGCTGGTGGATCAATCGAAGGCGTAGATTTTGCAGTTACCCCTTACCGCCTATCTAAAAATTTACTTGCCAAAGTAACTGGCTTACTTGGCCCATATCTTGATGTTGAAACTATGGTGGGCTAATGCCAGCTTCAACAATTGCCACAGATGTTAGAGGCGCTATTAAAACCGCCTTGGCTGGATGCACCGCTAATATCTATGACTCAGTTCCAGAAGCGCCTATAGTTCCAGCAATTGTAGTTGTCCCAGATGCGCCTTATATGGAGCTTGAAGTCTTAGGTAAATCAACGACTCGCGTCAAATTAAATTACACCATTACTGCTTGCGTTGCGTATTTCAGCAACGCCGCTTCATTAGATAATCTTGAGCAATTAATCATTAGTATTCTTGGAGCGCTAAACGCTTCCAAGTATGAGTTATCGACAGTCGATAGGCCGTCAGTAACAACAGTAGGAACGACCAATTTATTGGTTGCAGACATACGCTTGAGCGTCCGCTACGAGCAAACCGCATAGGAGACCCAAATGCCAACTACAGTAATAACTGGGCGCGATGTAACCTTTACACTCGATAGCGCTGCTTACGATGCCCAGGCAACAAGCGCAGTCCTCAGCTGCGAAACAATTATCGAGACCTATCAGACCCTTGATGGTCGCGCTTATAAGTCCGTTGATAAGCAATGGACATTCACAATTGAATTGCTACAGGATTGGGGAGCTGCTAGCTCACTATTCGAAGCAATGTGGTCTGATGCTGAATCAGCACCTAACACAACACTTGCAGTTTCATTTACGGCCGTAACTGGCGCAGTATTTGCTTTCAATGTATTGCCAATCTTCCCAGCAGCAGGTGGCGCAGCTCCAGGAGCGCTAACTGATACTTGGACGATGACTGTCGTTGGAACACCTACAGAGACCTTCAGCTAAGAGATCGGAGCATCGGGAGCTATGAAATTATCAATCACAATTGAATATAATTCTGGCGAATCAGCAACTTATATTGCTCAACCGCCAGAATGGGCTAAGTGGGAAAAGGCAACTGGACACACTATTACCAAGGCTCAAGAAAATATAGGAATCTGGGACTTGATGTTCTTGGCCTATAACGCTTATAAGCGCGAAAACGCTGGTAAGCAAGTAAAGAGCTTTGATATTTGGATGGAGACAGTTGCCGACATTAAGACAAGCAACGATGACCCAAAAGCCATCAGCCCGACAGCGTAAGGCGGCTATTAGTAATAGTTGCTCTTAAGACTGGTATCCCGATGCAGTATTGGGATGATTGGGACGATGTAGCAACGGCAGTCGAGCTGATAAAGGAGATGAACAGGGATGGCTGAAGAAGTCGCAGCATTTGATAGGACAGAGCTCCGTCAAGTGTATAAAGCCTTCTCCTTGCTAGGCGATGAAGCCAAAGCCGAGGCTCGCCAAACTTCAAACAATCTTGCTACTTATCTGCAAGGTGCTATCGCTGCCAAAGCTAGAACTAGAATTCAAGGTCAAGAAGCAATCAACAGAATCGTTAGCGGATCTAGAGTATCTAAGAGCAGCACTACTGGCGAGATTAAATATGGCTTTGCTAGTCAAAGATTTAGCGGTGGAGCAAATACCCAGATGCTTTGGGCTGGCTTTGAATTTGGTTCTAACAAGTTCAAGCAATTCCCTGCTTACTCTGGCCGACAAGGGCGCGGCTCTCGCGGATGGTTTATTTATCCAACACTTCGCCAAGAGCAAAAGAATATTGTGGCACAATGGACTAGAGCATTTAACAAGATATTAGATAAGTGGGGCATAGGTGGCATCTGATTCAAGAGCCTTAACGCTCAAACTTTTAGCAGATACAGCAGACTTCCAAAAGAAGTTGCAAGAAGGATCTAAAGATGTAGATTCTATTGGCGAAAAAGCAGCGGAATTTGGAAAGAAGGCAGCAGCCGCCTTTGCAGTAGCTGGCGCAGCTATTGGCGCATTTGCAGTCAGCGCAGTTAAAGCAGCAGCGGAAGATGAAGCAGCCCAACTTAAATTAGCCGAGACAATACGCAGCACAACTAAGGCAACAGATGACCAAATCAAAGGCGTTGAAAGATATATAACCCAGACCTCTATCGCTGCTGGAATTACTGATGATCAATTGCGTCCAGCATTTAGTCGATTGGTTCGCAGCACTAATGATGTTGAAGATGCTCAGAAGCTACTAAATTTAGCACTAGATTTAAGCGCAGCCACAGGCAAGCCGCTTGAATCAGTTACCAATGCCCTTGGTAGAGCTTATGATGGGAACACCACAGCCCTTGGCAAATTAGGTCTGGGCATTGATGCAGCTGACCTTAAGTCGCAAGATTTTGATACGACCTTTCAGCAACTAACTAGCACCTTTGGCAACTTCTCTGAGAATGAAGCGCAGAGCACACAGAAGCAGATGGAGCGCGTCAAGATTGCCCTTGATGAAGCTAAAGAATCTATTGGCGCAGCTTTGCTTCCAGTTGTCCAAGAATTAACTGCTTGGATATTACAAAACTTTATTCCAGCACTTGAAGCATTTATCTCAGGATTAACTGGCTCTGGCGGTCTTAATGAAGGTTTAACTAAATCACAAAAAACAGCAGTTGAATGGGGCAAAAAAGTAAGAGGCTTTATTGATACAGTTATTGATCTTAAAGATGAACTTTTCTTGGTCGCTGGAGTATTAGCAACAGTATTTGTGGTGAGCAAAGTAGCGGCTGGAATTCAAGCCACAATTCTATTAATCCAAGGATTAGTTGCTGCCTATGTTGCTTTGAGAAATAGCGCAGTAGCAGCAGCTATCGCATCCCGATTCGCCTTAAATCCTTTGGCTGGTTTAGCTACTGGAGCAGCAGTTGTCGGAGCGATTATTGCTGCCGTTAAATTATTTGATAATCAAGCAGCAGCAGCTAGGGGAACGGGAAGCAATACAGTTTCATCAGCTAGCCTGCCTGAAGGTTTTACAACTGGCACAGCCATTTCTAGTAGCGGTGGCGGTGGCGGTGGTGGTGGATTTAATATTCCTAATAGTGGTGGTGGTGGTGGTGGCAGCAATGTCGCAGTCTCCAAGCCAACGCAGACCTTAATTGAGCAAGTTACTCAAGAAAACTTTTTGAAAAATATGCCAGCAGGATCATTTAATGTTGCTGGGTTTAGACAGGCTGAAGAGCGCGGTAATGTGGTAATCAATGTAAATGCTCCATCGGCTATTGATGAAGAAGGCTTTACCCGAGCAGTTATCTTGGCGCTTAACCAGACTCAAGCCAGAACGGGTGGCGGGGGAAGCCAGCTAGTTCTATGACCGTTTGGAATCCCGTTTATCGAGTCAAAGTAAATGGATCAACAGTAACTGGAGTAACGCTTAGCGGACTAACTATTACTTCTGGTCGAACAGATATTTACTCTCAGCCAGTTGCAGGATATTGCAACCTTACACTTATTGAAACGGCTGAAGCTCAAGTTGCTTTTGAAATTAATGACGCAGTAACTATTGAGGTTCAAAATTCTGCCGCAACATATGTGAATCTATTTGGCGGCTTTATTACTGATTTAGGTATTACAGTTCAGACTTCTGGCTCAACTGCGACAAGTCAGCAGATTAAGATAGTTGCGGTAGGAGCTTTAGCGAGACTTAACCGAGCCGTCTATGTTGGCAACTTTGCTCATCAATTTGATGGCGATAGAATTTTAGAATTACTGGAAACAGTTTTATTTAATCAATGGAATGAAGTCCCAGCAGCTTTAACTTGGGCAACTTATGACGCAACAACTCAATGGCAAGATGCAGAAAATATTGGATTGGGTGAGATTGATACCCCAGGTGATTATGAGCTTCATTCTGAAAACGGTTTAGACGATACAGTTTATAACCTAGCTTCTCGCTTTGCTACTAGCGGCCTTGGTTATTTATATGAGGATTCTCAAGGTCAAATCGGATACGCAGATTCAACTCATAGATCGCAATACCTAGCAACTAACGGCTATGTCGATTTAGATGGCAATCACTCAATAGGCCCCGGACTTTCAATTATTAAGCGAGCTGGTGATGTTAGAAATTCAATAACTATTAGCTATGGCACTTCAGGTGCAGAAGTTACAGATGAAGATGCAGCGTCAATATCTGACTATGGACTTCTTGCCTCTACCATATCGACCACTCTTCGCAATCAAGGCGATGCTGAAGCTCAAGCAGCCTTTTATCTTGATATTAGAGCCTATCCTCAATTTGCCTTAAGACAGATAACCTTTCCAATAGCCAGCGGTGAAATCGACAATTCAGACCGAGATAACCTTCTTGGCGTATTTATGGGTCAGCCTCTTAATATCATCAATTTGCCAGCCAATATGGTAGGCGGTGAATTCCAAGGATTTGTCGAGGGATGGACTTGGACTGCCAGCCTTAACCAGCTTAACTTGACTCTAAATGTCTCGCCTATCGCTTTCAGCCTTCAGGCGTTTAGATGGAACTCAGTCCCAGCGACTGAGACTTGGAATACAATCAGCCCAACTTTGGACTGGCTTAACGCTACAATAGTCGCCTAAGGAGAACTAATGCCAAATACTACGAACTTCAATTTCCCGACACCTGCGGACACTGATTTAGTTAAGGATGGTGCATCCGCAATACGTTCATTGGGCAATAGTATAGATAGCACTTTTGTCGATCTTAAAGGTGGGACAACTGGCCAAGTATTATCAAAAAATTCAAATACTGATTTGGATTTTACTTGGGTGGCCCAAGATGATTCCAATGCAATTCAAAACGCAATAGTCGATGCCAAAGGCGATTTAATTTCAGCCTCAGCAGCCGATACTCCAGCAAGATTAGCGGTCGGAACAAATGGACAATTTTTGCAAGCGGATTCTTCAACCGCTACTGGTCTTAAATGGGCAGCGGTCACAGTCCCGACATTGCCAGCATTTAGAGCATATTCTTCCGGTGGCACTTCATTAACGGGCGCGGCTTGGACAAAATTGACTTTTGACACTGAGGTTTTTGATACAGATAGCAAATTTGCAAGTGATCGTTTTACTCCCGGAACTGCGGGTTATTATCAAGTATCCGCAAGAGCTCGACTAAATGCCAGCGGAACAGCAAATTCTCTTTATTTGTCTATCTATAAAAATGGATCAACCGATGCCGAAGATGGAACAGAAACAAATGCTTATCCATCTGGAAATCCGAGCGTTTTAATTTATCTAGATTCTGACGATTATATTGAAGTCTATGCTTACAGCGTATTCAGCGTTTCAACTAACAGCGGAGCAGCTATGCAATATTTCTCAGCAGTAGGAGTAAGGAGCTAATATGACTTTGGCAGAAAAATTAATTGAAGCAATGCCTGAATTGACTGTGGATGATTTTCACCCTTACAAAGGAACCATTGTTTTACAGGATGATTCTGATGGGCAAGGTGCATACATTCGTCAATGGGATTATGAGAAGCCAATTCCAAAAGGTTTCAAACTTGGTAAATGATGCCGAAATTATGCAAAGCCGGAATCCAGTTAAGAGAACAGCTGGATGATGACTATCCGAATCGCTCAAGAAAATCGGATGGTTGGATAGGCGATGCTAGGCACTCGGCTCGCAAATCGGATCACAATCCTGATGAGAACGGAATCGTTCGGGCGCTCGATATTACAAGCGACTTGGGAGCTCATCCGGAAGAAGCGTACTCAGTAGTCGAGAAGCTTCGTAAGTTAGCCAAGCGCGGCGATAAGCGAATTAAATACATAATCTACGATGGAAAGATTATGAGTCCGATACTGGGATGGAAGCGCAGAGCTTACAAAGGCGCTAATCCTCATCGGTCGCATTTCCATATTTCGTTTACAACTTTGGGAGATAAAGATGGCAGTTATTTCAACCTCGAAGGAGAAGCTAATGAGCGAGTTAAAGAAGATGGCAGAGAGCTGGGCAAAGACATTCCTAGCAACGGCACTAGCGACCTATCTAGCAGTCGGCCTAGATGTCGATGCAATTGCCAATGCAGCTCTCGTATCAGTCTTGCCTAGCATCATCAATTGGCTAAACCCTAACTACGAGCGCTACGGCAGAGTCAAGTAATGCCAGCACCTGAGCTTGCAACCTTAGTTGCCTCAGTATTGGGATCTATTGCTTTACTGATTGCTGGCCTTCGCTACATAATTAAATTGGAAAATATTCCAATAGTGTCGCGCCTTGATAAAATGGAGTCTCAGCTAGAATTGGCCCTAGCGAAAGGGGTCAGAAATGGCAACGCGAAAGCGCGTAAGTAAGAAGCCAGTTAAGCGTCCAAAGAGACGCAGGACTACTAAAGAAACCCCATTAACAAAGCTTGATTTCTGGGCTATTGCTGCCAATGAAGTTTATAAAGCTTGTCGCAGAGCAGGGATGGATGAAGGAACTGCCTTAGCCTTTGCAATGGATCGCAGCTCTTATCCCGATTGGATAGTCCCTGCCGATGACCCAATTAAGAAGATTGGTTGGGAAGATGGAGAAGAGGACAACTAATCTACTTTCGAGAGGTTGAGCTCTTTGAGGCTCTCAAGTCGCTTTATCCAGACTTGACGCCTTTATCAGCGACCGACCGAGCAGATGGCATTACCCACAATTCCTATATCGAGCTTAAATGCCGTAGGACTCATTACGATACTCTGCTAATTGAGAAGAAGAAGTGGGATTATCTGGCCGATATAAGGGCTAGAACGGGCGCTAAGACCCTTTACATTAACTCGACACCTAAAGGGATATACCAGTTTGATTTAGGGGCTCTAATCGAGCCTGAATGGGTATTAAAGCGGTTGCCTATAACTACTGACTTTGCCAATAAAGCGACCAATGAGCGACTGGCTGGCTATCTTGATATTCGCCACGCCGACCTATTGCTTGTCTAAATAGATTTAAACAAATACATTTAACCCGTTAATCCATTTAGGGATTACAGAACGGGAGTGTAAATGGTAAATAAAGTAGCTCTTATTCGATTTGATTCTCAAGCAGGGGCTTGGACTGATGAAACAAATTGGGTTAAGGGATCAATAATCAGGCGATTCGCTAAAGAGCGGATGGGCAAGAAGCAGCTGAGAGGCCGTTTATCGAAAGCTGAAATCTCAGCATATTGGTTAGATAAATATGGGGTGAGCGCAGATGTTGCCTAATTTATCTGATGAAGCAGTAGTAGGAATAATTATTGGAGTTCCATTTATCGGCCTTTATATCTGGAGTCTATTTACTTCAGCCAAAGCCAAAGCTTTTAATGAAGGCTATAAGAGAGGCAGGTCAAGTGTCCGATACACAGAAATCCTTAAGTGAATGGCTTGAAGAAGCTGGTGCTACCTTATTCGACCGAGGGATTGAGTATGGCGACCCGAGGCACAATTTTCTACGCATTTACAAAATCGCGAGAGCACTCGGTATTCAGCTCAGAGACCCATCTGAATTGGCACTTATTGCTATTGCAACAAAACTCTCAAGAATGGTGGAAAGTCCAGAGCGCGAGGATTCGTATCTCGATCTCATTGGATACGCCGCTATCTTGGGTCGATGCAGATTTTCTACTCCAGAAGATTGGGACGACATTGAGTCTGACTCGCAATCATAATCAAAATCAATACTGCGATTACTGCAAATATCGCTGGGGAGCAAATAAGAACGGCTGGGATTTAAGAGCAATGACGCCAGCAGTTTGGAAAGTCCAAAGCGAGACACCGCTTCGCAAAGCACAGGTCAGGTTCTATTGCCAGCCTTGCGCCGATGAAGCACAGAACTGGCCAGATGGCACATTTTATTCATTGAAAGAACAGTTAGAAGATGCGATAAATGATTTCGCAGGGAGAGAGAAGTTAAATGTCGAATTACCTTGATGATTATGTAAGTGTTCAGGACAGACTAAAGGAGTATATAAATGATTTTCCGGACTATAGAATTAAAACGCATATATTGGCAGAGTCGCTTGTCGCTAATTGTGATGTCTATATCATTAAAACTGAGTTATATCGCACTGAAGCTGACGCACATCCTTGGACTACAGGTTTATCCTCAGAGTCTAAATCCAAGCAATATGCACTCGAGCTTGCGGAAACTGGATCTCTGGGACGCGCACTTAACCTCGCTGGATACTTCGCTAAGACTAAACAAAGCCCAAAGAAGGCAATTGAAACGACTAAGCCAGCGCTTGCTGAATTCATAAAAGAGCAACGGCCTAATGATCCAGAGCCAATTGTCTGGGATGTAAGCGAGATAGCAAATCAATTAGGTGCTGAGATAATTGATGAAATACCGCTTTGCTCTGGTGGCGATGGACCAATGGTGCTAAAGACTGGCACTAAAGAAGGCAAAGAATATAGGGGCTGGGTATGTCCAACGCCTAAGTCTGGTCATCCTGCTAAGTGGATGCGTATTGGTTCAGATGGGCATTGGGTATTTCAAAAATGAAGCAAGATTCTCATCCATTTATCTGCTCAAATTGCAAACTAGTTACTCCGCATATTGAGCTGCATAAATATGACTCAACAGATATTGCTGAAGCACCTGAAGAAGTCTGGCTAGTTGAATGCCAAAGGTGCTTTATGCAAAGAATCATCTATCCATCAGATCGCGTAACTGCTAAAGAGGACGATATTGTCCGGTGCGACCAGTGTGGTAAATGGAAGATGAAGGCAGCAAAGTGTCGAATATGCCGATTAGCTGCTGGATTAGAAGAAATATCAGAACGCTATTGGACTGGTAATGAGACGAAAGAAAGACCTTACAATGCCGCTTTATGAATATCGCTGCGATAAATGTGAAGCGACAAAAGATGAATATCAGCCAATTACCTTGAGAAGTGAGGTAATCTGCGATAATTGCAGCGTTCCAATGTGGAGAGTGTGGAGACCCAATCCAATCCACTTTAAAGGCGAAGGCTGGGCAGGGAAGGACAAATGAGCAGACCCCATTCTATTAAATATATCCGTCAGTTAATGGAATGGGGATTTGATAAAGAATTCATTGCTAAAGATTGCGGTATCAATCTGGCATCACTTGAGACCAGATTAAGAAGGCAAGAGGAAAGGGAGCGCAAGAATGGGAATCAAGGAACTGAGTCTGAAACTAGCGGCAGTCAGCCTAATAGCTGATGAGGCTAAGAAGGCCAAGGATAGGCTAAGAACGGCTCTACAGGCCGAAATGGACGCTATTGGAGCAGATAGGGTCAAAGCTGAATATGGCGATGATGTTATTGCCTATGTAACTACTTCTAAGCCTAAATTCAAGTGGGTTATCAAGTCAGATAAGCGATTCGTTGATTGGGTCAAAGCTAATATACCCAGCGAAATAGTTGAATCGGTAAGAGAGTCATCAGTTGATGCGATATTAGATAAGTTCAATTATCTGGACGATATAGTTATTGATCCGAATGGTGAAGTAATTGATTGGTTAGAAGGCAGTCAGTCAGAGCCTTATCTAATGACTAAGTTCCATAGTGATGGCAAAGAAACGCTGAAAAACGCGTTTCAATCAGGCCAGTTAGAGTTTAAGAAGATATGGGAGTTAGAATGAAAGATGATATATATCCAATCTGGAGAGATGTAGATAATCATATGGATATGCCAGATGGTGTGGATATGAAACACCGCTCTGAACAGGACTTATGTTAAATCGACTTGACTTAGGTGCTACACTCTCGCCACAGTGCGGGCGCGCAGCTGGCCCTGTAACGGAGGTTGAGGGGGGCCATTGCCTTCGCCTGATAGCTACAGCGGTCATAGCTGCTTTACTTTCAATATTCAATCCAAAGCCTGCAAGTGCAGATATGAATCTAAAGCTTTATGCTTACAATAAAATGGATTGGTCAGAGTTTCAATGTTATAACTGGTTAATTTATAAAGAGAGTAGATGGAATCCAAAAGCCCGTAATGGCTCGCATTATGGCTTAGGACAAATGCGCTCTAAGTGGTATGGGACTCTAAGCCCTAAGAAGCAAATAGATCAGCACATTAAATACATAAGACATAGATACGATAATGCTTGCAATGCACTTAATCACTTTGAGA
>Ga0315906_10006278_pt1 | contig 14735 bp, 18 predicted proteins | sample LakEriMetagenome_4_FD_203526 | JGI IMG/M metagenome (GOLD analysis project Ga0315906, IMG submission 203526) | Freshwater fungal communities from buoy surface, Lake Erie, Ohio, United States - Buoy 2 MA122 | ecosystem: Environmental > Aquatic > Freshwater > Lake > Lake biofilm | place: USA...
TGATTTCAAAAACCAACTGACTTTGCTGGACGAATCGCAAAAAAAGCCGTTTGATTACCCCAGCTTCTTCAACAGAAGCAATGCCGCCGTGGTGGAATGGTAGACACTGCGGATTTAAAATCCGTTTCCTTCAACGGAGTACCGGTTCGAGTCCGGTCGGCGGTATTCCTTTTAAACAAAGGGCTAGAGGCGAAAGCCTAACAGAAAAAAGCCTAACAGAAAAAAGAGGCGGTGCCCAAATGGTGCCTCTAAATTTTTGGATCTAACGTTTTTCCGCATCGATCTTGCAATCTGCTAGCGGTCAATCTACCTACCCATCTGTCTCCCTTGGAGGCGGCCGCTGCCCAAAACATCCGGGGGGATTCACGGGCAGTGGCTTTTCTCTTTGAATAACGAGCCCGTGATCCATCGTGAGTCCATCGGGACGAGCGTGAGAGCACCGTGACGAGCGTGAGAGCACCGTGACGAGCGTGAGAGCATCGGGACGAGCGTGAGAGCACCGTGACGAGCGTGAGAGCACCGTGACGAGCGTGAGAGCATCGGGACGAGCGTGAGTCCACCGTGATAAACTACAGAAACGAAAAACCGCCTCCCATTTCTGAGAGACGGCTCTTTTGCGATATTATGAGCATCGCGGTATTCACACGGAAAAAGTTCTAGGCCAGCCCACGATAGGCCAGCCATGAAAGAGGGTTGCTCCGTGCCTCGGTGCGCTCCCCTTCCAAGTTGGCGCGGGTGAGTGCCAGGCGTTTGTCGAAAGATTGGATTTCTCCGTCCTCACCGAACAAGCCCGATGACTCGACCATCGATTGCCGGGTCTTGGCTGCCGATGCGTCGAGGTTCTTGAGTGCGCTATCCAGTGCCGACATGGCCACGACTTCAAGTGATCGTGAAACTGCGTTCATGGTCGCGTGGCAAACGCTATCGATCCGGGCAAAAGAAACTTCAGCATCACGGAGCCGGACAAGAGCGACGTGCAAGGCCTCAGCGTTTTCTCGGGTCGGAGCTTCCGCAAAGACTAGCTCCATTTCATCGGCCTGGCGGTGGAGCTGGGAGGTGCGGCCATGCCGGTCTGGTTCGGTGGCTGAGATTAAAGCCATGATCTCGGTGATGCGAGATTTAGCTGCCTGTATCGCTTTCTTGTCTGCGGGCGAGAGTGTGACCTTCGCAAGGATGGATTCGATAGCGAGCGGAGCTGGTTGGTTTTCGAGGATAATCATTTTTCGTTTTTTTATTGGTTAGATTTTGAAAGTTTTAGGGCACGGCCGCCGCGCTGGGAGTGTGAGGTTATGCCGGACGCGGTGATTGTGACGCTATAGCCTGCTTGTGGTGCTGGTTTAACAACTGCAACGGGTTTGAGTGCTGCGGCTTTGATTGCTACGGCTGCTTTCAATTTTGAGAGCTTCAATTTCAAATCTGCCGATTGCTTCTTGAGCGCGGCGAGAGTTGCTGTCCTGTCTCGTTTTAGGTTGAGAGCGTCAACTGTTAGTTGAACGGCTTCATCTCGTGTAAGTCCGGGATGATCGCGCTGGGTTGCTGCGTCGAATGCGGCAGCATCAATGGGATTGGCTGCCAGTTTTGCAAGTGCTTGGGATTTCGTTATCATAAAGGTTTGAAAGTTACCGGGATAGAAATTCGATTGCGGCCGCCACCGCTGCAGGTGCGGAAGATTGCTGCGCTGCTACGTGTGCGGCAATCTGTCGAGGGCTGCGGAGGTTCACGCCAATTTTCTTCCAGCGATACAAGGTGCGCCGGTTCACCTTCCACCGTTTTTCAAGTGCAGCATAATTGAAGCCGGAGACCTGCGGAGCGGGTGGAGCGGGTAAAGATGGGAAGTCGGAAAAGTCTTCGAGCGGTGGAAGATCTGAAAAATCGTGATTCATAGGTGACACCTTGGAGCGTGTGTCAAATCACAGCCCCTTCACGTCGATGAATTCCGCCAACTGCTTGATCCTATAGACGACCACAGCAAGCCTCTCTTCTTCGGTGATACCTTCATCCATCCCAATGTCCACAAGCTCGTCTAAGCAGGCTGTGAGGCGCAGCAACGGCCGGATCTCTTGCTTGGTTAGCGACGGCGTTCTGGGCATCCACTCCGGCTTCAGATAGGGCGGCAAGTTTCGCATCTTTGAAATGGCCTTGCGGATTTGGGCATCGTCGAAGATGTCGACACCGGCTTTTTCTAACTTCATGAGCGTGGTGATCGATATTCCGATTTCTTTACATCGTCCTGATTTGGTGCGCTTGGGCTCTTTCATAAAAGGTAAACTAAAACGGTTAATAAAACATGAATCACAAAAAAGTAGCGAAATGTGAGGATGACCCAGTTCTGTCCGGTAATCCAAGAGATTCCTTTTTTAAAACTATCCAACACGCTGCAAGCCTTATTTTACATAGGAAAAATGGCGAGCGCGTTTCTCTTTGCCGCTCAAAGTATTACCACGCGCCTGATGAGATTTCAACGCATTCTTTCTGTATGTCTCGCGACTTTCTCGGCATTTCCCCCCACGCACCTGCGACAGTCCGAGCTGGTCTGCAAGTCGAGTTGCATAAAGTGAAAGTAAAGCACGAGTGCATCCCAACTCCTTAGCGAGTTGAGTTAATGATCGGTCGCCAACTCCCTGCATCCCGGCTGCGTGTGCGAGCGTGCAGAGCTTGATCTGCGCAACTCTCCATCTCTTCCTCTTCGAGGTGCTGCTGATGATGAATCTCAGCAAGACAAGCAAGGCATCGGGTGGGATAGACTTGAGAGCTAACACGTCTTGATCTGCTACCGCGTCCTCGGTATCGATCCCAGCTTCGATCTCCATTTCGATGAGCTGGTCGAGTGCGGTTTGCTCAGTGATCGGCTCGGGGCGGTGGGTTGAATCAAAACTAACTTTGCTCTGCATTCAATAGCTCGGCTTGTCATTTTGTTTGAGTCGGGCGAGTTCATCTTTCCACTTCGCAAAGTGCGCTGTGCGGAGAGCTAGCACGTCCTCGATCTTGTAGAGCCGGGCGGGTGCCATCCTCCGGCCTCGGTGGATAACTTCATGCGGCAGACTTCGGAGGTCGGTGCGGTTGCGTTTCGATCCACCGCCTAAGCAGCGGAGGGCGTGGATTTCGTAGATTGTGCTTTTTGAATTTGGTTTCATGTGATCTGTGGTTGTTTTTTGTTTTTCGGCGGTAGCTCTGGAGTTGCTCTGTTAGTCCCGTTGCAAGTGGCAACTACCTCCCCCAACCTGCCACTTGCTAAACCCTTAATCTGTGGGCTTTCACAAGTGGCAAGTGGCAACCCCATATTAGTAATATGGGGGTTGTTGCCAGTTGCCTGTTGCTCAAGTGGCAAGCGGCAAGTGGCAAGTGGCAGAATCATATTGCCAGTTGGTTTTGAGGTTCTGAGAGTTTAAGCCATTTGATAGCTTTTCCGCCCCTTGGGTTTGGTTCATCATAAGCCTGAACAAGTCCTTGATGTTCCGCCTGCTTAATCTCATCCCGTGCTGTCCGGTCGCTGCAAGTATGCACGGCTCTGAGCCTAGTAATCAGTTCTTGATTAGAAACTGGTTGCGCTTTCACGATAGCAACCACGTCCTCGGGCTTGAGCTTCTTAGTTGCCCCGCCTTGCCTATTCTCGCCCCGTGCTGGTCGAGCTTCTGCAATCAATTCTTCCGCTTCGGCCGCATCCATCGGAATCCATGCCGGACGTTCGGGATTGTCCGTGCGCTGAATGAAAAGCTGGGTTGAATACTTTTCATCGCTTCCAATCCATCCCGTTGTTTGACGCTTAGAGACATTTACAACGGAAATGCCTTTTGCGTTGGTTGGTCTAAGTGTTAGTATTGAACGCGGAATGTTTGCAACTTCTGCCCCGCCAATACCTGAATAAGTGTCGTCGGTGTTATCCCATCCATCTTTCGCCAGTTTGGGGGTATGGTGAGCGAGTAACCCACCGCAATCATGTTCCTGCAAGATAGGCATAAGCCCCGCCCTGATCCACTCAGAGACGCAACCGACAACCTCCCCGCCAAGGTAGGAAAGAAGCGGGTTCACAATCACAAGGTCGGCGGATTCTTCTTCGAGCAATGACTTGAGCCTAGGGTGGAAATTGCTGCCGACATATTCACGGCTGAAATCCGTCCTTAGGTTTGCGTCTAACTTGTCCAAGTCTTTAGCGGTTAGCATCTGCCCGGTTATCGCTTCGGAATATTCCAGAAACCCTTCGCGGCATTGCCCGATTGTCACTCCATCATCTTCCCCTGAGAAAAGGATAATTCGGAGAGGTCTAGTCGGTTTAATCCCTAGGTATGGCAAACCGATTCCCCAAGCCATAGCGGCCTGAGTTACAGCAACCGACTTCCCCGCACCTGCGGTTGAAATGAACGTCACCACGTCACCACGGCGCATCCATCCATTTCCAAGCAAGACCGTTTCCGGCGGTGTAATTGTCGGGTAGTGATTTACTCCCCGAAACAATAAAGAAGCATCGGGTTCTGATTTGTCGGTTGGTAGGTATTTTTGAGAAATGGAGATATTCATAATGAGAAAAAGTTTTGAGGTTTGGGGCTTTGAAGATGGTCGGTTAGATCGGTGTCGCGAGGTAGGTTGACCACGTCCACCGAACATCCGATTTTGCGAAGGTATTTTGTCCAGTGATCCGCCATCTCATCGCCTGCTGTGTCGGCATCGGGAATAAGCCGGACGTGGCGCCCTCGAATTAAGCCTATGGCTTCGGGTGATAGCTCCTTGCATCCAGCTCCAAGCAAGGCAACGGGCTGCCATGAACTACGTCCACCGTTGCGCCGGTATCGCGAGTAAAGGTCGATTGCCGATAAAAGATCGGACGCGCCCTCAGTAACAAAGACAGCGGTTGACTTGGGAGCGAGTCGCAAGTGATCCATGCCAGGCATCCATGACTTTTTAACGCCTTTCAGCGGGTAAGCCTTCTTGCCGGTAAGCCATTCCTTGCCATCCATTCGCCGGATCTCTGCGGCGATATTGGCGGAATCGGTGACCACGTAGCATTTCAGGCCATCGATGACACAGAAGCGGAGAATCCCACCCTTCACCATAGCGTGAACGGCTGGGAAAGTTAGGTTGCGACTTTTTGCAAAGGCTTTCCAAGTCTCAAAATCCCCAGCGATTAGCTCGGATGGGTATTGAATGACCTTCGAGGTTGCAGGCTTCGGCTTGGAGTCGGTTATATGGATTGATCCGATCCGCTCGGCAATCCACTTCCTGACATCACGGTGATCTCCACCGATTGCCAGTCGAATGAATTCGATAACGTCGCCGCCGTCTCCGGTTGCGTGATCTTTAAACCCTTTGCCTTCGGAATGAATCGAAAAGCTAGGTGATCGATCTTCACGAAACGGGCTTTTACAACTCGGTTTCGGTTCTCCATCGAGCCCCAGCATCTCCCACGCATCGGCAATTGTGATCTTGCTTCGAGCATCTGCGAAGAAGTCTTTCTTCATTGTCGCAATCTTCACTTACCCCTCCTTTCATCTTCTGAAACGAGCGTTTCAATCGCGAGCGGATCGTGGCTTTCGAGCTCGTCGAGAATCTCAATCGTCCGTTTAATCTTGCCGTGCGCCGGGTCTTCAGGCTCTTCGTTGAGCCATTCCGCCTTTAGGGAATTGGAGGGGGTCATTGTGGTGAGCCCTCCCAGATAAAACCCAAAGACTGAGCGACTGCGTGCGGGTCGAAGCGCACACACTTTTGACCAATTCTCACAACTGGTATTTTCCCAGCTGCGGCGAGTTGGAGGATATATCGCGGCGTTGCTGAAATGCGGCGCGCGATAACGGGGGCGGCGACAAGCGCGGGGGCTTGTTCGTTTGTTTCGGTATTAGGTAATTTTGTCATTACCCTTCCGACTATTCGCGGATTTTAAGCATGGGCGATACACCCCCCCAAACATTGGGCTTAAGTTTGGGGGTTTATAATCCCCTCTTTCCGGCTGCTTTTTCTAGTTTATCTCCCGTGCATTCAGTAAAGCCATGATTCCTTAAAATCTCTGCACGTTGCTCTATTGTAAGTCCCTTTGCTTTCCACGCATCCCAAGCAAGCCAAGCCATCACGTTCCGCAACATTGTGCCCCCTTTATACTCAAAAAGCTTCTCTGGGCTTAAGGTGATGTTTGTGGTTTTATTTCCATTCCATCCACTCGACTTTGGTTCACTAACAGTTCTATAAGCATCTGCTAGGGCGTTTTTTGCTGCGCGGTTTAAAAATGGCCAATCGTGTTTAGCGGATTTGCTAATTGGAACTTGATACATTTCCCACTCAATATCTTTGCCCGCCACTGTCTTGAAATCATGTAAAATCTTTAGTTGTGGCTTTAGCTGTATAACAACAGGCCAATACATGGTTTCAAACTTAACGCTTGAATCGGTTAGTCTTTTAGTTCCTTGAGCAAGGAATTTGTTAGAGCAAGCCAGCATTACGAAGTCCGTTCCACGGATTGAAAAAATACAAGGGTTGTGTTCGTCTGCTTTGTCTTTTTTATCTGGTTTCATGCGACTGATTTCACGAGTTTGATTTTAACGCCTTCGGGCGCGATTGAGTAATACGAGAGAGCGTCTTTCTTGCTCGCTCTGCCGACGTAGTGTTGACGCAATAGGTTTTGATTTCCTGCGTGCCCAAACTCAAAGAGTAGGGTTTCGAGTTTCACGCCAAAAGCGACGGCATAAGAAGCGTGTGAGTGCCTGAGAGCGTTTTGAGGCCATGCGCCTAGTGTCGCGGCAGGTGGGCTTTTCAATAGGCGAGATTCTACCGCCCAGCCCGTCAAGCGGCGGCAAGCATTGTCTATTTCCCTCCAGTTGTCGCAAGGTTTGAACGGGTAGGCTTTGAGCCAAGCGGCAAGGGTTTCGTTTGGGGTAATGTGTCGGCGGCGGCCTTTCTTTGTAACCTCGGCGGAAAGTTCTATTCCCTCGGCGGTGACGTGTCCCTCATCCAATCGCTTGACCTCCTCGGCGCGGATACCTGCAAAGAGCTGCAAAGCGTAATGAGGAACGGCTTGCGGGTAATGCAGGGCGGCAACCGCCAAAAGTTTCTTTGCCTGTTCCACCGTTAGAATCTGGATCTCATCGCTATCACGTCCACCTTTCGGCATTTCCACGCCATTGAAAACGTCAGCGTGGCACCATCCCTTTTTTGCGCACCATCTCCAAAAGGCTTTGGCATTTCGCAAGTGCCCCTCCACCGCTGCGCCTGAGCTTCCCAGTGGACAAATGGCCTCTTGTATCTGAGCGGCGGTGATCGAGGTGAGGAGGGTATCTCCAAACGATTGTTTGAGCTTGGCGACTGTCTGAGTATATCCGCCCAGCGTCCTAGGTCTAAGTGCCTCACAAGCCAAGAGCCAAGCATCGGCAGCGACTAATAACAAACAACTGTTTGATTGTGCCTTGCGGATCTCGTCAACCATCCTTGCGGCCTCCACAAGTGATATTCCCCAAGGTGCTAGAATCTCGGCGGCACGTTGCGCGGATTCGGCAAGGGCAGGTTTTATAATGGCTGCCCCCTGCCCTACTTCCTTGACCTCTTTTTTGAGCTTCAGGGCGTGCGCTTTGGCTGCGGTGATGTTCTTAAAGAAATGCCTTTCACGCTTCCCGCTCTCTGAGATTGAGGCGGGCACGTCCACTTTAAAGCGTCCTCTTTTTTTGTCTTCGGTAACGGCAAGCTGTGTCTGTCTCGGCATGGTCTAAAGGTGCCCAAAGTGCCTTTAAAAGTCAAGAACATGGTGAAAATGAGGTTTTATTGTCAGAAAAAGCCCTTATTCTATAAGGAAAAGATTTTTGAGCGTCCGATTTAAAATCCGTTGCTTTCAACGGCGTGCCGGTTCGAGTCCGGCCGGCGGTATTTCTTTTGAACAAAAGACTAGAGGCGAAAGCCTAACAGAAAAAAGAGGCGGCGCCCAAATGGCGTCTTAAGAATATGAATAGAGATAAAAAAACCATAACAAAAGAACTCCTAGGGCTAATCGCTGCCCGCAATTTCCAAGAGGAAAAAATTAAGCAAATTAAGAAGAAGAGTCCCGGATATACCTTTCTTTACTTAGCTTTAGGTTTAGCGGTCGGGGCAGCTGCAGCTCAAAATTTAGTAAAATTTGCCTTCAGTGCGATAGGTGAAATTCCAGATTTTTATCCAAAAACATTAATATACGGAACAGGCTTAATTTTTATGGCTATTTGGTATTTTTTCGCTCGAGGATTAGAAGCGTTTCATGACAGCAAAATAAATGCCTCACTGAGAGAAATTGAGAAAGTGGTTCAAAGTTTGAGCGAATCAATAAATGAATGCTCTAAAAAACTGAATGAATTGGAAGACTCGTATGTTGATAAATAAAATTTTTCGTATTATTCAAAATCCGTTGCTTTCAAAGGCATGCCGGTTCGAGTCCGGCCGGCGGTATTTCTCTTTTTAAGCTAAGCCTCCTCCAAAAAATTACGGATCAAACGCAGCCCCGCGTCCTGACTTTTCTCTGGATGAAACTGACAGGCCAAAATTTTTCCCTTCTCTACCGAAGCTGCAAACTCCTCTCCCGCATAATTCGTGCGGGAAACGTGCCAGGTCGAATCTTCCACCACGGGATAATAAGAATGCACAAAATAGAAATACGGCTCGTTCCCTAAGCCATCCCAGAAATGCGAAACTGGTTGATCCGGACAAGCCGCATTCCAACCCATTTGCGGGATTTTTTTTCCAGCCTCTTCGCGGAAACGAACGCACTTGCCTTTGATCAATCCCAGCCCCTCGACTCCAGGTGCTTCGATGCTGCCCTCAAACAAAATTTGATAGCCCACGCAGATTCCGAAATAGGGTTTACCAGCTGCAAGCCATAGCTTCAGTGCATCGACCAAATCACGCTTCGCAAGTTGCGCCATCACATCACCAAACTCACCTTGTCCGGGAAGAATGAGATGCGTTAGCCCTTCTAGCTCCTCTGGCTTGCTCACCACCACAGGATCCACTTCAAGAGCGTGCAAAGCATTTGCCACACTACGGAGATTGCCTCCGCCGTAATCTAACAATCCAACCTTCACAGCGCTTCTTTAGTGCTAGGAATTCCTTTCACCCGTGCATCTTTTTCACAGGCTTCACGAAGTGCCCTCGCTAGGCCTTTGAAAATGGCTTCAGCAACGTGGTGACCGTCGCGGCCATAAAGCACCTCGACGTGGATGTTCGCACGTAGATTTGATGCCACAGCACGACAAAACTCCTCAACCAATGAAAACGGCATGTTAGGTGCAGAAGGCGTTCCTGCTGGTGCACGAAATTCTAAGTGCGGACGATTGCTCAAATCCACAACCACCCGAGCTAGGGTTTCATCCATAGGCAAATACGCACAACCATAACGACGGATCCCTTCCTTCGTTCCCAACGCCTCGCGCATGCACTCCCCGAGCACGATTCCTGTATCTTCAATGGTGTGATGAAAATCAACGTCGATATCACCATTCACGGAGAGATTCAGATCAAACAACCCATGCTTGGAAAACAGCGTGAGCATGTGATCAAAAAACGGAATCCCAGTCTTAATTTCCGCAGAACCGTCACCATCCAAATTGATGCATAGATCTATTTTAGTCTCCGCGGTTTTCCTACTGCTCTTGGCAATTCGTTGACTCATAAGTTTAAATTTTTTTGCTATTATTACTGAGGAGCAATTCGCTCTTTAAGTTTAACTAGATAAGACTCAGGCATCCTATCGCGCTTAAGATTTTCTAAAATCGCTTTTTGTTCAGCTGCTGTGGCATTTGGCAATTTCTGCCATGCTTGGCGATAAGCTTCTTCCCTTGAAACAATAACTACAGTCGAATTTTTCGGTGGATTATCGAGACGTTTGATTTCGTTCTCAACCTGCTGGAGCGCTTCAACCATTGAGTCCTTATAATTTTCATCTGGAGTGATCCACACACCCTTCATGTTTTTTTCACGATTAAATCTCTCTTTCAAACTCTTCATCTGGTCATTCAAGGCGCGCTCAGTTCTTTCCCTATCCTCAGGTGTCATACTCTCCAGACCTACTCCGCGTAATTTTTCTAGTGCATCATATCCTTCGATACCTTCAGCCAAATTAGCTTTGTAAATTTGCAGCACTTGTTTGATTTTTGGAATAAGGTCAGCCCTAGCTTTACCTGATGAAAAATTCATTTCGTAATCCGTAAATAACCGCAATGCCCCAAGCAAATTCGCATTAATAATTTCACGATTGATCTTATGGGCAGCAATCGACTCATCGTAGGCGTATGCATTGGATAAATAATCATCTGCCGGGATCATTTTTCCGGAAAATTTAATCCCACCCTGACGCACGACCTCGAGTTCCTCGAAAAGCGCATCATTCATTTTTTTAACTTCCGCAAGCTTTGGGCTACTTGGATATTTTTTAATGAAACTCTCAAACTTCTTAACCCTCACTTCATATTCCATCAAACCCAGCAGATCTGGCGCAGGTGCCAATTTTTTCAACTCCTCAAAGTCCCTAATATCAGGCGACTGTTTAGTAATCGATTTGATCTCAGTCTTAAGGAATTTCTTCTCATCCTTAATCCCCTCGCTGATTCTAATTTCAATCAGGTAATAAGTATCATCTTCATAAATAACCGTCCCTTCGAAACTCTTCCCATTGTTTAATAGAACGGTATCCGCAGAGACCTGAACCAGAACCAATAGGCTAAATAAACTAAGCGTCGGAAAAAATGGGAAATTCATAAAGATGTTTATGGGCTTTTGTCGCGAGCATCTAACCACCTTTTTGCCAGAAAGTGCAAGCGCAGAGACACCCGACTAAAAAGTGCCCCCCTCGCCCCCAATTCTAGGGAATTTACTCCCTTTAAAGAAAAGACTTTCGCTAGCTTGATGCTTCGATAATCTCCCGCAACTCGAATTTACTTTCCGCGTGATCAGCATCGCCATCTCAAGCCAAAAAGGAGGTGTGGGTAAAACCACCCTGTCCATCAATCTCGCCCACGCCTTCGCTCGTGCGGGCTTCAATACCCTACTCGTCGATGCCGACCCCCAAGGCTCCGTCGGTTTATCCCTGACCCGCCAATCGCGCTTATTGGTGGGATTTTACGATTATTTGGCCGATCCGAGCACTCCCATGGAGCGCCTGGTTGTCCCCACACGACTGAAAACATTCTCCCTCGTCGCAGCGGGTCAGGCCAGCGACTACGAGGCAGGAAACGGCTCTTCCGGCTCACACCTCACCCGCGTGCGGACGTTTCTCAGCCAAATCGCCGCCCGCGGATATGACATTTGCATTATTGATACCGCCGCCGGCCTATTCGGACTGAGCAACGATATTATCGCCTCCAGCAATGCCGTAATGATTCCACAGCAAGCCGAACCCTTGGGTATCCGCTCTGTCCCAAAAGTTTTAGAGGGCCTCAATCGCATCCGTATCATCAACCCTCGACTGCACGTGCTCGGAATTTGCCTCACGATGTTGCAATACAATCTCCAGGAAAGCCACGAAGCTGCTACAGCATTGCGCGAACTCCTCCCAGAAGAAATGCTTTTTAAGACCGCCGTCCCTCGCGATGACATTTATATACGTGCCAGCGCGAAAGGCCTCCCTGTCGCCATTCTCGAAGGTGGTGAAATTTCTGAAAATGTTTTCGACTCCATCCGTGAAGAAATACAGGCCAAGCTCAACATAACCCATCGCCAACCCACACCCTAAAAATCAAATGGATCCGATTAATCCATGGATTGACCCCACAGCGGTCAGACAACTTGCCGAAAAACTCTTACGCCCGGTCGAGCAAAGCCGTATCGTTTCCAAAAACTCTGGCTTTGATACGTCTTTCGTTGGCTTCATTGATACCGATGAAACGGAAAAAGATATTCCTCCTGTCGTTTCACCCAAACCTGTTGAGGTTCTTGCAAAGACTCCTACTCCAAGCGTTGCTAAATCAACTCCGACTCCGAATACTCTCGCTCCAAGTAATCCTGCCGCTTTCAGTAAAATCAACAAAGTCGTAAAAGTCGCGTCTGAACCAAAAGTCACCACACTGTTAGATAGCCGATTTCAAATTATCCGCAACTGGTTGATAGAAAATTTCTCTGCAAAAGAAATCTTCATTTTGGATCATACAGGCACGGTCATATACGATGAAAGCCACCACGGACGCCTCCATTTCATCGCAAGAGATCTCATTCTTCAAGCCAAGCAAACCCATAACGTTCGCGTCAAATTCGGCCCCGATGCCAATTTAGAGCTCATCCCCTGCGAAACCCTAAACGGAATCGCTATACTTGGCGCGCTCTTTCACAATCCGCTACCCAATGAACACATCACCATCATCCGGGAAGTCCTAACCCAAGCCATCACCGCTTAACTTCACCTTCTCCGTTTTCTCCGTGTTCTCGGTGCCCTCCGTTTAAAATATTTACGGATCTCATTCTCCCATGCATCTCACCGTCACCGAAAAATACGATCGCTTGGATGCTTTCCTTGCTGGGAAAATCCCAGAGCTGTCCCGATCCAGAATTCAGGATCTGATCCGCGAGCAATACATTTTGCTCAACGGCAAAGCGGCCAAGCCCCGCGACAGCATTTCGGCTGGAGATGAAATCACCGTCGTGATTCCAGAGGCAGTCCCAGACGTAGCCAGCCCCCAAGACATTCCACTCGATATCTTGTTCGAGGACGAACACCTCATCGTCCTCCACAAAGCCCACGGCATGGTCGTCCATCCCGCTCCCGGAAATCCGGACGGCACTCTCGTCAATGCCCTGCTCCATCATTGCAAAGGCAAACTCTCAGGAATCGGCGGAGTCGAGCGACCCGGCATCGTCCACCGCTTGGACAAAGACACCTCCGGGTGTCTAGTCATCGCGAAAACCGACGCCGCTCATCAAGGCCTCGCCCACCAGTTTTCCGAACGCTCGACGATGGAGAAAATCTACCTCGCCGTCACCAATGGCATTCCCACTAAAGAGAAGGATACCATCTTCACCCACATCGGCCGCCATCCCGTGAATCGCCAGAAAATGGCTGTCATTTCTCCACCGGGCGGCAAAACCGCGATAACCGATTACGAGGTCATCGCCCCTGACCTCGCCACCAAAACCGCTCTCGTCCTCTGCCACCTCCATACTGGGCGCACCCATCAGATCCGCGTCCACCTTCAACACATCGGCACCCCCATCCTAGGCGATCCCATCTACACCAAAAAACATTCCCTCCCCACTCCAAGACTCCTCCTGCATGCTTGGAAACTTTCCTTCAACCATCCCGTCACAGGAAAAAAACTCTCCTTCACCGCCCCTCCTCCGGCGGAGTTTGATCCATGGCTACCGGAAAACTTTAAACTCTAAACTTTAAACTCCAATAAAGAGTAATAGAGATTAGCCGCGAAAATCTTCATTCAAAAATCAAAAATCAACAATCGTCAATAAAACCGACATATCAAAGCGTAACTTTCAACAATTTGATTTCCGATTGATGATTGACGATTGTTAATTTTTGATTCGGAAGATCTCTGACAACATCAGATACGCTTCATTAACTCTTCAGCCTACCACCACTCTCCGTATCTTTCCCGTCGAGCTTTTCAAGAACCGCTTGGCTAGTTCCTCAAACTGCTCTGAAAGGTCGGTCAAATAAATTTCCAACTTGCCGTTTTCCTCGCTATCAGAGAGGAGTTCAATTTTTTCTAACATCAATTTCAAATGCTCAGCACAGGTTGTCGCCGAATCCACCAAGCGCACGTCAGTAGGCAACACTTCTTTGAGCACCGGAACCAATAAGGGATAGTGAGTGCAAGCCAGCATCAAGGTATCGATCCCCTTATCCATCAAGGGTTGCAAATATTTGCGTAAAACCTCTTTGGTGACGTCTTCTGAAATCCAGTTTTCCTCAATCAACGGCACCAACAATGGAGCTGCGATTCCGTGAATCATTAATCCAGTCCGACGCGTCGCAAGCGCATGCTGATAGACGTGTGAACCGATCGTGCCACGCGTCGCGATGATACCGATCCGCTCTGCGTTAGGATCCGCCAGCACCGCTTCCACACCCGGTAAAATCACTCCCATGATAGGGATTTCAAATTTCTGCTGCAGAGCAGGTAAGGCATGCGCGGTTGCGGTATTGCAAGCCACCACGATCGCTTTCACTCCTTTGGATAACAAAAACTTCACATCTTCTTCCGCAAACTGACGAATGGTCTCGGGGCTTTTCGATCCATAAGGAAGCCGCGCGGTATCACCCAGATAAATCACATTCTCATGCGGCAACAAATCTTGTACCGCACGGACGACGGTCAATCCGCCCACTCCCGAATCAAAAAATCCCAATGCTGCTTGCTTCACGTCCTTGATTGTTATCTCTCCGAAAAAATCATCAATCACCAAAGTAACATGCCTATGACTTTTGCAACCGCTTCGGGCGAAATTAACACGAAATCCAAAGTTAAAAATAGGTTCCAAGCAAATTTACCACAGAGACACCGAGAAAACGGAGAACACCGAGGTCACTAAGTAACATCATAAATTGCTCTCATTTCTTTCCCAACCCTCTGTGTTCTCCGTGTATCTGTGGTAAAGAGCCCCGTCGTTCAACTCGAATTTCGGAATTCGGGTTTATGGTTTGATTGGAGGAAGTTTTTGTTCCTCTAGCCAGACGCTCAAAGGACCTATCGCGGGGATGTAGCTTTTGGCATCCCAGTTGTTCATGGGGTAATTGGCCACGGCTATCGTGATTTTACCACCTTTGAAGTCCTCAAGATTCTCCTTCCAGATGT
>Ga0315906_10006281_pt1 | contig 14733 bp, 14 predicted proteins | sample LakEriMetagenome_4_FD_203526 | JGI IMG/M metagenome (GOLD analysis project Ga0315906, IMG submission 203526) | Freshwater fungal communities from buoy surface, Lake Erie, Ohio, United States - Buoy 2 MA122 | ecosystem: Environmental > Aquatic > Freshwater > Lake > Lake biofilm | place: USA...
CGTGTTCTTGACGCCCATGGATGTCCTCCGCGGGCCGGCTCGTCTCCCGGCCGAAACCTCGCCGCGACGTTGTAAGATGTCGCGGCCCGGGTTTTCAAGCGGCGTGCCCCGGGACCGTCGCGGAATCGCCGTCCGGGCGCCGGCATGATCGTCCTCTTCCCCACCTACGCGCGACGGCTCTCCGACGGTCGCTGGCGCGCCCGGATCGAGGGCATGGTCACGCGGCCGCTGCCCGAGAAGAGCCACCGCCGCACGCTGGCCGTGGCCGTGCTGCGCCGGCTCCTGGACCTCGACGAGGGCCAGCTCGAGTCGGAGATCTTCCGCCACCGCGCCGAGGCGTTTCTCTTCCAGCGCGTGGCGGGCCGGCGGGTGATCGTGGGCGTCGGCGGGCGGGCCGTGGCCGCGGCCCAGACCGACCGCAGCGGCCACTTCCGCACGGAGATCGACCTCGACGACGGCCCGCGGGCGCCGAACGCCGAGCCTGCGGCCGGCCGGATCGCCTGCTCGGCGGAGGCCGAGGCCGACGACGAGCCGCCGGTCGGCGGGCCTGCGGCCGGGGTGATCGACCTGATCGAGCCCGCCGGCGCCTCGGTGATCTCCGACATCGACGACACGGTGAAGGTGACGAACGTCGCCGACCACCGCGAGCTCCTGCGGAACACGCTGCTGCGGGAGTTCATGGCGGTGCCGGGCATGCCGGAGGTGTTTCGCGGCTGGCGCACCGCAGGCACCGCGTTCCATTACGTGTCGTCGAGCCCGTGGCAGCTCTCGCCGTGCCTGTGCGGTTTCCTCGCCGCCGCCGGCCTGCCCGCCGGCTCGATGCACCTGAAGCTCTTTCGCCTGAAGGACTCGACGCCCCTGCGGCGGCTGCCGTCGCGGAAGCGGTCGAAGCGGCGGGTCATCGAGCAGATCATGGCCGACTTCCCGGGGCGGCGATTCCTGCTCGTCGGCGACTCCGGCGAGCGCGACCCCGAGGTCTACGCCGCCGTGGCCAAGCGGCGGCCGGCGCAGGTGGCGGGGATCGCGATCCGCATGGTGGAGTCGCGGGCGCCCGAGCGGAAGGTCCGCGGCCGCCTCGCGGCCCTGGGCCGGAAGCTCCCGGCAGGGGGCCTCACGGTGTTCGAGTCGGCCGAGGAACTCGCCGCGCGTCACGGGCTGTCGAACGCGTTCTGGTAGTGCTCGACGAGCGGCTTTTCGCCGGCCGCGAACGTCACGGCGACCACGTCGATCCGGACCGAGCAGTCCTCGAGCCCGTGGCGGCGGATGTAGGCGGTGGCGAGTTCGGCGATGCGCCGCTGCTTCACGAAGCCGACCGTCTCGGCGGGGTGGCCGTGCCGGGTGTCGCTCTTGCTCCGCACCTCGACGAACACCACCGTGCGGCCGTCCAAGGCCACGATGTCGATGTCGCCGCGGAGCACCCGCTCGCGCCGGCCCACGATGCGGTAGCCGAGCTTCGCGAGATAGCGGGCCGCCTCGTCCTCGCCGCGGCGGCCGAGGTCGTCGCGGGCCGAGGGCATGGCGGGCCTCCGTCAGGCCTTGGCCGCGGCCTTCTTCTTCCCGGCCTTGGGCGCGGCGGCGGTGGCCCCGGTGGCCGCGACGTCGTCCCGCTTCTCGCGGAGGCGGGTCGACTTGCCGGAGCGGTCGCGGAGGTAGTAGAGCTTCGCGCGCCGGGACACGCCCGACCGCTTCACCTCCACCTTGGCGATCTTCGGCGAGTGCAGCGGAAACTTCCGCTCCACGCCCTCGCCCGCCACGATCCGGCGGACGACGAACATCTCCCGGCTGCCGGCGCCGCTCTTGGCGATCACGACGCCGTTGAAGATCTGGATCCGCTCCTTCTCGCCCTCGAGAATCCGGGTGTGGACGTCGACGGTGTCGCCGATGGCGAAGACGGGGGGCTGGGCCTTCAAGCTCGGGGCCTCGACGGCGGCGAGGATCGTGCGGTTCATGACGCGCTCCTGTGGGACTGGTGTGCGGGACGGGTTCGATCGGATGTGGGGCCGCGGCGCTCCGTGGCGGCCCGGGCCTGCTCGTGCCGCCAGCGGGCGATCCGGCCGTGGTCGCCGGAGAGCAGGACGTCGGGCACGGCGAGGCCGCGGAACTCGCGCGGCCGGGTGTATTGCGGACCCTCGACGAGCCGGTCGGCGCCGGAGAACGAGTCCTGGCGGGCGCTCTCGTCGTCGCCCAGCACGCCGGGCACGAGCCGGGCGATCGCGTCGACGATCGCCATCGCGGCCACCTCGCCGCCGGAGAGGACGTAGTCGCCGATCGACACCTCCTCGGCGCCGAGCGTCTCGCGGATGCGGGCGTCGAAGCCCTCGTAGCGGCCGCAGAGCAGGATGATGCGGCCGGCGCGGGAAAACTCCTCGACGAGCGGCTGGTCGAGCCGGCGGCCGCCGGGCGTGAGGATGACGACGCGGCCGGGCACGGGGTCGAGCGCCTGCACCGCCTCGACGCAGGCGACGACCGGGCCGGGCATGAGGAGCATCCCGGGTCCACCGCCGTAGGGGCGGTCGTCGACCTGCCGGTGCACGCCTTCGGCGAAGTCGCGGAGGTTCGTCAGGCGGACGTCGACGAGGCCGCGCACGCGCGCATCACCCAGGAGGCTGCCGTCGAGGAAGCCCGGGAACATCTCGGGAAAGAGGGTGATGATGTCGATGCGCATGGCTGGCAAAACGCAGTCGTCATTCCGGTGCCTGAGAGGGGCGGCGGCGAGGCGGCTGGGCGATCACTCCGCGGCGGGCGCCTCGGCAGCGGGCTCGGCAGCGGCCGGCTCGGCTGGTGCCTCGGCGGTGGCGACGGGTGCCTCGGCCGCGGCCTCCGCGGCCGGCGCCTCGGCGGTCGGCTCGGCCTTGGGCTCGGGCACGAACGCGGGCTCCCCGGCGTCGGGCACGACCTTCGGCATCGAGAGCTTGGCGCGGGCCGCCTCCATCTGGGCGACGTGCGTGCCCTGGGGGCCGTACTTCTTGATCAGCACCCGCACGGCGTCGCTGGGCTGGGCGCCGACGGAGAGCCAGTAGTCGATCCGCGGGCCGTTGAGCGTGCACCGCGCGTCGGTCTCCGACACGTGGGGGTCGTAGGTGCCGAGCTCCTCGATGACGCGGCCGTCCCGCGGGCTACGGCGGTCGGCGGCGCAGATCCGGTAATACTCGCGGTTCTTCCGCCCCATCCGCTTCATTCGAATCACGACTGCCACGGTCTCGGATCTCCGAAAAAGGGAACGCGTCTCTGGTGGTCGAGCCCCATAGCGTACCCGACGGCCGCCGGAACCCAAGACCGCCCCGGAGCCCGCGGTTTTTCCGGGGGGATGGGCCGGCCGGCTGGGCTCCACGCCCGCTTCCACCCCCGCGCCCGACCGCCTGCCATGCCATACTATGGCCCGAGATTTTCCAGCGTCGGAGAGATCCCGTGTCACGTCATCGAGCGTTCGCCCTTGCGTCCGTGTTCGTCGCCCTCGCGGCCGGTGGTGCCGCCCGTGCCGGTGACGCCGCCGCTGACGGCTTCGTGTCCATCTTCGACGGCACGTCGCTCGCCGGCTGGGAGGGGAAGCCCGAGTTCTGGCGGGTCGAGGACGGCGCGATCGTCGGCGAGACGACCGCCGACAAGCGGACGAAGGGCAACACCTTCCTGATCTGGCGGCAGGGCCTCGTCGACGACTTCGAGCTCGTGCTGCGGTATCGCCTGCGGAACCACAACAGCGGCGTCCAATACCGCAGCCGGGACCTCGGCAACTTCGTGGTCGGCGGCTACCAGGCCGACATCCACGACGGCCAGTTCACCGGCATTCTCTACGAGGAGCGGGGCTCGCGCGGCATCATCGCGCAGCGCGGCGAGCGGATCACCGTCGGCCCCGACGGCGCGAAGACGCCGGGCGCGCCGATCGGCGACGCGGCCGCGCTGCTCGGCAAGGTGAAGTCCGACGACTGGAACGAGCTGCGGATCGTGGCGCAGGGCAACGTCCTCAAGCACGTCATCAACGGCCAGCTCATGGCGGAGACGACCGACGCCCAGCCCGACAAGCGGTCGTTCCAGGGCGTGCTCGCCCTCCAGCTCCACGCCGGTCCGCCGATGAAGGTGGAGTTCAAGGACATCCGCCTCAAGCGCACCCGGCTTGCCGACGGCCGCAAGAAGCTCGTCCTCGTGGCCGGGAAGCCGAGCCACCCGCCCGGCCAGCACGAGCACCGCGCCGGCTGCATGCTCGCGGAGAAGTGCCTCGACGCGCACTTCGGCACGGAGCCGCTGCCGCGGCTCGTCACGGAAACCTACACCGGCGGCTGGCCGGCCGACCCCACCGCGTTCGACAACGCCGACGCGATCTTCTTCTTCGCCGACGGCGGGGCCGGGCATCCCGCGATCCAGAGCAACCGGCTCGCGCAGCTCGACGCGCTGGCGAAGCGCGGGGTGGGCATCGCCTGCCTCCACTACGCCGTCGAGGTGCCGAAGGAGAAAGGCGGCCCTGAGTTCTTGAATTGGATGGGGGGCTACTTCGAGGCCCACTGGTCGGTGAACCCGATATGGAGGCTCGCACAGACGCAGCTGGCCGCGGGCCACCCGATCACGCGGGGCGTGAAGCCCTTCGAGTCCAAGGACGAGTGGTATTACCACATGCGGTTCAAGGAGCCGCCGGAGGGCGTGACCATGATCCTCACGGCCGTGCCGCCGGACGAGACCCGCGACAAGCCCGACGGCCCGCACAGCAACAATCCCACCGTCCGCGCGGGCAAGGGCTCCCGCGAGGCGCTCGCCTGGGCCTGCGAGCGGCCCGACGGCGGCCGGGGCTTCGGCTGCACCGGCGCCCACTTCCACGCCAACTGGGCCGATCCCGACTTCCGGAAGCTCATGCTCAACGCGCTCGCGTGGACCGCGGGGCTCGACGTGCCGGCCGACGGGATCGCAAGCGCGGTGACCGAGGCCGACATGGCCGCGAACCTCGACGAGAAGCCCGCCAAGAAATAGCGGTCATACGGATCCCACTCGAGCCTCGCGCGTGCAAAAGGTGACAGCCACCTTTTGCCGGGCGCCGAAGGCGACACGGCCCCGGCCGCAGGCCGGGGTCTCGAGACAAAAGGTGGCTGTCACCTTTTCGTCCACCTTTTTCGTTCGGAGCCCGCGGATCAAATGTGATCCGTATCAGTCGTCCGCCCGCGCGGTGAGTTCCGCCCGCACGGCCGCGAACAGCGAATCGGCACCGAACGGGTCGGCGAGTCCCCTGCGGCATGCCCGCACGTCCGCCTGGAAGCTCCGCCAGGCGTCGTCGCCCAGGCTCGCCCGCCTGCCCACGTAGCGGTCCCGCAGCCGCGCGACGTCGGTCATCACCCTGCGGATGTCGACCTCCGTGGCGAGCGCGAGCGCCCGCCGTCGGTCGGCCGGAATGCGGCGGTCGGCGGCCACCTCGGCGAGCCGGTCGCGCTGCGCGTCGCGCAGGCGGGCCAGCACCGTCTCGTCGGTGCGGCGGATCCGCTCCGGCGTCGCGCCGACGGGCGGGCCGCCGATCGTCAGTTTGCCCTCGAGGACGAGCCGGCCGCCGGCGGCGACGACGAGGTTTTGCAGCCCGCCCGCCACCCGCCACTGGTTTTCCGGCAGCACGACGTTGACGTCGACGTGGGCGGCCAGATCGACGCCGCCCCGCTCGTCGGCGGCGGGCCGCGGCCCGGCGGCATCGAGCACCAGGCCGCCTGCGGCCTCGATCACGACGTCGTCGGCGTCCGCGTTCACGACATCGCCGGGGTCCGCGATCACGACGTCGCCTGCGTCGGCCGGCGCCGCGCCCGTCGCCGCGGCGACCGCGAGCGCCACCGCGCCGGCCTGCATCCATGCCCGCCCCATCGCGCGGTCTCCTCTCGTCGCCTGCCGGTGGCTATCCGCGGGTCTCGCGCTTCCGCCGGCGGGCGTCCTTCTCTCGCTGCTTCTTCTGTTTCCGGCGCTCGTCGGCCGTCAGCCGCTTGCCGGTGTCCCCCTTCGGAGCCGCCAGCCGGGCGTTGGGGTTCGAGAGCTGCGCCTGCATCCGCTGCACCTGCTGCATCCGCTCCCGCATCCCCAGGCCCGCCATGCCCTTCATGAGCGCCGCCATGCCGTCGAACTGCTTGACGAGGTCGCTCACCTCGTGGGGCTCGACTCCCGCGCCGGCCGCGATCCGCCGCCGCCGGGAGGTGTCGACGAGCCGCGCGGGATTCCGCCGCTCCTCGGGCGTCATCGAGTCGACGATGCCGAACAGCCGGTTCATGTCCTTCTCGAGGTCGGCCCCGCCGAGCATCTCCTGCATGCCCCCCATGCCCGGGATCATGCCGAGGACCTTGCCCAGGGGGCCGAGCCGCCGGGTCTGGAGGAGCATCTTCTTGAAGTCGTCGAGCGTGAACTCGCCCGCCTTCAGCCGCTCCTCCTGCTTCCGCATCTCCTCCTGGTCGAACTTCCGCTGCGCCTCCTCGACGAGCGACACGACGTCGCCCATGCCGAGGATCCGTCCGGCCATCCGCTCGGGATGAAAGTCCTCGAGGGCGTCGATCTGTTCCCCGGTGCCGATGAATTTGACGGGCACGCCCGTCACGCTCTTGACCGACAAGGCCGCGCCGCCGCGGGCGTCGCCGTCGAGCTTCGTCATGATCACGCCGTCGAGCGTGAGGGCTTCGTTGAACGCCTGCGCGCTCCGCACCGCGTCCTGGCCGGTCATCGCGTCGACGACGAGATACACCTGGTCCGGCCCCACGGTGCGGTCGATCTTGGACAGCTCCTGCATGAGCGCCTCGTCGATCGCGAGGCGGCCGGCGGTGTCGAGGATGACGACGGAGATCCCGTCTTTCTTGGCGCGGGCCACGCCGGCGTTGCACACGGCGACGGGGTCGGTCGAGCCCCCCGCCATGTCCGCCGGCGTGTGCACCGGGATGCCGAGCTGGCGGCCGAGGACCATGAGCTGCTCGATGGCCGCGGGCCGCTGCAGGTCGGCGGCCACGAGCAACACCCCCCTGCCCTGCGCCTGGATCCGCCGGGCCAGCTTGGCGCAGGAGGTCGTCTTGCCCGAGCCCTGCAGGCCGCAGAGCATGAGCACGCTCGTGCGGCCGCTCTCCAGGTGGAGCGAGTGGTCCACCGGGCCCATGAGGTCGACGAGCTCGCGGTGGACGATGCCCACGAGCTGCTGGGCCGGGTCGAGCGACTCGAGCACCTTCGCGCCGACCGCCCCCTCCACCACCCGGTTCAGGAATCCGTCGGCCACGTCGTAGGCGACGTCGGCCTCCAACAGCGCGGTGCGGACCTCGGCGAGGCCCTCCCGCATGTTGGCCTCGGAGAGCTTGCCCCGCCCGCGGAGCGACTGCAGGGCCGAGGAGAGGGAGGCGGTGAGCGACTCGAACATGGCGGATTCCGGGGGCGGGAATCCACCGAGTATATCGGTCGCGCCGCCGCGAATCCCCGCCCCGCCGGTGACGGGCCGCCCTGATCGGGAGCGGTCGCACGACGCGGCGCTTGCCCGACGCTTGGCCGGCGTGAGCGGCGCGTCACCGGAGGGGCGGGTGGCGGCTCAGCTGAACGTGCCCGGCTCGGACACGACCGGCATCGAGGCCGGCGCGGACAAGACCGCGCCCCCCTCCTCGCAGCACGGCGCCGGGCCGCAGGCCGGACCGCAGGGATCGCAGACCGGCGCGCCGCAGGGCTCCGCCTGCCGGCGGCACGGCGAGCGGAACTCCATGAACGACTGGCGGCGCAGTCCGCCGCCCCCAAAACAACTGCCGCAACTGCTGCATCCGGGGGCCGCCGCGAGGCTCCCGATGATGAGCGCCAGGCACATTCCACGCGTCATGTCCGTATCCTCCTTGGCGGGCGGCGTCGCATGCCGCCCGGTCGACGAGAGCGTCGTCGCCGACGACGCCACCGAAACCCTAGCCCACGATTCCGGTACGCGCCGGCAGGAGCGGTGGCGGCGGGCGGTTTTGCCGCGCGACCGCGGTGCGATGCGTGCGGGCCGTGCCGACGGCGCCGATTCGCGCGGCCCGGCGCGCGGATGCCGCGCGACACGCCTGTGCGGGTCAGGGCATGGTTCGTGCGGGTGGGGCAAGATGTGAGGCGCGGCGGCCGATTCCTCCGGCATGGCACCGCACGTGTTCTCCCCGGCCCCCATCCGCACCGGATCGCCGTCCGGTGCCGCGCGACGCCGTGCGCTCGGTCGCGCCGTCGTCGTCACGCTGCTCCTCGGCGTCGCCGCGGCCCGCGCCGCTGCGGGCCCCTGCCCCACGGCCGACGTCTGGGTGGCGAGTTCGCGGCGGCTGCCGGGCGTCTGCCGGCTTCCCCAGCAGGCCGCGCTCGACGTCGAGCGACTCTCCGCCGGCGATCACGGCCGCTGGGAGCAGGCGAGCGTGGCCGACCTGCTCGCCGAGCCAGGCCTGCCGCTCGTCGTGTTCGTGCATGGCAACCGCTACGCGCCGGCGGAGGCCAAGAGCCAGGGCGTGAGGCTCGCGCGGCTGATCGCGGCCGCCGGCCACGTTCACGGCCCGGTGCGGACGGTGATCTTCTCCTGGCCGAGCGAGCAGGAGGGCGTGTTGCTCCGCGACGTCCGGGCGAAATACGACCGCGCCCACGCCGACGGCCACCACCTCGCCGCGCTCCTGGGCCGCGTCGAGCCCGACCGGCCCGTGGCCATCGTCGGCCACAGCTACGGCGCGCTCGTCGGCCTGGAGGCGATCCGCGACCTCGTGGACGAAGCACGGGCCGGATCCGCCGACGTCGTGCCCTGGGCCGGTCGCCCGGGCCGGACGCACCTCGTGCTCGTCGCGCCGGCGATCCGCTGCGACGCGCTGGCGCCGCGCGGCCCGTATCGCCAGACGCTCGCCTGCATCGACCGGCTCACGCTCGTGGTCAACTCGTCGGACTGTGCGCTCCGCTTCTTCCCCTGCGTCGATCGCGGCGTGCGCGCCGAGGCGCTCGGCGCGACGGCGATGCCGCGGCGCTGGCTGCCGGCCGACGTGGAGTACGGGGCCGTCGACGCCGCCGGCATCGTCGGCGTTGAGCACCGTCTGCCGTTGTATCTCGACTCCGCCCCGCTCGTCCGCCGGATCACGGCCGGCGCCGTCGCGGACCTCGCCACACCGGTGGGCGAGTAGCGGGGCCGATCCCGGTGGCGGCAGGGTCGGCGGTCAGGCCCGGTCGGCGAACCAGGCCGCCGTCCGCGCCAGTCCGTCGGCCAGCGCCACCGTGGGCCGCCAGCCGAGCACGCGACCAGCGAGCGTCGCGTCGACGATGTTGCTTCGCAGGTCGCCGGGCCGCGCCGGCCCGTGCACGGGCCCGGGCAGCGCGGGCGCGGCCCGCCCGCGGGCGGCGCGGAGCCGCGCCATGGCGTCGCGGAGCAGGGCCTCGAGCTCGTTGACGTCGGTGCCCACGCCGGTGCCGATGTTGAGGCTCGTGAGGGTGCCGGGCCGCACGGTCGCCGGGTCGCCCGTGAGCGCGACCACGTTCGCCCGGGCGACGTCGGGGCCATACACGTAGTCACGGACGTATCTGCCGTCGCCGTTGATCGTGGAAGCCTCGCCGGCGAGGAGCTTCTTCGAAAAGATCGCCACCACCCCCGCCTCGCCGTGCGGGTTCTGCCGGGGGCCGTAGACGTTCGAGTAGCGGAGCGCCACGGCGGCCAGGCCGTGCTCGGCGGCATAGAACTTGAGATACCGCTCGCCGACCCACTTCGTGATCCCGTAAGGGCTCACGGGGTCGGCCGGCGTGGTCTCCGGGGCGGCCGCGGTCACGTCGCCGTAGAGCACGCCGCCGCTCGAGGCGAACACGAACCTGCGGCAGCGGTGCGCGACCGCCGCGTCGAGCACGTTCAGGAGCCCGAGGCAGTTGACCTCGGCGTCGAACACGGGCTCGCGGACCGAGCGGCTCACCGACATCTGCGCCGCCTGGTGGCAGACCGCGTCGGGCCGCTCGGCGGCAAAGGCCCGGGCGACCGCCGCGGCGTCGCGGATGTCGGCCACGTGCAGGGGGACGTGGGGCGGGAGGTTGTCCCGCGAGCCGGTCGACAGGTCGTCGAGGGCAGCCACGGCGTGGCCGGCCTCGAGCAGGGCGTCGACGATGTGGCTGCCGATGAAGCCGGCGCCGCCGGTGACGAGAATTTTCACGGGACGTTCCCAGGGCTGACGGTCGCGGGTCTGCTCGCACGACGAACACCCGCGGGGATCGTCGCCGCCGTGCGGCCCGCCTGCAAGGCCCGGCTCGCGGGGTCCGGCGGAGGGGATGCGTCGCGGGAGATTTTCCGGTTTTTCGGCAAACCGGCCCCGCGGCGTCGTTTATAGTTTCAACCGAGAGCGGCCGCAGGCATCACCCGGCGATCGCCCCTTTCTCCCGCCGTCGCACCCCCTCCCCCTCCCGAGACCATCCGTATGGCGACCGCCCCCGCCGTTCCGGCCCCGACGAAACTCTCCGACGACGACGTGGCCGGGATCGACCGGCTGCGGAGCGTGCACGACCGGCTCCGCCGCGAGCTCGGCCGCGTGATCATCGGCCAGGAAGGCACGATCGAGAAGCTCGTCATCTGCCTGTTCGCCCGCGGCCACGCCCTGCTCATGGGCGTGCCGGGGCTCGCCAAGACGCTCCTCGTCAGCAAGCTCGCCGAGACGGTGTCGCTGAAGTTCAGCCGGATCCAGTTCACGCCGGACCTCATGCCGATGGACATCACCGGCACCGACATCCTCCAGGAGACGGCCGACGGCCGCCGCGAGTTCCACTTCGTGCCGGGGCCCGTGTTCGCCAACATCGTGCTCGCCGACGAGATCAACCGCGCCCCGCCGAAGACGCAGGCGGCGATGCTCGAGGCGATGCAGGAGCACAAGGTCACGGTCGTCGGGAAGACGTCGCGGCTCGAGCCGCCGTTCTTCGTCTTGGCCACGCAGAACCCGGTCGAGCAGGAGGGCACCTACCCGCTCCCCGAGGCCCAGCTCGACCGCTTCATGTTCCTGATCGAGCTCGACTATCCGGAGGAGGACGAGGAGGTGCAGATCGCCCGCACCACCACCGGCGCGGCGGCCCCCGCGCTCGACCACGTCCTCACGGCGCCCGAGATCATCGGCTTTCAGGACCTGGTGCGGCGGGTGCCGGTGCCGGAGCACATCTACCAGTTCGCCGCCCGGCTCGTCCGCCGCACGCGGCCGCGGGGCACGACCGCGCCCGACTGGCTCAAGCCGCTCGTGTCGTGGGGCGCCGGTCCGCGGGCCGTGCAGAACCTGATCCTCGGCGCCAAGTCGCGGGCCGCGCTCGCCGGCAGCTACATGGTGCGGCTGGAGGACGTGGAGGCGGTCGCATCGCCCGTGCTCTCGCACCGCATCATCACCACGTTCACCGCCCAGGCGGAGGGCATCGACGCCAAGGAGATCGTCAGCCGGCTCGTGAAGCAGACCATCGCGGAGACGAACGGCTGACGCGAACTCCCGCCGGCGCCGTGGAGCCGGCGTCGCGCCTCCGGGACGCCCGAGCATGATCGACGATCGCAAGCCCCGCCGCTTTCTCGAGCCCCGCGTGTTGGCGCGTTTGGCGGCGGTGCCGCTCGTGGCCCGCAAGCCGATGGTGGGCAACGTCTCGGGCCGCCACTCGAGTCCGCACCGCGGTTCGAGCGTGGAGTTCGCCGAATATCGCAAGTACGTCCCGGGCGACGACCTGCGGCGGCTCGACTGGCGGGCCTTCGGCCGGTCCGATCGGCACTACGTCAAGGAGTACGAGGCCGACACGAACCTCCGGCTCGTGCTCGTGCTCGACACCTCGGGCTCGATGGGCTTCGCCGCCGAGGGGCGGGCGTCGCGGATCGACACGGCGCGGACGATCTGCGGCTCGCTCGCCTACCTGGCCGCCCAGCAGGGGGACGCGGTGGGCGTGTCGTGCGTGGCCGGCTCGATCGTCAAGACGCTGCCGCCGCGGCGGAGCCCCACGCACCTCCGGCTCGTGCTCGACGTGCTCGAGGAGACGCAGCCGGCGGGGCCGAGCCGCCTGGCCGAGGTGCTCCACGAGCTCGCCGAGACCGTCCGCCAGCGGGCCCTCGTCGTGATCGCGAGCGACCTGCTCATGGATCCCGAGGCGCTCGCGCAGAGCTTCGGGCATCTCCGCTTCCGGAAGCACGACGTGGCGGTGTTCCACCTGCTCGACCCGCAGGAGATCGAGTTCAAGTTCCAGCGGCCCACCCGGTTTCTCGACATGGAGGGCAACGCGACGATCTTCGCCGACCCCGTCGAGATCGCCGACCGCTACCGCAAGGCCGTCGCGGCCTACCAGACGGCGCTCAAGCGGGTGGTGCTCGAGTCGGGCGTCGACTACCACCGCATGACCCTCGGCGAGCCCGAGGAACAGGTGCTGGCGCGGTTCCTCGTGGGCCGGGCGGCCGGAAGGGGGCTGCGATGACGTTCCTGCAGCCGCTGGCGCTCGCGGCGCTGCCGCTGGTGGCGCTGCCGGTCATCATCCATCTCATCAACCAGCGGCGGTTCCAGACCGTGCCCTGGGCGGCGATGATGTTCCTGGTGGCGGCCAAGGCCATGTCCCGCGGCTACTCGCGGCTGCGGCACTGGCTCATCATGCTCATGCGGATGGCGGCCATCGCGGCGGTGATCTTCGCCGTGGGCCGGCCGCTGTCGCGGGGCTGGCTGGCGCTGGCCGGCGGCGGGCGGCCCGACACGGCGCTCGTGATCCTCGACCGGTCCCCCTCGATGGTCGAGCGGGAGACGGCGACGCCCGACACGAAGCTCGACACGGGCCGGCGGCAGCTCGCCGACGCCCTCGCCACGCTCGGCGCTTCGCACTGCCTGCTCCTCGCCGATCCGGCGCGGCCGCCGGTGGACCTCACGGATCCGCGGGCGCTCGCCGACCTGCCGGGCAGCGGCCCGTGTGCCGTGCCCGCGTCCATGCCGGCGTTGCTGCAGGCCGCCTACGACCACCTCCGCGAGAACGCCGTCGGCACGAGCGAGATCTGGATCTGCTCCGACCAGCGGTCGAACGACTGGGCGGCGGAGGACGGCGCGTGGGCGGGCCTCCGCGACGCCTTCGCGCGGCTGCCGCAGCAGGTCCGCTTCCAACTGCTCACGTTTTCCGCCGCGACCCCCGGCAACGTCGCCGTGCGGGTGACCTCGGCCCGGGTCGAGGGGAGCGGCGCCGATCGGTCGCTCGTGCTCACCGTGGCGGTGACGCGGAGCGAGGAGGCGGCCTCGATCACGGTGCCGCTGTCGTTCGAGATCGGCGGGGCGACGAGCACGGTGGACATCGAGCTCGCCGGCCGGGATGCCGAGCTCAAGAACCACGTCATCCCGCTCGCCGCCGCCGGGGGCGCCCGCGGCTGGGGCCGCGTCTCGATTCCCGCCGACGTGAACGCTGCCGACAACGAGTTTTTCTTCGCCTTCGACGAGCCCGGGACGCGGCGGTCGCTGATCGTCACCTCGGACGCGGAGGGGCCCGCCGAGCGGTCGACCCGGGAGGCGCTCGAGCTCCTGGCCGGCATCCCGCCGGCCAAGGACCAGAAGGCCGAGGCCGCCGTCGTCGCCGTGAATGGGCTGGCCACCGCGCCGCTCGAGGAGGTGGCCACGATCCTCTGGCTCGCCGACCTGCCCAAGGATGCCGACGCGGAGCTCGTCCGCGGCTTCCTCGACCGCGGCGGGCAGATCATTTTCTTTCCCCCGGAGACGCCCCTCGACACCGCGTTCCTCGGGTGCTCGTGGGGGCAGTGGCAGTCGCACCCCGAGCCGCTCAAGCCGGCCACGTGGCGAACCGACGAGGATCTGCTGGCCAACACGCAGGGCGGATCCGCCCTGCCGGTGGGCGATCTCGAGGTGGCGCGGAGCTGCGACGTCGCCGGGGACCACGTGTCCCTGGCCGCGCTGCCCGAGGGCCGCACGCTCGTGGGGCGGCTCGACGCCGGCCGCGGCGGCGCCTACGTCTGTGCGACGCGGCCTGATGGCCGCGACTCCACGCTCGCCCGCGAGGGGGTCGTGCTGTATGCGCTGGTGCAGCGGGCCATCGACCGAGGCAACGCCGTCCTCGGCCGCGCGCGGCAGCTCGACGCCGGCGCGCCGGCGGCGGATTTCTTCGCCCGCACCCCGGGGCTCGTCTGGAACCGGCTGGCCGGACCCGAGGCGCCGTCCGACGAGGTCGGCCGGCACGCCGGCGTGTTCTCGGCCGAGGATCGGCTCGTGGCGGTCAATCGGCCGGCCGCCGAGGATGCCGGGCGGGTGCTCGGCGACGACCGCGTCGACGGCCTGTTCCGGGGCCTGAACGTCACCCGCATCTCGGCAACGGCCGGCAGCACCGACAGCCTCGTGCAGGAGATCTGGCGGGCCTGTCTGGTGACGATGATCGCCGCACTCATCGCCGAAGGCGTGCTCTGCATGCCGAAGGCCCGCGAGGCCGTTGCCGTCCCCGCGTCCCTGGTCGCGGAGGCCGCCGCATGACCGGCTTCGGAGGCCTCCGCTTCTTCACGACGCCGGGAACCGTCGCGCTGTCCTGCGCACTCCTGGCCGTGGCGGTCGCCGTCTCCCTCCTGGCCTGGAGGCGGAGCGGCTGGTCGGCGGGGCAGGGCTGGCTCGAGCTGTTGCGGCTGGCGATCGTCGGCCTCGTGGCCCTGCTCCTCAACCAGCCGGAGTGGGTGGAGGAGCAGAAGAGCGACGAGAAGCCCGTGATCGCGGTGCTGCACGACGCCTCCCACAGCATGGACACTCGCGACGTGCTGACGACGGGCACCACCGCGCCGGCCGGGCCGCGGAGCCGCCGCGAGGCGGTCGAGAGGCTCGC
>Ga0315906_10006284_pt1 | contig 14730 bp, 4 predicted proteins | sample LakEriMetagenome_4_FD_203526 | JGI IMG/M metagenome (GOLD analysis project Ga0315906, IMG submission 203526) | Freshwater fungal communities from buoy surface, Lake Erie, Ohio, United States - Buoy 2 MA122 | ecosystem: Environmental > Aquatic > Freshwater > Lake > Lake biofilm | place: USA: Lake...
CGGCAAACAGTGTAGCATCCTGCTTCAATGACGTAGGTAAAATCCCATCCATTGCCAAAATCGGACCCAGACAACTGCATTAGGAATGTTCCGTTGGAATCATAAATAGTCCAATAGTCGCAATTGTCTCCTGTAACATCCGGATCAAAGTCGTGCTCATATAAATCAGCATACAGATCCAGATAACACTGACCATTTATGTATACAGTTTCACCGGAAAGTTCAAATCCAGCCTTAGGTACGCAGGGGCAATACACCTGAATTTCCTCGCAAATCACCAACACTTCAGAAGGATCGCTGCAGCAAGTTATCTCAGCACAAACCACATAGGTACCGCTGCCCTGATACGTGTGTTCTACTGTCCAACCGTTAGCGATTGTTCCATCTCCAAAATCCCATTTCACACAAATGTCACCGCAGTAATCATCGGTACCTTCAATAGTGAAGAGAGCATTACATTCTTGCGTTGTGTAGTATACCTGAGAGGGCAGTTTGCAGCCGCAATCGACTACAACATCCCGGCAGAAGGTCTTGGTAATAGACGGATCATCGCAGCAGGTAAGTGTGAGACATACCGAGTAGGTACCGGCACAGTCGTAGGTATGAATAGGACAAATCAACATATCCTGACCTACCAGTGGGCCTGTCGAAGTGCCATCACCGAAGTCCCACGTAGCGCAATAGCCTTCCACATCAAAATTAAAGTAGGGACAGAAACCAGCTTGATCGCATGGATCTCCATTTTGGTATACATCGAAATAGAAGTCACCAACAGGTTCGCAAGCACAATCAACTACCAAGGTCTGACACCAAATCACAGTAGTTATCGTTCCGTCTGGATTCTGGCAACAATCAGTAAAACAAACGGTGTATGTTCCGGGATCTGCAAAACAGAGGGAGTAAACCTCACCTTCGCCCAAATTTATGAGGTTATTCGCTTCATCGAATATATTCCAAACCTGACAGTTCAGCGGGGTAAGGCTAGGCGTAGGATCTATGAATTTGTAGCAACAATCTCCCAAATCCTCGATTATGAAATTAGGATCCAGTGTACATCCATCGCAACAATCGACATAGTAATTGGTGCAAACGGGAGGATTGGCATTTGGATTGTACCCTTCCTCGCAGCAGAATGGGGCGTAACAAATTCCGTAGTTACCGCAGTATCCGGTAAAGTCCTGGGTCCAGGTAAAGGGAAGAGCTACCTCGCCGAAAAGGTCGGTCCATACACACACTTCCTCATTAGGATTGGCCACAGAATTGACAAGACTAAAGGTCCAAACGCAATCGTTCTTGACAACATCAACCAGAACTACCGGTTGATCGCAGCCGCAATTAACATCGATTGTCTTGCAGACCGTATCGATAACGACGGTTCCATTAGGACTTATGCAGCAGTCCGTGTAGCAAACGGTGTACGAACCGGATTGCGGGAAACAGAACTGAATTTGCGAACTCCCATCGGAAAACAACACATTACCAAACGCATCAGAAATTTCCCATTTCCTTTCAATACAGGATGCTCCTGTTATAGTCAAATCACCAAAATCGTAACAACAATCCTGCTTTTTGTTTACATAAAAATCAGCATTTGCAGAGCAGTTACCACAATCGACCTCGATTGTCTGACAAACTGTATCGGTAGTAATACCTCCTACGAGATTTTCGCAACAGTCTGTATAGCATATTTCATACGTTCCCGATTCGGGGAAGCAGAAACCGTGGTGAACGCCCACCCCCATGTTAACCAAATTGCCAAATGCGTCGAATATTTCCCATTTCTGACAGTTCGGTAATGCGTTAACAGAGGGAGTCAGATCTGTAAACTCATAACAGCATTCGCCATAGAGCGTTTGGATAATTGAAAAATTAGCGTCGGGTATGCATTCTCCGCAATCGACAATAACTTCAATGCAGCGAACCATTACCTCATCGGGGTTATCGCAGCACTGGATATAGGCACATACGTTGTACGTTCCGCTGGCTGCATAGGTGTGATTTGGGGCCCATCCGCTGCCGGCAGTTCCGTCTCCAAAATCCCAGTTTACACACAATTCTCCGCAAGAATCATCGGTGCTAATCAATCCAAAATAAGAAGTACAACCATTATTTTGAACAGAAATTCCTGCTTGCGAAGGAAGTCTGCAACCGCAATCGACGATAATATCACGACAGATTGTTTTGGTAATAGATGGATCATCGCAGCACGTTAGGGTAAGACAAACAGTGTAGGCTCCAGCGCAATCATAAGTATGGATAGGACAAATTAACATATCCTGTCCGACCAGGGGTCCGGATGTACTGCCATCGCCGAAGTCCCAGGTAGCGCAATAGCCCTCTACATTAAAATTAAAGGTTGGGCAGAAGCCTGCCACCTCGCAATCATTAGGACCCTGGAACACTGTAAAATCAAAATCAGGGACAGGCTGGCAACCGCAATTAACGTCTATCGTTTGACAAGAAATAGCAGTTGAGATAGTTCCGTCCGGGGTCACACAACAATCGGTATAGCATATTGTATAGGTTCCAGATTGTTGAAAGCACAAATAATGACTTACGCCCCCGCCGACATTAACCAGGTTGCCCGCAGCATCATAAATATCCCACCTTTGGCAATTGGGCAAATTGTCATCGGGCGTGAGATCGACAAAATTATAGCAGCATTCGCCCAAATTATGGATATGGAAATTAGGATCCGGAGTGCAATCTTCGCAACACTCAATGGTATAATCAAGGCATGTGGAAGGATTTGCATCAGGGTCATAGCCCTCGTCGCAGCAGAAAGGAGCATAACAAATGTCGTATTCACCGCAATATCCCGTAAAATCCTGTGTCCAGGTGAAGGGGAGCGTCACCTCTCCGAAGAGGTCGGTCCATACGCAACCACCTGCATTTATATTAGGATCACTAGAAACCAGACTAAATGTCCAGACACAGCTATCCTTCGCTACATCCAGCAGCACTGCAGGCAGCTCACAACCGCAATCCACATTAATAGTCTGGCATACCGTATCCGTGGTAGTAGTTCCATCGGCATTGACGCAGCAATCGGTAAAGCAAACTGTGTAGGTGCCCGACTGGGTAAAACATAGGTAATGACTATCTCCATTTCCTGTATTAACTATATTCCCGTCAGCATCGAAAATTTCCCATTTCTGGCAATTCAACGCATTCGGATCTGGGGTTAAGTCCAGGAAATTATAGCAACAATCTCCCAGCTCCAAAATGGTAAAATTTGCATCGGGAATACATCCGTCGCAGCAATTAACAACAAAATCTTTGCAGATGGCAGGGTTAACTGCCGGATCATAACCATCTTCACAACAGAAAGCAGCGTAGCAAATACCATATGTGTCGCAAATACCTGTAAAATCTTCTGTCCACGAAAACGGAAGACTCACCTCGCCGAAAAGATCGGTCCATATACATACCTCCGCGTCTGGAGTGCCCCCCGAATTGAGGAAGGTAAAAGTACGGGAACAACCATTTTCAACGACATCCAATTGCACTGTTGGCTGCTCACATCCGCAATTAACTTCAATATTCTGGCAAGACTGCGACTGATACGTTTGCCCATCAGGAGTAATGCAGCAATCGTAGTAACAAACCATGTAAGTCCCTGAATTTGGAAAGCAAAAAACGAAATTCTCGCCCTGGCCAGTGCCAATTATAGTTCCATCAGAAGCTATGATATCCCATCGTGTGCAGTTTACAAAGTTATCGGGGGTCTTGTCTGAAAAGGAATAGCAACACTGGCCCATATTCACCACCTCAAAGGTAGCATCGGGAAAGCAGGGCGCCGGAGAATAGCAGGAAGTAACATCAGAGACAACATTTCCATCATTAAAGAATAATCCCACCCGATTATTGGGCTGGCCTCCAATGTTAAGGACATTCTCATCAATCCAGACGCGCTGATAAAAGTCTAATGCTATATCGGCCCTGGAGCAAGAGTTGTCTCCGTTTACGTCTAACTCTATGAACTCCGAATCGAACTTAGGTGCATTGCCACGAAAAGCCGCGAGAACATAGCCGGTTCCATCTTCCTGGGTCCAGGCCATTTCAGGATGAAGAATACGCGGCTGCTGCCCAGCGGAAAAAGCGCTGAAAATATCTAAAGGTAAATTGTAATTTGAGGCTGGAACCAAGTATATGTTATCCCATAGAATTGCTGTTGCATTTTTATCCACTTCCATAGCAAAGGGGACCGAACCATAGAAAAAGGCATCTGCTTGTCCATCGCCATCTTCGTCTTCACTCCAGTTATGATCTCTGAGAAATCCGCTTATGACAAGATTGGCCTGATCCTGACTTTCCATAATCCGAAAACCTTGAATATTGTAGTAACCGAGATCTGAAAAAACACCATAGGATTTCAGAACATTACGATTGCCGGTTGCCGCATCAAAAACATTTACTCCGAAATGATGGATGATAGATAAATTGGACAATTGATAAATTTCATTGGTAGCTTCATCGTAATAGGCGCTGGCACCTACCGAATAATGACCACTTCCTCCATTGTCGTCATACTCGACATCCCAAAGCAGATTGCCGTCATATTCAAACATAGCAGCCAAAATAATTTGGTCGCCGCCATCTGCTCTGTTGGATGAACCCGAAATAAAGTATCCCGTCCCGATAGCCTCCACCACATGACTCGCCATATCGAAATCGAAATTACCCGCAGGACTATCAATATGGCGAGACCACAATAGATTAAGATTACCATCCAACTTCATTACAAGCGCCTGCTTGGGAGATGCCTCCACGGGCCCACCCGTTTCAAAGCCAACCACTACATAGCCTGGAATTGGATCGTTCTGCGATTTGGTAATATGCAATGCATAAGAGGCTGTTCCTCCAACCACATTATCGTAACTTGCCAGATTGACGATATTGCCAACGGCGTCGATTACCATTACAAAAAGGTTATCAGCGCCATTGGCATTTGAATAGCCACAGAGATAATATGTATTTGTCCCCGGACAAGCTCCAATATGAAAAACTTCCTCCTGAAATTTGGTTACATAAACCCTCTCCCAAATGGCGGCACCAAGCGCATCAACTTCCTTAACGTACACGCTCGTTTGGTTAGTAACGGGATTGGTTAATGTCGAAGCGACAACATGATTTCCTTGCTCAGTAACGCTTGGAGCAATGGAGGAATGGTCTCGGCTATCTGCAAGGACATAGGTGTTCTGGACTTGAGCCAAGACCGGAATGGCTCCCAAAATCCAGCCTGCAAAAAGCAAAAACCGCAATAAACGGGTACAACAGCAATTTTTCATAGGCTTTGGTTTTAGTTAAATGGTTGTTTGGTAGTGCTAATCTAATGAGAAAAACAACTTTAGTTCATGTGAATTATTAAACGGCAGATTGGATTGAGAATTCGGAAAGGCGTTGGCCAATACCGGATTAATCTGGCACATCTCCTTGATGTCGTGAAATAGTAATAAGCTTATGCATTATCAAACAAAACCACCCTAGGGAAAACGAGATAGTATTGATTAAATAGTCCTTTGAGTATCAACAGCGAATTTCTACATTTACATGAGTATTCTTTTTCCAAAACCTAATTAGCTTGAGTCCGATGACAGTTATTGCTTTGGTACCTAACCTTTTGAATACTTCCAGAGCAAGTTGCGTGGTATGCATCATATTGGGTTTCTTCAATGCTGGAATTACACTGGGACAAACAGACACTCTTTTCTGGTTTGTAGCTCCGGAGATTTCGGCACTTCATGGCGATCGTCCAATCCTATTCCGGTTTGCAACGCTTGCTGAGTCGGCAGAAATCGTGGTTTCTCAGCCAGCCAATCCCAACTTCCCAGTTCTAACGGTTACCCTAGGTCCATACGAGAGTCAGTCGATGGACCTTACCAATTATATCGACATTATTGAGAATAAGCCTTCCAACACAGTTTTGAATTATGGATTCAAAATATCAGCCACCGCACCGGTTACTGCGTATTACGAAGTAAATCCCTATTGTGCCTGTAATCCCGACATCTTCACGCTTAAGGGGAATAATGGTCTTGGGGAATCTTTTGTGCTGCCATTTCAGACCTACTTAAACAACCCTTCCTACGGTAAATCGGCATTTAATATTGTAGCTACACAGGATAACACTACAATTAACATAAATCCGACTCAAAATCTGATAGGTCATGCTGCAAACACGACCTTTTCTATTACATTGAATGCCGGACAAACATGGTGCGGGGAAAGTTCCGGTTTTGCAGGATCTCAGCACCCTACGGGTTCAACCGTGAGCAGCGATAAACCAATTGCGATTACAATCAGCGACGATAGCATGCAAGGAACGCCCTATGGTGGTTGCGCCGACATGATGGGTGACCAGCTAGTGCCTATCGAAATAACTGGAAACCAATATATTGCCGTAAAAGGCTACCTCAATGGTCCGGATAAAGTATATATCGTTGCCATTACAGATGGCACTACCATAGAAATTGACGGAATCCCGGCAGGGGCCCTTAATGCCAGCCAGGCTTTCGAACTTACATTATATAATCCGGCAACGTATATAGAAACCAGCTCGAATGTGTACGTACTGCATACCACCGGCTTTGGCTGCGAAGTGGGCGGGGCCCTGCTTCCTTCCATAGAGTGCACAGGCTCCAATTCCGTTGCATTTGTCCGTTCTACCCAAGAGTTCTTTGCCCTCAACATTCTGGTACCTGCCGGAGGCGAAACTGGTTTTGTACTGAACGGAGATCCCTTGGCAATTAATCCCGCTGCATTTTCAGAAGTGCCGGGAACCAATGGAGATTGGCTTTTTGCCCAAATTAACGCCAGCGCCATCGTGCCGGCCAATATAGGATCGAGACTCAGCAACAACCTGCAACGCTTTCACCTCGGAGTAGTTCATGGAGGTGCCTGGTCGGGCTGCCGGTATGGATACTTTACCGATTACTCCACATTCCGCTACCAGATTCAGGCTACCGCCGATGTAGTATGTGAAGGACAACCTTTGGAAATCTATGCCGAAAACGTGCCTGGAGGGCTCTACAACTGGTCAGGACCCAATAATTTCACCTTCGATGGCCAAACCGTGTATTTTGATGCGGTTCAACAGAGTATGCAGGGAGAATATATTGTATCGGGCTACGAAGGAGCTTGCGAGGTAATTCCTGACACCCTTCAGGTAACCATCAATCCTATTAACAATAGCACCGACTCAGCCCATATTTGCAGCGGCCAGTCCCTAAATTTCGCCGGAATGGTTCTGGATGAACCCGGAACCTATTTTGGCAATCTGACGTCTGTTAATGGATGCGATTCGATTGTGGCATTGGATTTATTTGTTCATCCTGTGTACGATTTGGATGTTACCGCAGAAATTTGTGATGGTTACAGCTATAATTTTGGTGGCAATACCTACACACAACCAGGTGAATATACCGTAACGTACACCTCCTCTATGGGTTGCGACTCGGTTTATACGCTCACTATAAATTTGATAACTGAGTATTATACTGAAACCGAGGCTACAATCTGTGATGGCCAATTCTTAGAATTTAACGGGCAACAGCTCAGTGAGCAAGGTGGGTATTCCGCAGTATTACAATCTACCGCGGGCTGTGATTCTCTCGTAACATTAGAGTTAACCGTTCATCCTTCGTTCGACATTACCTTTCCCATTGAAATCTGTGAAGGCGAAAGCTATCTTCTCGGCGGTAATAATTACGCACAAAGTGGCATTTACCCAATAATGTATTCTACGAATCAGGGCTGTGATTCGCTGGTAACCCTTCAATTAACGGTTCATCCTGTTTATACAAGCAATATTTCACAGAGCATTTGCGAAGGAGAAAGTTATTTCTTCAACGGAGAATCCTTGAGCGATCCCGGAACGTACAGTGTTGTCCTCGCTGGCAATGCAGGCTGTGATTCCATTGCCGAACTTCAACTTGCAGTAAACCCCATTTTTGAATCCCATTTTGACACTACAATTTGTAGCGGTAATAGTTTTGCATATAATGGTCTTATATATTACGAAAGCGGTGTGTATCCCGTTATGTTAAGTTCGTCACAGGGTTGCGATAGCCTTATGGTTCTTCATTTGAATGTGTCTGACGCCGAAGTACCTGCGCTTAATTGGAGTACAACTCCCGAAGCTACCGGATTTAGTGCCGAATTTATTGTGGAGAATTCAGCTGCTTTTGAAGAAGTATTGTTCGAAATAGATGGAAACTTATCAGTCTATTCGGGTCCGGTCGTTTTCCAAAGTGAAATGGCTTACGGCATTTTAGAATTCTGTGCCTTCGGAGTTAACGAACATAATTGCGCTTCGCAATATTGTGACCTTATTCGAACAGAAAGTCTCCCGATCGTTTATATCCCCAATACGGTAACTCCTAATAACGATGGTCATAACGACTTTTTTGAAGTGGTTACCATGGGTTTGCAGCCTCTGGGAAATTCAGAACTACGCATTTTCAACCGGTGGGGAGAATTGATATATATGTCGCTTTTTCCTGATTTTCGCTGGGAAGGAGGCGTAAGCGATGGTGACTATTATGTTCCGGACGGGGTATATATTTACCAGGTAAGCTTAAATTATCCCTTAGCTGCGAATAATCGAATTATTACCGGGCACATTACGGTGCTGCGATGAGTAATAATTACAGTTCTCAGTCACAGCTGTACACTGCCTATTTTAGAAAGCAACAACCCGTTCATACATCTTATGAATCTGGAATTTTAAAGGGAAGGGCATAAGGATACAAAGGGAAGGAAACGACAATCGGCAACAACTACGACCTCAGCAGATGGTTCTTTAACAGCGTCTTTTCCCTATCGGAAAATTTGCCCCCTACGTTTAATCCTTCACCCAGCGGACCGCATCTGAAGCCCCATCCTTATAGCGAAGACGTATTATGTACAAGCCCGAGGGCAGATCGCCAACTTCTACCATTAAGTTGCGGGAAGAAGGAACTACAAACTCGGATGCCAACAGATCTCCCTTAATTCCGAAAATCTCCCAGCCGCTTATCGCTTTCGATTGGCTATTTACTTGCAGCCAGTCGCTCGCCGGATTAGGTTGAAGCAGCAATTCGTTTGAAGGGCTTTCGGGTTGCGCAACTGATACAACTTCGAGTTCTTCAAAATTCGCGGTAAAAGTAATTTCTTCCATATTGAGTTCTCCCGTAAACAGCGAATCCAAGAGATTCTGAATAACCCCATTGTCGCTCCATCCGGTAAATTCATAACCTTCATTCGCTACGGCTGTAATACTCACCGGCACACCATGATAGTATATCCCATCCCATGGAAGCTGTTCGGGAGTTATCGTATTAATGGTAATATATCCTCCTTCGGAGGGATTCGCTTCCAGCGTAACCGATACTTGGCCTGGCAGACCGAATACCGCTTGTACCTGATCTCTTACTACCTCTGACTTGCAAATAAGATTATTTCTAAATTCGATATGGCGATTATAAAAATCGTTCATCCAACCGTTTATATTCCAGGGATCTCCCCAGCGCTGATATTCGTTGGGCATTTCCAATACCCAGCGATCGAAATGAGATGATTCGATATCAAGCAATCGATCTATGCGGTAGGCCGTATTCATTACATCAGCATACCGATTAATAAAGTAATGGCGATATTCCTGATTCTGCGTGCTTCGAATAAAGGGCCCTAAAAACTGGTGCCATTCGCCATGGTTATAGGTATGCTGTAATCCATTAAACCAGCAATCACTCCAACCACCGGGCAAAAGAGACAATTCGAGATCTATAACCGAAAATCGCCAGCGATTTCCTGAACCGGGATTTCGTTGCAGACGTATGTTATTATATGCCCAATCGCCATTTCCCATCCAACTTTCTGCAATTACATAATCGGCGAAATACTGCAAATCAAATAGTGCGTCTGCCTGATCGAGAAAATCCTCACTTTGAGGATTGAGCGCCCAAAATTCATTTAACGATTGCCAATAATTATCTACGCTTCCATCATTCGCCCGAAGCACCAGACCATACCAATAGCTTAACGTAAGATTATCGAATGGCCCCTCGCTGAAACCATCTTCATATTGATAATACTCCTTATCCAATTTAGATCGAAGTTCATATAGTCCGAAATACTGCCCATTGAGGTAAACTGTAACAGGACGCTGAGGCGAGTATTGCGCATTCGTAGCTTCGCACATCATTTCCACCTGAGCACCATCCTTGTAAGGAAGGGTTAGCCACTGATTGCTGCCATTTCTGAAATACAGGCGGCTAAATGTATTCCTGCCATCTTGTTGCGCAAATAATTCAAGTTCTACGGGCGACTCACCCAGAGAGGCTTTTGCCAATTCCAGGCGGAATGATCGCTGGGGATTCGCCCGGCTACCTCCTGCCCCGCCATCTACCTGCATGCCTGCATGTCGAGAAAACAACAAAGGATGCCCTGCCGTAGAATCGTAAAATTCCATATACGCATAGCGTTCCCAATCTTGTGTCCAGTTATCGAAAATACCTTCTGCCCCATAAAGACTTGAGGGAGGAATAGTTACTGAAACTATAGGAGTGCTATGGCTGACGTTAATCAAATAAGACGCCGACGTTACTGAGCTAGGAATCATATTATCTACATAACATCTCGCCCTCAGGACCATAGACTGAAAAACCGGAATCGCTTCCCCCTGATACAGGGTAGAAAACTGCGTAGGCAAATCTCCATTCGTCGTGTAGTAAATCTGAGCCTGAGGAGTATTTATATCGCTAATGGTAATCGATTGAATTCCATTATAAATACCGGGTTCAACCGAAAATGCCGGGGGCAAGGCAACCGACAATGCATTCTCGAAGCCATTGTTGGATGAACCCGGACTGGGCGAAATGAAAAATGTCTGGTTTTGAGAGGCATCGGGGTGCAATCCGGCACTGTAATCGAAAATCGGACAGCTAATCTGAAGGCATGATATCGGAGACTGCGCGGCGTCGTACAAACAAACTTCTTCCCCATCAGAATTAATGGTAAAGTTGGTATGAAAGAAAGCACCCTCATTCGTTATGAAAACCGCACTTAGCTCATCTTCAGCAACATGCTTTAGCGATATATCGACGTACGTATAATAAATCGGCTGCGTGGCTACTACATCCCATGCGATGTTATTAATCGGCCCTGCTGTTAAACCCGCCGCTAGCAACTCTTCAGCGGTATACAACATCTGGTTTCGAGCTCCCCAGTACCAGTTTCCATAAGGTGCCGGATACCAGGTATCTCCATTGGTTTCCTCGCCCTGTCCTATAGTTATGCCATTAAGCCGAATATTAGGTCGGATGCTGTGTGTCTCACCGGAGTAGGCGTAGCAGGAGGCATCGCTGTAATCCTGAAAATTAACGGTTGATGAAATATAGGGTGTAGCGGTCTGCCTGAAGATAGAATTCACGGTATAACCGGCATCGCTATATGAACAAGAATTTACAAGAAGATTAGATACGCCATCCCAAACAAAAGGATTCGAAAAATCATGCTGGTTCCAGCCCTCCTGAGGAACGAAACCATACGAAGTATGAACATTCTGGAAGGGCGGATTAAAACTCCTGTCTTTTCCGCTACAAAAAACGAGTAAAAATTGTCCGGGCTCCAGCGTATACGAAGGAAATATCCATTGCGCCGAATTTAGCGGATCATCGCTGAGGGAATAGCCTGCCAGGTTTACAGACTCCTCTCCCGCATTATATAATTCAATCCAATCGTTACTCTGCCCATCTTCATCGAGTACGGACTGAAAATTCCGATTGGAACCCTCGTTAATTACCACCTGTGCCCGGCAAACAAACACCGCAACAGCTGCCGCGGTTATTAATACGCCTTTTGCCAAATATGTCGTCATAACTGAATGATATGTAATATTATGATACCAAAGATAATGCAGAGCACAACTCCATTTACAAGCATTCCTTCATTAAGTCAATAAACAGAATATCAGTTAATTGAATTGATTATTTGGCATGGGGGGATGCTATCTGCTTTATAGTCATACTAAATTCCGACAATATCTAGAATTGAACCCTACTCAGAACAAATCGAGAATCATTTCGTTATTAGGCTAAGCAGCAGTTATGCACACTATAAACCGATATCGCCTGCGCATAAGCGATATTATCGTCGGATATCTCAGGCTGGAAGGCTCACGGAAATATTACTCTACCGACGGCATGTGGTGGAACGGAATACCAGTGCCCTACGAAAAGGCAGACCGCTTCAGTGGCTTAAAGGATAAAAACAACCGGATGTTATACGAGGGCGATGTCGTTTCCATCCCTTTCCCTAATGAACCCGAAGTATTTAAAAATATGCTCATCTCGTTTGAAGATGGGCAGTGTATTCTAAGTGAAGTCTCAGGAATGGTACGCATTGAAATAAGCGATATGGACAGGATCTCAGGAATTGTATTTCTGGGCTTTGCCTTTGAAGATGGCCTGATATAATTGAAAAACCGCAGATAAAGTAGATTATGTATCAGACCGTTAGAGCTGCATAGGTCCTGCTTGCGCCAAAGATTAGCATCCAATTCATAACAACTATTTCGAATGAACCTTTCACCGGCCACATTTACTGCGGTTCCCCCATTTTCGAAAGAAATTAATCCGTATTTCTCCGATTCTCTCAGTTTCAACATTACAACCGCACGAAATACTCCCCATTTAGTGTATCAGAAATAGTAGTTCTCACTCGGCAAATCATATCGAGAATTTCCCCCCGAGTAGAAAATCTTCTTCATTCAAGCTATGTGCCATAAATGGAAACTCCCCTGTAATATGAGAAGTGCTGCTGTTATACCGACATAGTAATTTCCGAATTCTGATAAACGACAACAACCAAAAAGGCCACCAAAATGGCGGCCTTTGTACTGGAATAAACGATCCTCTATTTTATCAGGGAAATATACCCCGTTGCTTGTAGGCTACCTCAATACGCTTCATCGCTTCGATATATGCGGCTGTTCTGTTATCGGTAGCATATTCACTAGCCGTGCGAGCAACGCGACTATATGCATCCGCTAGTTTATGTTCGAGTTTGGAAAGCACGTCTTCCATAACCCAGATCTCTCCGTTGCGATTTTGCAGCCACTCGAAATAACTTCCTATTACTCCCCCCGAATTACAGAGAATATCGGGAATAATCGCAACTCCCTTTTCGAGAAGAATAGCTTCACCATCTACACTAAGCGGGCCATTGGCGCCCTCAGCGATCACTTTCGCCTTAATGTCTCCGGCATTAGCTTCGGTAATCTGATTGCCCAATGCGGCAGGTATAACAATATCGCAATCTACACCGAAAAACCCGCTGCGATCCATTTCCTTGGCTCCTGAAAATCCTACAATGGCATCATTGTTATTCTGAGCATACTTGAGCAATGCCACGGGGTCAATGCCATCCGCGTTATAAAGAGTGACTGACGCATCCTGAACGGCGACGAGAACAGCACCTTCCAGTGCCATAAAATGCGCCGCCCAATGACCTACGTTGCCAAAGCCTTGAACTATATATTTTTTTCCTTTCAGCGTAGTGCCGGCAGATTTAGCCCATTCTTTTAAGGTTATAACCACACCATAACCAGTTGCGCGGTCTCTCCCTTCCAAACCTCCGGCACCGGCAGGTTTGCCTGTAACCACATGTTGGCATGCACTGCGCTCAGCAGGAGAGCGAGTACCCATGTAGGTATCGGCTATCCAAGCCATCATCTGAGCGTTGGTATTAACATCTGGCGCAGGAATGTCATACTCAGGGCCAATATTATCTCCCAAAGCAAAAGTGAAACGACGCGTAATCCGCTCCAACTCATTCTGCGAATACTTTGTAGGATCAATTTGAATACCTCCTTTACCTCCACCATATGGCAAACCCGCAAGGGAAGTTTTCCAGGTCATCCACATAGCCAAGGCCCTTGCCGCCTCAACATCTACCGTAGGATGGTAGCGGAGTCCACCTTTATAAGGGCCTAGTGCAGCATTGTGTTGTACCCTATATCCTGTAAAAATCTCGATTTTTCCGTTATCGAGTTTCACCGGAAAGTTTACAACGATTTCACTGTTTGTGGAGGAGAGGATCTTTCGAACTCCTTCGTCCAGGTTCATGAGGTCGGCAGCTTTATTGAACTGCTGGCGCACGTTCTCATACATGCCGGCCTTCTTTTGTACTTCCTGCATTTTTTCCTTGTTGGTTTAAACGTTTTTTTGAAGGGAAAGAAATACCTCTCCTTCTCCTTGCAGGGTGCAAATTTGGGACAAGTATTTGAATCTGCAATAATCTTATCTCAGGATATTAACAACGACCGCTTATTAACACGGAAGGTTCCCGGAAAATTCGCCGTTCAGGATATGTGTCAAAATCAAGAAATTGCCGCATATTCCCCTATCTTTCGGACTAATATGTTACGTCTATGAAATTCCGGGGAATATTCTTCTTCATCTTCTTACTGTCCGTAAATTCTTTTGCACAATCTGAATGCGGATCGCAGGACCTACACGATTTCAAAATGCGCAGCGATGTAAGTTATGCGCAAGATTTTATAGATAGACAGGAGCTCCTCGCAGATCAACAGCGCAATGGACTCCCGGCGGCTGGGTTGCATACCATCCCCATCGTTGTGCACATATTTCATCTGGGTGAACCCGAAGGCATGGGTAGTAACATTTCTGACGCTCAAATTCACGAAGCGGTGCAAGGACTAAACGATCGTTTTACAAATATGCCTGG